>ERZ1292625.70-Hain-H41-01um-R1-70-length-177723-cov-13_pt1 | contig 177723 bp, 248 predicted proteins | sample MGYA00564400_ERZ1292625 | MGnify/ENA primary metagenome ERZ1292625 (study PRJEB36523, sample SAMEA6512639) | groundwater metagenome | collected 2019-01-08 | study: AquaDiva: Metagenomics assemblies of 32 groundwater samples | reverse complement strand
GGGGCGGGCGGCGGGCCCGACGACCTGGCCGCCATCGCTCATCATCTCGAGCTTCTTACTGCAGCAGTAGATCTCGGGTTCGAAGGTCCTCCCCCCGATCACGACCGCCGCTTGAGTCTCTCGGCAGGGCAGCCCGCCGTCGTCGGAGCGCTCGCGAGTAGAGAACGGCGTGCCACCGCTGCGGAGCTGCTGGTCGAGCTGGCGGGCCTCGCCCAGGCCAAGTTTGCTGAACGGGTTGCTCTGCTGGAGACCTGGCACGATGTTCCCGAACGGGGCGCGCGGGAGACCGACGCTGCGGACGGGCGGAACGGTGGCGCTGGTAGGTTCGCGGCTCGCGAGCGCCGTGTCGTCGGGTTGAGCGAAGGGATTCTGGATTCTGTGCTTGGTCATCGGTGGTGGCTCCTTGCCGATCGATGCGTAGGTGGAAAGGACACTCTGGATCGAGCCCCAGGATGGCTTCGCCGAGTGTGCAAAGAACGTGCGTTCTGGGTCGATTCGACGGAAGTGGGCCGTTGAGACGAGGCCCAGGTCGTAGAACTTCTGGTAGGCATCCCAGGCATCCTCGGGGGAGAGGGTATCCGGAGCTGGGGATACCTCGAGCTCTAGGATCATGAAGGTCCAGGCGGCGAGGACTGGGTCTTCCTTCGCGGCCGCCAAGAGGTGGACCGCCTTGGCGAGGTTCATTCGTCCAATGCCTCGGCACCGCCGAGTAGCAGCTCCCTCGTCTTGCAGGCCCGACAGTGCGGCTCGATCTTGCTGTGCTCCTTCGTGTGGGTCGTCAAGCCCCAGAGCACGTCCTGGAAGTATCCGTAGAGTTGCGGCCGCCCCTCCTCCTCTCGAATGCCGATCGGTTCGATCATCCCAAGGTGGTGCATGCGGATGAGCTGATCCCGGGCGTGCGAGAGGTGTTCGGAGAGAGCGTATGCGACCTGACTCGTGGACATCGCTTCGACGATCAGGCAGCGGATAACGCGGCCGCGGAAGCGGTTGTCAGTTGGTCGAAGCGAGATTCTCGGGGAGTCCCCAGTCGAGCGAAATTTGTACCTCTCGGGCTGCGCGTCTCTCCTCTCGTTGTCCCAGGATGTCCTCTCGCGAGAGACGTCCGTCGGTGATGATGTCCGAAAGGTTCTTCTTGGATCTGTTGGCATCGAGCAGCTCCTCGTCGATGGTTCCCGGGCACACCAGGAACCAGTAGGTCATCGCTCGCTTTTGCCCAGGTCGCGAGTTGCGGCGGTAGCTCTGGTAGAACTCCTCGAAGTTCTCGGACAACGAGTAGTAGAAGACGTGGTTCGCATCGGTCAGCGAGAGGCCGTGCCCCACGCTGGCCGGATGACAAACGACCAGTTGACACGATGGATCCGCCGCAAAGCGATGGATCGCATCGTCCTTGCTCTTGGTGCTTATGCCGCCGAAGAGTCCCCGAGCGCCATACAGGCGGCTGTAGCGTTGGACGAGGGTCTTGCACTCCCACTGGTATTGCGCCCAGATGATCGCCTTGCCCGGCGCCGATGTGTCGCCGAGCCTGTAGGCGATGGACTGGCTGAGCAGCAGGTCGAGCTCGACCATCTTCGGCGAGTCCTTGCCGATCGGTCGGTCCACCTTGTTGTCGTCGATGACGAAGCCACCGGTGATCTCCCGCAGCTTCATCATCTTGGTAGCAGCGACCTTCGCCGTGACGGGCGCGCCTTCGAACTCGACGAAGAGCCGATCCTCCATCGCCTCGTAGACGTCCGCCTGCTCGGAGGACATCTCGACCTCGCGAACGATGAACCGTCGCGGTGGCAGGTCGATGCAGTCCTCTGTGCGGAAACGGATCGTTCGCGGCTCGATCGTCCGGTGGACCTGCATCGCCATGCCAGGCTTGGGATTCCACTTGGTCGCGCTGTGCGTTTGCCCCGACTTGTCTTCCCACGTGACGCCTCTGAGGACGACTTCTCGGCAGGTGTCGTGTCGGTAGTCGATGAAGTTCGGCTGCAGCGTCTTGCCGCCGTCGAGCACGGAGAACTGCGCCCACAGATCGAGCAAGCCGTTGGGCGAGGGTGTGCCCGTCATGATCACGCATCGTTCGCAGTACATGCGGATCCTCTTGAGAGCCATGTACGTCCGCGAGGTTCTCGACTTGAGCTTCGAGCTCTCGTCGATGACCATCATGATCTTCTTGCCCTCTTTGAGCAGGCGCTTGCACAGCGCGACGATTCGTTTTTCCTTGGCGGCGGTGCGCAGGTTCTCAAAGTTGATGATGTAGACGTTTGCGTCTTGGGCGAACCGCGCGTTCAGGAGCGCGTTGTGCCGTTTGGTAGCGCGGAGCCGCGCCTTCCTCATCGCGTCCGGGTCAAGTCGCCGCGCCTCACGCAGTCGCGCACGTGCCTGGATTCCCGAACGGTCCGTCGCCGGCGGATCGCCTTTCTCGTCGAAGTCCTCGCCAAGGAACGTTCTCTTCTTCTCCTCCCGTAGACCAACGGCGGAGAGATCGGTGAACAGTGCGACATCCTTGAGCCAGACATGCTTGATCAGGTTGACCGGGCAGAACACGAGGAGGACGAGTGGCTCCCCCATCTTCACCTTGCTGTCGCCGAAGCACGCAACGATGTAGGTCTTTCCGGTGCCGCAGTCACCGAATAGAGCGGGTTCGTTCATTGCGTGCAGGAACAGGAATCCCCGCGGCTGATGCGCAAGCGGCGGATGCTTGAAGTGGTAGACGAAGTCGATCGTGAGTTTGCCGGCCTTCGCCTGGGCGCCGCGTCGCGAATCCTCATCGTACGAGGAGAGGCTAAGCCGCATGCGTTCAACGGTCTCGCGCGTTCGGCTGTCGGCGGCGAGTCCGCACCCGAGCGCCTTCAGCTTGCGGAAGTTCGCAACGCTGAGCGCGCAGGACAGCTCGTTCGGAGGTGGGTCGTCTGTGGCCTCGGTGGCATCGACGATCTTTGCGGAGCCGATCGCCGTGATGATCCGCTCCTGCATCTGTTGCAGGGCGGCGTTGACCTTGGCGTCGACGTCGACAAGATCCAGGCCCTGTTCGCGGGCGGTCTCGCGAACGTAGGCGAGGTCGTCATCAAGACTCACACGGATACGCCCCTTCTCGATCCGAGCTTTCATGGCTGTCCTATCGCGGTACTGGTCCCGTGCGGGCGGGCCGGTTCAGTCGATTCTTGATGGCGACGAGATCTTGATGCGAACCGACCACATCCGGACACGCCTTGCACTCGCGATCCATGGTGCACTTGTCGAGGGTCGGGCGGTCGTTCTGCTCGATCTCGAGTGCGTAACAATGGCAGCACCGCTTGCTGGTGCCGGTGTATGGCGTACACGCCTTCGTCTTTCGGCAGCCCTCGCACTGGAAGGTCGCGGTGATCTGGGGCTCCGTCATCTGACCCTGCGCGCGGTAGAGTTCCTTGAGGGGGATCGCTGCGATCTCTTTGCCGCCGCACCAGTACACCCCCCCCTTTGGGTCCTTGAGACGATAGGCGCGACTCTTGTAGAGGCCGACCTTCTCGATTGCCTCGAAGAACGGCACGCCGGGGGATCGTTCGACCTTCCGGACCCATTGCCAGCCGACGATTCGATCGGTCTTGTGCGTCGGCCAGTCTCGGTTGGGGCGGGACTCGAGGAACCAATCCCGCAGGTGCTCGGAGACCCACAGGAAGACATTGTCGTCGGGGAGGGCGAGTTCGCCCGCGGCGAGAGGAGAGCGATACTGCGCCAGCAGCTTCTTCATCTCATCGATGGGGCGACGATTCTCGTGGGAGCAAGGAGGGTCGTAGTTCTTCTCCCACTGGCGAAAGATACGGAGCTCAACACCGCTGACAAGCTGTGGCCTCGAGGGGTGGTAAGGGTCCTCGCGATACACGGGCTTGTCGAGGATGGATGGGTTCCCGGTACGAGGGTCCTTCCAGAAGTAGGCGTAGGCCTCGCGGAACGGTTCGACTTCTTCGATTCCGAAGAACCGCATCACCCATCTTGCGCCCGCCGGCGTGCGGAACCAGAGGAAGTGCGCCATGCACACGCTGACGATGGACCACTTGAACATCGGATGGAGCTCGACGTAGTCGCGGTGGTTCTTGTCGTGGATGTGGAGATGCTGCACATCCTGACGGAAGTAAGCGAGGACGTGCGAAACGGCGTCCGGCGGGGGCATCCGATCGGCCGGGATGCCCCAGCTCTTGCTCTCAACGCTGCCGGGCGAAGCGTTGGGAGTCGCCGGCTTGAAGCGGAAGGTCTCGGCCTCGGCCTGCCAGCGGAGAAGTTCCTCGCGCGTGGGCTGATCGGTCGGCTTGGGCTGATGTGAGGGCGGCATGATGGGTTCCTTTCACCTCGCTTATGCCGGGAGGCTGACCCTGCGTTGACCGCCAGCGGATGAGGTGCCTACACTCGCCCGGTAGTACTAACCGGTGAAGCTGAAGGAGACGACATGTCAGGAGCATCGATATTGCCGTCCGATGTACGGGCGACTCTGGAGAAGCAGAAGCGCGGGGCTGGTGGCATCGGCGCCGCGGCGCCCGAGAACGCGACGTCTGCGCGAGCGCGCGAGCTTGCGCTCGATCCCAATGCCAAGGCCGCCGAGCCAGAGGTCGAAGCAGAGGTCGAAGCCGACGACGATCTCAAGATCTGCGGTCGCTGTCGGACGGACCTCGAGAAGGAGTGGAACTTCTGCGCCAAGTGCGGCGCGGACCTGATCCGAGGCGGTGCAGCGAAGTACCTCGGGATCTCGTTCTCCGAGGATGACGTTCACGACTACCTGTTTCGCGGGTATGTCTCTCGTGACATCACGATCTTCGGTAAGTTCACGGTGACGATAAAGTCGACGCAGTCGAACGACATCGACGACATCGACAAGTACGTGATGACGGGGCCGTGGCGAAAGGACAAGGACGGCAAACCTCGCGAGGTGAGCAACTTCTACCTCGAACAGATCAACACGCTCTGCATGACGGCCGCCTGCGCGGTGAAGTTCAACGGTGACTCGATGGGGGCCACGCTCGAGGACCGCATGAAGTGGTTGCGCGAGCGCGGCACGGCGCTCGTCGACGCGCTGGGCCAGAAGGCTATCCTCTTCAACCGGGCGATCACCGATCACCTGAAGAAGGCAGACATTGTGTTGGGGTCCTGAGCTCTCCCGTCGGCTGGGCCCGGGTGAACCTCCGCCTGGTCCAGGGGACAGACCTCCCCTACGGCAGCCTGCAGGAGAGCATTGCGATCCAGGCGCTGAGGAAACGCGAACGGATCGACCTGTATCGAACGATCGCTCTGTGCACTGCGGCGGCGAACCCGCCGCAGTCACAGACGGCGATCCGACGTCTCATCGAAGAGCAGTTTCCCGAAGTCGGGAAGGAGCGTGAAGACGCGGTCGACCGCGCGATGGAGATCATGGAGAAGGAGAAGGAGCGAGCTTATGCGGTCGCCCCCGTCGGCGGCTCGTTGAACAAGGGCGGGATGGGTCGCCTTCAGAATATACTCAAGCAGCGCCGCGGTACGACGAGGCCAACCAGGAGCCGCTAGGTGTCCACCGATCTCAACTATGTCGCTCGAGTCGACACGACGAACGTCATGTCGTCGGTCGCAGAGATTCGGTCGCAGATCGGAATGGCGTTTTCGTCTCCGACCGGGTTTGCCGCCCCGTCGATGGCGATCGCCGGCGGTGGGTTCTCGGGGATGAACAACGTTTCCTCTGGGGTCTCGGCGCAGTTCCAGAACATGTTCGCGGGCTTCGGACCGAGCTCGTCCATGTTTGGCACGCACACCAATCCTGCCATGGCGCTCAGCCCGCACTACGGGATGAACATGGCGCAGACCAGTCTCGAGGAGGAGTGGCGCGTTCACCGCGGTGGTTTGGCGATCGCACAGCAGATGAAGCCGCCGGGGGTGAGCGCGGCGTCGTACGCCTTGGGCGTCGAAGCCAACTTCATCAACCGTCAGCTCGATGCGAACCATGCCGCCACGATGGCGGCGCAGTCGACCTTCTATGCAGGTGTCGGCGGGTTGGCGGCGGGTGAGGCGGCGTCGGCGGTGGCGGCGCCGCTGGGCGCAGCCGCCGGCGGGGCGATCGCGACCCGCTTGTTCGGCGCCGGCGCCGCCGGCGCTGGCAAGATGCTCGGCGGTTTGGGTGCTGCCTGGTTCGCCTTCGATGCGGCCAACGAGTACATCGGCGGGAAGATCGAGAAGCACTACGCCGAGATCGAGCAGATTCAGGGAACGACCCGCGAGCTCGGCGAGCTGGCCGGTGCCGGTCGTGGCCTGAACCGGATGCAGCGCACCGAGCTCGGGATCGCGGCTCGTCACGCCTCAAGGGATCTTGGAATGGACGTCCAAGAAATGGGCGACATTCTCGCACTCGGTCGCCAGGGAGGAATGCTGCCGACGGCGACCGATCCGGGGAAGGCGCGAGAGCAGTACCGCGACTTCGCGCGAGCGATCGAGGAGGGGGCTCAGGTCCTGCAGACCTCGCTCGCCGGCGCTACCCAGGTCATCAAGGCGGCGGCGCAGCAGGGCATGTCGGCGCAGGAGGGCATCGTCCGTGCGGCCGGCGCCGGCGGGGCTGACGTGTGGCTGGCACAGCAGGCGCGGATGTCGGCATTCGGCGCCGCCGGCGCTGGAGTCGGCATGTCGATGGGGTTCACATCGGCCCAAGGGTCGTCGATGTTCACTGGCTCGCTGGGGGCGGCCGCCGGCGCCGGTCTGTCTGGCGACGAGATGAAGATCGTGGGCGGTCGTTTCGGAGCCGCGCAGTTTCTGGGTACGACCCAGATGGCCATGGCCTCGAGCCCCATGGGCAACATGCAGATGATGGCGGCGATGGGCGGCGGGCTGCCGGGGGCCGGGATGATGGATCTCCCCGGTTCGGCGATCGAGGGCTTGATGAGCGGCGGAGGCGACTTCCTTTCCAACGCCGGACGGTTTCTGGTGCATCAGAACGAGTACCGACGAGGGATTGGCGCCAGTGGCATCCGTACGCTGGCTCGTCAGCAGATCGAGATGGGCGGCGAGATGATCGCCGGTCTGATGCCCGACCTCTCCGCGAACGAGGCGGAGCGGATGTACGCCATGTCGATGGGGATGAACCCCGACCAGGCGAAGCTGCTGGTCGGTGGTGTGGGTCGAGGCGGTGGTGGTAGCCGAATCGGCGGCGGCATGGGCGCTGATGCGCAGGCGCGCGCGATCGAGGCATTGCAGGAGTCGAAGCTCCGCAGCAACTTCACGGCGCCCGATCTCGAGAGCGGCCCGCGAAGCTTCGGCTTGGGATACACGATCGATGGGGCCATCACGGGCGGAATGGTCGGGGGGCCGAAGGGGGCTCTCGTCGGCGGCGCCGCTGGCTTCGTGGTGGGTAACCTCGGAGCGCTCAAGGACTTGGGCGGGCAGATCTTCGGTTCCGGTCCGGGGCTCTTTTCCTCCTCCGAGGAGAAGGCTGACTACTACGAGCGGCGCCAGGCTGCGGAATACGAGCGCCGCATGGGCGCAGCCAAGGACCGAATCGGGTACGTCGGCGTCGACGTCGGCGCGACCTCGAGGTTTCTGCGGGCAGATCTGGGTGGTGCGCGGTTGTCGCTTGACGGATTGGCCCCCGGCGCCGGCGGCGTGACCGAGAGCGCGCTGGTCGCGATGGGGGTTCGACAGGTGGCGGCCGGGCCGGGCACGGTTCAGCGCGGTGGTCGGTTCTACTCGATGTCGGACGTTCAGAGTGTTGCGAGCGGAGTCCTGTGGGATCAACAGGCTACGACGAGGGAGCAAGATGCGGCGAGCTCGGCCGCCGCCGAGGTGGGTTTCGGCGCAAACCTCAACAAGAAGGCGATCGAGAACGACATCGCACTGTTTGGCGCGCTACACGACATGGTGCGGACCGGCGAGAAGCAAAACGTGACATTGCGGACCGGCGTCGACGGCGAGTTCACGGAGCAGCGGACTTATACGGCCGACATGGTTGGCGGTAGCGCGGAGGCGGCGAGCAAGCTCCTGCGTCGCGCACGTGGATTTGTCGAACACATTGACGAGACTGGGTCCAACAGAGGGACGCGCGATCGTCTGCTGAAGAAGCTCGATGGGATCGGTGGTCTTGCAGACCCGGAGGTCCGCGCCTTTCTCGAGAAGACCACCGGCCGGAAGCTGGAGTCGCTCGAGGGGGCCTTCATGGCCGGTCGCGCCGGAGGCGCCGCCGCCAAGTTCGCGGTCGACCAGTCGATGACCCGGGAGTCCCACTTTCTCAAGGAGGTCTATGGCTCTCCGATCGTTGGCATGATGACGACCGACCAGGCAGCTCGCCAAACCCAGGCGCGATTCTACTCGGAGTTGACCGCCTCCCCCGCGTACGAGGCTGCGAAGGAGGCGTCGTTGCGTGGGAGGGATGACGAGGCGAAAAAGCTTCTGCAGCAGGCACGTGCAGATGTTCTGACCTCAGATCCGGCCGCCTTTCGCTATCTCAACGCTCCTGACATCGATCCAACCGCGTTGCGTGATCGACCCGAGACGGCATCGACGAGGGCAATGCTTGCCGTTGCCTCGATGGGAGGGGTCTTCTCGGTCGACAAGGAGCTGACTAGCAAGATCCTCGGGCAGACCTCGTGGAAGAAGGAGGTCAAGGCCGAAGCGGAGGCCGGGATCCGTGCGCTCAAGGCGCGCAAGAAGCGCAGCGGGCCGGGTACGCTGCAGCGGGCCGTCGGGTTCGGCCAGCAGGAGACCGCGATGTCGTCGATCCAGCGTTCGCTTGCGCACGTCGAGCGGTCCCTGCGTGCTCTCGACAAACGTGTCTCGGGCCCGGGCGCACAGCCCCAAGCGTCCGGTGGCGGGAACACCACCATGCCTGGAGGATCGCCATGAGCAACTGGGCTGGCAACTGGGTTGGCAACTGGGGCTGGGAGCCTGATCAAGTGCCAGTCGGTTCGCCCGTGATCTTCCCGCTGGACCCTCACGATGAGGAACTAGGTGTTGCGCAGCGTGCGGTGCTCTACGTGCGTTTGGCCGACGACGAAGGCGTTGACCTCTCTTCTCTCCAGGTGATCGTCAACGGAACGATCTGGGTAATGGGAGGTGTGGCTACCAGCGGAGCGACCTTGACCACGACGGCGAATGCCTTCAACGGCTTCGACATCGCGGTCGCGCCGGCGATGTCCTACGTCTTTGGAACTCGTCAAGAGGTGGCAATCACTGTTGGTGACAACGACAGCCAAACGACCACGCTGCTCTACCACTTCTGGGTAGGTGTGGGGCCTAGGTTGATTCGAGTGATCAATCCGTTCGAGGGTTCGCTCCGAGCGTATTTCAACCGGCCGATGTTGATCAATCAGGCCTTTCTGTCGCCGGCGAGTTGGACCATCACGCCGGTCAGTGCGGGTGCGGCGCCGCTCGAAATCACCGAGGTCGTCGCATCGACCGATCAGCCTGATGTCGCGCACCTGCGATACGCCGGTGGCGGTTCTACGTACCGGTTGTCGGTGATCAATGTCTTGAGCCTCGATGGCGACGACCTTGAGCATGCCGAGTCGACCTTTGAGATCTTATTCGGCAACGAGGAGGATGCGAAGATCCGCTTCTTCAACTCCATTTACGGTCCTCTCGGGATCAGTCAGAGAGTGAGGATGCGCCGATCGATGGATGATCACGTGGCTGGTCGGGCGATCGCGTTCGCTCTCGATGAGCAACTGCGCTTGCGAGTGCAACGCCTCGATGGAACTGCTGGCCGAGATGGTCGGCCAGGGAAGCGGAGGATCTGATGACGGCGATGCCTCGCATCACCAGCCGCGACGAGATGGAGGCGGTCATCGACGGTAGCGGTCCTCTCGGTGGCGAGCGGTTGCTTGAGTACAACATCTTCCTGACCGACGCCTTCAGTTCGCAGCTGACGAGAGCGACGTTCTTGGAGGTGCCAGGTCCGCCAGACCAGATCGACGGGTTCGACAATGACGATTCGTACAGGCGGTCTCGTCATCTGCTGCTGCGGCGCGGGTCGAACTCGGCCGCCGCTAGGGCCAACCTGAGAGAGAACTCCCTTGCTCGACAGGTTGAGGAGAAGACCGACCAGCCTGCAACGATTCGGGTCATCCGCCGCCGCCGCCCGGAGGAGCTTGCCGTGCTCGACCCGAACGAGCCACGGGTGCCGTGGATCAATCTCATCCCGCCCAACACCAAGTTCTTTCTTGAGCAGGTGCAGGAGAATCGCGAGGAGAAGGTGCAGGTGATCGACACCTTCGGCGAGTGGATCGCTTTCTTCTTCGGCAACAAACCGGAGGTCTATACCTACGCCGGCACCTTGCTCAACGCCGAGAACCACGACTGGGCGAACGAGTTCCAGGAGAACTACGACCACTTCTTTCGCGGGTACGTAGCAGCGGAGAACAGAGCGACGATCGTGCTCCAGTACGACAACATGATGGTTGAGGGCTACATGCTCAACTGTTCGATCTCGAAGAACTCGATGGCGGACAAGGCGGTGCCCTTCACGTTCAACTTGCTGATCATGCACCGCTCGCCGATCAATCCTCGCGGCATGATCGGGTTGCGCGCGTTGAGGTCCGGTGGGTCCGAGGCCGAGCAACAGCTCTTCAACGATATGCAGCAGGCGCTAGATCTCACGCAGGAGGGGCGGATCGACGAGCTCGAGACGTTCCTCCTGATGAGGGAGTACTTCTCGGGGCACTACGTCCCCGGCGCCGGTACGAGCATCAGCCGACCGAATGCAGGAACCATTGAGGCAACGACGTCGATGCCGCCTGGACAGGTGGGTGGTTCGTCCAACGAGCAACCCCGCCCCGCCCCCTTCAACAACGGCACAACGCAGTCGCTCGAGGGCGCCGGCGACTTCGTGCAGGGCATTCTGGGAGACGTGGCGTAGCCATGGCGAGGCACGGCACAGGGGCTCAGGTCAAGGTGCGCCTCTATCTCGAGGGTCGGCTGGTGGAGAACGCCCTCGTTAGCGTCCAGGTGCGCGGCGGTGTTGGAACGCCGGCGACTGCACGACTTGAGCTAGTGCCGACCAAGACGATCAAGCACATTCTGCCGAACACGTGGGTGCATGTGTTCACCAATGATCCATGGGAAACCAACCCGGCCGGAGATCTCTCGGACTTCAAGCTCTTGTTCGAGGGCGTAGTTGTCTCGCGTGGGTTCACCAAGCAGGGAGAGGGTCGCAACCTCGTTGTGGAATGTTGTTGTCCGGCGATCTTCTGGACGAGCGCCAAGCAGTTCTGGCTCAACATCGGTTCAGCTGACGGTGGCTTGGTAGATCAACTTGCCATCCAGACCTCGGGCGGCTATGGCCGATTCGGACAGATCACGTCGACCGGAACCTACGGGTACATGGTCTCGAAGCTCGCCTTCGCCGACAAGGAGCAACCCGAGGAACGTTTCATGGACACGCTCATCTCGGTGATCGACGACATCGGGAACGTGAATCCGTACTACACGAACGTGCGCAACCGCTTCCGCCTCACCGATCGGATCATCCGTGGTCCAGCCGGCAAGACAGAGAAGCTCTTCCAGCTCGCACTGCTCGGCGACTTCCTCGAGGGCTTGGCGGGGCGCGTCTCCGGGCAGACCAACTTGGTCGAGGTCGTCAACCAGCTGTTGAGCGCCATTCTCCACGAGTGGACGTCGGTGGTGGCGCCGCCGTATCTGAAGACCCGGGTCTTCGACCGCGATGTCTTCGGCAACATCAAGCGGAACAAGAAGAAGGTCACGCGTCGCGGGCCGCGTGGTCGCACGAAGGTCGATCTCTTCGATTTCGAGACCGCCGAGGACAACATCATCGGCAGCTACATCTTCAAGCCGCACGTCTACACGCTCCCTCCGCCGACCTGCAACGTGCTGTTTCCGAACATGTTCGACTCGATGAGCTTTTCAGAGAACTTTCTCCAGGAGACGACACGGCTGGCGATGAAGCCGCAGCTCCCGATGGTGTCGGCCGGGATCACCCAGGGGTTGCTGCTGCAGCGTCCCGTCGAGCTCGAGGTCTTTACTGCCCTCGTGCGGGATCCGACGCGCCGCACGCCGTTGAAGCGCACGCCCGATGGGCAGTTCTCGGACGGGGCAGGGCAGGTGCCGACGTTCACCGACTACGACTGGTCGACGAACGACGAGCGCATCCGGGGCATCGTGTACAACTTCGTGAATCTGGCGCCGGCGCCGTCGACCTTGACGTTGGCCGATCCGGGCAGGAGGCAACCGACCGGTGCTCGGACCGGCGGTGTGCCAAAGTACCTCCAAAACGTCGCCAGCTACGAGTGGTTCAAATCGAAGTTCGTGGCTCGACCGGCCAGTCTGCAGGGGCCGTACAACATGCGCGTGGTCCCCGGGTTCCCGCTCGTGGCCCTCGATGACTCGGAGGCCGAGCTCAGCGTCGTGGCCTACCTCGAGACGGTCGTGCATACGATCGATGCGCGCGGGTCTGCGACAACGGAATATGGGATCCGCTATCCACGACTTGCGCACGAGGTCGACTTCAACCAGCCCCGGTTCAAGCAGGGGTTCAACGCGGAGGGGGAACTCGATTTCGACCTGTTCCGAGACGAGGACGGCAAGTACGACTTCCGGCAACTCTTCGATGGTGACGGTCAGCCGCCGATTCCCGAGTGGTTCGACGAGTCCTACCGTAACGTCATCGACCTGGACCTCAAGTACAAGGAGTGGTTCGGGAAGAAGGCGGGGGCAATCCAGAACGTGCTGTTCAAGAACCCGGGCGAAAAGCCGGACGAGAAGGCTGTGGCGATCGCGAGCGGGCTGTTCGCTCAGCCAGACATCACTTTCTCCTCGGTCGGGCAAGCGGTGTCGGAGTTCGCCGAGCACAAGGAGGAGTTCGAGGAGATCCTCGAGGCCAACGAGAACATCACAGTCAACGACGCCATCGACGAGCTCAATGCTCGGTACCGTCTTGCGCGCCGGGCAGGTCGGGAGTTCGAGGAGGCGTCTGGGTTCACGGATCGTTCGTTCACGAGAATCGACGAGGCGTTTCGGTTCGTTGGGGCGGCGCCGGTCGAGCTCGCTGACCGTGTTGCCGCCGATGCGTCGATCGCGGTCAAGAACCTGGGAGCCCAGTTCACGCAGAGCCCTGCAGCAACCCGTGAGATCAACTACCGCATCTCCCGCCTGGACCGATTTGCCGGCGACACCTCGGCGGGGTCCGGGTATTCGGGGGTTGCCGAGGGGGTATCGACATCGGCGCCGACCACGACATCGACGGAGAGTTCGGGGGACGTGGCGCCGGATGCAATCTCTGGGGCGACGCCGGCGCCGCCCGCAAACCGAATGTCAGGCGCCTTTCCGGTCTTCGACACCAAGATCCACACGGGCAACGAGGCCACCGACAAGAAGACGCGAGCGGCGCTTCTACAGAGCGGCGACGAGCGGGCACCGTCGGACCGGGCGCGATACGACGGGCGCCCGCTCATGTATGACTTCGAGTTCCGTCTGTGGCAGCAGTCCTTGCGCGACGCGGGTTACACACCTACCGGAGAGATGATCGAGGAGAACGCCGAGACATCCGACTACTTCGTCGAAGATACCAAGGGGAACATCGTTCGACCGAAGACGGCAGCGGAACGAGCGGCGTCAGTCCAGAAGCGCAAGGACGACCTCGAGGCGAGAAAGAAGGACCAGGACGCTCGCAAGGCCCGCGGCCGTCACGATGCGCGGGCGCGCAAGTCGCAGTCCATGCCAGCAAAGGAGCAAGCCCCCACCGGCGACGGGCTCGAGCAAGAGCAGCGCCACGCGTTGCCGCAGCCGCTCTCGGAGAAGCAGGTCGTTGACCTGCGCCGGGCGATCGTCGACGTTTACTGCGACGAGCTTGCGAGGACCCGTGGCTTCACAGGATGAACAGAACGACGAGGCGAACGACTTCGACGTAGACCTCGAGCTGGTGGAGTGGCTTCGCAAGGAGGCCGCGGAACAGGGCATGGACCCGAACGATCCCTATTCGGGGGAGTTGGAGGTGATCAAGCGCTGGCAGGAGGCGCCGAACCCCGAGGACTTCGAGTGGCTGTACAGCGCGCACCAGCCGATGATTTTCCGCGCCGGCGAACGGTACATCCGATCGGCGACCATCCCCAAGGAGGCCGTCAAGGGGAGCTTGCTGCGCGGCTACGTCGAGGCGTTGGAGACCTTCGATCCGTCGAGGGGGACCAAGTTCATTTCGCACTTCTATAACGGTGTCGGTCGCACCGGGCGGTACCTGCAGCGATACACCAACGTCGGGCGTATCCCGGAGGAGCGTGGCGGTCTCATCAACTTGCTGCAAACCCGAGAGGCCGATCTCAAAGATCAGTTCGGACGGATGCCGACGGACAATGAGCTGGCCGACGACATGCTGCTCGCCGCCCAGGACGTCGCTCAGCTCAAGAACAAGAAGATCACGCCCAAGGTCGTGGGGACGCTCCGTCGCGAGTTGCGCCAGGACCTGACCGCCGAGCTCGCCGGTGGTTCGGTGGAGGTCGACAGAGACAGCAAGCTGCGTCGACAGATCGTATTTCTCCACGGATCGCTCAATCCAGAGCAGCAGCTCGTGCTCGAGCACACCTTCGAGGGCTTCGGAAAGCCGGTCATCGACGACGACTTGGCCCTTGCTCAACAGCTCAACCTGTCTCCTCAGAAGATTCGTGCCCTGAAGGGGCAGATCAAGAAGAAGGTCGACAGGTTCTGGTAACCCATGGCGAGCATCGACGACGTCAAAACTGCGTTCGGCTGCCTTTCCACGGTCTTCCCACAGTTTGTGGCGAAGGAGCTCGCGGCATTGACCGACGGTATCGCCACGGCGATTCAGGGATTCACAGACCCCCTGTCTGCGCTTGGCGACCTGAACATCGACACACTCATCGCAGACGTGGCGGCGCTCTCCGAGGGAGACATCTTCAGCAACCTGGGGGGGGTTGCGGCTGGGTTGACCGCTCAGTACGTTCGTCGTGAGGCCGGAGGGATCGTGGGTGCGATGGCGGCCGAGAATCCCAGCGTGACCAAGCGGGTCCACCAGATCCGAAATGTCGGGGGACAGGTTGTCTCGGCAGTCGGTACGATGATGTCGCTTGTTCCTGATCTTCCGTATGTGGCAGCGCAGCGAATGTGTTCGGCGATCGTCGATCTTGACGATCTGAAGATGAAGAACCTCCAGTGCCTGCGGAAGCACATCGCACAACTCAGCAACGCGATCCTTGTGCTGGCGAAAAGCGTCGACACCTACAAGGACGAAACCTTCGAAGACCTCGATGCGGTGGCGGCGCTGCTCGTGACGGTGCAGTCGAACCTCACCCTCAGTCAGCGCGTCACCGGCGGTGTTGCCTCGTTCGATTCACAGGCCTTCGAGCGTGCTCGCCAGCAGTTGCTCGAGGTCAGCGGGTTGCTCACGCCAGACAAGGATGGAACGAGCCTGCTCGACGCCGCGGGGATTCTGGCGTTTGGGAGCGTGACGACGGCCGATGTCACCCTCGGCAACCGGAAGCTGATGACGCTGGTGATCCCGTCGCTCATCCAGCTCATCGAGGTGGAGATCTCGGCAGTGGTCGCGCAGGTGCAGGTGATCAACTACTACATCGGCAAGCTTGGCGCCGTGATCGGCAGCTTCCGGCGTGCGGGGCAGACCAGCCAGATCCAGGCGCAGCGCGCACGCGCGATCAGAGAGATCCAGACCCGGCTGGGAGACCTGGGGGCTCGGATCGATCTGGCGAGAGAACGCGCTGCGCTGCGCGCGGCCTCGGGCGAGATGCTCCTGTGGTCGTCGCGAGTGAAGACCATCCTCGCAGTCATGGACCGGGTGAAGGATCTGACCCTGCAGGAGGGCTCGGTAGAGGGGCCTGACAAGGCATTCGAACTGGATCAAGCACTTCAGGTTCTTTTGAACGGGCTGACGTCAATCGAGAACAACGAAACGTCGGCGGGGATCGAGGACCCTTTGCCGTTGCGTGACAAGGTTCTGGCGCTGACCGCCGGCGCCCGCCGCATCATGAAGGACCTCGAAACAGGCCGAACGACCGCGAACCGACTCGCGACCTTCCACCAGCTTGTGGTGCAGACGGCAACCGCACAGGCAAGTCGCATCGAACAGTCGTCGACCGTTGCATCGCGACAGAAGGCGCTGTGTCAGTCGTTCGCTGACATCGATATCAAGGCCGGCGCACAGTTCGATCAGTTGCAGGACTCGCTACGCCAGCTCGGGTTTGATCGAGGCGTCGATCTTATGACCACCGGGGGGTTCGAGGAGTTCCTGAACAGCGGCCCTGAGGCATTGTCTTATCTCGGGATCGCGATCAAGTGTTTGGCACATGGCATCAACGGCACGGACGATGCTCAAACCCGCCAGCAGCTCGGTACGATCCGTGATGGCCTCATCGCTCAGCGATCCAACCTCGACATCGCAGCAGCGGACTCGGCTGACCAGGGCCGCCTGCGCTCGGTGAAGCGGCTGAAGGACAGGGTGTCGGAGATCCAGAAGAACGCGAAGACGGTCGAGAGCATCGTCAGCGAATTGCAGGTGATTCTTGAGGCCGCTGGAGAGGCGGCGTCCCAGTCGTTCGCCTCGTTGCAGGAGTTGAATGGGATCTCCGGCAACATCGATCACTTGGCAGTCGGTGCGGGCGGAAGATTGGCGGCCGACCTCGAGGACTTCTCGGAGCATCCAAACGCCGGCGTCGTGCTCTGCGACTGATTGTGATAGCGTTTCCGTGGGTTATGCCCGACCTGAAGCTCCTCAGCCGTGATCCGGAGACGGGGCGTTTGCACCTTGGAATGCCGCGCCCTCCCCAGTTCGTCGAAGGCATCGACAAGCTGGTGCAGATCGTGGTGCTGTTGTTCATGGAAAACGGTGGACGGTCCATCGTTACGCCCGGTCGTGCCGGTGGCCTACGGGCGTTGCTTGGAAGCAGCATCGACCTCGAGGACCCGTCCGAGCTGCTCGCCGATGTGCGGCTGATCGTCAGCCGCGTCGAGCAGCAGATCAAGGAGGAGCAGGGTAGCACTCAGCGGCCGCCGTCCGAACGCTTGCGCAGTCTTCAGTTGGTGGACATCCTTCCCGACGCGACCAACCCCGAGATCGAAGTGGTTGTTGCCGTGATCAACGAGGAACAGCAGCAGGCTCAAGCTGTGGTGGTGACCTGATGGCTCTGCCGGTCCGCGACTTCATCGTCCAGCGGCTGCTCGAGTACGATCCGACCTACGACGTCGGCTCGGGCGTGCCAACCACCAGCCTCATGATCGACCCACAGTCGGTCATCCTGCAGCCGGTCATCGACGAGCTCACCGTTGTTCAGGCGAGTAGCTCGATCTTGACCATTCTCGAGTCGAGCGACCCGGACACCTTTCCCGAGGACATCGTGGATGGGCTGGCTTCGAACGCCTTCGTGGAGCGTATTCCAGGAGCGATCGGGTCAGACGTCGAACGCCTTCGGTTCTTTCAGCCCCAGGTCTTCGCGGCCAAGAAGGGGCTGCTCATCTTTCGGGGACCGACCGGCCAGCGCTACTCGAACTCCGAGGCGGTGAACGTGACCGCCGCCGAGATGGCTCTCAACCAAGAGGGCACGCTTTACTACGTCGACGTCCCCATCATCGCGCTCGAGGAAGGCGAGGACTTCAACACCGGCAAGGGCTCGATCACGAGCATGGAGGCAGAGCCGGCCGGCGTCGCCAACGTGACGAATCTCTTCGGCATCAACCAGGGGCGCAATCGCGAGACGAACACCGAGTTGATCGATCGCATCAAGGTTGCGGTCACTGTGCGTGCGCTGGTGACTGGCCGCGGCATCATCGTGACGCTCACCGAGAACTTCACGACGATCGAGGAGATCGAGCCGATCGGATTCGGTGACCCGGAGATGATGCGGGACATCGTCTACAACGTGCACATCGGCGGCAACGTCGACGTGTACATCAAGACGGCCGCTCTCTCATCGGGTTTCAAGGACTTCTTCGGCATCGAGGTCGACACGTCCCGTCGGCGTTCGACGACCACGACCGCAGTGTTGTTGGTGGAGGATGTCGGCTACAGCCTTGGTCATCCAGTCGATCGGACCTCGGTCGACCCAGTCGTCAGGAGCATTGACGGCGTGGTGACGTTCGCTGAGGGAGCGGATTACGAGATCGACGATGTCACCGGACTGATCTCACGCCCCCCGCTCTCAGGTGTGGTCCATGTGACCGGCGCCGGCGCGGAGGTGGTAGGCGCCAAGATATTCGAATCAACAGGCGACTTCGTGACGGCACGAGCGGGGATGATCCTCACGATCGACGTCCCGTCTACTGTCGCTGGTACCTACACCATCAAGCAGAAGATCGACAACGACACCGTCGAGATCTACGGATCGTTCCCCATCTCTTCGGAGACGGGGGTGGACTTCCAGATGGATGACAACCTGTCCATCGCCTACGAATACAACCCTGTCACGGTCGATGTGATCAAGGAAGCCCGAGACGAGGACCGCACGGACTTCACGATCACCGACGTGCCGCTCATGTACATCGATTCGATCGAGGTACTCGATCCGCTTTCCGGCGAGCCGACTGGCGATGTTTTGAACGGTGTGGGGGGGTATGGCGCCGGAGGTTACGGAGGTGGGGGCTATGGCGTGGGGTCGTCTCCCACCTATCAGTTCATCGTGACCCAGCCGACGCTCCGGCACTCTGAACGGGAGGACAACTACATCGAATTCGATGAGAGCCAGGCGGCCGCCTCGCTGCGGGTGAACTACAAGTACGCGTCGGCGATTCCTCCGATCCAGGCGTTCATGGACGATCGGAACAACCAGAGCGAAACGGCGTCCCTGGTAGCCCGCCACTTCATTCCCGTGTACATCGATGCGCCGGCAGCGATTCAGTACAACATCTCGACGTCGACGCAGTCGTCTGCCTTGACGGCGGACGAGATGCTCGAGCTGGTGATGTCTTACATCAACGATGTGGATGAGGGGAACCCGCTCGAAATCTCTGACCTGGTCGACGTCCTTTACGACAACGGAGCGATCTTCGTCGATCTGGGCGCGATCGGAAGGATCAAGGGAGAGATTCACAATCACGATGGTTCGATCGTGTTTGCGAGTCCCGATGACACCGGAGCCATCAGGATTCCCGACGACGAGATCCCTGACCCCACCGACAAGCCGCTGTCGCCCCGCATTGCGCGCTTCATCGCCCGCGACATCACTCTTACGAGGACGCTCGCATGAACCTCGTCAGCTTCGTCGATGAACTGGTGAAGGTCGGGGCCATGCGCTGTCTGTACAAGCAGGCCGATGATGGCGAGGTCAACACTGCTGACGTGCCACACGGCATGATGAGTCACGACCCGATGCCGGCATCGATTCGTGTCGACCCGGCCTCTGCCGCAACGCGCTTGCCAAACTCCGCCAGGAGCCCGGTGGCGGTTCTCTCCGGGCTCCTCGGACCCATTGCTCTGAGCCGCAACCCCATTGACCGCGAAAAGTTCAACCGCTCGTTCCAGGAGCGGCGGTGAGCGTCTCCGCAGGCTTTCTCTGGCGATTCCTTGAGGACGTCTGGGACATTCTGCCGACCGAGGACCGGCAACTGTTCGAGACGTTCTGGTCCGCACAGATTCAGATCGCCGCGAACATCGAGCAGAAGGTGATGGAGGCGGGTCTCTCGACCGAGATCTCGAAGGTGCCGGTATTCCTCACCGAACGTTGGAACCGGTTCGTGATGGACGAGGACAGCTGCGACCTCTTTCAGCAGACTGATTCGTTGGTGCTGGCGCTCTTTGCAGCTGCCAGCGTTTCGCGCGAAACCGCTTTCTTCGACACGTTGAGGGTGATTTCGGCGTCTGGACAGATCTTCCACGAGGAGACGATCCGCTTCTTCGATAGCGCTGTCCGAACGCTGCGATACGGAGACATCATCGCGGGCACGGTTTCTGTGGTCTTCGGCGTGCAGCAGTACACCGCGAACCGCGACTTCGTCGTCAACCTTGCGACCGGTGCCATCCATGCGCTGGACGATGGGCGAATTCCGACAACCGAGCTGGTCACGATCCGTTATCAGCATCGCTACTACACGCGCGACCTGGATTATGAGCTTGATGAGGTCGCGGGCAGCATCTCTCGGATCGCCGGTACCACGATCGTCGATGGTGCGACGGTGACGGCGATGTACACGTACAACGCCACGGCGACGCTGCCGATGACAGGGGAGAGCGGTGCGACCGCAGGGTCAACACTCAGCGATGTGAACGCTGACTTCAGTGCGGTGAAGGCAGGGCGAACCCTCGTGATCGCGAACGGACCGAACGTGGGCAGCTACACCGTCAACGCTGTTCTGAGTCCGACCGAGCTGATGGTATCGGTACTCTTCCCATCTGATCAAGCTGGCGAGGTGATCTATTCGATCAACGCCTTTCCGCACGGAGTGAAGGTCGACAAGGCGATCGTTTCGATCCCACACCTGCGCGACTTGGTTGATGAGCCCAGGGAGGTGATGGTCGAGGATATCGACTACGTGGTTCGGGACGGGATCCTGTCGATGCGGACGGCGTTCAAGCTCGCGACCTTGGGTCCCGAGGACGAACGTCGACGGCAGATGTGGGCGGAGACCACCAAGGTCGACAAGGAGACCCCGTATCGCAACTTCGGCGTTCTGATCGACTTCTTCCGGCAGAACTCCGAGGAGTACAAGCTCGCGTTGCAGGGGCTTTGGTACACGTTCTGGACTGGTTCAACGCCAGGCAATCTCCAGCGTGGTTTGCACATCCTGCTTGGCCTCCCCTTCGCCAAGCGCGCAGGTGCGGTTACGCGTGTCGATGTCCTGCTCGGAGAGATCGACATCACCGATCCCCGGGGCCAGGTGATCACCTACCTGATCCCGTCGGGCCTCGATCCAGTGGTTGTGCGCAACGACGAGGTTGCTCGATTCGACTCGCTCACGACGGGCGTGAACATCATTGATCGAAACAACGAACCGGGATTCGTTGCCAACCGCCTGGGCCGCGCTGGCGTCCGGCGGTTTCTCACCTCCAACGCAACACTGGGGCAGGGCGACACGGACGAGACGAAGGCGCTGCTCCTGCTTGAGCACCACCTCTTCTTGCCTCAGATCCTCGTTGAGGCCGTGACCCGTCGAGTGAACGTCAACGAGCTCGTGACCTTTCTCGACAACATGAAGCCGCGTTGGACCGAGTACGTGTTCTCATTCCAATCGGAAGAGTCCGAGACGGTGACGTTCACAGAGGATGACATCGACATCGACGTCGGGCTGGACCTCACGACCACCGTCTCCAACAACGAGCTCAACAGTTCGTTCGCGTTCGATCACTTCTTTCGGTTTGCGCACACCGGGGGGCTGGATGGCGCCGGTAGCCAGGCCACGGGCAACTTTTTCGACAACAGCGCGAATTTCATCACGCTAGGCGTGGACGCCGGCGACAGCATCTGGATCCCGTCGGGTCCGTTCTTTGGACTTCGAGCTGTGCTCCAGCGTTTCAGCTCGACGTTGCTGGCGATCGACATCCCGGACGAGGATCTCCAGACGGTCCTCAACTTCGACTACGCCGTTGTGACCGAGGAGCAGAGTCGCCTCAACCACGACGCGATCAGCGTTCGTGACGAGCACATCGTCCGAGACGGAACGACCTTCCTCGCTCCGGGCGGGGGGTACAACACCCGAACCGACGGTGATCTATCGGACCTCTCGGTCCTCGAGTTGCAGGCGCTGTTGCTGATCGACGCCTCGAACGCCGGCTTCGAGGTCCAGCCGATCACTGCCGGCGACGGGTTGACCGGCGACCTCACCGTGGCAACACCGCCGGCGTTTGTGGTGGTGCAAGATCACCAGATTGCGTCGGCGGCCCTGGTGCGCGTCGATAACACCGGTCCAACTGTCACGGACGCGGTCGCCATCTAGCCGTTGCATTGACGGCCCTGCCGACGCGCCACTAGAATCCGAGGTGAATCATGCGCTTGCCCCGTTTCCTGGAGTTTCTGCGGCCGCGGCTTGGGCGGCTTGCCGAGCGAATGGTGCGGCGCCCCGTGGACGAGAAGATCGCCGACGGGCTCAAGCTCGTCGGGCACCTGAAGGTTGAGCGCCAGCCTCAAGGCGGTGTGGTCGAGCTCGTCTACGACAGCAAGAACTTCATCGTGGACGCCGGGCTCACCGCGATTCGCGACGTGCTGATCGGTGCCAACGGTGGCGGGTTTGCGGGTTCGATCTTCCGCATGGCGGTCGGTGACGGCGGCGTGCCGATCGGCGAACTCTTCAACCCGAAGGTGCCTGACGCGACCTGGCCGGCGCGCACGGACCTGTTCCACGAGGTATTCCGCCAGGACATCTCGGTTTTTACGACGCCGACCTCGGCATCGATGCGCTTCGTTGGCAGCTTCAACTCTGTCGACGTCGACGTCACCAGCTTCTCGCTCGTCAATCGCGTGATCAACGAGGCGGCACTCATTCTCGGCGATGGGGTGCTCACGGTCGGTGACGACCCGAAGCAGGTGAACAAGGTCCCCCCCGATACAATCGATGCGGACGAGATCATGGTGTCCATGCGGACCTTCCGGTCGGTCTCCTTCGACCCGGCAGAGGACGTGACCATCACGATCACCTGGACCATCACGGTCTCGTCGTGAAACGGAGAAGCTGATGCCCGCCTTCACTGACTTCCTCGAACTCACGCTGCCGGAGCTCAACGAGTTCCTGAACAAGTGGCACGAGCCGATCAATCAGAACTTCGAGATCATCGACGATTGGACGAAGGACCTCCACGCCGCGCTGGTGGGCACGGGGTCGAGCTCGACATGGACCGACCTGGTCGGCAGCCTCGACAACCTGGTCGAGCGCCTCGCTGTCTCGATTCTTCCCGATGGCACCATCGATGTTTCCGGCTCGCCGGGGGTGCTGCAGATGGCGACGTCGGCAGTGCGCGGCGCCTACACCGACCCGCGCGATCGGCTCGATGCCGGCGACTTCGAGGTCTACTCCGCCTCCCAGCCGATCGTCGGAAGTCGGTACGTTCCGGTGCCGCTGGGCGGACCCTCTGCTGGCTTTCCGCCGGCCTCGATCGAGGCGGCGATCGCGCTCTCGTCCGCCGACTTCAGCGGGCCGCTCGCCAACCCGGTCGCGGGGCCGTTTGTTCCCTGGGCGCCTGGCCTGATGACTGGAGGCGCGAATCCGCTGATCTCGGGCATCGCGGTAGGCCAGGTGAGAATCACCGCAGACGCCACACCGGCGATCTTCAACATCGACGGGTACATCTTCCGTCTCCGGGAGATCATCGACTTCGACTGGAACCTCATCGACGGCGGCGTGGCGCCGGCGAACAACGAGTACGTCTGGCTCTACGTCAGCCGAGCCGAGGCTGACTACAACAACGCCAACCACCGTTACAAGGGGCCCGGCGGTGCCCTTGCCGTGAAGGATCTGAGGAAGCTGCAACAAGGGACCGTCAATGGGGTGACGACAGGCAGCACCTTCACCTGCGCGGCCGCGCTGTTCAACACCGCCTTCCTCGGGAAGATCAAGGAGGGCGACGTCCTTGTCATCACCACCGGCGCAGCCGCTGGCGAGTATGTGATCGCCGCGCTCGACGGGGTGACGCCTGACACGAAGCTCACCATCAAAGGCGCCTTCAAGGCGTCGAGTTCCGGGGTCACCTGGTACATCCGCGACCAGTGGCACCCGAACATCGGGGCCGAGGTGACGGACACCAGCCCGACAACGCTGCCGTCCCAGGTCGCTGGTCGCGTGTACTTCGCGCGCGCGCGCCACAACACTGGTGGGAATCCGACGTCGATCATGACCTTCGCCGCCGGCGGCGTCTACGATTCGGGCTGGGTGGCCGTGGACGCGGCGGTCGACTTTCCCAAGACGCTGATCCACAATCTGGGTGCCTACCCCTCAAGCGTCGAGGTTTGGTTTCGTGTCGATGCGGCCTCGAACCGACAGTACCGTGGCGTGGTTCAGAGGACGATCGTGACCGCCGTTGACGAGGGAGATACCACCCTGGATCCAGGGGACACCACGACGGCGGTGCTGCTGGTGCCCTCGATGTTCGGACACTCGTCCGAGATCAACGTGACGGTGGCGCTCTTGAACGCCACAACAGACCCGGCCAAGCCCGCCGCGCTCTTCACCGATTCGGTCAATGCGGATCACACCACCGGTGAGATGCGCGTGATCGCGCGGAGGTAACCATGGCGATCGCCACCGCAGCGAAGACGGTTTCGCACAAGCTGCCCTACACCGGGGCGACCTTCCAGCACCTCACTGACCTCCTGATCGGCCGTGACGGCTACATCTCTGGAGGCAGCTGCCAAGACGACGGTACCGAGGTGACCCTCCAGTCGTTTACCTTCGTGCAGCGAGGGATCATCGCCGAGGCGACGGGCGCTGCCCTCGCTATCCCTGCCGAGCTGATCTTCTTGGGCGTTCTCATCGAGCCGGCGTTCGTGGTCGCCGGAGTCAACGATGACAACCCCACCAGCGGCGTCACCGTCACGGTCACCGGAAGCCTCGAGGCGGCCTCGAGCGCGGTCGTCATCGCCTTCAAGGCTGGTGGGGCTTGGCAAAACCCTGTGCCGGTAAACCTTCTCGGCCCGGCGATGCGCGCTGCCGAGCTCGGGCCGGAGAGCGGCTTGAATGGGCGCATCGTGGTGGCGGGTGGAGAGGTGACGGGTATCAGCCTCGAGCGCGGGGAGTTGGTGGATCCGGACGGGGTTCGCCGTCGTCTTGCCAGGTTGGCGAGCTCGACTGCCAAGGCGCTCGATCTTTTTCCAGTCGGACCGGATGTGGCCAACGGCAGGACCGATTTCATTGTCCGTCGGAGGGTCGACGAGAACGTTGCCGAGGTCAGACATCTGCTCGGTTCTTTGCGAGGGCAAGATTCTGCTGTCGCGCTGCAGACCACCAGCAACGTGTGCCGGCCTCACTACTTCGCCAGGCGAGGCGGGACGCTGGATCAGCAGTGGTGGGCGTGGGGAGCTGGCGGTCCTCCGTCGGACCTTCGGATTCAGGGAGGGCCGGCGGGGGAGGCATTCGCAGCAACGACGTTGCTTGTGGCCGCCGGATCAATCTCGGAGACATGGGTCGTCGGCCAGCGCGCGGCTGACGATGCGGTGATCGTCCTGTACCGCGACGGAACGACCTTGCTGCGGATGGTCAGCTTCGATCCGGGCACGGGTGCGGTTGTCGATGCTGCCGTTACTCTGATCAACGACACCAACGCGATGAGCTACTTGCGCGCGGCGTTGGTGGCCAACGACCAGTTTCATCTCGTCTACTGCCGGCAAGAAGGCGGGAACGGAGAGATCTACTACGCCAAGTTCAGTTTCGCGGCGTCGACCTTCGGAGCCAGTGCGATCTCCCCGCGATACGTCGAGGGCGCGGCCGAGGGTCAAGTCTCGTTATGGCCGGACGTCGCGGCAGATCGCTATGGCCGGGCGCACATCTGCTGGATCACCGGAACCTCGGGCACCGATGGCGACTTGAAGTACTTGGTGATCGGTCCCAACGGCGCGAATGATGGCGAGGTCCAGCAGTTCGTGCCTGCAAGTGCCGTGGGGACAACGGATACGTCGGTGCTGGCAGATCCGGCGGCTGGCGAGAACGGTTTCGTCGCCGAGTCGTTCGATGCGTTCCAGTCCTGCCACGTGGCGGTGACCTCACACGATGAGGTCTTCATCGCATTGCTCGGGGAGTCCACGGCAGGCTCGCCGGACAACGACCACGTCTTGCTCTTCCATTCAGCATTCGAGGATCGCACTGGATTCCCGTTGCTGTCGGTCGCAACGATGGCCGGGATCTTCGAGGCGGGGCTGACACCTGCGAACTGGCCACTCCGGAGCCTCGACCTCGCTGTCGGAGAGCAAGGCCAACTTGTTGTTGGCGTGATCTCCATCGATCCGCTCGGGACCGACACCCGTCATCAGTTCTTCACGTTCAACACCGAACCGTTTCGGTACGGGTTCTTCGAAGACCGCGATCTGCTCGCTGCGCGGAACACGGTCATCGTTGCAGACGCGGGCGGATTCGATGATCTGATGCTCGAGGTGGGCGCACGCGGAGGGATGGTCTTCCTGACACGTTCGGGCACGGCTGGGGCAGTGGTCGCGCGTACGCAGCAGTTCGGTCCCTTGCAGCGGACATCCACGGATCCGTTTCGGCCGCAGGTTGATCCACATCCGAAGGATGAAGTGCTTCTCTCGTGGGAGGTTGCGGCGGATGCCGGCGAGGACCTCCAAGGGGACGGAGGCAACTTCGCGTTGGTTCACGCTCGCCTCAAGAAGATGAACTATCCGTTCCTCGTGGGAGACCGAGGGGACTACCAGGGCCACGAGTCCATCCGCGGCGCGATCGCAGCGGCCGCCAAGCAAGGTGGCGGAGAGATCGTTATCCGGGCTGGTCATCATCAGATCGAAACGTCCTCTACCCGCCATCTCCTGATCCCGAGCGGGGTCTCCCTGAGAGGGGAGAACAACGCCTACCTGGAGTTCTCAAGCGGGTACGGTCTGACTGTCAGCGGTGGAGGTGAGGTGACGGTTGGGGACGCTGTGTCTGGGAACATCGTGTCGCTACCGGCAGCTGGATTTCAGCTGGTTGGCACAATGCCGCGGGTCGGTGACTTGATCGATCTTGCTGGTGGCGGCAGCGGTCTTCACACGATTCGAGCTGTGCTGACACCGTCAGGAACGGACCTTCGTTTTTACGTCGATGACAACATCAACGGCGTCCCCACTCTTGGGACCGCGACCTACCACTACGCGGCTGGGACACGGCTGGAGAACTTGACCATCCGTGGTTATCTGGTCTCCGCCTCGCAGCAGCTGATCAGATTCACGCAGGTATATCAGGGGGCTCTCCGCAACCTGCGGTTCGAGGGGGGGATGGAAGCTCCCGCCACTCAGGCAGTGATCTGCGACAGTTGCCCTGGACTGTTGGTGGACGGGCTCGATTTCCGCAACTTCGCGGCGGCGGACGCCACGATGGTCTTGCTCAACCTGCTCACGTCGGCAGATCTGAGTGCCGGTGACTCGGCCATCTTGCGCGGAATTCGTTCGGTCGACGGGAAGGGCATCACCCTCATCGGAGACTCGGCCCTGAACGTCTGGCTGGTGGACTGCAGCAGCGATGGCAGCGATCCGGCGGAGAACGTCTACGAGATCGGTGCCGGACGGACGACACCGGTGTTCATGATCAACACCTCGGGTCGCGTGACGGGCGAAACGGAGTCCCTGGTCACCCAAGTCAGCAAGCTGGTCCCTGCCAACGGCGACGCCCTCGTTACGGAAGATCCGGTCCAGCTCCGTAGCCGGGACTACTACGACGACCTGGGCCTGCAGACACAGGTCGACCGCGCCGGTCTTCTCGCACAGCTGGGTGAGTACTTCTTCGAGGACTTCCAGCTCAACCCGCTCGGTGGATTGCTGGGTGAGTTGTGGACTACGTCGACACCAGGCACGTCGGCTATCACGTGGACGTCGCCACACCGGGTCGCGTTGGATTCTGGCACCACAGGCGATTCGTGCGATCTCCAAACGGTCTTGAACATCCACGGTCCGTGGACGAACAAGCCACTCTTCCGTGCGCGTGCGTCGTTTCTTGTGTGCGACGAAGGTGGGAACTCGGGTCGGGTCGGGATGGGGTCGAATCTCGGCGCTGGACTGGCAGCCTATTTCATTCAGTCATCGGCCATCGCCGCAGATTCACAGCTACACTTTGTCGTCACGAACGACTCCGATGTCGAATACGATCACCCGACTGGATTCACGCCCGTCGACGGCACGATGTATTGGCTCTGGATCGTGTGGAAAGGAACGACCCAGGTTTCCTGGGCCATCTCGACAGACATCTCTTCGGATCCTGTTGCGGGAGGTGTTGCCACTGTCGGAGCGGGTGTCGTTCGAACCGGCGATCTGTTTCCGTTCTTCTCGTCGGCTCACGGCGGCGCCGCCGAATCCACTTGCTTCCTAACGGTGGACACAGTGGAGGTCGCCACCACTACAAGGACACCTTGATGCCGGAGACCGCAGACGAGTTGGTCCTGACCCCTGACCAGAACCAAGGACTGGCTGATGCGGCTGAAGTCGTGGATGCGGCTCGAGCTGTGCTCGGTGAGGCGTACCTGCGCTACGAGGAGGCCAAGTTGGCCTTCGAACGGATGCAGGAGGACCTCAAGCGCAAGGTCGCTCAGGCTCGTCAGGCCGAGGGTCAGCATCGTGCGATCCTCCAACGCATTTCTCAGGCACTCCAACTCCCCGACGGCGAGTGGGTCTACGATCAGTCCACGACCAAGCTGATCAGGAAGGGGGCTTCTCGTGCGTAGTCGACACAGCCTCGGCGCCATCGTGCGCCTCTACCTCGACATCACCACAGACGGTGTCGGCATCATCAGCCAGACGCCAACGATCGCAATCCGCCGTGAAAGCGATCTGTCCTGGTTTCAGGCATCCGATGGCACGTGGCAAACGACCATCGTCGAGAACGATATGGCGCAACTCCACAGCGCCTTCCTGCCTGGCCGGTACTACTTCGACTTCGATCAGCGGATGGATGAGGTGGCTGGGTCGACCGAGTACATCGTGCGGAAAAGCAACACCGGGGCGGATGCGCGCACCGAGTACGAGGACCTCGTATTCGGCCCGCTTGCGGCTGCAGTTGCACCGTATCTCTGTTCGGTGCAAGGGTCTGTCTTCACACCGCAAGGCGCCCCGGTGAGGAACGTCCTGGTTCAAGCGACCATTGTTCCAACGTTCCTGGACCAGCAGGGGAGGGCTGTGCAGTCAGAACGTGTGATCTCTGTCTACAGCGATGAGGCAGGGGCGTTCGACCTCCCGTTGGTTCGTGGAGGGGTCTTTCGTTTGCAGGTCATCGCGGTAGGCTTCGATCGCAAGGTCACCATCCCGGACCAGGCGTCGGTCCTGTTCACCGATCTCTGACTCTGCTGTGTTAGCCTGGACCGGTGACGTTCCAAGAAGGCGTTGCCTTACTGCGGGAATTCGGATTCCCGGTCTTCGTCTCCATGTGGTTCATGTGGCGGTTGGAGAAGCGGATGGACCGTCTGTTCGAGTTGATGACCTCGCTCATGCAAGCGACGGCGATCCTTGCGAAGTCGGTGGACGATCATCTCGTCCGGGGCTCGCGGGCAAACCTCACCGGCGGACACACGCCGGTGCTGCAGGAGGGATAGGCACATGCAGGATTTGACCAGGTCGGAGATCTCGTTCCTCATCTTTCTGCTCGTGTTCGTCGTGGTGATCCTGTTTCTCACTCGATCGGCACGCCGTCGCCAACACGTCAGCGACGAGACCGAGCGGGTGGCGGCCGAGGAGCTCCCCAAGATCGGCGAGATCGCCGAACGAGCTCACAGCCGGCGATTCGGTCGGCCGCCGACGGATGTACCCAAGGCCAACGGTGCACGCACGTCAGCGGCATCCTGGTACCCCGAGTCGAAGAAGTACGCCAAGCGCCACGCGTAGGACGCAGATGCTGAGCACCTACTACTGCATCGTGGCGGGTGCCAGCGTCCTGCTCTGGTTGCCCATCCTGGTCAACTTCCTGAGGCAATGGCGCAGCCGTGGGAACCCGGTAAGCCTGTCCATCTCGGCCGCGATCCTGCTCATCATGTGGTGGGCGGTGGCCGGAATCTGGCTTGTCACCGGGAAGGCCAGCACCGTTCTTATCGCCTACTCGACGGCGAGCGTTTCGGTCTTGACGGCGCTCTGTGCCCACTACGCCTTCTACCGATCCAAAACCCGGTTTTTCGATCAGCGTAAGAAAGAAGAGTCGTCATGGCAATCTGCACCGTGACCGGGTTCATCTGCAAAGCCGACGAGTCGCCGCTGGCGAACCAGTTGGTGAAGGCGACGATCAAGTCGACACAGCAGGATCTGGGCGGGCAGGTCGCTGGTGCGAAGGGGGTCGTCTCCGACCCGATCGAAGCGTTCACCGATGACACAGGCGTCTTCGGCATCGACCTCATCCAGGGAGCTACGGTCCTGTTCGAGATCCCAACGATCAACCTACGCAGAGAGATCATCGTTCCTGCCGAGGTCACCGTCGACTTCACCACGCTGATCTGAGAGCTAAGCGAAACAACTCGGCGGCCACCCCCACCCTTGCGGGCGGGGGTGTCGGGTGGTGGGACTAGCGGAACAGCTTGAGGATCCGGCCGGCTCCGCCCGTGAACGCCTTGACGCCCTCGCCGGCGATCTCGTCCGTCACCTTCTGCGAGCTGCGCTTCGCCATGCCACCGAACCAGCGCTTGCCGGTGGTGACGGCCTTGTGCACGACGGGCGCCGCGGCAGCGGCGCCCCCCGTGAAGAGGCCGACACCGACGGCGGTGGCGATGATGGGGTGGTTCATGGTGAAGTCGTGCTCGATCTGGGTGACGGAGTTGACCGCGCGGCCGAGGAAGCCGGGGGTGTTCGGGGTGGTGCTGGTGGTCGTGGGCTGCGACGTGGCGTCGGGCTTGGTAGACATTGGGTGGCTCCCGTGAATGAATCGTGCGCCCGTGTGGATGGAACTCGTCGACAGGGCGCCCGCCTCGAGTGATCGAGATGTATGTCTCTCGTTCTTGGTTCTTATGCCAGATTCTCCCGAGTGCTCAGGCGTGATCCAAGCCTTCGAGCTGATCGAAACTGTTTCGTCTTGCGTTGCGAGAGTTTGACCTCCATTTCGGGCGCGTGTTACCGTTCTCGATGCGCACGAAAGGCGATCAAGAATGACCATCGCAGCCGCGGTCCTCGATTTCTACGACGACAGCCATCACGAGCTGATGACGAAGATCGCCATGCCCGCCGCAATCGCGCGCGCGCAGACGACGGTGCTCACCCCCCATCAGCACGCGGCGCTTCCCGACTCGGACTTCGGTCTGGTCGTGTTGACGAAACGCGCGGCTGTGTTGCGACGGTACCCGGTGAACGACCCGGGAAACGCGTGGTTGTCGGGCCAGTACTTCCAGAGGACGCACGAGAAGCTGGCCTGGCCCGCGCGGTTCGTCGCAGCCAAGTTCATCAAGAGCGCGTGCGCCGCCTACGGAGTCCCGAGCTCGAAGATGGTCGACGCTTATGCGGCCCGCGTCGAAGAGGGCGAAGCAACAACGAACACCTTCGTCGAGGGATCCGAGTCGGGGTGGATGCTGCGCAAGCTCGCGCAGCGCGAGTTCATCGAGAAACAGGCGTCGGCGGTGGAGATCAACGCGCTCACCGAGTTGCCCAATGAACACTTCGCGATGGTGGTGCGCGGCGAGGATGGTTCCGTCATCCGCAAGTACGCCATGCCGGACCAGGCGCACGTGAAGCTGGCCGCCGCGTACTTCGACAAGTACGCGATGGATCTGGCACCGGAGCATCGGCACCGCTTCGCCAGCAATGTTCAGGCGCGCGCCGCCGAGCTCGACGTCGACGTCTCGGCCCACGAGAGCCTGGCGAAGTGGGCTTCGCCGGGATGGAACCGCCACGTCTTGGCCCACATCGAGCAGCGCAAGTCCCTCCTTCCTCGCAACCAAGAAGCGCGTTCCGTTCTGGACAAGCTGGCGGCTTCGTTGGGGGAAACCTCGCCGGAGGACGCTGCAGCGGCACTCCAGCAGATCGACACCGCCACCGGCCTGACCCGCTACTACGATCGGGGTCTTACCGACCCTTGTGCCAGCACTATGGGCAAGGTCGCCAGCGGGTGGTCCGACGAGGTCGACGGGGTGACAATCACCGAGGCAGACCTCCGCAAGGAGGCCTTCCAGAAGAAGCTGGCGGGGTACATGGGGACGTCCTTCATGAGCCAGTTCGCGGCGAACCCAGTCGAGATCTACGAGTCTCTTCCAGCCCCCGAGAAGGACCTGATCAAGCAGGTCATCTTCGGCGAGGCGTAGCACTTGGCGCGACACGTTCCCAGTTCGGCGGAGCGAGACTTCTTCGCCGCTGTCATGGGTGATGGCCTGGCGCTTTCGAAAGAAGCGGTAGGCCTCGATCCGGGCGTTGCCGACGCGCTCGAGATACCAGCTGTCTCGCCCTCGATCCTCAAGCAGCTCGAGCAGGAGGCAGCGACGGCGGATACTGCAGCTGCTCCCTCCGTCGCACCGGAGGATGACAGCGACGAGGTGGTGCCTCTTGAGTCGGTCTCGCCGGCGGCGGTGGTCGATGTCGATGGGTTCGATCGCAACGACGCTGAGCCCGAACCTGACGGCGAGGACGAGGTTGCGGAACCGGATCTGCCTGGCCGCCTGACGCACGGCCGCCTCTTCACCGACAAGCGCGCCCATCCGTTGCAGATCTTCGACGTGCTCTCGATGCGCTACCGCACCGAATGGGCTGGATGGGAACCCTCAACGCTCTGGTGGGCGTTGCGCAAGGACTTCGGCCCAGTCGGCGAGGTCGCCCGCAACAAGATCATGGCGCTTCGTGTGGCAGCGACCACGGACATGCCCTGGCTCGACTGGGACATCTTCGAGGACAGCGGGTTGTCGTGGAACGACATCATCCCGGTGATCGGCGCCTTTCAGCCGATGTCGCCGGCGCAGACCGCGTTCACGGTCAGCGTCCTTCGCGAGGTCCGATCCGACGAGGAATTCGACGACGAGGTCGTCGCGTACATCGGGGCCATCCTCGAGGACCACGGATGGGTCTACGCACCTGAGGAGTTCTTCGGTCCGGTGCAGAAACTGCTCGACAGGAAGAAGTGGTTGGTCGGGTTTCGTGAGGAGGTCGCGACGACCTGGGACCAGATCAAGGACGTGGACCCGACCACCATCGAATGGCGACCGGATCATCCTCTCGATGTGCACCTGCTCAAGCTGGCGGTGGTCAAGAGCTACTTGGTGGAGCGCGGCGCGCTGCGCCAAGCGGTTCCGGGCGCACCGGCATCCTCTTCAACGGTCTCGCCGCCTGTGCCATGATGCCGGCTGACGAACCATCGGTCACCTCCGAGCTTGAGGCTCTCAGAAAGCTGGCAGCCACAATCTCCGAGTTCCGTAAAGAGTACATGGACAAGGCCCGACAAGACTTCGAGCGCGAGCTCGCCCAGGTGGTCGAAGATGGCTTCGACCCTGCGCGTGGCCGCGGCCGCGGTCCGCGGTGGGCCGACGGAGGCTGATCATGCCCGACCACTTCTCGTACCTGTTCGATGAGCCCTCGTCGGTCTACCTCCAGAAGGTAGCGGTGGTGAAGGCCAACGTACCGACGTCGCCGGCGGCGCCGCCGATGGCAAAGACGGCCAGCGAGATGTCTCCATTCGCGAAGCTTGCCAGCCAACTCGATCGGAACATCGAGATCATTCGGTCGTGCGGCAAGAGCGGTTCCAACGCGGGCATGCAGAAGCGAGCGGGTGCGTATGTCGATCTGCTCTTCAACAGCGGGACCGACCTCAGCCCGGACGAGTTTGGGGAGATCTTCGACAAGGTCTCTGCCGCGGCGATCCAAGGTGACCTCGAGGCCATCTTCACCGAGATCTGCAGCGAGGCCGAGGCGGCTGACTATCCGATCATCGAGGCCGAGCTGGCCAAGATCGGGCGCGATTTGACATCGATGGCGCTGATGGAAAAGGAAGCGCTTCTCGCTGCGTTGCGCGGCGGCCTGGGCGCAGCCAAGGGGGTAGCGCGCTATCTTGGCCGAGGAGCAGCCAAGCCGTTCGTTGCTGCGGGACAAGCTGCGGGACAGGGTGTCGCTCGAGCGGGCAAGTCGGTGGCAAAGAGCGCTCCATTCGTCGGGACCAAGGCGCGCGAGGCACGGCACCTCAAGACCATCAACGCTCCTGACAAGGCACGCGCCGCGTTGAGTCGAGTCCAGCAAGCGACTGGGGCTGGGGGTCTGCGTGGTGCTGCAGCGCAGGGGGCGATGCCCGCCGCGCAAAAGAACGTCGAGATCGCAAGCGCCAAGGCGCGCAAGGCAATCGAGAAGAAGGACACCAAGATGCGAGCAATCGACAAAGGGTGGGACGATGCGCCCTCTCCTCGCTCGGTGTCGGCGAGTCCGGCGGCGGCGCCACCCAATACGACTGCACCTCGTGGTGCTGCGGCACCAAGCGCTGCGGCCGCAGGCCAGGCCAAGACGATCAAGGCCGAGGGCGAGCGATCCAAGGCGGTCGGTGACGCAGCCGAGGCGGCCAAGCCGAAGGCGCGCCCCGAACTCGGCGTGATCCAGGGAGGGAAGGGCACCGGTACCGACGGTCCGGCACCCAAGCCCAAGCCCGACGAGAGTCCTGCGCTCAAGACCAAGGAATCTGGAGGTGGATCCGCCACGCCGGCGCCGCCGGCGAGCGTCGATACCAAGGCCCCAGGCGTCATGGACGCTTGGAAGAAGGCGACGAACAGCGGCTGGGGGACACTCTCGCCGCAGGAGAAGGGAGCACTGATTCGTGCCGGTGTGACGGCGGCACTCGTCACGCGCGCGGTTACCGGCAAGGGTGCGGTTACCGGCGGCGAAGGCCTGGTCTGAGCCAGTAGACCACCATGTCCGACGGCATGTTCCAAGGGCGACTCGATCGACGGAGGGGGACGGTGTATCCGTCTCCCTTCTTCGACATCGCCCAAACGTACATGCCGCCCACCGTGAAGGAACTCTTCCGGTGGTGCCAGTACTTCTTCTACAAGGACCCGATGATCGGGTCGGTGGTCACCAAGATCGCCGAGTACCCGGTCACCGACTTCGTTTACAACGCCGATGAGAAGCATGTCCGCGACGGATGGAAGACGCTTCTCGAGGACACGCTCAATCTCAAGCCATTCCTGATCGAGATCGGCCTCGACTACTTCTGCTACGGCAACGCGTTCATCTCGATGAACCTGCCCTTCGTGCGGTGGCTTCGTTGTCCATCGTGCAAGGCACTCTATCGCCTTGCCGACGAGACCTTTGCCTTCCGGTTCAGGAACTACGAGTTCCAGTTCTCCTGCCAGGCATGCAAAGGAGAGGTCACCGGCGAGATCATGGATCGGCCGATCCGCGATCGCACAGGCATCAACTTCGTGCGGTGGGATCCGAAGAACATCGACATCCACTACAACCCGATCACGGGCAAGTCGAAGTACCGCTACAAGATCCCGAACAAGGTCCGGAAAGCGGTACAGGAGGGATCGAGGGACATTCTTGTCGATATCCCAGCGGTCTTCCTGAAGGCGCTGAAACTCGGTCGAGACATTGCCCTCTCCGACCAGAACCTCTTCCACTTCAAGAGGCCGACGCTGGCTGAGCAGGACATGGGGTGGGGCAAGCCGCTCATCATCCACTCGATGGGGCGGATGTTCTACTTGTACGTCCTGCGCCGCGCGCAGGAGGCGATCGCGCTGCAGCGCATCCTGCCGCTCGAGTTCATCTTCCCTCAGGCGAACGCCCAGCAGGATCCCTATCAACACGTCAACCTGTCTTCCTGGCAGGGCACCGTGCAGAACGAGATCAGCAAGTGGCGCGTCGACCCGAACTACATCTCGGTCGTCGCTGTGCCTCTCGGATTCGAGCGCTTGGGCGGCGACGGCCGCGCGCTGCTGCTCGGGCCCGAGATCGAGGTCACCAACAAGGAAATCACCGGCGGCATGGGCGTGCCGCTGGAGTTCGTCTTCGGCGGCCTCTCGTGGTCCGGCTCGAGCGTCTCGTTGCGCACACTCGAGAACCACTTCCTCATGTACCGCCGGCTACTGCTGCGGTTCGTGAACTGGGCGAAGAACCGCGTCCGCCTCTACCTCGGCTATCCCGATGTCGACATCGGCTTCACCGAGTTCAAGATGGCGGACGACATCCAGCGCAAGCAGATCGTCATCCAACTCAATGCGGCCAACAAGATCTCGGACCACACGATGCTCACCGAGCTCGGGTTCGACTACGACGACGAGCTCAAGATGATCGAGAAGGAAGCGGAACAGCGCAACCGCATCCAATCGATGACGATGAAGGCTCAGACCGAGGCTCAGGGCGAATCGTCCATCATCCAGGCGCGCTACCAAGCGCGTGCGCAGGAAGCCTTCCAGGAGGCCGCCGGCGCGTCTGCAGGTGGACAGCCCGGCATGGAGGGCCAGGCTCAGAACGACATCCAGGGCAACGGTGGACCGATGGTCGAGGGGGGGGCACCTGGACAGCCCCCAGGACCTGGTCAGCCCATGGCCGGCGGGCCGGACCAGCTCGCTCAGGACCAACAGATGGCGCAGCAAGCCGCTCAGCAGCAAGCCGCTCAGCAACAGGCAGGCGTTGTCGGTGCCGCTGGCACGCAAGCCGGTGGCACGGACGTGGAGGGACAGGGCGGCCAGGTCGTGCAGCTCGATGCGGCAAAGGTCGCCAAGCAGTGGGCCAACAGGATCTCGAAGATGGAGCAGGGCCAGCGCATGCAGGTTCTCAACGAACTGCGCTCGAAGATGCCCAACATGGCCCGGCTGGTCCAGCAACTCCTGTCCCAGATGGCTCCCGGCGCCACCGCCGGCGACGTTGCTGACCAGCAGAAACCGCTTCCGCAGGCCGCGCCGCCCCGGCGCGCCGGAGGGCCGATCTGATGGCTAAGGCAACCGAGCTCAAGTTCGGCGGGGTCGGTGGACGCAACCTTGGCGAGTTCTTCTGCGAAGAGTTCAATCTTTTCGATGAAGGTGATCGTAAGCTGTATGCGAAGCTCCGCAATGACATGAACGACAACGCCGAGGGGATCAAGGTCGACTTGGTCAAGGAGTACTCTCGGAAGACTGTTGTTGTCGAAACGATGGAAGGCGGCACGACCGTCAGCACGACGACCGAGGAGATCATCCTTCTCGTTCACTACTGGGCAAAGCCCCCCACCCGCAAGCGAGGAGAGAGTTCCGATGAAGACGAAGAAGAACGGCGCCGTGTTGCGCCTGTTGGTCGGTAGCCTAATCCTGATCGGCCTCACGGCCGATCCTGCCCTGGCCCATGCGGATGACGCCGGCGTCGCCACGACCGAGGTCGTCCCCATCGATTCGGTGAGCGTGGTGCCGGCGGCGACGTCGCCGGCGCCCACGGCCGCCCCGACTCCGCCGGCCCAGATCGTCGTTACCCCGCAGCCCAGCCAGACCGGCATCGAGAGACTGAGCGACCAGCTGCTCGCTGTGCTCCTTCCGGTGTTCGTGACGTTCATCGGCGGTCTCGCGTTGCTGCTCTTGAACAAGCTGAAGAAGAAGTTCGGGCTGGATGTATCGGACAAGACGACCGAACAGTGGGCGGCGCTGGCGCGCAGCGCGGCGCAGCGCGGCGCAGAGTGGGCTCGCAAGAAGGCCAAGGAGGAACTCGCGGGCAAGAAGGTCCCGGGCCCGGAGGTGCTCGATGTCGCCGTGAACTGGGCCACCGAGATGGCCGTGTGGCAGGGCTTGCCCGAGCTCGCGCGGTCCAAGCTCGAAGGGCTCATCGAGGCCGAGCTCTTCAAGTTGCGGCAGGAAGACGAATCGCGGCGGGCGTCGATGAACAAGTCCCAAGACCCGTACGCCATCGTCGAGGCAGCCGCCAAGGTCTGATGTTGACGCCCGCTACAGCGGATACGTCGGTCGCCGAGAAACCGCCCTTCGATCCCACGGCGATCCTGAGCAAGCTCGAGGGGCTCATCAAGAGCAACCAGAAGCCGGCCGAGCAGGGCGGAGGCGGCAAGTCCTGGATCAGCACGCTCATCATCATCGTGGTGGCGCTCGCTGGCGTTGCGATCTGGTCGTGGATCTCCCTGCGCAAGAACCGCGAACTTGCGGCTCTACGTCATGAGAAGGAGAAGGCTCGCATCGAAGCCGACCAGGCCGAGATGCACGCCGAGCTCGCCGAGCACGACCAGGTGCTCAAGGAGCGCCAGAGGGAGCTCGAGGCGGCTCGTGAGAACATTCGCATCATCGAGGCGGACCTCGCCGCCTCGGAGGCTCGCTATGAAGCTGATCGCCGCGCTATCGATCGTATTCGTTCTTGGGACGACGTCCCCGACACTCGCTGACGACGTCTACCGGCCGGTACTGATCCCACAGTGCACGAAGTTCATCGTGCCCGGCGTGGGAACCGTCTGCGGGTACCTCGACATCGAGGACTGGAAAGCGGTGCTCAAGGCCGACGCCGAGCTCGTGCATCTGCGCGAGGTGGCTAAGAAAGAGGTCGAGCGGGCGGCGAACCTGGCCCTGCAGGTGAACTCCCTGCAGAGTCAGGTCGCAACCTACGCAAGCAGCCAAGCGCTGCTGGTGGCGAGAACCGACAAGCTCACGAAGGACCTCATCGCCCTCGACAAGAAGTACCAGGACGAACGGGTGAAGCCGACGTGGGGGTCGCCGGTGGCGTGGACGATCGCTGCGGTGTCGACCTCCATTCTCGCCGGCGTACTGATCAACAGCGCGATGGACTAGCCCTCGAAGTCCTCGAGGTCGAGCAGGCTCGTCTGTCGCGTTGTTACCGGCCCGGCCGTGCCAGTTCGCTGAGCATTGCCGCCGCCGCCGAGTGGGATGACATTGGAGGTGTTCGGCGTTCGTGGCTGCAGACCTTGGTCGATAGCGACCAGAGCGCTGATCGGGATGGCGGGGAATCCGTTCTCCTTCCACTTCTGAACGAAGGCCGTGTAGACGAGCATGCCGGCAGCGATCATCGCGGCCCAGGCGCAGCCCCGAAGGAGCTGCTTGAGGAAGGACCAGACTTGGGTCCGGTAGGGGGTGGAGACATTGCGCTTGGTGAAGCCAGAGATGAGCAGGCCGTGCGCTGGAACAGTGACGCTTGCGGTGATGGCAGCGAGGCTCTGCATGGTCTTGTAGAAGCGGACGGGGCGTTTCGGGGCGACGGGGCGAGAGGGGAGCGGAATCGATCCGAGAAGTCGCCACCTGAAGTAGGCACAGGTCATGGGGGTCCTTTCCGTCGGTCTTATGCCGGGAGCGTCCGCTCGGGGAACGCTGCAGCGGCCACCCTCATCATAAAGCGCAGGGACTCCTGCGCGACGGCGAGGAGCCAAGCCACCTTCAGCCAGGTGGAGATGAGGGTGCGACCGGCGTCGACGCTAGCGCCGACGATGGTTCTCAGAAGACGTCTCGGCGGCCGAGGTGAGAGCAGGCGGGGTGGGCGATTCATCGCGATCACGTGGGCAGCAGCGGACATCAATCTCCTCCAGCCAGGTAGACAGGACAGCGTCGATCGCTCCAGCAGCGAAGGAGCGCGCATGGGCAGGGGGGTTCTTGGTACGATTCACGCGTAACCTCCTCCCTTCATGAGGCTTATGCCCGTCAGATCCAGGTGACCATGGAAAGCTTCGACTACCAGACCCAGTTCGAGAAGGTGAAGAAGGACATCGCCAAGGCCTTCACCAAGGCGCTCGATGTCCAGGCCGATCAGACCGGCCTCCGCCTCCGTGCCAAGGATGTCTGGGTCGACGACTCTGCTGACCCCGGTGACATCGAGTCGCAGCGCGAGGCTGTGCGCAAGGACAAGACCTGGGGCGTGCCTGTCTACGCCGACCTCGAGCTGGTCGACCGCAGGACCGGCAAGGTTGTCTCGACACAGAAGCGGATGAAGATCGCCACGTTGCCGAAGACCACCAACTTCGGCAGCTTCATTGTCGACGGCAAGCACTATCAGGTGCAAAACCAGCTCCGTCGCAAGCCGGGTATCTACATCACCGAGAAGAAGAACGGCGAAGCGAAAGCGGAGATCAACATCGCCGGGCGCGCCTTCGACGTCGAGTACAACCCTCAGTCGACCATCTTCCGCATCGCTCGCAAGGCCGGTGGCAGTGAGGACAAGAACGGCCCGGCGCTCTATCCAATCTTGTCCAGCATGGGGGTCGCCGATTCCACGCTCGCTCGCGCGTGGGGCGACGAGGTACTCGCAGCGAACAAGGCCGCCTCGGCTAAGAAGGGGGGCGAGGCCGTCAAGAAGGCGGCCGAGTACTTCGTCATCGACCGGGCCGCGGCCGAGAAGCGCATCCGCGAGGGGGATACCCGGCCGGCGTTCGAGACCGCCGATGAGGCCGGCAAGGCGCTGCTGACCTACTTTGACGGGACCGTTCTTCGTCCCGAGGTCACCGAGAAGACCGTCGGCAAGGCGTTCGACAAGGTCTCGCCCGAGGCGATCATTGCCGGCTCCAAGGAACTCATCTCAGCGGTCGCCGGCAACCGCTCACCCGACGACCGTCAGTCCCTCGAGTTCAAGAAGGCCATGTCGCTGGCCGACCTCCTCCGCGAGCGCCTGCTGAAGGACAACGATGAGCTCTCGCCGTACCTCAACGAGTTTCGCAAGAAGATTCACCGCAAGCTGAACAACCAGCGCCAGCCGCCGAGCCAGATCGGGCAGCTGGTGAGCTCGGGCCAGTTCACGCCGGCGGTGACCTCATTCTTTACGCAGTCGTCGCTCGCGCATACGCCCGACCAGACGAACCCGATCCATATGCTCAACGGCATGACGAAGATCACCGTCATGGGCGAGGGAGGCGCCGGCACGAACCCACAGAAGGTTCGGGCCGAGGAGCGTTCGGTTCACCCGTCCCAGCTCGGCTTCATCGATCCGATTCACACACCCGACTCCGAAAACATCGGCCTGACGATGAACTTGCCCGTGGGGGTCAGCAAGCGCGGCGACGAGCTCGAGACGGTCGTTTACGATGTGAAATCGGGGAAGAACCGTAAGATCTCCCCCTCTGAAGCAGCGAACTTGACCGTGTCCTTTGCCGACCAGTTCGAGGACGGCGTTGCCATCGACAAGAAAGTGATGGCGCACGTCAAAGGGGAACGGATGCTGGTCGATGCCGACCAGGTCGACGTCGTCCTGCGATCGCCACGACAGGCATTCTCGATCGCTTCAAACACGATCCCATTCCTACCTGCAGCGATGGGTGTTCGCGCACAGATGGCGACGAAGATGCTCGAGCAAGCGATTCCGCTGACCTCGCGCGAGGCGCCTCTAGTCCAGGTTCGAGTCGGTAACAGCACGATCGAGAAGGCCATCGGGTCTGGGTTTTCCGTACAGGCGCTCGAGAGCGGCGTGGTCAAGTCGCTCACCAAGAACAAGGTGGTGATCCAGACCAAGGACGGCGAGGTCGAGCAGCCGCTCTACAGCAACATCCCACTCAACAACAAGTCGTTCGTCGATTCGACGCCCAGGGTGGAGGTTGGCCAGGCGGTCAAGAAGGGGCAGGTCCTCGCCGATTCGAACTTCACCGACGGCGGCGTGCTGGCGATTGGTACGAACCTCCGAGCCGCGTACATCCCGTGGAAGGGCTACAACTTCGAAGACGGCATCGTCATCACCGAGAACGCGCGCAAGAAGCTCACCAGCGAGCACATGCACCAGTACTCGACGATGATCGACGGGTCGACCACCCTGTCGCTCGACGAGTTCATGGGCTGGAAGCCCGGAGAACTCGACGATGCCACCGCCGCAAAGCTGGGAGCCGACGGCGTTGTTCGGAAAGGGCAGATCGTCCGCAAGGGTGATCCGCTTTGGGTCGGCACGAGGGAGAATAAGAACGACCCGGACTACATCGCGATGCGCCGCCTCGGCGCCAACATGCCCCCGAAGCGCGGTTTCATGGAGGAGTGGACCGAGGACTACGACGGTGAGGTCGTCGACGTCGTCCGCATGGGCAAGAAGGTAAAGGTCTACGTCCGTACTCGCGAGCCGGCGCAGATCGGCGACAAGGTGACGAACCGCCACGGTGGCAAGGGCATCATCACTAAGATCATCGCTGATGCCGAGGCTCCGTACTCGGTGAACCCGGACGGCACGCACTCGCCGATCGACATCCTGCTCAACCCGCACGGCATCACCAGTCGCGTGAACCCCTCCCAGATGCTTGAGACGGCGGCGGCCAAGCTCGCCCAGCATCAAGGCAGACCGTACGTTGTCGATAACGCGATCACGAGCAAGAACGGCTACGCCCAGCAGGTGAGCGACGAGCTCGCCAAGGCCGGTGTCTCGGATACCGACATGCTTTTCGACCCGCACAGCAAGGAGCCCCTGGGCGAGGTGATGGTCGGTCCGCAGTACTTCCTGAAGCTCACCAAGCAGGCAACCGCGCAGTACTCGGCTCGCGCCGAGGGCAAGTACGACGCCCACGGTAACCCTGTCAGCGGGGGAGAGGAGGGCGCAAAGGCGCTGGATCTCATCACCTTCTACTCGATGCTCTCGCACGGCGCTCGAGCGAACCTGCGCGAGATGGCGACGTACAAAGCGACGAAGAACGAGCCGTTCTGGAACTGGCTCGCCGGCGGCGCTGGCTCAGGCTTGCTCAAGCCCCCTCCGGAGCCAACGTTTGCCTACAAGAAGTTCGAGGGCTACCTCAGGGCCGCCGGCATCAACGTGAAGCGGAACGGCAGCAAGATGGTGCTGCAACCGATGACCGACGTCGACGTCGACAAGATCAGCAACGGCGCGGTTGAAGATCCGGTCTTTGTCAAGGCCAAGGACCTGAAGGAAGAGAAGGGGGGGTTGCTCGACACCTCGATCTTCGGCGGCCGCAAGGGTGATCGTTGGGGTCACATCAACCTCGCCGAGCCAGTCCCCAACCCGATCTTCGAGAAGCCCATCCGCCAACTGACGGGCCTGAACGAGCAACAGTTCAAGGGCCTGGTGGCCGGCAAGCTGTGGCTGAACCCGGAGACCGGCGAGTTCGGCGACGAGAAGGATCCAGTGACCGTGACCAGCGGCACCGCGGTCAAGGCGCTGCTCAGCAAGATCAACATCGACGAGCAGATCGGGCAGTGGACCGAGCAGGCGAAACAATCGAAGAACCCTCAGGAGTTGGACAAGGCCAACAAGAGCCTGAAGTACCTGCACGCGCTCAAGAAGTTGAAGATCCGCCCCGAAGACGCGTACGTGCAGACGAAGATCCCGGTGCTACCCCCATCGATGCGTCCCGTCATCGAGATGGAAGACGGCACGCTTTCCACGCCTGGCCTCAACACGCTCTACCGTGACGTCTCGCTTGTGAACAACGAGCTGAGGTGGCAGAACGATGTGCCCTTCATCCCGGACTCGGTGAGCTCGCCGCTGCGCGAGGACCTCTACAACGGCATCAAGGCGATCGCCGGCGTCGGCCAGCCCATCGCCTACTACCCCGAGGCACGCCGCCCCAAGGGCGTGATCGAGCAGATCCGAGGCAAGCCCGCCAAGACGGGATTCTTCCAGTACGAGGTCCTGCGCCGGCGACAGAACCTGGTCGGCCGAGGAACGATCATCCCAGAACCAAAGCTGGGGGTGGACGAGGTCGGTCTGCCCGAGGACATGTCGTGGACGCTGTTCCGCCCGTTCGTCGTTCGCCGTCTCGTGAACCACTCGGGCATGAAGCCGAACGATGCCGAAGAAGAAGTCGAGAAGCGCTCCCCCGTCGCGCTCGGGGCGCTGCAGGCCGAGATGTCCGAGCGGCCGGTCATGCTCAACCGAGCCCCCTCGCTCCACAAGTTCTCGATGATGGCGTTCACACCACAGATGACCTCGGGCAAGGCGATCAAGATCCCGCCGCTCGTCGTCAAGGGCTTCAACGCTGACTTCGATGGCGACGCGATGAACGTCCACGTTCCCATCCTCGAGGATGCGGTGACCGAGGCGTACAACATGATGCCCTCGCGGAACCTGTTCAACCCGGGTTCCGGCGGTATCATGATCAAGCCCCAGAACGAGGCAGCGCTCGGGCTCTACCAGATCTCCCGGGACCCGAAGCACAAGCCCAGCTTGCTCAAGGAGCTGCCGGCCGAGTTGCAGGGCAAGTATGCCGACCGCGAGCTGGACGGGCCCGGGCTGGACGAGTTGATGCGCGACCTCGCGAAGGCTCTGCCGAGGGACCACGGCAAGGTCGTCGACAAGCTCAAGCAACTCGGCGACATGCACACCTACCGGACTGGCTTCACGGTGAGCCTGAAGGACTTGCTGCCCAACCTACCTGAGAAAGAGCAGATCTTTGCGCGGACCCGGAAGGCGCTCGGGGCGCTCGACCTCGAGAGTGCCGAGGGTCGCGTATCTGGAACCAAGGTAATCTCCGACGCCAACGACGAACTCAACGCCATGCTCAAGGTCCGACTCCCCGAGCAGGGCAACAACTTCGATCTCATGGTGCGTTCGGGTGCGCGCGGAAATCGCAACCAACTCAAGCAGATCGTATCAGCCCCGTTCATGGTCGATGACCATCGTGGCAACGCCATGATGACGCCGATCATGCGCTCGTTCGCCGAGGGACTCCCCCTCTCCGACTACTGGGGAACGCTCTACGGCGCACGCGCGGCCGCGGTCGACAAGCAGCTGCAGACAAGTGAGCCCGGCGCGTTCAACAAGGACATCATGGCGACGTCGATCACCCAGGTGGTCTCGCGTCACGACTCCGGACCACAGACCGGTATCGAGTTGCCGGTTTCGAACTCCTCGAACGACCTCGAGGACCGATTCCTCTCCAAGGACATTCGCATCGGCAGCACGGTGATTGCCAACGCCGGCGACCAGGTCTCGGCTTCTCTCCTCAACACCCTGCGCGATCGCAAGGTCAAGACGCTGTGGGTCATGTCGCCGCTGACCGATCCAACCCCCCACGGGATCAGCGCGAAGAGCTATGGCGTCAACGAGCGCGGCAAGCTCCCATCGATCGGCGACAACGTCGGCGCCGTGTCGGGCCAGGCGCTGTCCGAGCCGTTGACTCAGATGACGATGCGCACCTTCCACCAGGGCGGCGTATCAGGGACCCGCGGCGTCGTCGAGGGTTACACCGCGATCGACAAGCTCTTCAAGATGCATGAGATCAAGCGCGGCGCCGCCGCGCTGGCCGAGACGACCGGAAAGGTCGAGCGCATCGAGGACGTCCCCGGCGGAGGTGGCAAGAACATCTTCATCTCGGGCTCGAAGGAGCCTGTGTTCGTCGAGCAGGGACTGTGGGACTCGGACCGCGTCAGGGTCGGCTCCGAGGTCGAGCAAGGCGATATCCTTTCGAAAGGGCTTGCACAGCCGCAGGATCTCGTTCGCCTCAAGGGCATGTTGCCGGCCCAGAACTACGTGGTCGAAGAGATCCACAAGGCCTACGCCGGGCAGGGTGTGAAGCTGAAGCGCCGTGCGATCGAAACCGTCGTGCGGGCGGTCGGCAACACGACGAAGGTGCTCGATCCAGGGGACGGACCGTTCTTGCCAGGCGATGTCGCACCCTGGACCGTCGTGGAGAACTACAATAACCAGTCGGTCGGCGAGATGGATCTCGACGATGCGCTTGGCCACGTTCTGCTCGAGGACAACGTTCCAGGCATGAAGAAGGGCGAACGGATCACGGACGAGATGAAGGCCGTGCTTTCTCGGTTGGGCAAGCGCAAGGTCAACGTCGGCCCGAAGCCTATCCGACACGAGCCGTTTCTCTCGGGCATCCAGCGCGTCCCTATCCTCCGCAACGACTGGATGGCCCAGATGGGGTATCGTGAGCTCGCGAAGGGGCTCATCGAGGGGGCCGCGACCATGAGCGAATCCGACCTCCACGGCTACTCGCCGGTCCCTGCCTTTGCCTACGGCGCCGAGTTCGGCGAAGACCCGAAGGGGCGCTCGAAGAAGGAAGGGGTCTACTGATGGACGACGAGCGCGACCAGCAGGAGGACGTCGCCGGCGAGCTCGGCGTGTCGCCGGCGCTGGCCGCGGCCGCGGCCTTCGAGGGACTCCCGCGCGTGCTCTCGCCTGTCTTGGGCGATGCCCCTCACGGCCTGGCCAAGCTCCTGATGTCGGGGAAGCCGATCGAATCCGACATCGGCACCCCGCTCAAGCGGCTATCCGAGTTCACCCGTGCCGAAGCCCAAGACGTCGCTGACTTCGCCCGCAAGAGCGGTGTCACCTTGCCGATCGTCGCCGCCGGGCCCGGGTTCGAGTCGGGCTACATGCTGGACCAGCCCGGCCCGATTCGACGCCTGCTGATGCGGATCGTCGGCGAGAACCCCGGCGAGGTGACGCCCCACATCGGACTCAGTCGAGCATCGGTTCCCCAGGCGTTTCACGAGATCGGCCACGCGTCGCCGATCGCCGGCAGCCATGATCTTCGGCGGGCGCTACAATCCCTCGGAAAGACGCTCGGAACAGGGTCCAGCATCGGCCACATGGTCCGGGCCGGGCTCGCCTCGAGCACGGTGCTGCCTCCAACCGACGGCGGATCGTCGGTCCACAGGTTCCTCTTCGACAACGCCCCCGCGCTCGTGGCGGCGACCACCGCCCCCGAGCTCATCGAGGAGGCTCGGGCGTCGTACAAGGCGCTCCAGGGGCTGCGACAGAGCGGCTACGGCACCGGCCGGGCGGTCGCCGAACTGGCGCCAGCGTTCGGCACCTACCTGGCGGCCGCAGCCGCGCCGGTTCTGGCTACGATCCTGGCAAAGAGGCTGGTGGCCGCTCTCCGCGGAGCTGCCAAGCAGAGGCAAGAGGAGCGCGCAGAAGCCCTTGAAGAGAAGGTCGGAGCGGCCGCCGCCGGCGCCGAGGTGAAAGCACCAGGAGCCCTGCGCTCAAGCGCGAGCTCGGCCTGGCACATGGGAACCAACCCACCTAAGCCCAAGAGCATCGGTCCCGGACAGATCGGAACGCCGGCGAAAGAGCGCGCGCAGGCGAAGCCGCCGAGCAAGACCGCCTTCTACAAGGACATGCTGCAGTCGCTCTACAACCCAACGCGCGGCTCACGGCTAGCAACGCCATCTAGCTAAAAAACGACACCGGGGCGGGGAGCCAGCCACCCCAGCGTCGTCGAAAAGGCTTCAGGGGTTGGAGCCTTTTCAGTTCGAGTTCTTCGTGAAGCCGAAGCACGCCTGGTCGGCGCCCTTGGTTCCGAAGTTCACGCACGGCTGGTCACCGGTGGGCGTACCGTCGCCCGGCGCGGTGACAAACCAGCGGCAGTTGCGGCATTGCGGCACACCGCCAGCCTTGGCCGCCTCGATGTAGTCGAGCGTCATCTGACTCGGATCGTCCGAGCTGAGGGTTTGAGCACGCAACCGCTCACGTGCGGCTGGCTCGAGGTCCTTCAAGTCGATGCGCTTGACGATCAAGACATCCCGAAATTCTTCGAGGTGCTCGGGGGCGACCTCGATCTCGTGGGTCTTGAGGAACTGCGCGAGCCCGGAGACGTCCTGGTCGACGCTCCGTCGCAGCACCTCGCCGAGCTGCTGGATGTGCTCGGGGGAGTTCTTCCACTGTTGATCGCGCGCGAGAGCCCACACGGCCTCTGCGCGCGCGATCTCTTCGGGGTTCCTCATCTGGAGCAGGTTACCCCAACATGCGGCTGACGTACTGTCCGAGATCCTTGCGGGACATCGTTGTCAACGCGTGCAACTGATGAGCGACCACCTCGTTCGGACAATGCTCCACGATCTGCTCCCCCCACAGGATCAGCCGCTGGGCATCCTCCATGAGATCCGACTCATGCCACACGGTCTCGTCGGGATCGTCAGGGCCGATGAACCACTCGACCTTGCCAATCACCTCCTCCACGAACGGCTCGGTCGCCGCCTCGGACAGGCCGAACCGGCGGCAGATCAAGTCGAACGTCCCTGCCTCGCCGAGCCGGATGTCCTCCATCAAGGCCCGCAACGCTGCGAGTCCGAACGGAACGACCGGCCAGTCGAAGTGTCGGGAATACCGAGCGAGCGGGCCCCTGAACCGCGCGACGATACCCGTGGCGTCGAGAATGAACTCTCCGCTGTTCAGGATGAGATCCCTGTTCGACGCGCTTGCGTCGGTCAGCAGCTTCTTCAATCTGATCAACCTGTATGCTGTTGCTGCCATCTCGACCTCCTTGTTGGTCGGGATGGAGATCAGAACGGGATGTCGTCGTCGGGTCCGCTGCCACGGTTCGGCGGTGGGCTATCGTCGCGATCGCGAGCACCGCCACCGCCACTGCCACTGCGGCTGCCCTCGCTGTCTCCGCCGCCGAGGAACTTGACCCCGTCAGCGACGATCTCGGTCATGTAGCGCTTCCCCTTGCCGTCCTTGTCGTCCCATGAACGGGTCTGGATCCGGCCCTCGATGTAGGCCTGCCTCCCCTTCGAGAGGTACTTCGCGCAGACCTCGGCGAGCTTGCCCCACACGACGATGCGGTGCCACTCAGTGCGCTCCTGCTTCTCACCGTTCTTGTCCTTCCACGACTCGTTGGTCGCGAGCGAAAAGTTGCAGACGGGCTGTCCGTTGGGTGTGAATTTCAGATCGGGATCTACTCCGAGATTCCCGATCAAGATGGCCTTGTTCACGGATGACACTGGATTTGGCTCCTATGGTTCCGCAGCGATTGGTGCTGCTTCCTAGCCCTTATGCCAGAGGGGCGTGAGTCCTTGCGGTACGATGTCGGCGTGAACAACGCGTTCTGGCAGGGCCAAGGCCTACCAGCCGGTCGCATCCTCTTTGGACGACTGGGTGAGGAGAACCCCAAGCACCCAGGAACCTACCGCTTCTCCTCCACGGATGGGTTCGTTGTCAACGACGCTCACATCCTGAGCCCGGACGTGGATGTCGCCGGCAATGGCGAAAACACGAGGCCTCGCGCCGGGTCTTACTGCGTGGCGGTTACGACCCATGACGGTGCCCAGTGCTTCGTCGTTGGGTTCATGCTGCTGCCCACGGTCGACGAGGAATCTGATGATGCGCCATCGGTTGGCAATCCTGAGGACAACACCTCCGCCGCTGACAAGGTCTACAGAACCGCGGGCGGCGCCACGCTGATCCTGAAGCGCGGGGGGGCAATCATCGTAGAGGGCGGAGAGGGGACGGGCATCATCCTCAACCCGATGAACAACACGATGACGCTGCGAGCGTCTAACTTCGGCCACATCGCCGACGGCTATCACGCCTCGCGCGGCCGCAAGACACCCGGAAAGATCGAGGCTTCGACCCTGCACGAAGAGGACTTCCTCAGCCAGGTGGGGCCGACATACGACCGATTCAGCATTCGACACGGCAATCTCGCCAACGACATCCGCTGCGAGCTGGAGCTGGCAGCCGTGGCGGTCATCGCCGGCGAGATGTCCACAACGATAAAGACAAGGGAGACCTATAACAGCGATGGCGAGTGGGCCGGCTACGGGCCGAAGTACCAGTGGGGCGGCGTCGACGCCAACGAGCCGGCCGTGCTGGGCCTGGCGCTTGTCGACGTCTTTGGCCAGCTGTTCGACATCATCAAGGCGCTCAAGGTCAACACGGCGTGGGGGCCGTCAACGCCGCCGCTGCCACCCACGCCCATCGATCTCGAGAAACTGCGTTCGGAGCTTTCTGATAAGATCCTCTCGACCTTCGCCTTCTTCTCGAAGAATCCTGCTGACCTCTAGTCCATGCCCGTCGCCGTTGTCACCCCCGTCTTGGCCGTTGGCCTGGTCCCTCTCTTTCGAGCGGAGACGGCGCCGACCACAACCCGCAAGGCTGCCGAAGGATGGGCCCAAGCCTACGCGAACTACCTCGTCGCCGGCGGCATCCCCGAGGCGCAATCGCGCCGCTCCACATTGACCGGACTGCTCGAGCACGCTTTCAACCCAGTACTCGGCGGCGGTGGCCCCAGTCTCTTCATGAATGCGTTGCAGACGTTCTGGCTCGGGATGTCCATCCCCGCCCAGGCCGGCGTCGCTACGGCGTTCATTCCTGCAACGACGAACCTCAACAGCCCTCAGCCAGCGAACGCCACCCCCGAGCAGCAAGCGAACGGTGTGGCACTGCTCATCAGCCGTCTAACCTTGGGAGCCGTCAAGGTGACGGTGCCGCCGGGCGTCATCGTCCCCCTGCTCTAGGAGTCGCCATGGACAACTTGTTCTCCGACGATCCGATGTTTCGCCGGACCCAGTACAAGAAGCTCTCGGACAATGTCCGTGAGTGGCAACAGGAGATTTCCGCGATGGTGGCGGAGAAGCTCCCCAAAGACCTGGGCGTGGACGTCACCGTCGTCTTCCAGGACATCGATGACGAGAAGGGCTATGGCATCGGCACGGCGATCGCCAAGGCCGGAGAGTCTGGTGCGTCGATCAGCGTGCCGATCATCATCAAGTCCTGGCACATGGCGCCGCTCGACCTGTTCTTCGCGGAGGACAAGCTCTACCCCATCACTGACGACAACCTCGCAAAGATCTTCTACCAGAACAGCCTGGGGGCGGGAGTCGCCGGTCCGACGCCACCACCAAACATGGCGGATGACGTCTTCGCCGACAACCGCAACCCGCCGATGGGCGGCAAGTATTCCTACTCGGCGCCCCTGTCGATGATCAACCTCCTCGGTGGCACGCTGGGGGCGAAGGACCTCGGCTTGCTCAAGCAGGCGGTGGCCAAGCAGCCTTCCCTCCTCGCGAGCTTCCACCGCCGCCACACCTTCGACGTGCTGCGAAAGTACGCCGCGGAGACACCTGCGCTCACTGAGCAGGATGATCTCAACAAAGAACGGGCGCAGGCGGTTTTCACGATCAAGAAGGATGGGCCGGATGCTTACCGGCTCTACTCGGCATCGGACGAGGTCTTCGACCCAGTCATCATCACGACCAACCGACAGGGCATCCGTGCTTTCCTCGAGATGAGGAAGGCCGAGCTCGAAAACGTCGAGAAGGACCCCTTGACCGTGGTCGACCAGGTCGGCCACTTCACGCTCGATCCACCCGAGACCGTGTACGGCAAGGACATGGCGGGCCCGGCCAGCGAGCTCGGCGTCCACAAGAACCCGTTCGTCTTCGACCCGCGCGAGGATGACCGCACGGTCAAGCAGATCGAGGAGTTCGGCCGATACGCAGTGCGCGATCGTGATGGGGTGCTCGCCAAGGGATGGGTGGTGCCGAACGTGGTGACCTTCGAGGGCTCGAAGGCAGACACCAAGCTCTTCCTCGGCAAGGCGCTCGGCTCCTACCAGTCGCGATTCGCCGGAATCCCGGTGCCCGATGATGCCGACGCCGGCCTGAAGCCCGACCGCCCCGATCCGGGCAAGGTCGGCGTGCTCATGTACCGCGACGGGAAGGAGGTGTTCGCCACGGTCCCGTTCCAGATCACCGGCGTGACTGTCCACAAGAACCTGCGTTCACTCGCCGTCGTCGACTACAAGGGCAACCTCGCGAACCTGATCATCTCTCCGACGATCGACGGCATCGTCCGGGTGTCCGACAGCAACAAGACTCCGGCGCTCGCGCCGCTCCTGGGTCCGAAGGCCAACTTCATCGTCTCGGCGAAGATGTCCTTCATCCGCATGCCCCGGCTGTGCCCGGTGTCCGAGGCGCCGGCCGACTTCAAGCTGATCGCTGCGGCATGGCTCGACACCCAGCCGGTCAAGGTCGCGGCTGCCAATGGGCGCTACGTCTTCCGCGGCGGCCGCCTGGAGAAGTACGCCTCGCTGCAGCGCTCGCCGGTAGCCGCCAACATCGTCAAGGCAGCCTTCGACTTTGCATCGCTGCCCCGTCACGAAGCCGACTTCCTGCTTGCTACGTGGGGCCTGCCCGGCGAGAAGCGAGCGCAGGTCCTCGATGAAGCCAAGAACCGCCTCGAGCTACAACTGCACCACCTGAGAACCAACGATCTGCCGGTCGCCACGGTGAAGATCGCCAGTCCCGCGCAAGTGCGGACTATCGAGGCCATGCGTGCGCCGATCGACGAACTGCTGAAGATCGCGGCCAACCTCGAGGACGCCCAGACGGTCGACTCCGTTCTCTCACTCGGGTTCGTGAACCCCGAGAACGTCGCCCGTTTTGCGTCGGTGAAGCCGATGCTCTGGGAAACCAGCCACATGCTCGCAAACCTGCTCCTCGCCTCTCGCCTCGGCATGGAGGACATCCCCGAAGAGGCCGTGCGGTCTGCGCTCGGTCTCCTGCAGCGCACCATCGATGGCCTGGGGCGCCTGAGGATGCTCGAGGAGCAGAAGACGAAGAAGACCGCCGCTGTCGCGGCACCCCGACACGTGGGCGGACGTCTCCTCCGAGACGGTCAGCCCATCGGGATGGCTCGATGATCTCGCGTGAGGTACCCCTACGAGCGATTCCTTCGGTTTCTCGTCTCGCGCAAGATCGAGATCAGCTCGACGCTTGAGCGTTACGGCCTGCCGAGCGTTGGCGATATGTGGATCGCCGACTGCCGACAGTACCTCCGAGACCATGCGCCAACCGCGATCTCCGACTTTCTCGACTCGCCTGACGATGCGCTGACCTCGCAGGAGGGGGTGCTTGAGTGGGCGGACGCCGAGGGCTTCGGTGATCTCTGGAGGATGCAGGAGGAGTTCGGTCGGACGCCGGCGACGCCGGCCTTCGACCTCGCGTTCCGTCTGTTCGTGAACCATCACATTCGCGCGATCCTTGGGTGCTTGCTGCTCTCTTCTGCTTCCCCCAAGGAGATGCAGACGATTCTTCGCGACCACTTCGCTGTCGAGCTCGGCGACGAAGCGCTGGCCATTTATCGTTACGTGTTCTGGGATGCTGCGCTTCTCGGCCGGAAGGGGTGGGAAGACTTCTACAAGAAGCTGGAGTCAACCGAGGAACGCAGCTACATCGCGTTCGGCATCTCCGCCCCAACAGCCGAACAGGTCCGGGACATGCTCGGCCTCGACGTTGTCCACAGCGACGAGCAGGTCGTCAACACGATCATAAGTCAGGCCTATCAGCAGTTCCGCATCTCCATGCAACAGCTGAAGCCGGAAGATCACGGGGCGATGAAATGGGCCGAGCTCGCTCTGCGTGCCGTTGGCGTGAAGAAGAACGCGGGTCTCGGCGCACCCAAGGGGGACAGTGGTCCCACCGCGAAGGACTTCAGCACCCTCTTCTCGGTGAAGGCCGAGAAGTCGTCGCATATCTCGCTCGCGCAGCTCGCCGGCCAGGTCGTCCTCCCCGACAAGAAGACCTCGGGAGAGAAGAAGGCTACGTAGGCGATGAACGCCGAAGAGCAAGTCCTGGAGAACGATCCGTTCTCCTTCGAGGGTAAGGACGAACGCCCAGAGTTGGTCCAAAGCATCGATTGGAACGACGCCTACCGGTGGGCGCCCGAGCTGAAGCAGTTCGAATCGAAAACCGAAGACGGCGCCCCCACGTTCCACGGCCGCCGCAGCGACATCGCACAGGCGATTTTCTACCACCTCGGACGACCTCTCCGACTCGACAACCACGCTTTCATGATCCCGATCTACAACGATCAGGACAGCCAGCTGGTGATGAAGTGTTCTCGGCAGGTGGCCAAGACGACGACGGTTTGCATTCTGCAGGTCCTCGAGGCGGTCCTGCATCCGTACTGGCGCACCCTCTACGTTTCCCCGTCACATCAGCAAACGCGGCAGTATTCGAACGAGAAGCTGCGTCCCACGCTGTACGACTCGCCTCTCCTGAAGAAGCTGTTCCTCGGCAAGGGAGTGATCGACCAGGTCTTCGAGAAGACCCTGCTCAATGGGTCGTACATCTTCCTACGTGCTGCCTATCTCACCGCAGCCCGAGCTCGCGGCATCCCAGCGAGCCGCGTGTTCTTCGATGAAGCGCAGGACCTCCTCAAGGATAACGTCAAGGTCATCAGCCAATCGCTCTCCGCCTCGCTCCTCTCCGCCGGCGTCGAGGGATCAGAGATGATCACCGGCACGCCGCTGACCCACTCGGGAACCCTCGAGGAGTACTGGCAGTGGTCGACGCAAAACGAGTGGCTTGTCCCCTGCGACTGCAAAGGCGGCGGTGCAGGCGCCTACTGGAACTTCCTCGACGAACGAAACATTGGAAAGACCGGACTGATCTGCTCCAACTGCGGCAAGCCCCTCAACGCTGCAGCAGGACAGTGGGTGACCTTTTGCCCGGGCGAATACTACGTCGGCTACCACGTCTCGCAGCTCATGGTCCCCTGGAAGCAGGGGGCGAACGCTTGGCGGAAGGAGATCGTCCTCCCCTACGAGAAGTGGCCCGAGCACAAGTTCCAGAACGAGATCCTGGGCTTCTCGTACGATACCGCGTCCGCACCGGTCACCCGTATGGACCTGCAGCAGTGCTGCTACCCCGACAAGCAGATCAGCGGGCGCGACACTCGGAAGATTGTCCACACGAAGAGCACGAAGATGTCGGGGCTGCGCATCTTCGGAGGCATCGACTGGGGCGAGGGTCGCGAAGAAGGATCGGCCGAGAAGGGCAAGAAGAAGTTCGCGTCGTGGACCGTGCTCACGCTCGGCGCCTACGTTACCGACGAAATCTTCTGGCCGTTCCTGTGGAAGCGCTACACCGGCAAAGACATCGACCCAGAGATCATCGTTCCCGACGTCCTCAACATCTGCGGCCACTGGAACGTCGAGGTGCTCGGCGCCGACTGGGGCCACGGCTGGGGGGTGAACAGCCGCTTGTTCAAAGCCCGCGGACGCACGGGCGTCATGCAGTTCGCCTATTCGACCAGCCTCGGCGAGCGCAAGAAGTACGACCCCGAGGCCCACAAGTTCATCATCAACCGCAACGCAGTCCTCGCCGACGTCTTCCTCGGGTTCAAGCAGCGGAAGTTCATGCTGCCCGCGTGGGAGGAGTTCGAATCCTTCGGCAAGGACATCCTTGCCGAGTACATCGAATACAACGAGCGCACGCGGACGATGAACTACGACCACCCGATCGACCAACCCGATGACGGCTTGCACTCGCTCGTCTACTGCAAGCTCGCCGCGGACATCACGATGGGCCGGTACTAGGACTCGTCCTTCCGCTTCGCCGGCGAGCTCCCCGCAAAGTAGTCGCGGACCATCTGCAACGCACCACCGCCGGCGCCGCCGGCGGCAGCTGCGCCAGCAGTCTCGCCGTGTGTCATCAGTGGTCGTTTCCCCAACGGGGCACCAGGCATCGCCCGTCCGAAGGTCTTGCCCGTGTGTAGTTCCTTCGCGAGTTCTTTGCGTCGACGAGGGTCCAAAACGCCTCGCATGGCACGGTGGACTTCCTTGTTGTTCATGCTGCGCGCGATGCGCTTGCCCAACGCACCGATCAGCGGGGCCGACGCGGCACCGATGACCATCGATGCAAGGTAGTCGCGGCTGACGGGCGTACCGCCACCACGCAGGCCCCGGAGCGCGCTGTCCCTACTCGGCTGTGACTTGGCATCCTTCTTCGCTTCGCGATAGACATCGGTGTAGGAGTCGTCGGCACCGAGCTTGACGAGCTCGTCGGAGAAGCCTCGAAGGAACGGCGTCATGCCGCCGATTGTAACTGAAGGGCTAAGGAAACGGCGGCGGGCTCGAGGCCCCAGCCCTAGAGCTGGCCGACGAGCGCATTGCTGCGTGTCTCCGTCAGCTGTCGGGTCGCCTCCAGTTCCTGCAGGCGAAGGCCGCACTGCTGGAACTGTTCCTCGAGCTGCTCGATGTCCTCCGGAGGGATGACCGTAGCTCCGAGGGCCTCGAGAACCTCGATCTGCATGATCGTCTTGGCGACTGCTCGCTGCAGCTTCTCGATCTCGTCCAGGCAGTCCTTGGCGAGTGCGGCCGCGGCGTCGACCATCGCGAGTTCGACGGCGACATCGACCGGGTTGTTGATGGTCGGCCTCGCGCTTCCGAGGGTCGAAAGAGCGAGATGCGGGTCGCAGACCTTGTGAGTCCGTTCCTTGATCTGTTCCACGTCGGCGTGGACCAGGCGAGCGCTCAACACAATGTCGAGTGTCTTCACGAGCTTGTTGCGCATCAGGAAATCCTTGTTGAGGGTTCCCTTTCTTATGCCTGAATCGGTCTGATGATCTGCAACACCAACGGGTGAGCAATCATCTGCCGGTGCGCACCAAACCCGTTCGTGAACATCTCGAGCAGCTCGAGCAGTGCCTCCTCTGCCCGCTCTCCATCCTTCCACACCGCCCCGAACGCGATCATGTTGGCGTCCATGAAGAACGGGTCGCCGTTTCTCGATGGGTTGATCTCACACGGCGCTTCGAGGTGCCACCGTTTGTGCTGGCGATCGCCGCCCCAGTAGCTGAGCAGTTGGTACGACGGACCAACGGGAACGTCACCCACCACGACCACCTTTCCGTCCGATATCGCATACCCCATGCCCTCGAGGTGAGCGGTATCGAGTTCGGTGCGACCCATGCGCATCGTGATGTGATGCAAAACGCCGCCGCGTGGCACCACGTCGCGATCGAACGCGAGATGGACGATGGTCTTCAACGGGGCCCATGATCCACTCGAACCGATGGGAAACGCCGCTCGGATTCCTGCCGCAGCAGGCAGAACCAAGGACTCGGCCGCGGGCGGCGAGCCTCCGAGCGCTGCAGCGCGCTCTTGGATCGCCTTCCACGTCTGGGTCTGATTGTAGGGGCCAGCGGCGGGCGGGGTGGATTCTCTACCGGCCATGCTGAACTGCGCGAGGTCTCCTCCGCAGTGGGGACAGAACTTCATGCTGCGTTCCTTTCGCTGTACTTCCGCTTCCTTGACCCGATCTGGGATAGCTTATACCCTCGGCGTCAACCCCCGAAGCGAGGCCTCGATGAACGTTGGGCACTTCTCATACCTCCTCGAAGGCCAGAAGCCGCAGATCTCGAAGGTCGCCTCGGACCGGCTCGAGTCATTCGCCAAGATTGCTGCGAAACGGCATCTCGAAGAGGGCTCCTCGCTCAACGAGGTCATCGCCAAGATCGCGAAGGAGAACGAGCTCAACGCTAACCAGATCGAGCGCGTTTGCGAGATGGCCAACATCGCCACCCACCAGGCGCTCTGGTCCAAGACCGCGCAGAAAGAGAAGATCGCCTTCCCCCTGGCGGACTCGAGGGTCGTGCTCGCCTCCTGCGGATGCGGTGAGACGACGCCGGCGGCCGCCCGCATGGACTCCGACTACGCGTCCCCGCCCGCGGCGATCCCACGCCCAGGCGCGTCACTCGCATCCCTGATGGGCGTCGACCCCTCGACGATGCACAACGGCCTCGAGGGCCCGAACGATCGCCAGCGAGTCATCGTGGTCCTGCAGAAGCAAGCCGCTGCGCGCAAGGACCTCGAGGACCGCGTCTTGGTCCGGGGCATGGAGCTTGAGTCGCTCGAAAAGCAGGCGTTCGAGGCGGTGAAGCAGACCGTCCTGGGCGGCGCCACCATGCGCGAGGTTCTGGTTGCGGCGGTAATCGCCGGTCACGACAAGCTCGCGGCCGAGCTCATCCCGAAGTTCGAGGAGCAACTCATCGCCGACACGCATGGTGACACCAGATCGCGGCTCGTGAAGCACGCGATCGCCAAGGTGACACCCGACCTGATCAGCGAGAACCTCGGCAACACCACGATCATCAACGGCGCGCATCCCGTGCTGGTGTCGCTCGACACGATCCAGCGCAAGACCGACGAGATCAAGAACGGCCTTCGGGACATCCTCCGCATCGACGACGAGATCACGATCAACACCCAGAAGCTCCGCGAGCTCGGATGAACTACTTCCTCGCCGGCTTCAAGGACGAACTGGTCAAGGTCGCTGGGATCGGCGGCCTGGCCAAGGGTGTTGGCAAGTTCACCGTCAAGCACCCACTGATCGCCCTCACCGCCGCAACCACCGCGGTCGGCACCGGGATGGCGGCGACCCGCGGCTACAAGAGTGGACTCCAAGGCGGTGAAAAGCCGCGCTATCTCGCTGCATCGGTCGACAAGCGCACCGGTGACGCCGAGACCAGTCCCGCCGCCTACACCAACTTCCACCAACTCTTCAGCAAGAAGCCCAGCAAGGGACAGCTCAAGAGGATCCACAAAGACTACGACGAGTCCAAGTTCAAGAGGTGATCTGATGGCCACGTCCGCCGAGCTGCTCGCTGCCTGCACGAAGAGCGGTCTCCTCTCCAAGGAGGCTGTTGTTGCTGTCGCGTCCACGCGCGAACGCCTGATCAAGCACGCACTGCAGAAAGAAGCCGCTGGCCTCTGGGCCAAGCTCCGCGGCGGCTTCGGCCAGGCCGCTGCGCCGGTCGTTGCGGCACCGAAGACGCTCCTCGACAAGCTGCGGACCGGCGGACGAACCGGCATCGAAGCCGCGAAAGGGGCGGGGGGGGCGGACCCGGGGTGGTCCGACGTCGGGCTCAATCTGGCCAAGATGCTCGCGCTCGCCGGCATGACCGCCGGCGCTACCGCTGGCGTTCAGGGGATCATGCGGCACAGCCGCGACAAGCGGGTCGAGAACGACATCCAGTCGTCCTACCAGCAGATGTTCAACGAGTACCCCGAGCTGAAGGAGATCAAGGAAGATAAGCCTGGTCGCATCGAACGACACTTTGGCGTCCTTGCCAAGTTCGCTCCGTCCCTCGCCGCCGACCCGACCATCGCAGGTTCGTGGCTGCAGACCACGGCGAAGACCCAGTACATCGGCCCAGGCGAAGTGAAGGTGCTCGCCGAAACACAGAGCCGCATCGACGAGATGAACGAGCAACGACATGGTGTCCGCGGCATCTCCGGTCTGAAGGCCGGGGAGTTCGCCACGAAGGCGATGGGGGCGTGAGCCGATCGTGGCCCGCCCCGATCCGCTCAGCGTCTTCCGAACGGCGAAGACGACCAACGAGTTTGCGACGTCGACGTCGACCTCGCTACCGCCAGCAGCAGCCTCGAGCCCCAGCAGCCTCGACCCTGGTGAGCGTGCAATCGCCAGCCTTGTCGCCGTCGGCGCAGCGCCAATCGCTCGTCGTCTAGCGATTCTCGGCGGCAGCTTCGCCCTGGAGGGCATCGCCGACAAGGGGTCTGTCCCTTGGCACAATGCCCTGCAGGTCCGCAACGCACCTACCCTCGCGGCCGCGCGCGCTGCAGAGTCCCCCTCGAAGCTGATGGGGCTCTTCGACGTCGCAGCTCGCATTCGCGAGGTCAAGGACGTCGACGACCACGCCGACATGATGCGGGCGGCAAAGAAGATCCCGGAAATCCAGAAGGTCGTCGACTCGTTCATCGACAAGCACCAGCTCGCCGACAAGGGCGTGCGAATGAACTTCCACAACAGCGTGCTCGGCGGAGGCAACTTCTACAACCCGATGACCAAAGAGGTGTTCCTCAAGGACATCGGGAAGGAGAAAGTACTCCACGAGCTCGGCCACGCTGCCGATTTCACGGGCAGCCGCTTAGGCAAGCTACGGAGCAGGCTCGGCCCGATTCTCGAACGAGGAGCCTACGCAGCGCTCCCAATCGCTTTGATCGCTGGCGATCGCATCAAGGAGATGCTGCCTGGGACGGTCGACGACAAGGCGATCTCCTTCATGCAGGATCATGCCCCTGCGATCATGGGAGCCACCCTGGCGGCGACGCAGCTCTACCCCGAAGCGAAGGCATCCGCACTCGCCCTCTCCCACATCGCCAAGACCGAGGGCCCCGCCGCCGCGCGTGCCGCAGCCAAGAAGCTTGGGCCGGCGTGGGCGACGTACCTACTGGGAGTCATTCCTCCGATCGTTGGGATGGCCTTGGCTCGCAAGTACATGCGGCAAGCACGGACCGAGGCGAACGAGCGCGGCGACATCGAAAAGACCAGCGGAGCTGTTCGCGATCTGGCCGGTATGGTCGGTAGCCACATCGGTGATGCCTGGCAGGATCTAAGACATGTCGGCAAGCAGATCGGCAGCCAGTCAGCTGACCTGGTCGGAAACCCTGGCATCGCCCGCAAGATCATCAACGCTGCCAAGGTTGTAGGAACTTCCCCCGACTTCGTAACCGGGGCGCTGACGACCGCGGTGCCAGCGACCCTCGGAGCGCTGTACCTCTACGGCACTTCAGCAGGCAAAGAGATCCGTGATCGCATCCATCCCGATGACCGCGACAAGTATCTTTCGGGTCGCCACAATTACGAGCTGATCAACAGCCTCCCGTCGCCGGTTCCTGGTGCGTCTCTCGTCAAGGAACGCTGGCGTGAGGACCATCCGTTGCGGTTCGCTGGCATCGTCGGCCTTGGATCCGCCCTTGCTGGCGGCATCATGATGAAGCTGTTCACCGATCTCAGGCGTGTGGTGTGAGGATCCGAGGCATAGAACTCAGCGGTCGGTGGACTCCAGCCGAGGCTGTAGAAGCAGAGAAGATCCTCAAGACTCTCCCGCCCCGATGGGTCGAGGAGAACAAGGACTTTCGCATGCTCGTGCGAGAGCCCGTCCTCAGGAATGCGCCCGCCAATGCACCTGGGCACTCGAAGTACATCCCCGTACTGAGTGCAATTGTCGTTTACGACAAGGGCGTGTACGATGGCCAGCGGATCGATCCTGAGCAGTTTCGGCGATCTATCTTTCATGAACTCGCCCACACGATCGTGCGACAGAGCCCGCGGTTGCTTTCCGCGTGGACCGCTACCACAAGCGGCGCCGGATTCGTCGACGACTACGCCAAGACCAGCCCCGAAGAGGACTTCGCCGACACGTTCTCGGAGTACCTCATCAGCCGCGATGCGACACGCAAAGCGGTTCCCCCCAAGGCGGAGTTCATCCGCTGTATGCTCGAACAATCGAGCGAGCAACAGGAGAAGGTAGCGATGAACTTCATGCGAGGCTTCACGGACGAACTCGTCAAGACCGCTGGTACCGGTGCGGGTCGCCTGGCACGCATGATGCGCTTCGGCCGGAAGGCGGAGCACGTCGGCGGAAGCGGCATCGGCGCTGGTAAGGCGCTCGCCCTCGGTGGCGGCGCCGCCCTCGGTGCTGGCGCCCTCGGTGCCAAGAAGGGCAAGGAGAAGGGCTACAACGAGGGGACCTCCGACGTGATGGACGTCGCTCAAGAAGCTCGGATGCTCGGTCGGAAGGAAGGCGTCATGGCCTACCATCAGGCCCTGCAGAACCGCCTGCGGAGCGGGCAGGGAGACTGATCATGAGCGCAAAGCCATCGGGACTGTTCTTCGGCAAGTCCGCCAAGCCACGGGCTGGCCGGTTCTTTCGTGACCTGCCCGGCCGCGACGACGCGACCTTTCACGAGAAGACCGCGATGGACGATGCGCCGACCGCAACGCCCGTGGTTGGCTCCGCCTCGAACATCAGCCCAGGTGGCATGGTTGCTGGCGGCGAAGGAGTCGGCGGGGGCATGTACGGCACCGGCAAGCCAAAGAAGGCGGCTCCGACCAAGACTGCCAGCAAGACACCCAGCGACTGGGATGCCGACAGCGGTCTGCCGACAGGCTTCCATCGTCCGGCGCGCGAGCAGCCCGAAGCACTCGAGAGCGGCGGCGAACGCTTTCACAGCAGCGAGGCGCGCGCACCGAACTTCGGCGCCGAGTCTTCGCGTCATGGCCTGGTCGAGGGGGGTTCCATGAAGATGCCGGCGACGGCAGGCTCCCAGATGGGCAAGCACGCGGCGATCCGCTTCCTCGGAACAGTCTACAGCGAGAAGACCGCCGCCTCGGCCGAGGAGTACACCAGCCGAGCGCAGAACTACGCCGGCGCGCGCGCGGGCGAAGCGAAGAAGAGCCTCAGCACGTTCGGGCGGGGGCTCGCCGGAAAGGCGGATGAGGCGGTCAAGGGGATCACCCAGAGCCCCACGACATCGGCGATCGCCGCGCTCGTGCTCGGCAAGATGGGGCTGGGGGCGGTCAAGGGTGTGGGGCGTGGGGCATCTCGAATGGTTGGCCGCAAACCGGCTCCCAGCATCGCTGGCAATGCGCTGGGCGGTCTGCGCAAATTGATCACGGGGCGTTAGGACCCACAAGGAGACACGGACATGCGAACCCTCACGGAAGTGTACGAGAAGGTCGCGTCGCAGGACGTCGAGCTCGAGAAGCAGGCGGCCGAGCTCGTCAAGCAGGCCGAGGAGGAAGATGCCGCCGGGCGCATCATGGCGCGCGGCTTCGCCGACGAGCTGAGCAAGCTCGCCGAAAGCCCGTTCGCGCTCAGCACGCCGGGACAGACCGGTGCGGGATCGCGGTACGGCAACACCCCTGGACGGCAGGCGCAGCGTCCGCCGCGTGCGCCAGGCGTTGCTCCCGCCGGCGACACGAACGCTCCGGGGCAAGCGTTCAACGCTCGCAAGACCAAGATGAACCCGGTCACGGGAGCATCCTCGAACCCCGGTGCCGGCGCGGCGCCGCCGGCGCCCAAGCCGAAGGTCGGCGCCGGCGCTCGGATGCCTGGCGCGCCCAAGCCGCCGGGCGGCGGCTGATCGGAAACACCCGACGTGGACCACTTCCTGGCAGGCTTCGCCCACGAGCTCCTCAAGGTCGCTGGACCCTGGGGTGCGCCCGATGGCGTCCAGGCAACTCCACGTCCCCCGGGTGTCGTCCGTCCTCCTTCGACAGGTGTTCCTGGCTCGCCCGCGCCGCGGCCTCCGAACATGATGGGCGCTGCCCGCAGTGAGCTGCTCGGCGCAATCCCCACCCAGAAGATGGAGTCGCCAGCGAAGACCTCGCCGCAAGGCTGGCGACCATCACCGGGCTACCGTCCGAACACCGCAGGTGACCCTGCCTCGGCTCCGCCGAAACCGGCCGGTGGCAAGCGCAGCGGAGGGAAGGCGGACCCCGGCGTGCCCTGGGAAACCGCTCCGCAGCGGATGACCCGCGTCATCGGCGAGCAGAACTACAACAGAGGCTTCGCCAGCAACAACGACCCGAACCGGAAGGTCCAGGTCAACGGTCAGATGGTCAACGCCAGCCCCGCAAATTCGACGACCAGCGCAAAGAGCTATCGACTCACACCGCAAGAGATCGACGCTGGGAAAAAGCGGCAGACCGACGCCTACACCGCGTGGCGAGAGAAGAATCGAGCCAAGACCAACACACCAGCGCAGGCCGCAGCGGCCCAACGCTCGACCAGTCGCGCAGACGCGACCAGCGCCCTCGCCGGTGGCGGACAACGCCGGGGTGACACGTCCAGCCAAAAGATGCGGTGATCGGTGTACAAGCTGATCACCTATTCTGGCTACGACTCCAAGTGGGGGCCGCACATCTTCCCAATCGAGGCAGACCTCGATCGCTCGATCGGCCACATCAAGATGGCGCGCGAGTTGCCGGCCTCCATCGAGGGCTACCTACGATCGGCGAAACCGATCCCGGGAAAGACGCAGCTCCTCATCGATGCGATGGGCGCGGGCGAGTACTACGGCTCGAACGTCAACGGCGACTACTTCCCGAAGGAAGCGCTGGATCACGCGGGCCCGGAGTACGGGTACGAGACGTTCCAGCATTACGCCTACCCGTTCAAGCACCACGTCAACAAGGACCCGGCGCGCGCATACGGCGAGAAGGTCACACTCTCCGACTACGACCGCGGCATGCACCGAGTGCTTCTGATCGTCCGTGTCGACGATTCGAAGTGCCAGGACATCCTCGGCGACCTTGCTGCGAACCGGTACTGGGACGTCTCGATGGGCTGCCGGGTGCCCTGGGACGAATGCTCAATCTGCCAGAACCGCGCGAAGAACCGGGCCGAGTACTGCCCGCACCTCCGCTACCAGATGAACAAGATCCTCCCGGATGGCCGGCGGGTCTTTGCGTACAACCGCAAGCCGAAGTTCTTCGACATCAGCTTCGTCACAATCGGCGCTGAGAAGGCGTCGCATGTGCTGAAGAAGGTGGCGCACGAGGGACTGGTCTACGACATTCGCACCAGCTCCGCCGAGCTCGGCGAGAGCTACTACGCCAAGTACGCGGCGGCCGAAAAGGCCGGTGCCGAGCGCAAGACTGCCGACATGACCAAGGAGGTTCCGGCCGGCGAGACCAAGATCGAAGGCGTAACGCCGACGGACCAGGCGAAGGTCGACTCCTTCATGCAGGACGCCGGCACGGTGAAGGCGACGGAACAGCCGATGCCTGTCGGGTTGCTCGAGCAGCTCGCCGGCTTCCCACTGCGCGAGGTGTTCGCCACGCTCGCTGCACTCGGCATCGACCTGCGACCGCAGGAGTTCCAGCGGATCATCCTGGTCAAGCAAGGCGCCAGGCAGCTCGCCGATAAGCTCGATCAGCATGACCTGGTGTTCAACGAGTACCAGCCGGGCACCGCCCCGAAATGGGCATCCCAGTTCGATTATCTGACCGAGAACGACGTCAGCGAGAAGGTCGCGATGAGAATCGCACCCTTCTTGGCCGCGCGCAGCTGCTACCCAGAGATCCTCGCCGCTCGACTCGAGGGCATGGAGCGACTCGCCGCCTACGATAACCGGCGTCATGGCATGAAGAAGGCAGCGGACTACGACGGCTACAGCCGCGACAGCCAGTGGTACCCGATGACCGACGAGCAGAAGCGGAAGTCGTCGGGGATCCAGGGACTGGTTCCAGCCAGTCTGGCTCTTGCCGCCGGATTCCTCGTCTTTCGTCGAGCGTTCCCTCAGTTGATCGACAAGGCGCCGTCACCCGTGCGTGCGATCTCGAAGCATCCGTGGATGTTGCCGTTGCTGATCAGCGCTGGCGTGGGAGCGACCGTTGCTGCGCAACACGCATCGGTCGGACGACCGCTTGAGGCGCACGGCACAGGTGCCGGACTTGACGCAAAAAACGGCCCAGCCTACCATCAGCGCAAGACGGCCGGGATCACTGGCCTTATCCCACTCGCGTACATCCATGCAGGTGTTCAACAGCAACGATCGGGGAGCGGAGTCCGCAACGGATTCGAGCATCTCGCATCCGTTGCGGCACCTCAGGGTCGCGTCGGTCACCCACTCACAAAGCTCGGCGGGCTGATGAGCGATCCGTCCCTCGACGCCTCGATCATCGAGTCGGTCCGGCGACTCGTGCGCCGCATGAAGGAGAACTGATCCATGTCCAATACGCTCGCCGACCTGATGGCCAAGTTCGCATCCGCCGCCCCCGACCCCGCGACCGGCGCACCGCCGGCGCGACAGCCGCCTGCCGCCACCAGCGGCGACCACACCAAGCTCGCCACTGGAGGAGAATCCATGAACTCGCTCGCGAACCTCTACCTCGCCCTCACCGACCAGGACCACGTGAAGCAGGCCGCCGCGCGCGCGCCCGAGCCCGAACCCGACGATGTCGACTTCGCCGCGATGGCGGAGAAGATCGCCGAGGCCGAGGCGGGAGAGCAGGTCGAGGCCGACGGCCAGGAGGACATCGTCAAGGTCGCGGCCGAGTACGACGCCGCCGGGCGCATCATGGCGCGCGGCTTCTTCGCCGAGTTCCACAAGCTGGCCGAGGGCATGGTCAGCGCCGCGCCCAACCAGAACACCGAGTCCGAGTCGGCCGCCAAGACCCCGGCGCTCGGCGAGCGCGGCCTGCCGACCGTGGAGACCAACTTCGCGGGCAGCCCCAACCACGACCAGAAGCTCGAGACCACCGGCACCAACGCCGGCAAGAGCAACTACGCCGACTCGCTCGCGCCGACGAAGACGATCAACGCCGGCCAGGGTACCGGCACCGACCCCGAGGCCGCGGCGATCGGACTCGGCGGCGGCTCGCCGCTGGGGTTCGCCACGGTCCGCGATCTCCAGGCCTGAGATCGGCCCTCGCTCCATCTCGAATCCACGAACGCGGAGAGCACCATGAACACCCTCAAGGCAGTCTTCGGCGCGATGCAGTCGCGCGATCACGAGAAGGTGGCGCAGGTTCGCGCCGCCCAGGGGCTCCCGCCCGAACGTGATCTCAGCCAGGTCCCCCCCGAGCTCATCAAGCAGGCCCAGGACTACGACCACATCGGTCGCACCCTCGCCCACGTCGTCTTCGCCGACATGGTCAAGCAGGCCGTCGACGAGGCGATGCCCGCCGCCTCCGAGAGCGACAAGAAGTCGGCGTTCGAAGAGGCCATGGCGTCGGCCATGGGGGGCGGCAAGAAGGAGAAGAAGGAGGGGGAGGACGAGCGCGATTACGAGGAGAAGAAGCCCGACGACGGCGAGGAGAAGAAGGACGGCGAGGAGAAGACCTCGGCGGCCAAGCTCAAGGCGAAGAAGAAGAAGATCCTCGCCAAGATGGCGGCCGACCCGGCGTACATGTCGCAGCTCGTCGCCAAGCACTTCGGCCGCTGAGCACCGGCGCCTCCAGTCACCCTCCACGGAGGAACCGCTCAATGGGCTACACACTCGACCAGCTTCTTGACGAGACCGGCGTGAACAACCTCGCCGGGCGCCGTCACACCAAGACGGCGGCCGCGGCGCCGAGCTTCGCGAAGCTCGCCGAGCGGTGCCGGCGCGCCGCCGAGGCAACGCCGGAGGACCGCGTCGAGGCTGGTCAGCAGCAGCTCGCCGAGAAGACGGCCGCGGTGGAGATCATCCGCCGTACGATGGCGGAGATCTCCGCGCTCGAGAGCGGCGAGACCAAGGTCGCCAGCGCGCCGCAACAGGACCCCGCCCCCTTCATCAAGGCCGCGCTCGAGGCCGGACACACGCCCGAGGAGATCGCCGAGTTTCTCGAGAAGCAGGCCGCCGGACGCATCGGTCGGTTCGTCGGCGAGCTCGGCGCCGGGCTGCGCTCTGGCCGCGCGGCCAAGCTCGGCCGCAAGGCCGAGGAGACGGGCGGCCACGCTGTTCGAAGCTGGCAGAGCGCCGCACGCAAGTACGAGGGGCTCGGCGACATCGAAAAGGCCAAGTTCGTCGAGAAGCTCCGTACCAAGTACGGCGACGAAACCGCGCACGAGATCCTGAAGAGCAACAAGTCCTTCCAGCACCTGCCGAGCATGAAGCAGATCCGGGAATCGATGCCCAAGCCAACGGCCGCTGGGGGTGGGGGCGGCGGCAAGGCCGTCGGCGTCAACGTGGGCGGTACCCAACTCGGCCTGACCAGCGAGCAGCTTTCCAAGGCCAAGAAGCCGGCGATGTACCTCGGCGCCGGCTTGCTCGCGCACCGCGCGATCTCGAACCGCCCCGAGCCCGAGAAGAAGAAGTCCGGCGTGGTCGTCGTCAACAGCTGAAGTTGACGTATTGAGCCCCCGCTTTACGATGGGGCTTCAAGCACGGGGATTGTCCTCGCGCACCTCCCCGACGGTCAGCCGATCATCGACACGACCACGGAGAGACCATGGCGACCACCGAAGCAAACCAGATCGAAGACAAGGACTGCCTCCTCAAGGAGGCCGCCGACGCGCTCGACCGTGCGCAGAAGCGCGAGGATGCGACGAAGCTCGCGTTCTCGATGGTGGAGAAGGGCAAGATCCCGCCCTTCGAGACCTACGAGGCCTTCCAGATGAAGGTCGCGTCCCTCGTCGAGAAGGACCTCCGAGTCATCGAGCAAGCGCTCGAGCTCGACGTCGACATGCCCGATCTCGGCAAGGTCGCCAACGCCGGCCCGACAGTTGCCGGCGGCGACTCCGCCACCGCGGCGTTCTTCCACACGATCGCCGACTGACCCCCGACCCCAGGAGCTCTCAGATGACTTTCCCCGTCCCGAAGGATGTCCGCGCCACCCGTGAGTTCGAAGTGGTCGAGGGCGGCGACGAGCTGTTCCGCAAGGACTGGCCCGTCGTCGATGCCGCCGCCCGGTTCGATCCAGGCGAGTGGGTCAAGCCCGTCACCAGCGGCGGCCTGACCAAGGCCGCGAAGCTGGTCGTCGGCGACGACATCGACGAGCCGGCGCTCGGCGCCCGGGTCTGCTGGACCCTCAAGGTGCCCGACGGCGATGGCCAGACCGACGCCATGGCCACCGGCCACATCACCGTCCTGAGCGGCGCCTACGAGGCCAAGACCAAGATCTACAACACCGGCGGCACCTACGCGCCGGGATACCTGCTGGTCGCGGTGTTCGACGCGGCCGAGGAGCGGGGCTACCTCGATGCTCCCGATCCGGCGACGATGAACGCGCGCCAGCTGCAGGGCGTCGTCGGGCGCGTGATCGAGGTCGCCGCCGGCGTCCTCCACTACCAGGCGCCGGGTCTCTGAGGCCGCGGCAAGACCCTCCACTCCCTCAGAACCCGCACAGGAGAACTCCCAGATGGATCCCCAGATCGACGCCGCGACTTTCAACAACCTCTTCGTCTCGCGCCTGGACACGGCAGACGGCATCGAGAAGGCCGCCCAGGCCGGCGGCGCCTTCGTGCGCGAACGCCTTCGTGAGGTGTCGTTCGCGCGTTCCATCCTGCCGCCCGAGTACCTCACCAAGGCCGACTGCCAGCGCAGCGTGAACCACGACACGCTCGTCAAGATCGTGGACATCGAGCCGCAGAGCTCGGCCGCGGCCGTGAACTTCCGCGGCAAGACCCACGAGCGGTACATCGAGAGCGATCGCTACGAGATCCCGTTCTTCAAGATCGAGTCCGACAAGTTCCGCAAGAACGAGGCGGAGCTCCTGGCCTACGACTACCCGGTCACCAAGGTCATCGAGGAGAACTCGGTCAAGGACATCCAGAAGATCGAGGACGGCAAGTTCATCGAGTTCACCGATGCGGTGATCACCGCGAACGGCAAGACCATCACGCCGGCGGCCGCGGGACCGGCGACCAGCGAGAACCTGGTCAAGCTGTTCAAGGCGCTCGACACCGACGAGCTCGCCGTCGGCACGATCCTGATGCACAAGGCCGACTGGGACGACTTCATGACCCAGGAAGGCGCCGTGATCGGCTCCCCGCTGGCGTCCGAGATCCTGGTCAACGGCTACAAGTACAACACGATCCTCGGCCACAAGCTGGTGGTGACGATCAAGTCGTCGATCGTGGTGCCGGGCACCCTGTACATCTTCACGGACCCGAAGTACCTCGGCAACTTCTACATCCTCAACGACACCAAGTTCTACATCGAGAAGCGCGGCGACATGGTGTCGTGGCAGACCTGGGAGTACGTCGGCATGGGCTACGGCAACCTGCGCGCCGCGGCCAAGATGACCCTGACCTGATCTGCTCAAGACCAGGCAACGCGGACCGAGGGGCCGGCGTTGGTACCTTGACCAAGGCGCCAGCGCCGGCTTACCGTTTCAGGCATGTTCAAACTCAGGATCACCAACACGTCCGCCGAGCGCGATGATGGGCAATTCGCTCGGCCGATCTTCCTCACCGAGGCAGGTCGGTTGCTGCAGCCGGGAGAGGCCGCGCCGGCCAACCGGCTCAACAAGGGAACCGACGAGCTGGTCGACTGCGGCGACCTGAAGGTCGAGGAGGGCAACTTCCCCGCCTTCGTCGAGGCCAAGAAGAAGAAGCCGGTCGTCGAGGATGACGACGAAGATGATCGGCCGAAGGTCACCAAGTCCACCGTGGCCGACAAGAGCGAGAAGGCCACACTCGTGACCGTCGACCGGAAGCGATCCTCCAAGATCATTCCCATGGTCGCCGCCGGCGGCGACCAGAAGGAGGACCAGGAGGGCGACAAGGACGTCATGAAGGCCGGGGGCGACGACGATGACCTCGACATCCCAGCGGTCACCAAGGCTGACCTCGGCACTGGTACTGGCCTGAAGGACCCGGAGCCGTCGAGCTCGAAGCCGCCGCCCGCCCCCAAGGTGACCGGCGCCGGCTTCCACGACAACCACAACGTCGGCAAGCCGAGGAACTGAGGGCGCCCCCGGTGGTGCCGGGAGGATATAGTCCGTGGCAACAACGATCGGAACGACCGCAAACAGGGCGCAGCAACAAGCGCGGCGCCTGCTGCGCATGTTCTTGAACGATACGCCCGAGCTCAACCGCCTCATTCGCCGGCAGGAGTCGGACGACCCGAAGCTCGACCTGGCGCTCGCGCTGGCAGTCGACGACTTCAACATCACGTCGCCGCTGCTGGGCACGTACCGAGTCGAGACCTTCCCGTCCCTGTACATGCTGATCTACGGCTCAACGATCCAGACACTGCGCAGCGCTGGAATCCTGCAGTCGCGCAACGAGCTCTCGTACAGCTCAGGCGGTGTTTCCGTTCGAATCTTCGACAAGACCCAGAACTACCAGTCCTGGATCGCCCAGTTCGTCGCCGACTACGAGAGGAAGAAGCAGAACTACAAGATCTCCCTCAACGTCATGGGCGCACTCGCCGGCGGCGTCCACTCGGAATACGCGCTGCTCAACTACTTCTGGTAACCCATGCTGGCGTTCCGACGGTTCGACATCATCATCGCCCAGCCGGGTTCTCCGCCCGACGGGAACGCGCTCGTACTCGTCTGCTGGGAATTGGTCACCCAGCACAGCGGGCTACCACTCGTCACCTTCCGCGTGGAACGATCGCTCTCGCCGCAGTTCTCAGATGGCGAGTTCGTCGAGCTCGTGACCGAGGTCGCCGGCGTCGCCGGCCAGCTCGTCTACGAGTTCGACGATGTCACGCCGAATCTCTTCAGCTTCTGGCGGAAGTACTACTACCGGGTGGTGGCCACAACGCCAACGGGCGAGGTCACGTCCGAGGTCCGGACCTGGGAGACCAGCCCGCGGCCGCACGAACTCTGCATCATCGAGCAACACGATTACGTGCTGCGCTACTTGCAGGGCACCCCATCGTTTGCCTTCGTCGAACGCACGGCGGACTCGGCCCGGTGCCCATGCTGGAACCCGTCGACGGGGCGGCAGGACACCTCGAGGTGCACCCTCTGTCTCAATACCGGCAGACAGCACCCATTCTTCGAGCCCATCCCCTTCTACGTTGACTACAACCCTGACGAGAAGCTCGTCACGATCACCAACTTTGGCGAGACGCAGCCCAAGGAGAAGGACTGCTGGTTCTCCGCCTACCCGCAGATTAAGCCTGGCGACATCCTCTACGAGGTCATGCCGGCGACGCTCTGGTCGGTCTCAAAGGTCCACACAATCCAGCCACAGGGAACGACGATCCAGCACGTCTGTCGGATCACTTCGATCAGTCGCGAGGAGGTCGAGTACCAGGTGCTGGTCCAGCGAATTCGAACCGAAACCCTGCGGGCGATCGTGCAAGAATGGGAGCGGCTCAAGGCAGAGCCGATGTTCTGATGGGCCCCTTCCTCCATGGATTCTCTGACGAGCTCGTGAAGCTGGCGGCGTTCCCCCAGCAGCACGAGGAGGCTGCCCCGTACGACGCCGGCGTCGCCTCGGCGATGGACCAGTACCACGGCCCCAACGCGAAGACCGGGCTGAAGACCGGTGTGCCGCTGCAGCCCAAGCCGGCGATCGCCAAGCGCGCACCGACGCCGCTCACCACCCCGAACCACATGGTCGACTACGCTTCCAAAAGCGGGGGCGGCGAGTGAGCGGGTTCAACGACTGGATCTACTTCGCTCCAAAGCCGCAGGCGTCGGTCGACCGCTGGGATGAGGTCGACGCCGCCGCTCGCGAAAAGCTCGCGCGCGACCTGCAGACGCGTCTCCGCGGCCGCCTGGACCCGGGTATCGGCGCCGCGGCCGCCCAACGCGCACAGGCCGTGCGCGTACAGAGCGAGGGCGACCGGCTCGTGATCGACCAGGCCGACCAAGGCGACGTCCTCGGCGCAAGCTCCGAGATGGTTGCGGCAGTCGGCGAAGAGGTGAAGTCGGTCGACCAGCTCTTCGAGTTGGGATCGGGCGTGCCGAGCGCGGTGCAAGGACCCGGAGGCGAGACCAAGATGGTCTTCCGCACTGTCTCGCTGGAAACCCTCTTCGGGGAGCAGAAGCAGGACGAGCAGGACCTGGTCGTGGAGCAAACCACCACCGACGTCCTAAGGGGTGGCATCGTCGACGCCTACGAAGAGGCCATGAACGACGTAGCCCGCCGCCACCCCGGGGGCATGTGAGCGAGCCGGTCACCCAACAGGACAACGCTCGCAGCCTCCATGACGAGGAGCGACGCTACGTCTGGCCCCATGAGGTCGTGAAGGGGTTCTGCCTCGAGGTGGCGCAGCTCTTGTTCTATGAGGGCAACCCCCTCGGCAACATCGTCTGGTCTCTCGAGGAGGAGAAGTCCCAGATCACGATCGTCGACAAGTACGCATTCAACCTCGCCAAGGTCGGAACCACGCCGGCCATCGTGGCCAACCGAGGGCCCATCCAATGGGGCCGTACCAGCGGGTTTCGCCAGATGCAGAGCGAGGACCTACGAACCGGAAAGCGGACCTACACGGATCTAGTAGTCGGCAGCGTGGTCCTGTCCTGCTTCTCCAGGTCTGGCGCCGAAGCCGAGCTCATCGCTGGGTACTTATTCGAATCGTTCCAGACCCTCCGTGACGTCCTGCGGAAATTGGGTAGTCGCGGTATCATGCGGCCCTCTCACTTGGGCTTCTTCAAGATCGACGCAGCCCAGATGGGAGAAGAGGCGCTCGTCAAGGGTGCCGCCCGTCCAGAAGTTTCCGTGGTCCCGGTCGCCATCATGGCGAGAGTTCAGCGACGCTGGAGCGTCGAGCCGCAAGGCAAGCAGAAGCTGCGCACTGTCATCACTCGGACAAGCACCACGTAGCCCGCCGCATCAGGAGAACCGACGATGGCATACCGCCGCCCAGGAATCGAAGTTGTCCAGGAATTCCAGCAGTCCGCCGCAGCTCTGGCGCTCCCCAGCCTGCCCGCGTGCATCGTTGGCCCGGCCTTTCAGATCAAGGACAACGTCGTTGCCGGTATCTACTCCGAGGACGAGCTCGGTACCTCGTCCTTTCCGTACACCGGACTCACTGTCGGAGCGATCGTCGACCTGACCGACGTGCCGGATACCGACGCCGAAGCGAACGCCCACAAGCCCGTCGGCGTCACGCTCACCGATGCGTACCTGGTGAAGAAGGCGCAAGCGATCACCGGTCGCCTCGCCACGCCGAACCTCTTTCAGGACCCCACCACGGGCGCCTTCTCATCCTTCGATCCGGATGCCGCTGGGGCACCGACCTTCTACGTCGACATCATCTCTGGCATCGGGGTCGACGATGCCGACCTCGGCCGGAAGCTGGTCATCGGCAAGACCACCGACAACGAGCTCATCGTCGCCGCCGAGTGGCAGAGCGCCGGCCTGCCCGTTTCGAACGTGATCTATCGCGTGCTCGAGTTCCGCGAGGAGGAGATCTATCCGACCGCGTCTCTCGCTGCGAACGGCATCACCGCTGACGAGGACGGCGTCAACATCACCGCCGGTCTCCAGTCGGTGACTGACGAGACCCCGCTCGACGTCGTCGAGGCCAACGTGGTGATCTCGTGGCGGGCGCTGCGCCCGGATCTGTCGAACACGCTGACCGCCTTCACCGACCTCGATTCGATCGAGGCGGTGTTCGGCGTCGGCGCTGTGGTGCCAGCGAACATCGGCGCCTTTGGGGTCAACCTGGCCATCTTGAACACCACGACCGAGGTCAGCTACGTGGGCCTCGGCGAGGACTTCTTCACCAACGAGGAGCAGTCCTTTCAGGACGCGCTCGAGTTCCTTGAGGCGAAGGACGTCTATGCGATGGCGGTGCTCAGCCACAACACCGCCGTCCACCAGCTGGTGAAGGCGCACGTCGAGGGCATGTCCGTCTCCACGGTCGGCAAGGAACGAGTCGGTACGTTCAACCGGAAGCTGGTCGAGCTCGAGGTCATCGTGCCGCCCAGTGGCCTCGGAACCGAGACCACCGCCGGCACAGACAACGGCACCAGCGGTGCAACCAACCTCACGTTCAAGGATCCGACGAACGGCGCTTTCGTCACCAACGATGTCGGCGTCGGCTACTTCGTCGAGATCCTCGACTACGTCGCCGTCGAGGGGGTCCACCGTTCCGTGACCCCCAACGAGCGCGACTGGTTCGATGACGCGCCGGGTGACGTCATCCAGATGACCAACGCGGCGTTCGTTGGAGGCGACGTCGGCCGGTTCATCATCGTCAAGGGCGCAACGACCGCGGCGAACGACGTCGAGTACGAGATCCTGACGATCACCAATGTGCGGCGGGTCACCGTCGACCCCGAGCCGGATACCCCCGAGGTGATGCTCTCGACCACTCGCGCGTGGATCGCCGACCTGAACCGCGAAGTTGCCCACAACGCGGCCGATGCCGTCGTGGCAGCCACCCACGCGTGGTCGTTCGTCAACGGAGCCTTCACGTCCGCCGACGTCGGCCGCTTGCTGTTCATGCGAGCGCCCGTCGACGTCGGCAACCGCGGCGCGTTCACCATCGGCAGCGTCGTCAGCAGCACCCAGATCACCACCGTCGAGGCTCCCGGCGCCGACGAAACCTTCGGCGGAGGCGTCACCCAGGCGGTCTACAGCATCAACCGCGAGCCCGGCCGCGATGTTGCGGCCGACAACGTCGACGGCACCTCGCGCATCTGGACCGTCTTGGGTGCAGCGTTCACGTCCGCCGACGTCGGCCGCGTGCTGCGCATCGCGGGCGCCACCAACGTCGGCAACAACGACGATCACGTGATCGAGTCGGTTCTCTCGCCTACCCAGGCGAAGACCGACAACACCACCATCCCGGTGACCGAGGAGTTCAACGGCCTCACCTCCGCCACGCTGACGACCCTCGACGTCGTGTCGGTCGACACGTCAGAGGACGAGGACGCCTTCATCCTCGGCACCCGTCACGAGATCGCCGCGATCATCTCGGAAACCCAACTCACCCTCGGATCGGACCCGACGTCCGGTTTCGGCGGGACGCTCGAGGACATCGAGTACCGCATCACCCGCGACCTCAGCCTGAACGAGCAAGCCGAGGTCATCGCCGGGTACGCGACCTCGTTCGCATCGCGTCGGTGCGTCCACACCTGGCCCGACGTCCTGGCGGTCTCGGTCAACAGCCTGGCGACGAAGGTCCCTGGTTACTTCGCCGGGTGCGTCGTCGTCGGCCTGACGGCCGGCCTACCCAGCCAAGCGGGTCTCACCAATCTCGCCGTCACCGGGTTCGTGGGTCGCGAGAACTCCGACGACAAGTTCTCCGACACCCAGCTCGACACCATCGCCGGCGGCGGCAACATGGTGTTCGTGCAGCCCGTGGTCGACGCCGCGCTGAGCATCCGCCACCAGCTCACGACCGACCTGTCGACCATCTTCTTCCAGGAGTACTCGGTCACGAAGAACGTCGACCTGATCGCTCGATTCTTCCGTGCCCTCTTCCGCCCCTTCCTCGGCGTCTGGAACGTCACCGACGGCCTCCAGGACGTCCTGAAGACCAGAGGGGAAGGCGGGGTCACCTTCCTCAAGAGCCAGCGCGCGCCGCGCGTCGGCGCCCCCCTGCGCAAAGGCCAGATGGCGCGCATCGAAGAGTCCGCAACCCAGCCGGATACCGTCGAGATCGACATCGAGATCGGTGTCCCCCTGCCGCTCAACAACATCAAGCTGACCCTCCTGGTCTGATGGACCGGTTCCGGTAAGGAGACCCGCCGATGCCGCTTCGCCCCGCAGCTACCACGTCCTTCAACAACTGGGACTTCCACAACCACCACGTCCAAGCCGAGCTGCTCGGCGGTGAGTTCGTCTCTGCCGAGACGACGCTCATTGCCGCCGGGCCGCCACGGCTCACGGACATCACCGGCGGGCCGACCGCCGACGACGGGACGATCGACACGATCGACGAGGGAGACATGGTCTTCCCGATCGGCGTCCTCGAGAACGTCGGCCTCTCGCAGTCGAAGCAGCTGCAGCGGATCTTCGAGATCGGCTCGAGCCGGAGCTACTTCATCCCCGGCCGCACCATCGGCTCGGTCACGCTCGGCCGCGTGCTCTACCACGGGCCGTCGCTGATGAAGGCGCTCTACGCCCACTACAAGCAGTCGGCCGCCGACGCGCCCTTCCAGTTCAACCACAAGGGGCGCGGCGCGACGATCAACGTCGGGGGCGTCCAGGTCCCCGATCCCAACGCCACGCTGCTCGAGCTGCCGACCCTCCAACAGCAACTCCACCGGGTGAAGTACAACCCGGGCTACGACGACCTGTGGCTCAACCTGGCGTCGGACATCTTCAACCAGCCGACCGGGCTGGCGATCTACTTCCGCAACCAGCTCGACATGACGGTCGGCGCCGTCTACCTCGAGGAGTGCTACATCCAGGGCCACCAGCTCTCGATCTCCTCGGGCTCGGTCCTCCTGATGGAAGGCGTGTCGCTGCAGTTCGACCAGATCCGCCCCATCCGCATGCAGCTCACCGGAGCGGGTCAGCCGCTCTACGCGAACCAGTGATGCTGCTCGAGGCCTTCACGGACGAACTCGCCAAGACCGCAGCGCCGGCGCTGCGAAAGACCGCGAGCTTCCTGGCGCCGCGGCCGGACCGGCTCATCGAACGTCTGGCGGCCACCGGCGCCCTGAGCTCGGGCGCCCTACACGGCGCCTCGAAAGCCAAGGCGGCGCTCTCCAGCAACCCGTACGACGGCCCAGAAGGCTCGGCGCTCGGCGCCCTCGGCAAGGGCGCCGCCGGCGGCGTGCTTGCCGGCCTTGTGCTGAAGGCCCTCGGCAAGATGCAACGCCGACCTGGGCGCCGCTAGGCCGGCCAGACATCAAGCGCCGCAAGCCCGTTGAGCGCCCTGTCCCTGCAGGCGCGCTCCCACCCGGGCTGGCCAACCACTTTCTCCACCGTGAGGGTGTAGAACTTGATCTGGTACTCCTCCTGTGGCAGGCGATAGACGATCCTCACGTCGCGAGGAAAGATCGAATCCATCGTCGCGATCATGACCAGGATGACGTCCTGCCACGCCAACTTTGGTGGCTTGAGCGGGAACAACTGGAAGACGTAGTCGTCGCCCGCGCGCGCGTGCTCAACGCGCCACTTCGACCCGGGAAGGCGGAAGGAGGCGTAAACGATCGGCCGCACGGACTCCGACATCCGCGCAGTCAATCGCTTGTCGGAGTCGTCCAGGATGTTCGCTTCGGCCAGCACCCTGTCGACTGCCTCGGCTCGTTGGCGAACTTCCTCGCGCGCCACCCGCCAGACCTTCTCGCGCTGCACCTTGGCACCTGCATCGAACAGTCGGCTCATAGCCCACCGTAGCGAGCCGACATCTTTCCGTCAACACAGCTAAAAACGCGAGGCCGCTCAGGCGAAGATGTACGCGCGTACGCGCGCGTTTGCATCTGACGTTGCCGTCAACGACGTCAGCCCCCCCTGCGGATTACCGTAGATCCACTGCCCCCCGTCCACCGACAGGGGGAGCGGCTCCTCCGAGCCGTTGATGCTGATCTCCACTTCGCCGGCGAGCATCTCGACATAGGCCGCCTTCGCATCGGCGATGTGGGGCATCAGATCCACGCCGACCTCTGGCCCCGCGAGGACGAAATCGTTCACCGCCTTCGCTGTATAGACGATCGTGTAGGAGAACGGTCGCGCTGGCGGTGAGGCCTCCGAGCCCAGCGGGAAGGAGATCGTGCCTTGGATCGTCAGGGTCGGCATCCCTCGATACTACGACTCCAGCAGGAGCGATGGAAGGTTCACGCCTTCGACGAAGTCGGCTTGCTCGGGCAGACCGCGCATGTGCTCGAGCAGGGCGGTTGCCGCGGCCTTGTACTTGCCCAGGTCGAGCTCGCCGGCGAGATAGCGCAGGCGCTGCAGGATGAACGCCGTCTGGAAGACGTCCTGCATGCAGTAGCTGTCGATCTGCTTTGCCACCTCCTGCGCCACCTCCATGTTCCTGGCCTGCGCCACGCGCAATTCGTCCTCCGTCATGCGCCCGTCTCGAACATGATACGACCCGTCCTCGGTTGCGTATCCGAGGTGACGCCGGTAGTCCTTCCACAGATCGTAGACCTTGCTGCCGTCGACGTCGGTCTTGCCAGGCAGCCCGATCAGCTTGGCCAGACTTGCCATGTGCGGCCGCGGAAAGGCGCCGCGGTTCGTCCAGTACTCGGCGAGGTCCTCGTGCCATCCGCCATAGCGGTCGCGATACTCCTTCGAGAAGGAAGAGATCTCCCCTCGATTGTCGGTGACCTTGCCAAAGTACCAGGGGAGCTGGAGCCCGTAACGGAGCGCGCGCGTCTGCAACACCGGCACATCGAAGCCTCGCCCATGCCAGTCGACCAGCCGAAGCTGGTGCCCAACACCGCCACCTCCCCAGGCGATCTTATTCCACTTCTCGATCATCTCCTTCTCGCTCTTGCCGCCCTGGACACCGCCTTCGGCACAGCCCGACCTGACCGGCTTGTAGTCGAGGTCGAGCGTCAACATGCCGATGCAAATGACCTTGTGGTAGACGATCCCAGGGAACGGATCGTCGATGCCCCTGGCAACCATCCTCGCCTTGTCGACCTCCCAGTCGGCGGCCAGCTCGGTCTCGGGGATCGTCTCGATGTCTTGAACGAGGTACTTCGCTGTCACCTCTCCCCCCTCCAGAACTGCCAGACGCCATCGTGCCGACGAGACACGACCGTCGAGATTGCGATGAGCTGCTCGTGGGTGAAGTTCCCCGTCTCGATGGGGATGTCGTGCGGCTCGATGCGGAAGGCTGTGTCCTCCGAGGCGCGGACGATCCCGAAGGCCTCCACGCCGGCGCGCTTGAGTTCGCGGAGCTTGGAGATCTGCGGACCGGTGAAGGGGTGCTTGAGCATCAATCCCGTGCGGCGGCCGCGGTGATAGGGATCCGGCATCAAGGGGTTGAGTGCTTTCGCCTCCATGGCGATCGCCCAGGGGAAAGCCGCGCCCATCGGGACCCATGCAAGGACGTCGGGCACGCCGAGCGTGAATTTGTCGACGGCACGGAGGTCTGCCGCATCCGGCCACATCCTCCTGATCGAACCTCTCAGCGAATCAACGAACCCTCTTTCGGCCATGATGTGCTCCTCCTTCGAACTCGTACGTCATCTCCACCTGCGGTCCGGTGGCATCGAAATGCAAGATCTTGTCGCCGGGGCCGGCCCGAGGAATTGACTCGGGGCGTATCGGCAACACACCGAGAGCAGTGATCACCGGTGCCATCTTCGGGTCGAGCATGACCAGCATCTCGTCGACGGTGTACCAATGCGGCGCCTTTGGCCGGCGGCTCGGCATTCGAGGAAGCAGATAGAACTCGCCCATCGGCGACTCGAAGCGGATGTACTTCACCTTGGTCATCCACTTCACGTATCGAAGCTCCCAGCCATCGCCTGATGCGTCTGGATTCGCCTGGCGATACTCCTCGGCCAGGATTTCGTTGACGCGGCCGATCGCCTTGGACCAGCTGCCAAGCGCACGCTCGAGCAGGATGCTGTCTTCGTCACGGACGGCGGTGCTGATCTTGGCTTCTTGTTCGGCGATCCAATCGGCCGCCTTCGAATCTCTGGACAGGTAAGCTTCGAACCCTGGAAGCGCGGCTTCTTGCGTCTCGCGCATCACCTTCTCGGCGCGGGCAGCGAGAGTTTCAGCCTGGTGTTCGGTCTCCAACGTGGCCCTCCCACAGTGCGATCGACAATGTTCGGACCTTCATGTGCATGTCGCCCTTGAAGATCTCGGAACGGATGTAGCCCTCGAGAGTCACCCAGGCGCCAACCTTCGCGATCTCGACCACCATGTCGGAATCGCGTCCCACCACCTCTATCGTCACCCTGTTCTTACGTTCGCGACGCTCACCCTCAGCGTTGTCCCAGCTTTCGACGAGGGACAGTTCGAACGTCGTGAAGTTCGTCCGGGCGTTCATCGCCTTCTGGACTGGGTGCGACGACACCTGCCCTTGCAGGTGGACGCGGTTGATGAAAGGGGGGTGGTTCATCGTCCTCGTCATCGATCAGACCACGTAGCTTCTTGAGCAGTCGCTTCTCCATCTGCCGGATCGCCTCGCGGGTCATCGGTTCGTCATCGAGGATCTCGGCGATCGCCTCAAGCGTCATCCCCCTGTCCCCTGGAACATCCTCTTCCGCGGTGGCAGCGACAAACGAACAGTTCAGGTACGTCGTGCTTCTGATGCGGTATGGGCAAACGAGGTTCGTGCACGGCGTCGACGGAAACACGGAGCGCTGATCAGGGCACTTCGCAATCAAGAGACGACTCGTGCGCCCCTTGATGCGTTCGACTTCCCCGATATTGGGCTTCCGTGTGGTCTTCACGACGTAGGCGTGGGTCCCCGACTGCGATGTGGTTTCTGGATCTTCCCTCGAGAACGGAGAAGCCGCTCGCGCTTCTTCTGGATGGCCAGACCGTAATCAGGGGACTTCACGACGTTACCCCACTTGTGATGCGCCCACCAAGGGTGATCCTCGGGGTCGTGTCTCTTGCGGCGGCAGAAGCGCCTCTTGTGGGCGAGCTCCCTGGCGCCGGAGAAGATGTTGTTCCTCGGATCCATCAGAGTCTCCTTGGTGAGCCCCACCAGCCAGTTCTCGCCGAGTTGGGGATGGAGCTTCTGCCAATGCACCTGCATCAAGCCGAAGTCGTTCGTGCGACTCCTCACTCCATCCTGGAACCGAGACTCGTGCCACATGACGGACGCGATCAGGTAGGGGTCGAGACTCGTCTCCTGCGACGCCTCCACCATGTAAAAGGCGTACTGGAAGCGCTGCTCCTCGGTGAGGTGCTGGGCGTCCTTGAGCGGTGCGATCGCTGCGCTCAACTCAAGGGCCGGCAACAGCGTGCGTAGGAAGATCAGTATGGAAATCATCCGGTGTCTCCTTTTCGGCTCGCGGCAATGGGGCGACGAGACTCGCGAACCAGCGCGACCAGACAGTCGAGATGCGCGTGGCTCTCTACGAGGACCTCCGCGTCGATCATGAAGATGTCGGGTTCTTCTCGAGGAAACATCCCTCCTGCGATGGAGGCCGCACGGGTGCCCGGCTGGATCTCCTCTTCGCAAAATACGCACCTGGTCATATCATTCGATCCCTGCTGTAGGAGAAGTAGAACCGCGGTTCGTGCTGAAACAGCATCGTACCCATCTGGCCGGTGGAGCGTTCCCGAACCATTGCGAATGGCGCGCGAAAACCGAGCACCTCGTACCGCTCCTCGACCTGTTCGCGGTTGTAGACCTCAGCTACCACGGCCAGCAGCTCCTCACGAGAACATGGCGTACGGTTCATGACCTCTCGGAGCATCCGCAGTTCGATGTCGACGAGCCGCTCCATTGACGCGAGGTCGGCCGGGTTCACCACGCAGACCTCTTTGTCCTCGCCCTCGCAGTGTTCGTACCAGGGAGGCTTGGGCCAGCACACCTCGTGGTGCTCGTTCGGGAACAGGGTCACGAGAACTTCGTCGAGTCGCCAGTGAACCCCCCACCCCCCCCGCTCCGCATGGAGATGCTTGTGCGCCATCGGCTGATCGTCGAGAGCGTAGAAGTTCTTCTTGGCGAACTCATAATCGAGGGTCACCTGCAGAAGCGCCGGCACGCCACACCGTCGACACCAGGTCTGAACCGCAACGCTGCGTGGGTTCTCGAGGGCCAAGCGCTGACGAGTAAGCTGGCGTAGCCTGTCGCAGTCCCTGCAATCCTTGGGGTGGCCCAGATCAGGACTCAGCACCGCTGCCCTCATTCAGCAACAGCCCCCGCGACCGACTCGAGACAGTCGACGCAAGCTCGCGCGCCTCCCTAAGAGCTGCCAGACCGGCCCCAGCTGTGTCGTCGACCAGGTCGTACCCAGTGAAGACCGAGATCGCCGAGTCGATGCGGTTCTCAAGCTGTGCCATCACCGCTCGGAGCGCGCCGGTTGCTTGAGCCATGACCAGGCTACGCGCCCGCTCCGACTGCTCCAGCACCTCGAGGAAGCTCTTCACAGTCGTCACGTGGGGCGGGTTGATAGCCGCCCGCACCTGGTCGTCGCCCAGAGCATTCCGCTCGAGCATGGACTGCAAGTAGATGACAGACCCATCCGCCGCGACCTGGGCGACCTGCTCACACTGTCGGCAGACGAACAGCTTGGCCTTGGGAATGTCGATCGGGGATAGAAGCTGAGCGCAATCGGGACACCGCAGCGGTGCGGAGGATGCAGCGGTCATGGCTCTCCTTCGGTCACGGGCATGATGATGGCCTTGAACTGCTCGTCCTCGCCTCGTACAACGACCGGCGAGGAGGCCTGGGTTTTGGGTGAACGATCGAAGGCCAGTCGAATAAGGCCTCCGCGTGTAGATAGAATCGCGTCACGCAGAAGTCGAATATCGAGGAGAACGTCGACCCCCGGCGCGCCGTTGAATCCTCGTGCCGAGATGCTCTCGCTGTACCTGTCGCCCTCGTCGTTCATCGACGAAACGGTCATCGTCTGGTGGCGAGGGTCGATGGAGATCCTGCAGACACTGGCTCCGCCACCGAGCTGGGCCGACAGCGTTAGGTGCTCGAGCCTTTCTCGAGACACCAGCCAGTGACCCTCCCACTCGATGTTGAAGCGCCTCCAGTTCACGAGCTCGTGCAGTGAGGACTTGGCGTCGGCCGGTGCCCGTGCAATCACCATGAAGTCCTCGCCCTTCGCGCAGAGCTGGTCGGGGCCGAACTCGAGCGCGGCCCATTCGTGCTGGATGATCTCCCGCATGTAGTTGAAGAAGCCTGCCGAGACGGCACACGTCGGTGGCAACGCCCGCAGCCTGGTCGGCTTCACGTCAAACATCATCTGGGGCAAGCGCAGAACGTGAACTCGACGCCCATCGGTTCCGACCACCGTGCATTGCGGTTGACCGCTGGCGTCGAGCTCGAAGTCGAAGAGAGCTCCCTGCAGCGCCATCTCACAGAAGTCATCGCTCCTTGCGAGGAGGACCCGATCGCAGATCTCTCGAAAGTAGGTCGCTGGCATGGCAGCTCGAGCCAGCCACTCCTTCATCACCGGCCTGGTCGGAAAGTCGGCGATGCCTCCACCGAACGGGATCGTATGCGATCCGATACAGACCCCGTGTTCATCGACACCGACCACCACCTGCGGATGGCTGTCACGCAATGCCTTGAGTACGTTCTTTGCCCGACGCACGGGCAGCATCGCGGTGAATCCCTTCTCCGGGGAGGCGTCGCCCTTGATCGCCACCATCGTCCAGACCGCATGGCTTCCCGCCTCGAGATAGAGCACGGGCGCTGCCTCGCTCGCCGGCGGACACGTCACCTTCGCGCTGGACAGGATGGGATAGTTCGCCTCGGGCGGCAGGATCCTTTCCATCGCATCGAGGAAGCCAAGCAACGATTCAAGGCGCACCGCGATGCCCGGCGCCAGCGAGGGCTCGACGATCGGCGCCCGCCTGAGGAAATCGGCGCCCCACTCCACCTTGCTACGCAGCTGCTCTTCGAGCCGCTCCTCCTCCGGCGTAACCACCTCCACGGGGCGATGGGGGATCGCCTCTTCTACCGTTAGATGAATACGACGAGCAGGCCGCGGTGACACCTCTTCCGTCGAGATCTGAACCAACCCCCGCTCGCCACTGCTGTTCGGATCCATGCACTCCTCCTAGAGCCCTTATGCCAAAAAAGCAGAAGCCCCCTCTATCAAGAGGAGGCCTCTGGGCCATCAAGACCAGGAGCGGGGCCCGCGATGGCCTAACCGAGATCGGACAGGTCAACCGGTGTGGTACGCGCGAGCTCGTCGACTGTGGTCGGGTCGAAGTAGACGACGTCGGCCAAGCCGCGATCGTCGACGACGTCACGGTAGCTGATCGAGAACTCGATGTACTTGGTGACCAGCGACTTGCCCTGCGCGACACCCACCTTGCAACGACCGGCCGCACGATAGCTCTGCGGCCCACCGGGCTTACCCTCCGTCGTCGTCGGCACCTGCGTGAGCTTCACCTTGTTGCCCATGATGAACCACCGACCGCCCCCGCTGCTCATGTCGCCAAGCACCTTGCGCAGAGCGCACAACATCTTCTCCTGCGGGCTCAGCGGATCGATCGAGCCCTTCTTCTTGTTGTGCTTGAACCGAACCGTCGCCGGAATCACGGATGATCCTGACGGCTTCTTCTTCGCGTTGAACAGCTGCTCCTTGCGGGTGCTCATAGAGGGAGTCTACTCTTCCTCGTCGTCGCCGGCGCCGATCTTGTGGCCCTTGAACTCGGTCTTGTGCTTCACCTCGGCAAGGTCCTCGAGCTTGGCGGCGAGCTGCGGATCCTCCCGGGCCAGCTGCTTGATCAGCTTCTTCATGCCCTTCACGTCGACGTTGGCAACATCCGCCAGACTGCGGTCGGCTGCGCGCAACACCTCCTCCACCTCGCCGGGCTTGTACTTGACGCTGGTGCTGTGCTTGTAGCCCCACTGGAACTTGTCCCCCAGCCGGACGTTGTCGTTGTGGTCGACGTAGATCTTGAGCCCCTCCTTGAGGCTCCTCACCACGACCTCGAGGACGGTCAGCCGCTGGCCGGCAAGCGTCGCCTGCTCCTGGGAGATGATCGCCTGATTCGCCGGGCTCAAGTCCTGGGCGATCGGACACATGTGAATGAAGTCGCAGTACTGGCAGTGAGGTCCAGGAATCGGATCCCAGCTCTCGATCTCAGAGAGCTTGCCCTCCCGAATCATCAGCGTGTTCTCGAACGCCTCGAGGTCCTCCTCCGTCCGCGTGGTCTCCTGATAGAAGCCGTAGCGGAGGTACCAGATCCTGAACGTGAAGGTCTTCAGGAACGGGTACAGCTTCCAGAACAGCCAGCAGTACATCGTCCCCTGCTCGAACTCGTTGAGTTCGGACTCGTTGAGGATCTTGAACTGGCTCTTCCAGTCGGTGACCACCGCATGGCTATCGGTCACCTGGCTCATGTCCAGGATGCCGCGATACGACGCATCCTTCCAATCGCACTCGTCGTACTCGTCGTTGAGGGCGAGGCGCTCCTCCAGTCCATGGAGGTTCTTGGGCAGCTTGAAGCGCTCTCGCCACAGCTTGAGCCACGAGTAGATCGTGGCGGTCTCGCTCAAGATGGTGGGCGGGATGTGCTTCTGCAGCGCCTCGCGCAGCATCCCGTCCTCCAACTCCAGCACCGCGATCCGTTCATCCATGCAGTAGCGAGCAAGATCGTAGATGGCACCGTGAGCGGCCTTCCCCCGCTCGGCCGCGACCCGCACGTAGCGCTCATCGATCCGATCCACGTAGTGGCACTTGAGGTAGAACGGACACGCCGAGTTCTGCATGAACGTTGGCGAGAGCTGCAGGTTGAGCTCCTGTCCCAGGATCTTCAGCTTCTTCACGAGGACGCCTCCACCACAGGCTTGTCGATAGGCTCAGCCGGCGCCGGCGTGGATTCTGATGGCAGCTCGCCGCCCTGGGCGCGCGCCTCCTTGCGACGAACGGCATCTTCTTCCGCCTTCTTCGTGACACGAGCCTCCTCCACTCGCTTCTTCAGGACCTCGATGAGCTTGGCGTCGTTCCGGTACTTCTCGGCCCCAGCAAGACGCTTGGCTTCAGGCGAACCGAGCTCGTCGAAGAGCGCCTTGATCTCCGGCTTCTCGATCCGGTCCTTGAGCGTGTTCTCCTTCTTCTTCTGCTGGACCACCTGGGAGACCGGCGAACTCGCCGACGGCATGTCCCCCTCTGCGTTGGCCAGCGCGTGTGCGGTGATCTTGTCCACCCAGTCCCGAAACCTCGGACTCTCTACCGGCAGGAGGCCGGGGTGAGTCTTGGTGTAGTACTCGTCGCCGGCGTCGAAGACCGACTCGTACGTCGCACCGCCGAGCGCGTTCGGATCCCGCACCTTCCGCTGGAAGAAGCACAGGTTGAAGTACTGGACGACATCGCCCGGCAACTTCTTTCCGGCGAGCGACGGGCGATGCATCATCCGGTTGTTGTTGTCCTGCTTCTCGTCGGAGAGGCAGACCACGCCGACATGCATGTTGAGGTTGCGGAGCTTGATGACGATGTCGCGGGTCTCGTCGACCAGCGTTCCCCATTCCTGAATGGAGATCTTCGTCCCCGCCTTCCCGCCCTTCATGTCCGATAGGAGGATCTTCTGCAGGTCGGTGAGCGAGTCCAGTCCGACGGAGACGAAGGGGTGGTCCTTCGTCGACAACTCCTCGATGATCCCGTAGAGGACCTGCTTCGCTGAGAGCTTCTCGACGCCCTTGCGGACGCCATCGGGGCACTTCGTCGGCTTCTGCTGGTGGCAGCGGCAGACGGTCGTCTCCTCGATGTAGACGATGCGCGCACGGGGGTTCACCCGTCGGATCGTCATCTCCCCCTGCTTCTCCGTGAGCAGCACCAGCAGAGGTTCGGGCATCGTCGCGATGACGGAACTCTTGCCGCCACCGGACACGCCGTAACCCAGCGCCTTCACCCAGCTGATCTGCGCGTCGCCGGCGACGTGAACATCATCTGCAAAGCTCAACCCACTCAAGTCGATGGGGGCAGCTTTGGTCTCGGTCTCCGTTTCGGTCTCAGTCTCGGTCTCGGTAGCCACTGATCGTCCTTTCCGTTGCCGAGCTCTGCTCGGCGGTCACGGTCCAGCCCTCAGCATTGTGCAGAGCGGCTGGTGGGTTCCAGAAGCTTGTGCCCCCGCGGGCCTACTGGTCGGCGAGGGCCTCGAGCAAGGTGGCCTCGCGGTCCTCAAGCTGCTCCAGCTCGGACGCACACTCCGCCGCCGTCTTGCCCATCTTGTTCATCATGGCCGCGTGCTTCTCGGCACGCACGGTCTTGAGCTCAGCACGCTGCTGGGCTGCCTTGTTGGCGACACCGTACTTGTCCATCGACATCAGGGGACCGACTTCAGGTCGGGCTTGGGCCGACCGATCAGGCCGAGGCGGCGGCCCCAGCCGGTGAAGATCTTGGTGAAGTTGATCTCGCCCACGAGCTCGCCATCTTGTCGCAGCTCTACGACAGCCTCGCCCGTCTCGCGAACAACCGGCTGGACCTGGGGGAATGGAAGCTCTGGGAATTCTTCGGTTACCTTTGCCATCCTCGTCCTTTCGCCATGAACCGCCTGCTGGGGTTGGCCGGGTCGTAGCGCCCTTCGCGCGCTGCGTCCCTGTTGTTGGCGCTGCCGTGGTCCAGCATGCCGCCGGGATTGCTGTGGGCGATGATCAAGGAGGCCTGCAGCCTGCAAGGCACCTTGCGAACCAAGTACTCCACCACCCCATCGCCTGGGTTGATCCAGGAGAGCCCATCGGGCAACGCCTTGCCGAACCACTCGGCGCCGGCGAGTTGCTCGACCAAGGCATTGTCGAGGACGAGATCGTTGACCGTGCCTTCGCACTGAACCCGCACCGTGCGATCAGCGATCGAACACATCCTCTCGAAGCGGTGCCCATGAGGACATTCGAAATCGTAGAGCGGCATCAGCGTCCTTTCTTCTTCTGCTGGCGGAGGAACTCCTCTCCGGCGTCGCTGAGCAGCTTGGACAGCGTATCGCCAGGATGCTTCTCGAGGTGAGCCTCAAGGTTGTCGAGGAGGTTCTTCGGCAGACTGATCGTCTTGCGGACGTAGCCTCCCTCGACAGTGCCGCGGCTCCGGCTCATACGAGGATCGACGAACCCGAGCGGGCTACCCACTCGAAGTGCATGGTGTCGAGCCAGGTCTCGTCGGTGGTGAGGTCGTCCTCGTCCCAGTCTGCGCCCCAGGCCCAGCCGCAGCTCGCCATCGCACGCACGACATTCCTCGTTACCCGACGCGGATCGGGCGGGAACAGCTTGTCCCACTCCGGCGACCACGCCGCTGGCGCTTTGCCCCTCGGAACGTTGATGCCGCGGTTGATCTTCGGGTTGATGTCGACGGCGAGAGCCCAGCTGTGGAACGAGAGATCGTTCCCGATCTTGTGGCGAATCGGCCGCCAGTTGTGCGACCCGATGACCTCGATCTGGAAGGTCGGTTCGACGATCTGCACGCGCCGCAATCCCTCGCGCAGGTGCGGCTCCGGCACACGGTGAACCGAGACCCACCACTTGGCCGGCACGCCAGGCAGACGATTGCCGTTCCTCTCGTGGCACTCGACCAAGTTCTGCCGCGACCACCCCTTGTTCTCGACGAGCGTGCCCGGATCACCGAACATCTCGATGACCTCCTTGCGGTTGCGCGGTTGGCGCACCGCTGGACCATCCCAGGGCTTGAAGCAGTCCTCGATGGACATCGCCAGGACCGGCGCCGCCGGCGTCGTTGCCGGAACCTTGATGCGCGCGCGCGTCTCCTCTCCGGCCTTCCCATCCGCACCGAGAGAGCGCTTGACCTGGAACACCTTGACCACGTCGGCGATGCGCTCCCAGCTCAACGCCCCCTTCCGGACGTTGTCCTTCAGGTGATCAACGTAGGAGTAGTCGCACAGAACGGCGAGCTGTTCCCAGGTGAGGCGGCCCTGCTCGAGCTCGCGCTTGTTGTAGTCGGCGGCGTTCATCATGATCTCCTTAGTCGGTCCAACCCTTGGACTCGGTGACGGTCTTGGTGACGAAGAACAGCAAGTCGCGCTCGCGAATCCGCTGCCGCACGTTGTAGCCCAGCGCCTCAAGCTTCCCACGCGCCTCGAACGACGCCTTGCCCTGGGGTAACTTGACGAAGTAGTGCAGCGGCTGGCCTGGCGCCACGATGTGGATGCCAACAACGGTAAGGCCAGTCCCCTCGATCTCCTTCTTCTCGGCACCCGCCTTTGACAACGCCGCACCCTCGATGAGGCATGGAAGATCGCGTGTGATGGGAACACCGAGCAGCAAGTCGTCCATCTCGCGCTCATACTCCATCACACCGCGTGTGATTGTCAAGCCAGGCTAAAAAACGAAAGGGGCCCGAAAGGGCCCCGTCGTTGCGCGCGAACGTGGCGGCGGTCGGCTACTCGCCGCCCTCCTCCTCGTCGTCGTCGCTGCCCTCGGCCTTCTCGTCGTCCTCGGACTTCTCGTCGTCCTCGGACTCCGACTCGGTCTCCGGCTCTTCCTTCTCGGTCTCGGTCTCGTCTTCGGGCATCGCAGTCTCCTTCTCAGTGCGTGGTGGTGGGCTCGGTCGAGCCGCTGGCACGATGGCCAGCCGTCTGCTCGGCCTTCTTGTCCGTCGCCGGCTCAGAGCCGGGGGCGGCAGAATCGTTGGTCGCGGCCGCGGTGCCAGGCAACTCGGCCTGCGGAGTGGTGGAGGGACTCTTCTCACCGGCGTCCGGCTTGTCCAGTCGGATCTGCCCGAGAAGATCCAGGACCCGACCGGTGCACTTGGGGCACAGGTCCTCGTACTTGACGTCCTTCCCGACGACGATCGTCGTCGTCGCCGAGAAGATCACCGTCGGGGTGGACTTGCTCTCGGGGTCGGGCTCCTCGTACGGCTTCTCGCAGCGGTCGCAGGTGAAGCGACGGATGACTTGCTGGGCCACTCTGGTCTCCTGACGGTTGGCAGCTTCTTCGGGGTGTTATCGAACACGTACACGAGGTAGGTCCCGCAGTGTTTGCAGTGAGTGTTCGAACGCCCCGCGCGCTCGACTCGGTTACCTCGCTCGTCGCGACATTCGTGCAGAACTGGTTGATGTGGTCGAACGCTCGTACGCAGGACGCGGGGCATGATGATCTCCGAGCTCGAGCAGTTGCCGGAGTTCATCATACGCCGCCTTCGGCAGATCGATGGCGATCAGAGAAGCCTCGGCGAGTACCGCAAGCGGCTTGTGGTCACGCCACAGCTCGCGCACCCGCAGCATCCGGCCCTCCTTGCCGTTGTGGTTCCAAAAGGCCAACGCCCGGAAGAATCCATCAAGATAGCCCCGCCGATACACGTTGGCGAAGTAGACCTCGATCCGCTCCTCGGGATTGGCAAGCAGCGCGTCCCTTGTCTCACGGCCGCGATCGCCAGCGGCCTCGGCCAGATCCCTCGCTTGCTGCTCGAGCTCGGCTGGGAAGTTGACAGTGTGGCCGGCTACGGTGATTTGCCCACAGTTGCGGCATACCACCGGTAACGTGTCCGCAGACACGGCCGCCTTGCTCGCCTCGAACTGGAAGAGACGAGGAGAACCGCAGCGGGTGCAGCTCACCGCAGCGCCTTTTCGTCTCGTTCCACGGCGGCCGTCAGCGCTCCGAGGACGTAGTTCTTGAGCTTTACGCCCTTCTTCGCGCAGACGACCTTCAGCCTCTGGTGAAAGTCCGCGGGTGCACCGACGTGGATGTTCCGAACGGACCCAGAGTCGGGCGCCTTTGCCATCCGTTGATGGTTATCACCCGACCATCAATCCGTCAACGCCCCCACGCGATCAGCGCAAGGAGCACGATCGCAAGAATCACCGCCACTGCGTTCCCCGTCGGAGTCAGCGGCGACTGGGGCAGCCTCCGCACCTTCCGGTAACCCTGCATGATGTCCTCCTTCCGTGATGATCGCTGAAGCCAACCAGGACGTGCGTTCAAGAGCGTTCGACTGGATCGTGATCTCCGCAGCGAGCACTTGGTACCTGGACGCCAGGTCCCGCAATCTGTCGACCGCGGCCAACGAACGAGCGATCGCCTGCTCCTGGGCGCGGACATCCCCTGACTGCTCGAGGCGATCGTCAACGGCAGCACTCCGTTGCGCCGCCACGACATTCTGCATCGCGAGATTCACCCGGGTGCAGGCCGTCTGGTAGTCCGCCCAGGCTTGCTTGAAGGGTTTGTCGAGGTCACCCACGGCGACGCTCCTTGAGCTGTTGAGCATCGTACTCGCGCTGGAGGTTCTGCGCATGGCCTTCGCAGATCTCACCGATCAGCTTGATGTGATCGGGGTAGGCAGCGACTAACTCGGCGACCGCATCAGCGATGCGCTCTCGACACGCCATCGCGATCGCCTGCCGCTGCACCCCCTGTTCGAGCAACGCCTCGACCTGCGGATTCGGCGAGGGCGCCGGAGGATCTTCGGTCACACCGGAGTCTCCAGCCACTGGCGGCCGTCGAGCATCGGCAGGGAGATCCGCACCCCCCGCCGATCCCTCGACTGCTTGTAGAAGAACGGCGTTCTGTTGGCTTCGCACTGGTTCCTTATCTCGCGCACCCACTCGCTGTTCATGGCCCGTGTGCGCGTGCGCGGACCAGTCTCGCACCCGACAACAACCCAGTCGATTCCTTCCTGCAAGACGTTGTAGGCACCGTCGATGCATTCGCACACGGTCGCGCCGTTCTCCTCGCAGCAGAGAGCACAGGGCTCCCCCCGCATCAGGGGACACTCGACGCGCTCCAGGTCGACACCGCCGATCAGCGGCTCGAGGAGCAGGAACTTCGAGGCGGCAGGCACCGTTATCAGATGGGCGGCTCGGTCATCCAACGTCACCTGATCCTCCGCGCTGATCCCCATGCAGATGTTGGGCAACGGCCATTCGCGCTTGCTCTCGAAGGCCGTCTCCATCACCGATTGACCGGCGTGACTGCCAAACCACTGCTCCATCTGCAACGCGTACTTCGTCGCCACGTAGAAGGTGTGGCGTTCGTTGCACATCATCGCCATGAACACCGCACCGATGAACACGTCGGTGACGCGGGGAGCGAATAGGTCGCCCATGCCACACACCAACACCCGCCGATCTCCACGCCACAGCAGCGGATCGCAGAGCTTCTCGGATTCCATCTTCACCATCCCGGTCCACGCCGGGCCGGCGCCATCCCATCGCACCAAGCTGTCGTAGCCGGCCGTGGTGTACGAGAGGTGCGCTGCAAGACGAGCGGCCGTGCAGTTCTCGCAGCCAGCAGACACGGGCGTGCATCCCCTCACCGGATTCCAGACCGTGTCCCAGCACTCGTGATTGCCTACAGCCAGGTCCACGTCAGTCGTGATCATCTTCGAGTTCTCCAACGATAAGGGCCTCGCGGAAGGCCTCGCGTCCCTCGTGTTCTTCGAAGTAGATCCGCGCCATCCCCTCGCAGGCGACAGCGCACTCTCCTTCCACCCCCATGCTTTCTTTGGCGAGAAGCATGTAGTCGTGAGCAGCGTTGCGGGCCGCGATCAGTTGCGCCGCCTGTGCGACTACCTCGGGCTTCCCATATTTCTGATCGAGCTGATGAAGGGTGTACTGCCTGGAGATGTAGATCGTTGCCCAACAACGGTACTTGTGGATTGAGCGCTCCCACGCCGCCCACCAACGCTGGGCCTCCTGTAGCTTCTGCTCTCCCAACCGTCGTGCATCGCGGCGCTGGCTTTCCCTCGACATCTCACCCTCCGGCTACGATTGACGTAAGCTAAGTCCCCAACGATACTTAGCGATATTGGTGCGACGGATTCGTCCGTCGCGTGGACACTCGAAAAGGACGCCATGCGCACCAAGCTCACCCTCAAGCAGATCCGCGTTCCCGGCCCCCACGCCATCGCCATCAAGGCGAAGCTCGACGACCTCGACAACTTCCTCGATGCCGTGGGCATCGCGGTTTACACGGCCGCCGGCGCCATCAACCCGGACCTCGGGATCGCGCTGATCGACTCCACCGTTCCCCGCCAGGCCATGACCCTGGCGAATGGGTCGGTAGTCAACGAGCAGATCGCATTCAAGCTCCGCGAGCGTCTGACCATCCCGGCCGTCGATCCGACCAACGACACCCTCACCTTCGATCTGCACGGCTTGTCCGACGAGGACGGACCGTTCTACGTCACCTCCAGCACGAACGACCTGCCCGGAGGCCTTCGCCCGAACAAGAAGTACTGGGCCATCAACGAGAGCGAGTACCAGGTGAAGCTCGCCGTGAGCCAAGCCGCGGCCGCCATCGGAGACGCGGTCGACATCACGAGTTCGGGGAGCGGCACTCTCCTGCTCGTCCAGGCTTATGCCGTGGAGTCGGTCACGCACGGCTCGGACAGCCTGGAGATCACCGGTCACAACCTGGGCGTCGGTGACGAGGTGCTGTTCTATGCCGAGGGCGTTGCGCCCACGGGCCTGGACAACGGCACCACCTACTACGCAATCCCTGTCGATGCCGACAACATCCAGCTCGCCGAGACCCTCGAAGATGCCGAGGCGGAAACGCAGATCAACCTGACTGGCAACGGCTCGGGCGTCATGGAGCTGCGTCGTACGGTCGGCGACTTCCACTCGATCAACACCTCGGTCCGCATCACGCCGGCCACCATGGCCAGCGGCACCTACCTCGACCTCGACGAGACCAGCGATCGAGGGGTTCTGATCTGGACCGCAACCGGCTGGGGAGCGTCGGGGACCGGGCTCTCAGTGACCGGTGGCGAATTCACCAGTGTGGCCCATGGCCTCGTGACGAGCGCCGATGTGTTCTACATCGCATCGGACACCACGATCCCCGGTGGATTCACGGCGCTCACGCCCTACTGGGCGATCGTGCTCTCGGCGGACAAGTTCCAGCTCGCCGAGTCGGAGGAGGATGCTCTCGCCGGCATCCCGGTCACCATCGAATCCGCCGGCGCCGGCACGATCACGCTGAGCCGACTCGTCGAGATCGAAGAGGTCGAGGACGTCGCCCACGTGATCGCCGCCCTGGACTTGAACACGGTAACCGACGACATCGACACCGTGATCGAGGCCGAGACCGCCATCGGTGTCGCCGGTCACGCCATCCGGATCGCTTTCGTCGCCGACGGCGCGGGTGCCGGAAGCTTCACGCGTGCGGTCAACGACCTGACGTTCCACTACCAGGACGGCGTCACCACGGTGACCAACTTCGAGACCGCGGTGGGAGCGCTCGCCGGCGGCGACGATCTGATCGTCGTGCGAACGCCCGGCACCGGCGCCAACCTCTTCAACGCTCCGGGCGACACGCTCGCGCTCACCGCCCTGGCCGGCGGCGTCGACCCGGTTGACCTCATCCACGCGACGGCTCACGTCATCCCGGACGAGGCCGAGGTTCGCATCCGGGCCGGCGTGGGCGGCGTCATCCCGACCGGTCTGCTGGCGGCGACCTCCTACTTCGCCATCGTGGGCGGGGATCCCGACACGCTCGAGCTCGCCACCTCGCAGCCGAACGCAGCCGCGGAGACCGAGATCGACTTCACGGACGACGGCACGCTGCCGGTCGTGCTGTACCAGCTCGCCTACAAGACCATCACCGCCGTCGACTTCGTTCCCTGATCAGGGCGTAGAGCAGCCGCCGGCCGCTCTACCATGAACTCCGAAGGAGATCTCCATGGCCCGTACCAAGCTCACCCTCAAGGAAGTCCGTGTCCCGATCAAGCTGTCGCGAGCCATCGCCATCAAGGCGAAGCTCGACGACCTCGACAACTTCCTCGACACCATCAAGACGACCGTCTACTCGGCCGCTGGTCCCATCAGCCCGACCGACGGACACGCCGTCTTCGACTCGGCCATCGCCGGCATGGCAATGAGCCTGGCGAACGGGACGATCGCCGGCGAGACGATCAACTACATCTTCCGCACCAAGACCGGTGCCGGAACCGTCGTCATCACTCCGACTGCCTTGACCGGCGGAACCACGCTGACCCTGTCGACAGCCGGACTGCGCGGGCAGTTGATCTGGACCGGTGCTGCCTGGACGCGGCGCGCTGGCGGCGGCGGCGTCATCGCCTAACCCTCAGGTCGAGCTGAGCGGTCTGACAAAGTCCGTCACTTCGCGCTCGAAGTGTTCGCCGCGTTCGCCCTCGAGAATGCGCTCCAGCAGATCGGCGGCCGTCTTCAGCTTCTCCTGGGCCTCGCGAGCGATCGCGCGGGCATCATGCAGCGGCGTCCAGGAGCACATCTCCTGGTATCTCTTCAAGATGATGGCGAAGATGCCGGCCACCCTCTCGGGCTCGACCCGGTAGGGCAGCTCGGACCCCGGCACGTTCACCACGAAAGCGATGTCGGTGCCTGGGTCCTTCGCGAGCTGCTCGAGCACGGCCAGGTAGCGAACGGAGACCTCGAAGGCCAGGGTCTCCGCCGCGGCGCGTTGGCGCAACAGCGCTTGCCGAAGCTCGGCGATGCAGGTCTTCTCGACCGGCAGGTGTTCACTCACCCCCGGCATCATCAGTAGCCCGCACATCGGGCACGGCGTCGGCTCGGTCAGCTTCTCCAAGAGGAACCTCCACGATCAGCTTCATGTTGGGGTAGTACAGCGTCCGGGCCGTCACGTACATCGCGGCCCACTTCTCGAAGAAGGTGTCGAGCTCGAGCTCGGCCTGCTTCTCGTTCTCGTACTCGAGGACGTCCTCGCCATCCTCGGGGGATGCCTCCTCGGTCGCCGCCTCCTGCAGCCGCTCCATGACGTCGGAACCCTTGGGGGTCGTCAGCGCCGCCGACGGCTCGCAGGCGAAGAAGACCGTATCCGGGTACTCCTCGAGGACGTCCTCGACGCTGTCGGTGTTGACGAACTTGTCGGCATCGTCGCACCAGAGCAACGAATGCTCGTACTCGGCGAGCGACATCCTTGGCAACGTCTTGCGCCGCTCGGTCTCCTTCTCCTGCCTGGCGACGTCGAGCTCGAACTGCGCCTCCTTGCAGGAGCACTGCGTCGTGTGCCGAGGGATCACCTTCCGACAGTGCGGGCAGAGAACGGCCTTGCCCATGTAGCACTCGTTGCACGGGCGCAGCCACTGGTGGCGGTATGGGAAGGCGTCTTCGTGGGGCTTGCGATCGCCGAGGCCGAAGGGCGAGTAGTCCTTGATCAGGCCCAGCCCCAGGCAGCGGGTGCAGATCGCCTCGTTCGGCGCGAGGTCATGAACGATCCGCTGCATGCACAGCCGCAGCACCAGCACACGGGCGTCGAGCGTCACCTGCCGAACGCCGCGATCGTCCGGTGGCCCGTACTTCACGGTCTCCTCGGACGGCTCGACGTTCTCGAGAATGACCTTCGTGCGCGCGGCCGCCACGTTCTTCTCGACGTCGTCACCGAGCTCGGCGATTGCCGCGTCCATCGCCACCCGGTACTGCTCGACCTTCTTCGCCGCGACCATCGCACGTTGCTCGGCGGCGACGGCGGCCGCATCCGCCTTCTTGGCGAGCTCGCCGCGCTCGACGTAGGTGCGCTGCAACATCTCCATGCGCTCGATCGTCGAGTACTCCCGCCCGGTCTTCTGCTTGGTCCTCTCATCGAGGATGTAGAACGGAATGCCCATCCGACTGAGAAGATTGATCAGGCCCAACACGAACTGCTCGTTGCGCTGCTCCATTCCGGACTGCCTGGGACGATTGTCCCACTCAGCCACAGCCCACTTCTCAAGCCCATCTTTCCCCGCTGGGGTCGACGCCGGCGTGAGCCGCTCCGCCAGGCGTCGCAGCCGCTGGACATCCACCTCATCGAAGGTCGTGTGCTTCGCGAGAAGCTCGCGTAGGAACTTCCCGTCATCGATCGGAGCGATCTCGTTCATCAGCTGTCACCTCTCCAGGAAAAGACGGTCGGCCGCACGCACCGTCCCGCTTGTCGGATACACAGCCAGCCCCAGCGAACGGAGCCGACTCTTGGGGTTGTTGAACGCACCACCGATCTCGTAGCCCGCCGCCTTGGCAAGCTCGACCAACGTCATGCTGTTCGGGTAGGCATTCAGCAGCGGCGCCAGAACGCGCTGCTCGGGGCCCTTGAGACACGCCATGACGTGCTCGTGGAGAACCGCCGTGGTGAGCGGTGTTTCCACCCTCGGCGCCTTAGCCGCGCCTGCCGCGGTCAGCCGCAGCGTTCCACTCGACGGATAGTCGAGAAGGCCCTTGCCACGTAGACGACTCTTGGGGTTGTTGAACGCTCCGCCGATCCGGTACTTCGCCAGAAACGCGACCGTCGTGATCTCAGCCTCGTGAACGCCGATCGACGCCAGCCATGCCAGCGCACCGAGGATGCGGAGCTCCGGGCCCGTCAGTTCGCCGTCGGACGGCTGTGGATTCCCGGAACCGGGACGATGCGCAGCGCCTCGTGACTTGACGACATCATCGATCGACGGTGCCCGACGCGCCGAGGCAGGTGCCAACGTAGGCGATGTTCTCGGGCTTGATGTCGCGGTGGGCGCCAACCGGGGGTCGCCGGCGAGCTTCATCGCCGCCAGCCCGATGTTGGACAGGTGCTGGCCCAGCTCGATGACCTTGTCGCTGATTGGCGCCAGACCGTTCGTCACCTGCTTGGCCAGCGCCTCGAGGCGCTGCACGAGCTTCGGATCGATGACTTGGACGGCGACCTCCTTCGGGAGAACCGAGGGCGCGGGCCGAGACTCTGCGGCCACGACCTGGGCGCGCAACCGCTGCACCTCCTGACGCAGCTTGGTCGGGTCGTTGGCCTCGGCCTCCTCAACGACTTCCTTCATCGCCTCGGCGATCTCGGAGAGGTCCTTCGCCGTAAGGGGCATCGGCTTGACGTCGACGCCGGCGTCGCCGAGCTCGGGGGTCTTCGATGCGTCGTAGGTCGTCTTCTTGTCAACCTTGACGCGGTGGACGCCCTTGATGGTGCCAGGCGCCCAGATGATCGCCTGCCCGACCTGGAGGGTGTCGATCTCTTCGAGTGCCTCGCCGCCCTCGGTCTTCCGGGCCCGGATCCAGTCCTCGATGGACTTGCGCCCCTCCTTCTCGATGAGCTGGTGAACAATGAGAATCTTCGTCTGGGACGACACCTCGTTGTGCACCGACTGTGGCCGCTGGTCCATGAGCGTCACGCCCAGGCCGTAGTTGCGGCCGAGCCGAACGATCGGCTCGAACGCACCCACCAAGTCGCTGTCGAGCGTACTCCGCATCTGCTTGGGCGCGAAGAGACGTGCCTCGTCGAGGAAGAGGTGCAGCGGTCGACGCTGCTTCTTCATCAGGTGGAACAGCTCCTCGGCAAAGTCCACCGAGAAACGCTGCCGCTCCTGCGGCTTGAAGTTCGACAGGTCGATGACACAGCTCACGCGCTTCTCGGCCACCACCTTGGCCATCATCCGGCCGGCGTTCTTGGCGGCCGTGATCGGCACGTCGCCGTGATCGCCACCGAACACCGGGATGTCCAAGCCACGACGCTTGCCGCTGGCCGACAGGCGCAGGCTAAACCAGTTGCCGACGGGGTCGAGTACAACGCTCTGGGCGCCGATCCCGAACATCTGCTCGAAGAGCAGTCCGCCGGTGTTGGTCTTGCCGCTGCCGGTGGTGCCGAAAATTGCGAGTGCCTGGGTCACGACCCTCGGAGGAAGGGTGAACCCACCTCCGAGATTGATCTGACCCGCCACCGGCTCAGCCCTTGAGCCCGCGCTTGCGGCCCTTCTCGGTCAGCTGGTACTTCGAGTAGAGCCGGCCGGCCTTGGCCTTCTCGTGAGCGGCGAGCTCGACCTTGGTCGGCTCCCGCAGCTCGACCCAGCCGAACTTGACCGGGCGACGCAGCGTGTTGCGCGCCTTCGAGGTCCCCTTGAGCTTCGGCCAGATCTCCTTCTGCAGCTCGTGGAGGGTCTTGGCCTCGCGCGGCCCCTTCTCGCTGTAGAGCGCACGCACGAGCTTGAGCTCGTCCGGCGTCATGTCGCCGACCTTGAGCTCGGTCCGCACGGCCTTGCCGCGCTTCTTCGGCGTCGACGCCGGCTTGGTGACAGTCGTGCGCGGCGGCGCACCCTTGGCGGGCCGCTTGCGGGCCGACTTCTTCTTCTCCGCCGGCGGTGGATCGATGGTGGTGTCGTCGGTCACGATTTCGCTGTCGGTTTCCATGGCTTCCTCCGGTGACAGGGCACGGGTTCGCGCCCGCCTGGTGTGAGCGCATCATACGGAGTGTGAGGCGCCGGGTGCAAGACCCTCGATCACTTTGTAGTCGATCGCAAACACCCAGGGGTCGGTTTCCCAACCGAACCCGCGCTTGGAATTGATCTCGTTCCAGCGCAGCGCGAACTCTGGACGATAGCGCGAAGACGCGCAACTCCCCGGACTACAGTCGGGATGCGGACAAACGGGTTGCTCGATGCCTTCTGCCTTTGCACCCTCCTCGGTGATGTTCTGCAGCGTCTCGATGCGGACCTGGGCGATCTCAAGGAGGAACCTCGAGGCCCAGCGGGGCATGAAGTACGGCGAGCGCCAACGCTGGTGGCGAAGGCCTCGGCGGCCTCCGTCCTTGGCTTTGTAGAAGATCGTTGCGTTCTTGGGCCCATCCTTCGGGTCGGTATCCCACAGCCCCCACGATTCCTTGACCCAGAGATGGTCGCCGGCGACCCCGTAGGGACACTGCAACACGGCCTTGGCCAAGTCTTCGGGGTCGTCCGGATCAAGACACCGCCACCATTCCGGTCTAATAACCCGTCGCGTGGCTGTCTTGCGCCCGAGCCGGATGAGCTCGGGCGACGCGTGGGTCATGATGATCGGACGCTCCTTCGTCACCGGGCCCGACGGCGCTGCTCGTCCGCCTCCTTCAGATCGACGAACTTGGCGGTGTCCTCCGCCAGCTGCTTGGTCGCCTCCTCCAGACGGCGCTGCGCATTGCGGTAATCCCCGCTGCTGAGCCGCACGCCGGCGCTGGCCTCGCTCAAGGCACTCGCCCACGCCTCGTCCTCCGTGGCGAAGTGCGTGTTGACGAAGAGCCTCCGGTCCTCGATGTCGGTCGCCGGATACTGGGTGCCCTTCACCTTCTTGGTGAGCGTTGGCCGTTCGCCGTGTTCGCCTCGGAACCAGACGTCCTCGTACTCCACGTCAGGCCGCGCGGGCGGCACCGGTCTTCACCGCCTTGGTCTTGTAGAACATCGTGATCGTGAGGCAGTGGAACGCCTCGTCCGAGCTCTGCGTCACCACCCGGTCGACGATCTCCTTGTCGGAGTTGGTACGGATCCAGTCCGTGACCGTCTCGCCGAGACACTCCCGCTCACGGGCCTTCGTTGCCGTGAACACCTTCACACCATCGAACGCTCTCATCGTCTCCATCGTCGTCTCCCTATCGAAAGGCGCCAGACTGCGGCGCGTGCCATTGCGATCAGATCGGACCACCCGAACCAATCACGGAAGTGGGCGCGGAGCAAGCGGGCTCCGCTGAAACACCTTGAGCTCGTGCGGATCGACCGAGAGCATCCAGCCACCCTCGACCAGGCGCCGACGTCCCGCTCCATCCGTCCTCACGGTTTCTGCCGCCAGCAGGCGAGCTCGAGCCTCGGCCCACGGAATTGGCTTCTCCGCCCGGAGCCAGGTTCGAGTCACCTCCCCCTCCTTGTTCAGGATCAAGATGAATTCTTCGTATAGTGCCTCTTTCATGGTTGCCTGTCCCCCCACGTTGCTTCGGTCCCTATCACCTCGTCGATGAAGTCCGCACCTTGCTCCTCTTCGCAGAGTGTGACGATGACATCTGCGAAGAACTTCTCGGGCCGCATGCACTGCTGCCAGTCATCGTACGGATCAAGACATGCGGACTCGATGAGCTGCAGCAGTTCAACGTTGAGGAAGCGGGAGCAGAGCGCCTCTACCTTGGCCAGCCAAACCGCGTACGCCGTGTCGTGGTTGGCGAACGACAGCAGGTCCTGGCTGGGCTCGATCTGTCGGGCTACGCGCAGTGGCGGCATGACTGACGCCCGTGGCTGAGGGACGCCGGCGTCAGCGTCCAGCTGCCGAAGGTCGGCATGGTGGCGAGCTCGGTGATGTACTTGTTGATGTACGCCTGCAGGTCGTCCAGCGTGCACCAGCCCACCGTCACGCTCTCGACCTGCCGACCATCGCTCTCGCGCACGACGGCATACTCCTGGCCGCCGTCAGGACTCGTTGCGTCGTTGAGCCACAGCATCCCGGCTGCCCGGAAGCCGCTGCAGCAACTCCAGGTGCTATGCCGCTTCAACTCGCCTGCCAGCTCTTCTGGCGACAGGTCTCTGACCTGCCAGACCCGTTCTCTGTGGATCATGCGTCCCTCCTTCCCGACACTTATGCCATCAACGGATCCGAGCTCTACACGATGCCCTTCTCCCACAGGAAGGGTTGGATGGCGTCGAGGGCCGTCTCCCGCCGGATCGGCGGGATGCTCTTGATGAACTGGCCACGGTACGGCTTGGTCAAGAGCCGACGGTCAAGCACGACGACCACGCCCACGTCCTCCACAGTGCGGATCAGGCGGCCAACCCGCTGCTTGAAGCTGATGATCGCCTCTGGAAGCATGTAGGTACGGAAGACGTCGTCTCGGCTCCCCCGAGCCTTGAGCTTGCGCTCGAGGCCCATCATCACCGGATCGTTCTTGTTGATGAACGGGATCTTGTCCAGCAGCACGCAGCTGCAGGCCTCGCCCTCGATCGAGACCCCCTCTGCAAACGACTCGGTGCCAAGCAACACCGAATGAATGTCCTCCTGAAACTCCATGGCGAGCTCGCGGTTGGTACCCTCCCCCTGCACCAGGATGCGATACCGGGTCTCGTTGCGCAGACGATCTCTTGCCTGCTGAAGCATGCGGAAGCTGGTGAAGAGGCAGAGCGTTCGTCCCTTCATGATCTCGACGGTGCGCTGGGTGTGGTCGAGCACCGCCTTGTCCCAGGTGTCGCTGCCGTGGGTGAACTCCGGCATGCTCGACGGGATCACCAGCATCGCCTGCTTCGGCCAGTTGAACGGCGACTCGACGACCAACTCCTCGATGGAGAGGTCCTCGGTGCCTGTCCGCGGGTTCATCCCCATCTCGCGCCGGAGGTACGCGAAGTCTCCTCCGTCGCCACCGCGGACCGCCAGCGTCGCCGAGGTCTGCACCACCGTCTTGTACCGCTCGAACAGCATCGGCCGCATGAAGCCGCTCACCTCGACTGCCCGCGACTTGAGCCGGACGTACTTGCCCTTCTCCTCGTGGCCTGACCCCTCCACGAAGTAGACCATGCCCTCGCCGGCGACGGACCGGAACTCGGCGAGCTGCTCCCTCTTCTCAATACACTTCTCGGAGAGCTTGCGGTACTGAGCCGCCTGCGCGCCCTGGGCCGTCCCCCTCGTGCCGATTGCATCGCCGGGCGGATCGATCGCATCGGCGACCTTCTTGTAGAAGCCCTCGATCTTCTCAAGTAGTCCCTCGAGTCGTTCGGTGCTCAGCGGTTCCTTCTCGGTGAGAACGTGCGCATGTGCCCGAGCTCGGCCGGCGAGCTGCGCCCAGACCGCGTTCACCTCGCGCATGAACTCGTCGCGCAGCGCGGCGCCCTCGGGACGGAACCGCTGGACCTCGATCATGTGCAGATTCGTCACGCATCGGTACAGCCCGCCAAACGTGACTTCCTTGCCGAAGAAATCGCGGGCGATGTTCGCCGCACGATGGGCCTCGTCCATGATGACGACGTCGAAGTTTGGCAGGATCGGCCGTTCGGCACCCATCCGTAAATGCAAGAAAAACAGATGGTAGTTCGTGACGATGATCTGCGCCTTCTCCGAGGCGTCCTTCGCCTTCTTCACGAAGCAGCGTGAGAACTGGCCGCACTTACGCCCGTCGCATTCCTCGCGCGTCGTCGAGAACGATGCCCACACCTTGGGCGGCGGGCCCGGGCTCTCCTCGAAGTCGCCGCTCTCCGTTGTCTCGCCCCACCGGATCGTCTGATCGATCTGCGAGCGATGTTCGGACGACTCGTAGAACAGATCGCGGTAGGTCTTGTTCTCGAAGTTGCGTCGGCAGAGGTAGCTTGAGACTCCCTTGCGGATCGCGTAGGTGAAGGGCCACGGCACCGCGGCCGCCAGGGCCGCCAGGTCCTTCTGGTAGATCTGCCGCTGCAGGTTCTTGTTGGCCGTGACGATGCAGATCTTCTTGCCGTGGTGCACCGCGTGGTACGCCGCCGGTACCGAGTAGGCGAAGGACTTGCCCGTCCCGGTCGGCCCCTCTCCGATGACGTGGCGTACCTCGCGAATCCCTCGGTCGATGGCGCGCGCAAGCTTGATCTGTCCGTCACGTGGCCGATAGCCGTCGACACGATTGGCCAAGTAACCGTCCGCCCCGAACACCTGGTTGATGTAGTCGGGCTCCGGCTTGCCCTTGCCCCCCTCGAGGACGACCAGGTTGGGCAGCAGCTTCGCGAGGTGCGCAACGTCGCTGGACATCAGTTGAGATCCTTTCCCTTACACACCGCCCCGTGCATGCGTATGAACTTCGCGACGTATGCCTCAAGGGGCATCCCGCTGGTCCTCGGAATCTCGTCTTTGCACTCTTCAGCGCAGACCCGTACCTCTGCCGCACAGCACCCGAGTTTTCGCACGAGAACAAACCCCGTCGTACGGTGCTGCTTACATAGCGAGCACCGGAGCCGATCGCCGACGCCAATCACAGCCGCAGGCTCCCGGAGACCAAGTAGAACACGAGCATGAGCAGGAGCATCAAGCGGGCGCGTCGCACCTCCTTTCGCATCACCTGGAACTGCGCGGCGACGTCGGGCACCTGCGCCAAGCTGCGAGCGGCCTGCACGATCTCGGACGGGGTCCGACTTCGGAGCAAGAGCACCTCTTGATGCAGTTCGCGGTTCTTGGTCACAAGTTCCTTCTCTTGCTCGTCGCCGTACTCGAGCCAGAAGTTGACGCGGCGGTTCTCCTTGTCGAGGGCCTCCGCGAGTTCCTCCTCCTTCTTCGCGAGCGCTGCGCGCAGGTGCGAGTTCTCTTGCTCGAGGGACTCGAGGCGGCGAATGCGTGCATCCTCGTCGTTCCGGAAGGCCCCCATCACCCTCCTCCTCGAACATGATGAATGCCCTCGATCCAGTCCGCGATGCCGCGTAGACGCCGACACTCCTCGGCCGTCAGCCTCAAGATCGCCGGATCCGTCTCGCCGGCGCGCGCGTACTTGTCGACGCCTTCGGCCAACTCGCGCAGGAACTGAACGTCCAGGACGGCGACCGGCACCCCGTGGCGGTGCCAGCTGTCGAACTTGAGCATCCACTCCGCCGTCGGAAACCCCCCTTCGAAGCGGAAGCAGCGGTCGTCGATCGTGAGCCACGCCGGCGGCTTCTCACGACAGAACTCGATGTGGCTCATGATCTCCGGCGGCAGACCTTGATCGTAGAGCCAGCCCTGCATCGCTTGGATGCCCGGCGGATAGTTGCAGCGCGACGAGAAGATCCGCACGTCGAAGACGCGCTTCCCCTCCTCGTTCACCTTCTCGACCATCTGGGTGATCCACTCGATGGCCCCTGGCACGGCCGGACCCTCGATGGCCGCTGCCCCCGCCCACCCCTTGTCCAGATGCAACACTCCGTCGAAATCGACCGCGAGGATGCGGCGAAACCCGGGGGAGAAGGCCGTCGCCGTGCTGCCATGTGACTCGGTGAATTTTTCCATGTTGTCCTGCTCGGGGTTGGCGCGACCTCGCATCCTATCGCAGAGGTCTGCGAGAGGGTGTCCGGCGATTGCGACGCGGCGGCTTCACACCGTTGGCAACCAGCATCTCGCGAAACGTCTGAAACAGATCTGGCACATCGGCGTCGTTCATCTCCTCGATCGTCACCAGATCCCGCATGAGCGCGAAGCGAACTCCGATCGCATCCAGCTTCATCACGCGGACCCAGCCCTGGCACACGAGCTTCCTGGCGATCGCGGGGGCGGACTCCGCTGCCTTGTGGCAGTTCATGATGTTCACGCCGTCGTCTTGGCAGTTGACCCAGATGCTCGTGAAGTGATCGGGATGCCAATGCCTTCGAGGCGCGTCCTTTCGCCACGGACAGTTGTTACAGGGCTTGCGCACGCTCTCCTCTCTCGCAGATGTCGTCAAGGATGCACATCACCCGATCCGCACGCCGACGCGTAATCTTCCACCTCGCTGCCCGTCTGACGCAGCCCATGAACCATTGCTCTCGACCCTTCGCGGAGCGTCTCGCCGCGCGCCAGGCAACGATGTGCCACACCCGCAGGTTCAACCGACGCAGCACCAACTCTTCGGCGGCCAGCGTCAAGATCTCCTGCCACAGACGTCGGCTGTCCGTGAACCGGCCAAGCGCTTCTGCGACCGCACCGCTCACATTCGGAAGGGTGGCCTCCCACTCGACGCGGTCCTTTCGATCCAGGCGCAGGCACACCGCATGTGCGATCTCGTGCACCGCCGATTCGACGATGCTCAGCTTGCTCCACCTCGGAACGACGTCGTAGCCAAGGTCAAGGTCCCATCCCTTGCTGCGTCTCGGATCGCACAGCGCCTCCAACGCCCCCGCTCGTTCCTTCGTCGTCCACGTTCGCGACATACAGGTTTCCTCCGCCCAGACCGGCCCAGCAGTCGTCGCAGAGCCCACCGTCCGTCACCGGTGGATGAGGAGCGCGGCCGACGTCGACGAAGATGGCCTGGTCGATGTGAGCGGTGAACAAGAGCTCGAGCTCGTCTGCCGCTCCTAGATCCCACGAGATCCTCCGCCAGCAAAGCACGCAGCGGTAGCAGGGGCCCTCTCCGCTGGCCTCAGCACGACGGATGGCGCGGTCTTCACGGCGGCGGAGTCGGCGCCAGCGTCTCCGATCGCGGCGGCGGTTGGTGCCCATGGATCTCTCCTCGGAGGTAGGCCTGAAAGGCTGGAATGATCTCTTGGTGCAGCACCTGGTGCCAGGCCGGCATCTCGGTGCGGACGTGCTCGTACAGCGGATCGAACGCCTTCTTCACCAGGTCGCCGGCCAGGTAGTAGAGATCGGTGTCAGGGTTGACGTTGGCGACGTTCCGACAGAACTCATGGATCTCGCTCGTGAGCGATCGGAACAGCTCGAAGGCGTTCCCTCGCTGCTCAAGCACGATGTTGATCTCTCCTCCCTTGAACCACTCGCGCGCGAGCTTCTTCATCTCCTTGCGAGTGGTGTCCTCGTCGAAAACGCGTTCGCGGTGACCGTAGAGCAGCTTGGTCGCGATGTAGCCCTCGCTGCAGGTCGACAGGAACTCCCGCAGCGTCTTCTCTCGCCGGCCGCCGTGACCCCAGCGATAGGCGTAGCTCCCCCAGTCCGACTCGACGGCCAGCGAACCGGACGTCTCGTCAATGCGAAAGATGGCCCACCCCGCCTGCGACGTCGGGAACTCGGGCCCGGCGTGGAAGCGCAGGTGGACCGTGGTGACCGAGTACTCCTCCGAGGTCATCACACGATCGCGCAGCGGCGGCTTCATCAGCTTCACGCGCCCCATGGACTACTCGGTGGCCGCGAGGGTGAGTTGCGCGAGCTTGGCGTGGTTCTCGTCCGCCTGGTCGGAACGCGCGATCACGTGCTCCCAGAACACCGTCATCGCCATCTGCGCCGTTCCGTAGCCCCGTTCCTCGAGAATGGTCCAGCCCACACCTCGCATCCAGACAATCGCCCAGCCGCTGATGGCCCGGGAGATCGTGATGCGGTGCTCTCCGATTCGTCGCTGGAAGAAGGTCCACGCACCGGTCTCGGCCTCGAGCGTCCAGCCACCAAGCTCCATCGCCTTGCTGACCAGGAGCCGGCCCAGGGCAGCCTCGGCCGAAATCGACAGCAACCCGTCGCAGTTGCATGACAAACCGCGGGCGTCGATGTACTCGCACGTCGGCTTGTGACCCCGCTCCTCCGGAGTCGAGCGCCGCGGCCGCTGGAAGATCTCACGGGGCATCGGGGTCACCGTTGGCTGCCAGCGCCTCGCTGACGCTCGCCTCGGCGAGCTGCTCGTCAGGTTCAGGCGGCGGCGGCACGAAGACCTGGATGCCGAGCTCGGCGCAACGCGCCAGATCGATGTGCTTGAAGCGCTCGTTGAGCTCGAGCGCCAGCACGGTGCGGTTGTGGCCCATCTGGGCGAGGACTTGCTTGGCCCTCACCAGCTGCGGCGGCTCCGTCACCATCTTCTTCGCTTCCTTGGCCTGCTCCATCTGGTGCACGAAGCCCTCGAGACCCACCTCCTCGCCGGTGACGCGGATGAGGTTGTAGATGATCGTGCCCGTCGGCACACCGCGAACGTCCTGCTTCTCCGGCCCGTGGCTTTGGCCGTTGCCCGAGGGCTTGGCCTCCTCCTGCTTGATGGAACGGCCGTTCGCGTCGGTGATGATTCCCATGATCCAATCCTTGTTCGTTGATGTCACGGCGCCGTCTCGCGGCGCCTCGGTGCTTACTCGAAGAGAGTGCCTTGTTTCTTTGGCGCAGGTGGCTGAGCCGCGATCTCCTCTTCTCGCTGGCGGAGCCAGGCGATGGCCTCGTCAGCCACGCGCAGATAGGCGGACGTCGGGTCCTTGCGGACCTCTTGGCCTTCTCGGTACTCGCGCCACACCGCGTCGCGCATCTCCTGCGGGAGCATGTACCAATGCTTCGCGCACAGAAACAGCCGCGGCGGCACGACCTTCGTGCAACCGTAGGCGTGGCAGGTGTGGCTCACCGGAACCTCGCTTGAGCGGCGGCGACGTCGCCGGCGGTGAAACCCTCCGTGTTGGAGGTGCGGTAGAGGCGACCCTCGGGCACGTCGACATGATCATCGTCCAGCACAAGGTAGCTCTCGGGAGCGACCCAGGGCAGCAATCCCAGCCAGGTCTTGATCTCGTTGCCGCGGCCGCCGCCACCGAAGAGCGTGGTGTCCGCCATCGTCTCCACCAGATCGGGCGTGGCCCCGAGCAGATGATGCTGGAAGCCGTGGAAGCGGAGAAAGTAGGCCAGCTTGTCCAGCGGCCACATCGTTCGCCAGCTCGAGCTGATGACGACTCGGGCCTCGGACCGCGTCACCAGTTCGTTGACGGCGGCCACGGCCAGCGGGTCGAGGCTTCGCAGCGCGTGCCGTACATGGCGCCCACCGGGGAACTGGACCTCGCTCTGCTCGGGTGTCGGACGACGAGGAGACGTGATCCAGTTGCGGCTATTGAGGACCCCGTCAACGTCCAGGAAGAGCAGCCGCATCAATCCGCCTCGACGACGACTTCGGTAGAACGATCGCGGTTCGCCCAGAGCGCCCCCAGCTGAGCCCCCAGGTCGAGCGGGATCGCGTAGATCTTGGCGCCTCGCCCCTTGCCTCCTCGCTTGGGCACGGCATGGCCGGCCCCCTCGATGAGACTGGTCTCTTCGCCGAAGCGCACCAGCAGGTAGGCCGCGCCCTCGCTGATGCCCAGACGGGCGGCGAGCTGCTCGGCCGTCAGGTGGACCGTCTTCGCCATGATCAATCTCCTTCAGTGGGTGGTAGCCGCAGCGACGGCAATGTCGCAGATCGGCATCTTGCACTCGTGGCACCGCACCAGCAGCACCAGCCGGTCCTTGTCGAATACGATGTCGGTACCAGCCGTGGGATGACACGACGGGTCGATAGAGAGCGGATGGTCACCGCCCGGGCAGATCGGGCTACTGCACCTAAGCGCGACCAAGTCCTGAACATGGAAGACCTTCACGACCCGGGACCCCAGGGGAGGGCCGCCGTCAGCTTCGCGATGAGGCGCCGACGATCATCGGCATTGTCGAGGGACAGGGACTCGACCCTCGAGATGATCTCCTCGATCGACTGAATCCAATCAGCGCTGGTCTTCTGGAAGGCGTACAACATCGCCTGCGCGTTCTCACCGCCGCAGGCATGAGCGAGCACCTCGATCGCCCCTTGCCAACCCGGCCGGCGCAGCCCGAGCTCGGCGAGCGCGAGCATCACCATCTGGAACTGGCCCTGGTCCACCACATCGAGCAGGTTCCGTTTCCGCTCCGCGTCCCGACGGACCTCGCGGATCGCACGCTCCAGCCGGTCGAAGATGTAGGGCTGCTCCGCAGGACCCAGTACGTAGTAGGGCTCCAGGGCCAGCCAGAGCAGATCGATCCTGCCCTTGAACCACTCCTCGCGATCTCTTGCACGTCGCTCGCTCGAAAGGAGCGAGGCGTGGGCATCCTTCACGCGCTGGCGCTCCTCCACCCAGAGGCGCCGATACTCGAGCCACGCTCCCGGCCCCTTGGGACAAGGACAGGATTCGATCGGTTGGCTGTGGACAGTGCAGTCAATGCTGAGCTCTTCCGCCCCGCCAACCTTCATCTCGGCGCTGATCCCGAGGGTCGAGAAGTCGGCCTTTGCCACAGTCTCGAACGTCGGTACCGAGAGCGTCATGTAGACCGTTTCACCTTCACCCGCACGCTCCCTTCTTTCACCCGCCAGAAGTGGGGGAGGCCGTGTCCCACCGACGTCGCCGCTCGGATCTGGAGGTCCTTCTCCAGCTCCTTGGCTTCGCGTTCCTTCGCGAATGGCAGGGACTCGATCTCGTAGGTGATCGTCACCTTGAAGGCCATCGGTCTCCTTGGTCATGGGGTGGACTCGTATTCGATCTCGAGGACCAAGCGGGACGCGGTGGTGCCACGCTTCGGTGGACGAAACGACGCTCGCGCGATGCGTACGGCCGAGATCCTCTCGCCGCCTGCCGTACTGAGGCCGACCTCGATGCCATGCGGCCCGAAGAGCTGGAACCGGCTCGCCTGCGGCAAGAACTTCGGATCCTTGGCCCATACGTCCGCGTTGACAACCCGCCCGCCGATTCCGGACGCGACTCGCTCAGCCTCCTTGCGGTCGGTGGTGGTAGCGATCTTGCCGTCGGCATCCGCCACGAACTTGTGGAGGCTGTCCTGACAGATCGCCCACCGCTCTTTGGTTACCGGCTCCGCCGGCGTCTTCTTCCTTGCCATCTCGTATCCTTTCTCCACCGGCTCAGCGTGCGATGTGGCTCTTCTTCCAGGCGTCGAGCACCTCACATTGCGGGGTCTCGTCGCTCAACTCGGCAGCCGCAATCGCCTTGGGCTGTGCCGAGAGCGGCAGGCGCGCGATCTTCGCGTAGCTCTCCAGGCGCTCGACCAGGAGCAGGCCGGCCTCGCCGACCTCGGACAGCTCCTTGCGCGTCTCCAGGGAGCGCCGAAGCCACGTGGAGGCCTGGGAGAGGAGACCGGGCAATAGCGGCGGCTCGAGCCCCAGGAAGAGGTACATGCCACCCAGGAGCCGGTACGCGGCGTCGCGCCTGATGACGAGCCTCCCCTTGTTGCTCACGAGCTCGACGTAGTCGCTCTTGGGATCGTGGATGATCTCCACGGTGGTATCGCCGTTCTCGCCGGCGAGGAACTCGCCGATCTTCATGCGGGTCACAGTCGCTCCTGGATCTGCACGATGTGCTCCGGGTTGACGTCCCAGAAGTTGAGGGCGCCCTTGACCTCGAGGATCGGCTCGCGCAACTTCTTCACGTTGTTGAGAACGAAGGCGTAGGGGCCGAGCCACCAGCGCCGCAACTGGTTGTGCCGCTGGTCGGTACTCAACGGCAGCTTCAGGTCGTAGAGGAACTTCTCCTGGTCCTGTGGATCGATCTCCCAAGGCCCGCCCTTCTCGAGCAGGAGGTCGAACGAGATCTTGCTCAGGTTCCGCTGCTCCTCCTTGCAGCGCAGGACCATCGCGATCTGCGCCGTACCGATGAAGGCGCTCGCGAGCACCGCCGGCGGCGGCAACGTGTCGATGTCGAGCGACGACATCACGCCGTCGACGTCCTCGTACCGGGGGCTGCTCGCCGAAACGTGGATGGCGAAGTCGGTGTTCAACGGGATCGGGAGCCTCCCGTTCTTGAGCTGGCGCCACACCCGGTTCTCGATGCGCTTGGCGATCCACGCCGGCTCGACGTCGGTGATCGCCCAGCCCCAGGGCTGACGGAAGGAGAGGGCTTTCACTTCACACCTGCCCGACGCAGAACTTTCAGGTCGTCCGCATCAACGCCGGCTGCACGCATCTTGGCGATCGTCAACCCGGCATTTCGGGCCACCTTGGCCACTGCTGTCAGACCAGCGGTAGAACGCTGGATCTCTGCCAACGCGAGGGCCATGCCCATAACGAACATGTCTTCGGGCTTGGCGATCGCTTGGCGATTGCGACGCACCTTGCCTTTGAGCAGGTTGAGCTTGGCCAGGATGCAGTCATCAAGCCGGTGGAGATGCGTCGACGATGCGTTGTAGGTGGCCGCCACCACAGCCGCGGCACGTGCACCGCGCCGATATTCGACGTCAGGCTTCACGAGTCGCACCCATCGACCCACTCGATGTGGCCGTTGGGGCAGGAGTACTTGGTGTCCTCGTGACCGCCATCGGACGACGACCATGTCTGGACCAGCATCGGCTCCTTGCAGGTGCGGCACAGCCGGACGTAGCCCTCGGTGACCTGCGGCGCGTCGAGCGTGCCCGAACGACCGGAGGTGTCGTGCTCGATCTCCTTGGTGGCAACGACCTTGCCATCTTGGATCGTTGCCTCGACCGTCCAGTCGGGCCCGGCAGCCGGATCGACGCCGATCGTGACCCATTCCGCAGCCTCGTCGATGAATACCTGGCTGGCCGGAATACCCCTGATGCGGTCATTCGGATCGGCCATCGGGGCCTTGTACACCAGGTTCTCCGGCGCCAGCGGGTCTTCGAAGAAGCCTGGGCGAGCTCGCTCGGCGGCGAACCGCTCAAACCCCTTCTCGATCGCCTCGACATATGCGGCGTCAACCGTCTCTCGGATCTCCTCAGCCACCTTGGCCACGGCCGGCTCGATCTCCTCGTCCGTCGCCTCGCGAACCAACCCGGCGTCGATGACCCGCTGCATCGCCTCCTTGGCCGGATCCCGACACTCGAACGGTCTTGCCGACGTCAGGGGAAACACGGTCGGCCATATCGGCGGCGCCTCCATCTTGGGACCCGCAGCCGTTGCGAACTCGATCTTCTTTCTCTCATTCATCCTGCGCTCGACCTCGGGGTCGCTCTCGACACCGGCGCGACGCATCGCCGCAGCCACCTCGCCGGTGTACATCACGTCCTGATAGGACGTGTAGCAAACCATGTCCAGCTTGCCCGCCTCGTCGCCGGGACGATTGATCACCTCGGCGAACGCCGCGACCACCTCCTCAAGGGATTGGGCACCGTCGCAGATGTGGAGACGGCCGGGCCCGACCGGCTCGAGCTCGATGAACGAGTCCTCGGCGAGGAGCCGGCAGATCCCGACCTGGTCGAAGACGACCTCGAGGATCTTGCGACCGACGAACGGCTCCGGGGGCTCGGCCGTGCCGTCCATCACGAAGAAGCCAGGGTTCCCACGCAGATACACCACCTCGGGCGTATCGAGGTGCAGCTCGATCACGTCGCCGACGGGAGCGGTGGCGCCGTGGTCCACCGCCTTGCTCTGGCCGGCGGCCACCTTGGTGATCGTGCGGCCCACGAACACCTCCCGCCAAAAGTCCTCGTTCATCGAGTAGTTGACCCACGGCGTCTTGTACTTGCTCATCGAATCTCCTCCGCGCTGGTGCAAGACATCTGGCCCTCGGGCATGGCCCGGCCGCAGCCAGGACACTCCACGATGGACCCTCCCTCCGTCGCACGCGCGGCGATGCGACGGTGGTAGCGCGCGATGCGCCCGATGTGTTCAGTATCGCGCTGCAGCGCGAAGAGATTGAGCGGAGTCAGCTTGGGCCGCAGTTCCTGCGCTTCCAGCGGGAAGTTGCACGAGGGACAGCGGCCGCCGGCGTGGAAGCCTTGCCATCGACACGAGGCGCACTGCCGAACCTTCTCGTCGTGCGTCGAGCTGTGGGTTTGCCAGGTCATCGGCGCGATCGCCAGGTACTGCTGCCATTGCTGTGCAATGGCTGACCCGCCTCCACGTGGCCCTTGGCCAGGATACAGATCAAACGATCCTCGTCTTGCTCACCGCACAGGCCTTGCGCCTCTCGGGTGAGCCGGAGGCCTGCCGCGACGCCGGCATCGACCCGTTCCACGTGGGTCTTGCCGATCACGGGTTTGCCGGGCGCCGGGCTCATCGGGATGATCACCTCCGGTTTCAGGTGATCGCCGGCCTCGAGCTGCCGGGTCAGGGTCTCGAGCGCCGAGTTCCAGCCCGTCTGGTACGTCGACGTCGGTCCACGCTCGGGAACGCGCTGGGCCTTGATGTGGGCGATGATCTTCTTGGTGGTGCGTTGCTGGTTCGAGGCCTTGCTGCCGCTCATCCGTTCTCCGTCGGATCCTTGGACAGGTCCGGCTTGTTGTTCGCATCCAGGGTCACGAAGACCATCTTCTGGACGAGCGCGATGCGGCGCTTGATGATCTCCGTGTTGTCGTAGAGACGGAGCAGCGCCATGTGCGCTGCCATTGCCAGGTCCTCGTGGAGGGAGCGCAGGGCCGCTTGTCGGATTGCCTCCCAGTCCGCCTTCATCTCTATCTCATCAGCCACATCATCCTCCTCGTTCGCGATCGCGCTTCTCGCGCCACTGCCTGTTCTCCTCTGCCTCGCGTTTCATCTTCTGCTTGTCCTCGGGGGTCAGATCGACGGGGCGCTGCTGGTACTGCGACTCGAACTCGTGGGTGACCTCGCGGCGAAGGAGCGTCGCCCAGGCCTCGCCTCCCGCGTCGGCGAGTTCTTGCAGCTTCGGGCTTCCTGTTAACTCGGCCAGCCCCTGCAGGAAGTCTCGAGGATCGTTGAACTGCTCCTTGGCGAGGTCGAGGAGGGAACCGCCAGCCCGCTGCAGCTCGAGCGTCTCGGTGATTTGGCCCGGGACGTAGATCTTCTCGGCAGTCGGATCGATCGGCGCATTGCGGTACAACTCCAGCGCAGCGCCCATCACCGGTGGCATCGTAGCCCCCTCGAAATCGAGGCCGAACCGGTGGAGGGTGCGTGGCTCAGGCAGGTCCTCGGCGAGCAGATCGAACGGGAACACATCACCATTGAGGTCCGGTTCTTCGCCGAGCGACAGCGCGGGGAGATCGGCCTCGGTGACACAGGCCGAGCACAGGTCGTCCTCGACCCATGAACACGGCTTGCCGGTCTTGACGAAGCACTGGGCGCAATTGAGCTCGGTACATCCGCACACGCGACAGCGCCGGATCGGCGTCCAGCTTCCCGTGCACATCACCACCATCGGTTCGTCGTCATCCGCGTTGACGATCACCAGGAAGTGTGGCCAGTACTGCTCGGTCATGATCGGCGTCTCGGGGTCTTCACAGAACGGGCACACCCCACGAGGACGGCCTCCGGGTGGTTGCGGGTCGCACGACATCAGACTTCCTCCATGGTGATGATCAGCGCCCACCGGAGCTTCCGCTTCCGGTACTGCCCGTTGGCGCATCGGTGCGGGCCCGGCAGCCGGAACTTGCAGCGGCGGCAGAGCAAGCACGTCCACGCCCTGGTCGTTACGAACTCAGGCATCGCGTCCCGTACTTGAGTTCTTGCGTACGCGCGTACGCTTCCGCAGGTCGGTCATCTTCGCCTCGGCCTTCTTGTGCTTGCAGTCGCGCATCCAGGCCCAGCCCTCGACCCACTTCTTGCCATCGAAGATGTGGCCGCGGCGGAGCACCCAGGCCGATCCACAGCCCTCCTGGCTGCAAACCGGAAACACCTGGGGGTCCGGCATGATGTCGTCAGGCTTCGCCATCGGCTACCTCCGTGGGTTGTCTCTGACCTTGTGCCCGAACCCCGCACCTCAGATCACGACGGCGTTCAAACCGGCCCTGACGGACGTACGGAACCATGCGCTCCGTGGGCTCCTCGTCCTCGGTCCCGATGACCTTGTCGCACATCTGGAGGAACTCGGCGTCCAACGTGAAGACCAGCGGGAAGCCGTGGAGGGTCCGGTCCGGGCACTGGAAGGAGCACCAGAACCAGGCCGGCTTCAAGTGGTCGACGCCCTCACAGCGGAACAGGCGAGCGCAGCAGCGGCATCGATGCAGGTGAGCCATCAGGTTCCTCTCGGCTTCCAGAGGAAGCGCACAATGTCGTTGAATGCTTGGCGCTCCCCGCGCCGCGCCACCGCGTAGAGCGCCCCTCGCCCCTCCTCAACCTCCCGCCCGATGTACCACGACGGACTAGCGAGCATCACCTTGACCCGGTATCGCCGATCCGGCAGGCAAGCCGAGACGTGACCACGAGCAGCGCCCTCGACTGTCCGGCTATCCCCCGACTTCGATCGCGTCCCTGCCAGCCTGGTCAAGATCAGCACCACTTCATCCCCGATCGCCAGTGGCGGCTTCTCAGGCGCCTTGGCCTTGCCCACCTGGTGCCTTGTTCTTCGGGTTCCGCGGATCCTTGTCCCACAGTCGGTTGTGAGGTGGGCAGAGATCTTTGTCATCACCCACTCGGGTCGCGCACTTCCGACACATCGCTGCACTGCAGGTCTGCCCGGCCTTCTCCCCCTTGAGCTTCCAGTCGCACAGGACCACTGCATCTACGCGCGTTCCGCAGAACTTGCACGCGACCTTGTTATCGAAGCCGCGCGTACAGGTCCAAACGACCCCTCCGGGGACGAGCGTGCGCGTGCAGGCCATCAGTTCCACGGCCTCTCGGCGCCCTCGCTCTTCTCACGTTCGTGGATATGGATCCGCTGCGTACAGATCTCCTTGAGCGCCGCACGCAGCGATCCTCGCAGGCGGGCGCGGCGCCAATGATCACCGTGACGTCGCCCGAGAAGGTAGAGCCCGGCGCCGGACAGGGACCAGGCGACCGGTAAGAACCAGGTCGGCGCCATCCAGAAGGCGACCAACCAGCACGCCGCGATCGCCGCCAGCTCCTTGGTATTCCTCGTCATTTCGAACTCCGAAAGCTGCGGGTCTTGATGCCGATGCGACGCTCCAGATCCTCGAAGCGCAGATCCTCGGGGCGCTCGAGCAAGCGTACCTCAAGGTCGTTCAGGAACGCGATCGGCCAGAACTTGGCCTTGTCCCACATCTCGTCGGAGAGCTTGTCGAACGGCGCGCGCCGCGTCGTGTGCTCCGCGGCCACCGGAAACACCTCGTCGATTCGAGCGGCGCGAATCTCGGCCCCGTCCAGCGTCTCGCCGTCGTCGTCCTCGGGCAGGTTCGCCGTGAAGATGACCAGGCGAGCGGCCTTGCGCAAGGCCTCGATCTGCGACAACGAGAGGTGGATGCGGTGGATGTCATCGACGATCACGACGCCCGGACTGAGCAGAGCCAGGCAATCCTCAAGGCCGCTGGTCGATCCGCTCGACGTCGTCGTGGGGGCCGAGGCGGGGGCGTTCTTCCCCGAGCTGTAGTCCCGCTCGCTGCCGATCACGCGGGCATCGAGCTGGATCACGCGGCCCAGATCCGCCTTCCGCGCAATCTCCTCCGCCATCGTGCTCTTGCCGACTCCAGGGATGCCCGTCAGCAGGATCACCCGCCGCCGGTCGCCGCGCAGCATCGGGAGCGTCTGCGACAGGATCTTCGGACCTTGCACCGACTGCAGCACGGTGAGCTCCCCAGGGCGCGAGCTGTACTCCTCATGCGACGACCCGATCTCTACCTTGAGGACACGAGGCAGTTCCAGGTCGAGGATCTGACGGATCCACTCGATGAACTTCGGATCCATCTGGTCGTCCATCCCGAGCATACCGGTCGCGGCGATGCGGAAGGTCAGGCCGTGGATCCTGACATCGACCAACTCGGCGCCGTTCTCCGCCTCGTGCCGCTCGAAGTGAGCCCCCACCTTACGCAACGCCTCAAGCAGGTAGGTTCGAGAACACAGGAGCGAGATGTAGTGCCCACCGCTCGGCGGCTCGCTGATATACTCGCGCAGGCCGTTCGCCGCGGCCGACACCACCGCGGTCACGCCGAGGATGGTGGGCTTCTGGAGATGCACCGCTACCATCGCAGCGCTGGAGATCACCCGCGTGATGGGCTGGACGCGTTGCAGCACCGGAATGACCTTCTCCTTCCAGGTCTTCGGCCGTGTCTTCACCTCCGGCGGCGCCGGCGCCGGTTCGTTGCGTTGCCACTTGTCCCACGGATCATCCGCCACTGAGCGTCCCTCCGCTAATCTTGTCGACCTCGGCCTGCAGCTCGCGGCCCCAGCGCGTATTCGCCGGCACCACCGTCCAGAACGCGACCCATTCCTTGCACGCCGTGCACGTCAGGGTCACCGTGCACATCTGACCCGGGGTCTTCCGGCCGTTGTCCTCGAGGCACGCGCGTCGATCGAGCCCCGTGAGCGTCGCCTCGAAGGTCTTGTTGCCGCACTTGCAGACCTGCGGAATCTCGGGGCTCATCGCAGCCTCCGGCGCGCTTCCTCGCTCTGCTTCCGGCCGGCCTCGCGCTTGCTGGGACGGATCGATTTCCGCAGCGAGATCACCCTCGCACGCACGAAGTCCATGCCACGCTCGAGGACCTTCTGCTCAAGGTCCATCTGCTGCAAGGCGGTCACCAAGACGCTCCGTGGGGTATTCTTCTCGTCCTCGGTCGGGTCCTCGACCATCCACGTTGCCAGCGCCGGAGGGCCGAACCAGACCCACGGTGACATCGTCGCCAGCTTGCACTGGCGAACCGTGTCCTCGACCTCCTGGGGCGTCACCGTATCCGCGTACACATGCCACCGATTGGTGGTGCGATAGAGAACCGTGAAGCCTCCGGACTTCTTCGATGTATGCGCCATCAGCCCTCCTGGTGCTTGCGGGGGATGTTGTACCGCCGAGACTCGAATGACCGCAGCACGATCGGCGTTCCACGATCCACCATCACGCTGCGTTCGCATTGGCGGACGCACCACTTGTTGATGATGGCTGGATCTCGCGCGATCGTGTTGCATGGCTTGGCGTGGTCACCTTCCGTCGTGCCCGGGTCAGCAGGTGCAAACCCGAGCTCGTGGTCTGCCAGCCACGCGTAGTCATCGTGGTCCTCGGAAAGCTGTTCCTTGGGTCGGCGGCTTATTCCCCACGCCTTGTGACACTGACCGTCGCAGGCCACGGTCTGCGGCTGCTGACAAAACGTGATGTCCTTCTGGATCATCCGTCCGCCTTCTCGTCCTTGAGACCGCACCCGGTGCGCACGCTGCTCACGACGTGGATCTCGTAGGGCGTGTCCTCGACGGGCACGGTGATGATCGACTCGCTGTTGGGCATGCCCTGGACACGAAACCGTGCCCGGATCTCCGCCGGGTCGGCCGGATCGACGGAGATCTCGATCCCGTAGCAGAGCTGCTGGTCGAGCCACTGCCTGAACCATGTCACCCACAGCGACGAAACCGTCTGCTGGCCGGCCGTCGTCATGGGCTGGGTGAGGATGAAGTCCAGGAACATATCGGGCGGAACGATCTTGTCGGCCATCTCAGATCTCCAGCTTCAGCTTCATGTTGATCACCATCTTCTTGAGGGCGGCCTTGTTCACCTGCGACCCGCTGGTCCATGCGTGGCGGTCATCGATGTTCCAGTCGAGGTAGAAGAGCGAACTCTCCGTTTCGGCGAGACGGGGTCCCGTGATGGTGGCCTTGTAGTAGCCGAAGAGGCTGGGTACGAACACCTCCGTCCCGACGGACAGATCGCGCGAGGCCGGAATCGGCTCCCGGGTCTCGACGTCGAGCAGTTCGGCGCCCATGTACTGCTGCGTCGTCCAGCCGATCGCCTCCATAGTCTCCCCAGGGGCGATGTACCTCTTGGAGTCCTCCAAGACGTAGGACTGGCCATCCGGATCGTAGGAAGAACCGAGCATCACCTCGGTTCGCGCAGCGTGTTCAGCGCGGTACCTCTCCTCTTGCTGACGCTGCCGTTCGTAGAACACCTCTTCGACACCGCCGAGGTTCCACCACCGCGCCGGCGTGTGCTTGCTTCCCATGAGCCCTCCTTCAGAAGATCCAGGCGTCGAGCGCGGCGATCGCGAACAACAGAGCGAGGATGCCGAGGAACACGAGCGCGATGCGCCGATTCTTCGCGTACTCGGCTCGCCACGCCACGATCCTCGGATCGTTCTCGTGCGCCTCGCGCTGCTGAGCGATGTGCACCTCGCACTCCGCCGTCTCGTCCTTCCACCAGTGCGGCGGCTTGTGCTTGCTCCCCATGATCACTCCTCCGTATCGACCGTCCGGTTCTGCGCTTCCTGGGCGCCCCGATTCCACTCCGCCGCCTTGTACTTGTCCTTGCCCTCATACGGGTTGGTCTCGTCAGGCACGTACGGTTGGGCAGTATCGGCCCCCACCATATAGACCATGTAGCCGCGCAGGTACGGCGACAGCTCCTCGAACTCCTGCTTGCTGATCACGTTGTCCGACTTCATCTCAGTCCTCCTGGTGGGCGACGACTTGCCCCACCGCCTTTCCGTCGCGGATGATGATCGCCCGGTCGTCATCCGGGCGCTCGTTCACCACCTCGAGCCACACCCGACAGTCGAGCTCCTGAGCGATGAGACGCAAGGCCTCGATGCCCTCCTCGTCGAGCAGCGAGCCGTTCTTCACCCAGATGTCCCGGAAGCGGGGGCTCTGCGCGATGGCGATCGCCAGTGAACACCGGAGCTGCTCGGCCTGGCTGGCCTGCTCGAGCGGGGCACCGCCCAGCCGCAGCCCGGTCTCGGTGACCTCCAGTCCCTCGATGGGCATCTTGGCCTCGGCGAGGAGCCGCTCCTTCCGTCCAAGGATCTCTTGGATCTTGGCGGTGAGCTCGCCGGCGGCCTTCTCGTGGGAGGCGATCGCGGTCTCCGCCTTCTCGATCTGCCGATGCCGCGACGCCCGGGCCGTCGTCCACTGGACGTAGTTGCTGACCCGGAGCTGCTCGGCCTTGAGGGCGGCACGCTGCGTGTTGGCGGCGGTCAACTCCTCGATCGCAGGAACCTTGGCCTTGGCCTCCGCCACCATCGTCAGCCCCCTCGCCAAGCGCTGTTCGTCGGTCGCCAGGTCCGCCTCCGCCTTGGCGAGCTGCTCACGCAGGCGAATGATGTCGGTGCGCCGGCGCTCGCAAGAGGCTTCGACCTCGGACAGGGTCGCGCCGTAGCGTGTGTGGAGCGCCGCAGCGTCGGCCATCGCCTTGAGCCGAACATCGACCAGGTCGAGCTCAGTCTGGATCTCCTCCATCGGCCGGGCAGACGCCGGCTCGGGCGGCAAAGCCTCGATACCCTCGAGCTGCGCCTTGGCCTGCTTGAGGAAGCGGTTCTCCTCGGTGCGTTGGTCGAACACCCTCTTGTACTCGGCCTGGATCTTGTCGACGTCGACGCCGATGAGGTCGAGCAAGATCTTCCGCTGCTTGTCCGCCTTCTCGCTCAGGAACTTGAGCGGGTCGAGGAAGCGCTGCGCGACCAGGTTATCGAGCCAGCTCTGCGGCGAGCTGAGCTTGCCGTCGGGGCCCTTGACGGTGAGCGTGGTGAGGAGCTTGCTCTCGCTCTTGCCTTCCTTGCCGACCTTGAAGATGCGGGTGATCTCGTACTCGCCGTCGTTGAGCTCGACCTTGATGACGCTCGCCTCGACCGCCGGCGACCCGTCGGAGTTGAACTTGATCGGCTCGGGCGGGATGGCATCGCCTCCGGTGAAGGCGACGTCGAGCGCATCCATCAGCGACGACTTGCCCTGGCGGTTCTTGCCAGCGATGAGAAGGATGTTGCGGTGATCCTCGGTCTCGACGTGGACGTGGTCGATGCGCTTGAACCCGCGAACGTCGACGGCGGTGATCTGGAGCTTCTCGTGCTTCATGGTGTCTTCCTAGTAGCTTCCTAGTAACGATGTGGCTTAGCAGGCATGGCGACGCGGGCGCGGTTCAGTCCTCCTCGGGTTCGATCGGCAACCAGGATTCGTCTTCGCCCGGGCTCATCTCGCGCCGGCGCGCATTCCGTTCTGCGGCCGTGGACGGGCGGCACGCTGCCACCACCGCGCGCCAGGCATCGCCGGCGGCGAGGGCCGCGGTGGCGTACGCCGCCCACAGAGACACGTCTTCGAGAATCATGTCGGTGGACTGCACGATGATGCTCTCGGGCGCCATCAGAACGACCGTCTCGCCGTAGTCACGCTCCTCTCGGATCCAGATCTTGGTCACCTTGTCCAAGACACGAGGTCCGTTTCCCATCGCTAACTCCTCGCCCGGTGGACGGACTCGCCCAGGTCCTGGAGGCCGCTGCGCACGGAGTTGCCGATCTCGCTGAGGCGGTCTTCGATGCCGCGCAGCGTATCGACCAACGGCGACGCTGCTTCCGGTACCACCGCCGGCGGTGTCTCGTTCTGGAACCCGGGCAGGAACCGAACGCCGACGGTCGGCACGATCGCCGGCCGCCAGGTCTCGCCACAGTGCTGGCAGGTGTGGGTGTAGTGCGGCTTGGTGGTGAACTCTCCTTCGTCGATGTGGAGCTGGTGGCAGGTTGGGCAGAGGAGGCGCATCGGGATGGGAACCCATCCCGCTTTAGCGCGATCATCCGCCTCCTCGGCACGGATCAAGGCAGCGTCGCGTTCCTCCATGAGCCGCATCTCTCGCTTGGAGTAGTTTCCTCCTTCTGCGTGGTAGCGCGCTGCACAGGGATGCGTCGCGGGCTGGTAGTAACCCGGCCCGTTGTACTCGCACAGATAACAGGGCGCTTGTTCGAAACGCTTGCGGTCGATTGGCACCTCCGTACCCGCAACGCGTCGCGCCAGGATCCACTTGCCCAGCATCCGCAGGTCGGCGAGCCCATTGCAATCGAGCCCCACCAACTCCTTCGGATCAGCATCCCGCAGCTTGGTGGCCATCGTCATCGCCCATGCGTCGCTGACCTCGGCGTCGGCGAGGAACTCCTCCTCCTTGAACTTTCGAGCGCGCGATGCCTCGTCCTTGGGCATGACGTACTTGCCCGCCTCGAGGATGGCGTCGACCACCCAGGCATGCGGCACGAACGGCTCGACGTAGTAGCTCGGAGCGGCGGCCTTCGCGTGCTTGCGCGCCAGCTCGATGGCGGCCGCGCGCTCGAACACCTTGTGACCCGGCCGGGGGCGGGTCCATTCGTACTGGAGCACCGCGTTGATCACGCGGCGCAACTGGCCCTTGAACGCGTCGCGCTCCTCCATCGGCGAGCCGGTGAGGTGAGGGCCCCGATCGCGACCCGCACGATGCGCATCGAAGGTCCAGTAGGCGAGTTCGATGGCGTCTTCGAACCCCTGCTGCTCCTGCGCGTTGAGACGGTCGGTGGGACGCTCGAGGCGGCAGAGCGCCCACTTCGCGAGTGCGCAAACCTTCTGCAGCGTCGGCCGCACGGCGATCTCGTCCGGACTGAACGGAGGCACCAGCAACTCGTCGGCAATCTCCTTGGCCCACTCGTCGCCGATCACCTTGTCGACGTCGCCCATGCGTCACCCCCTCCGGTTGGGCGAGGGGACGGCCGCGGCCATGGTCTTGCGGTTGAGCAGCGCGTTGGCTTCCACGTACTCGTCCTTCCGTGCCCGGTCCTTCCAGCGCTCCACCAGCTCCTCGAGGCGCGCGATGGCCGGCGCCGACGCCGCCAGCTGGGCCTGGATCTCGGCCTTCTCGGTCGCCCAGGCCGCCTCCTGGGTGGCGTGGTCCGCCTTCTGGTCCTCGAGGGCCGCGTTTACGCCGGCGAGCGTGGTCCGCAGGGTCGCGATGTCATCCTCGAGGATGCCGGTCACAGCCAGGTAGCGCTCGGCGCGCTCGTACTCCTCCTGCGCTTGGGCCTGGAACGGCCCCACTGCCACTCGAACGGCCTCGAGCTTCTCCTTCTCGAACCCTTCGAGCTTGGCGAGCAACTCGGTGCGCTCCTCGAGGATGCGCTTGTGCTGCGCCATGAACTTCGCACGGTCGTTCTTCGGCTTGGTCATCAGTTCCGTCCCGTCTTGGTGCAGTCGTGGTAGGCGCGCGGATGGACCGCAACGATGAAGACGCCTTGGGTCGCATCTCCGGCGCGTCCGCGAGCGGCTGGGAACACGCCGATCTGTAGCGGCATGAACACCCAGCCGTAGCTGAAGTTGGTGTGGTGGACGCGATGGATGCGGAGGGCACCGAGCGCGCGCTGTGCGAAACCCTTGAGCCTCATCGACCTCGTCCTTTCTGGAGCTCCTCGAATGAGCCGTAGGCCACGTAGCGAGCGTAGCGATCCCCGTCGAGCCGCTCGGAGCTCAACACCCAGTAGTTCCCTGGCTTCGCCGGGCGCCGGATCCGCACGAGCCACGGCCGTCTCACCACGCCGGCACGTCCTCGACGCGCACAACCCGATACACCCCGGAAGCCCCCGATAGGTTGTAGCGCTTGAGCGTGGTCTCGCCGACCTCGAGGTCCTCGACCTTCTTGTCCTCGGGGTTGACCGGCACGCCGTAGGTTTTGAGGTAGACGTTGTCGGGCCCGATTGGACCCAGCACATCCTCGTTGGTAGCGGTGTCACGGAGCATGTAGCGCCGCTGCGCCATCCCCGGGTGCATAGAATCGCCCATCAGTCCCTCCATTGATCGAACACCATGAACGCGGTCAACAGAACGTACGACACCCAGGTCGCGATCACGCTCATGGCCGCGGTCGCGCCACTTTGGGCCATCGCCATCCCCATGTAGAGAGGCGCCACGATCGTCAGGACGAAGAGAACGCCTCGCGGATCAGGGGCCTGGGGTGCCGGTGGACGGTCTGCGGTCACGCGCCTCTCTCTTCTTTCACGAACAGGCCGAGGAGCGGCGCGAGCTCGTGAGCCCGTCGTTCCTTGATCAACCGCATGGACAGCATCTCGCGCGAGCCCGGGGCGTGCCGGTCGGCGAAGCCGGTGTACCGCATCATCGTCTTCTGGATCGAGCCCTCCTTGCCGGTGGCGACGGCGCGGAGGCCGACGAGCTGGGTGACCATCATCTCCAGCGCGCTCTCGTTCCAGATCCCGTGCTGCTTGAGCGTGCCGTCGATCAGGGCGTCGAGGTACTCGACGAACGTCTCCTTGAACGCGAGGTGACGGAAGCGGCGCGCCTCGCTCGTGAGAGGCGCCTTCCTCGGCCCCTCCTTGCAGTTATCGGCCTCCTCGGCGATGAAGAGGGCTGCCTCAAGCAGAGCGACGCGTAGCTCCCCCTTCTCGACCTGGGGACGATTCTTCCCGATATCGTTCGCGTCTGGATCGCACCCGCCATCGTGACCCTTGAACCGCGTGCAGTACGTCGCCGGCGAGGACATGTCGTCGCCCCACATGAGCCGCGCGCACTGGATGGGACGCGTGGGTTTCGCGGCGAGCAACCTCTCCAGCGCCTCCTCCGCCGGCTTGGCCTCGGGCATGAGCCACTTCGCGATGAAGGACTTCGCCCACTCCAGCGCCGTTCGATCGTCTTCGTTGATCATGTGCCTCCTTTCACCTCTTGTGCCCGCAGCTGGGCGACCCTCTCACGCCGGCGGTCGTTTTTGGCCTGTTGTCGTGCGATCTCGGCGTCGGTTCGCGCGATGGATTGCTCGAGGCGCTCGAGCTCGATGGCGTTCGCCCCATTCAGCCCCATGATTACCTCCGCTTAGCGGCGTCTCGGTCGTTCTCCAGCTTCGTGTAGATCGCCGCGATCTCGTCGTAGACCGACTTCAGCCGTGCCTGACGATCCTCGTGCTCGCGCTTGGCCTGGTTCCAGGCCGCATCGCCCAGCGGGTAGTAGTCGCGGGCGTTCGGAGCCGCCTCCGCCAGACGCGCCATCGCGCTGCCGATCGCCTGGGCGACGCCCAGTGCCTCATCGATCAGGTGCTGGGCGCTCGACCCGTTCAGGTGAACAAGGGGGTGGATGATCTCCTTCGGTGCGTCGCTCATCAGGGGTCTCCCACGTTGGTTGCGTTTTCCAAGGCGGCGATCAATTCCTTCGCTGCCACCACCCACGTCTTGCCGTCCGGCAATTCCAGCACCGCGAAGAGCTTGTGACGCCGATGGTTCTTGACCGTCAGCATGACCTCGGCGTCCCAGGACACCTCGCCATCCTCGTCGGGCTCTGCGATCTCAACCTTGTTGATGCTCTCGATCATGAACCGGTTCTCCTGGTAGCAACTCGACGAACTCCCAATCGAAGACGCCGATCTCCGCGCTGTCGCTGAGGCGACGAACGTTGAACACGATCTCCGGGGCGGCTGGGTCGGTGCCCAGGTCGATGACCGTGCATTCGCCGCCCGCCCAGGTCCCAATCTCCTGGGTATCAACCGTGCGCCCGATGAGCTGCTCGCCCATCAACTCCTTCAGCTTCTGCGCGTTGTAGAACATGATCACCTCTTCGTCGTGGGACGCGCTGCGCGCGCACGTTGCCTAGCGATATCCTCCTCGAGGTGGCGCAGATACTGGAGCCCGGCCACGCAGAGCTGTGACCGCCACCCCCGACCCGTGTACGTCATCGTGCTCGTCATCCGGCTGGTGGTGCTCATGCCGGCACGGAATCCGCGCTGTTCCAGATCGAGCGTCACCATGTAACGACTAGGGCTCGACGTGATCACGATGAACCGATCCCCATCGGACGACCACTCGGCGGTCCAGCCTGCGGGCACCTCGATGCCAGCGGGCAGATCTTTCTTCACCACGCAGATCCTGTCTCCTTTCATGTGACGAGGCGCCACGCCGGAGCCGCCCCCGCAGTTGCAGTTCCATGGCTGGCCCGTCACGGTCGGTTGCTCCAGGCGATCCACCCTCGAGCGAGCTTTCTCGCCAGCGAGAGCTGGTCGCGCGCGCAGATGAGACGCCAGGCCGACTCGATGCCGCGGTTGATGCGGCGCTCGCGCTCGTTCTCGCTGAACTCCTTCTCGGTCGGGTTGCGGCCGTAGCGGTCCCGCAGCTCCGCCGCGAGGGCACGCGTCACCTCCTTGCGGATCTCGGCGATGGTGGCGCCGCGCAGCTCGTCGGGCCCGAGCTCGACCAGCGTGGCCGAGAGCTTCAGGATGATCTTCATCGACCGCCTCCCTTAGCTCGTGCCGTCGCCACCCCGGAACACCACGCGCCCGGTGTCGTAGTTGTAGACCTTGGCCGCCTTCACATCCTTGTTGATGCTCATCACCACCCAGTCCACGCCGGATGGATCTGCCGTGGCCTTGGCGATTGCTTCTTCCAGCGTGGCTGCCTCCACGATGGTGGAGCCGCGAATCACTGCCGCGGAGGCCTCCATGTGCACATCGAACTTGGGCATTAGTCCCCTTTCTCTGCGAACGCAAACATCATGTGCACCACGCCGGCGGCGTCAGTGACCGCGACCGGGTTGAGCTTGAAGAGGCCGCCGCCCGTGTACTGGCATGGGCCGCCCTGCTTCCGGAACGTCTTCTTGTCGTCGGCGCAGAGCCAGCGACCGATGCACGAGAACGCCACCGCACCCTCGGGTGCACCAGCGGCCTTCCAGTCCGCCACAGTCGCGACGTGTCCGCAGCTCGGACACGCGAACTTCCAAGCCATTGCGTCGTCGCCGAACAGCGCCCGGGCCTGGGCCTGCCATTGCTCGAGGGTCATCTCCGTCATGACGCCACCGGTGTCAGGATGATCGAGTGCCAGGAGCTGTTCTTCGGGAACACCACAAACCTCCCCTCAGCGATGTACCGCGCCGACTCGATCGGCTCGCTCATGATCCGTGCCTTCTTCAGCGCGGCCGCCAGCACCTGCAGATCCGACGGATCGGCCGGAAACTCGAATTCCATCACCTCGCTCTTGGGTGTGAACGACGTGCACGGCGTGGAGCCGTCGTAGTCCCCGACCGGCGTCGACGCGCATCTCGCGGAGAGACACGCGCCTTCGCCCCATACCGGCGAGTCGCGCATGACGTCGCCCAGGAAGGCCGGGCCGTCCGGAGGACGGCCCGGTCGGCGGTGGCCGTACTGGGGGCAGCCGCACATGCAGGTCTGGCTGACCTTGTGGACATAGCGAACGTCGTACCTAGCCATCCTTTGCCTCCTTCTCCATGTCGAAGATCAAGCCCTTGGGCATCTCCATCGGCTTCAGCTCGATGAGCGTCTTCTCGAACATCGGCGCCGGCTTGACCAGCGGGGCCGGCGACGCGAACGGCGCGTGACAGCACCACATCACAGCACCGAACGACGAAACGTGGATGTCCCGCGTCGGGGTGATATGGCAAGGGCAAGAGCAAGGTGTATCCATCGCCTCCCTCAGAACGGCGGCTCTTCGCCGCTGTAGGTGCGAGGCGGTACCACGATCGGCGCCTCCTCATCGAAGAACGCGTCCGCCGCCGGCGCCTGCTTGTGGGCCTCGAAGTCGCCGCCCGTCTGGAAGTCGTCGGGCAAGTTGCCCGAGTACCCGCTCTTGCCGCCCCCCATCCCCTTCAGGAACCGCGTGAACGCCGGTGTCTTGCGGTATCCCTTCGTGGTCTTGCGCAGCAAGCGCTCGCCGACCAAGTACTTCCACAGCCGCTTCATGTCGTCGTTGTCGAGGTTCACCATGTCGGTGAACGACGGCTTGCTCAGCAGGTCGACGTCGAGCATGGTCGCGATGATCGAGTCGCTCTCTTCCCCGAACGAGGTGAGCGTCTTCTTGATGTTGATCTTCTTGGCCTCGCTGTAGTGGTTGTCCTGCTTGTACTTCCTCGCGTACTCGAAGTACGCCATCGACTTCTTGCGGTAGCTGCGGTCCATGAACGTCGCCGCGAAGTCGACATGGCTCGTGGTGATCAGCACCTTCTTGGCGTCGATGTCGGTCGAGAAGAGCCGTGCCGCCACCGCAGCCGCGATGCGCGCCAGCTTGAGGCGTAGGTCCGCACGCTCGGCGAGCGGGATGTCGCACTCGTAGGTGTCGCCGAGTCGGTCCGCCCACCGCAGGAGACAGTCTTCGGCACCGGCCTGCCACTCCACCTGGTGGGGCTCGCGCGACCACGCCCACAGCACCAGCGACCGGCAGAGGTCAGCCGTGTAGACGTGAGGGAGCTCGCTGCGGTCCCAGCGCTTGTTGATGAGCTCGGTCTCTACCTCGTCCTTCTCGGCGATCACCGCCAGGTCGACACGGCGCAGGTCCTGCGCCTCATCGAAGAGGTCCTCGACAGCCTGGATGCCGTAGTTGAACCCGGCCATCTGGCCGCGGTTGTTTCTCGGGTTGGTGATGAAGATGAGGCGGGTACGCGCCCAGGTCTCGTAGTCGGCGTTGACGCCGCCGCCCACGGCCTTCCCCGAGCTGCGCAGCTGCGTCATCTTGCCGACCTCCTCGCCCGGGATGCCGGCGAACTCGTCGATGATCAGGAGCCGCCGGTCGTTCTGCGGAATCTTGCCCCACCGCAAGATCCACTGCCCCTGCATCTGGATCGAGGCGTAGACCAAGCCGGTGCGCTTGCTGTCCTCGCCGGCGATGAGCTCCCCGAGCCCGTAATGGCGCATCAGGCGCTCGATGAGCGTGGTCTTGCCCGTGCCGGTGTCGCCCATCACGAGCAGCTCGAACCAGCCCTTGTGGATGGGCTGACCGGCGAACTTGAACCCGATCACCGAGTGGTAGCAGAGGTCGACGCCGATGCTCAGGTCGAACCGGCCGCCGATCTGGTGCACGTTGGCGGTGAGGTCGCGGTGGATCTCGAGGAGCTTGTCGGAGACCGACTGGTCGGCGCGTGGTTGGAAGATGCGGAGCTTCTCCTTGAGCTCCGTGGTCATGTGGAACTGATCGATGTCGTTCTGTGCCGGGTCGGCCTTGTCGAACAGGAAGCAGATGCGCTGGTCCTTGGGGTGACCAAAGACCTGCGCCTCGATCATGTACTTCTTGTTCGCCTCGATGCCGTGGCCCAGGTAGAAGGCGCGCCGCACCACGTGCTTCGCGCTCTTCTTGCTGATGTCGTCGTCCTCCTCCATCGTCTGTTCGTACGCATGGGCGTGGTCGACCATGGGGATGACCTGCATCTCCTCGACGTTGCTGCTCTGCAGAACCTCGATGCGGTGCTTGTGGCAGTCCTTGGGGATCCCGTTCTTCGCCTTGATCGTCCCCTTCCGGTTGGAGTCGTTGACGTCGACCAGGTCGAGGACGGCGCGCTCCTCCGCATCGAAGGTGAACTCGAGCTTGCCGGACGCGCCGCTCAGGTTGTTCGGACAGGGCTCGCAGATTGCGGCGTCGGGGCTCGGGCTGCAGAGGATGCGACCCTTGACCGGCAGCTCGAACGGCGCCTTGGCGATCGCCGCCACGTGGATCGCCGTCTTCACCTTGGTGTTGACGTAGCAACCCTTGCTGGCCTCGCTGAGGTGGATCTCGGGGACCTGGGCGGGCTCCTGGTCGGCGGGACTCTTGATCCAGGGGCACTTGTCCTCACCAACGCAGGCAACGCGGCCGTTTTCGCCAGTGCCGTTGAGCGACCGGATGAACCGACAGCTGAACTTCACGCGGCCGCGGTAGGCCTGATCGATGACCGACCGACCGTTCGAGACACGCTCGCGCGTGTTCTTGTCGAGGGGATAGTGCGTGCGCGCCCAGTCGTCGAGCTGCTTGATCGCCTCGCGCTTGCCGATGCCGGCGTCGTGGAAGAAGCCGGCCAGCGGCAAGGTCACGCGATTGCGGTTCGGCCCGCCCTCCTTGGGTCCGTTCTTCAGGATGTCCTGGATGCACACCGGGAACGTGTCGTCGGTGTCGGGGCGCTGGATCGCGCGTCGCGGCATCAGCTTCTTCAGGTCGCGGTACGCGTCGTAGGCCTGGTAGTGCTCGTGGTACCAGGCCACCGCCACCGGGTCGGGCGCGATGTCCTTGTAGTCGTCGGACGGATGCAGGTGGCTGTCGGGGAGCGCCTCGTCGCTCTTGCCTCGAGGTCCTTGCGCGCAGTGCTGGATCTGCGCCGGCGTCCAGATCGCGAGCTCGTTGAGCGTGAGCTCGATCTTGAATCGCCCGGTCTTGGGATGGATCGTGTTCGGGATACGCCACATCCGTGGGATCGAATAGACCGACCGGTCGAGCGTCTTGAGCGACAGCGCGTCACCGAGCTCGCACGCGATCGCCTTCACGATGTAGCTCAGGTGCATGTGCGGCTTGATGCCGAACGGCTCGGGCCGCACCACCAGGTGGAAGCCCTTCGAGCCCGAGTACCAGGGCTGGATGTGGTGCGCGTCGAGGTCCGGGAACGTACGCGTGAACCACTCGACCAGCGCCCGGATATCGCCGAGCGCCATCGTCTGGGCCTCGTCGTAGCTGAGCCCGAAGGCGGGGCCGTCCTTCTTCTCGGGGTCCGCGTCGAAGTCGAAGTAGAGGCCGTGGTAGTGCGACTGCTGCTCGGGCAGCTCGTCGGCCTCGCGTTCGGCCGCGATGCGCCGCGCGGTCTCGATCTCCTCGGGGGTCTTGGCCTTCTTCTTGGCGGCCGCTTCCTTCTCGCGCTCCTTCTCCAGCTCGCGGAGGCTGGTCGCGTCCTTGAACCGCTGCACGGTCGAGAAGGCGTTCAGGCCCGAGGCCTTGGCGACGATCCGTCGTTGCACGTCGCCCACACGCATGCGGACCCAGGGCTGCTTGGCCTTGGTGACCGGATGCTCGGTCTGCGCGTCGACGTAGGCGTAGTCCTTCCAGTACGTCATCGCGCTCCTTGATCAGGTGTCGTGGTAAAGAGCGCCCACGCAAAGAGAACCATCGAGAGCACCAGGCACCGCCTCATGCCGCGAGCTCGCGCGCGATCTGCCCGCGCCATCCCTCGCATCCCCGGTTGAACGACTCGCCGAAGTACATCCCGCTCTCGTTGGGACACACGACGCCGCGGCCGCCGCAGCTCGCGCAGGGCGCCATCGATCCATCGCCGTAGAGGAGGTGGCCCTCTTGGCAGTCCTCGCACCGCACCGTGGCCGCCGTGCAGTGCGGGCAGGCGGTGTAGCGTTCGATGAGAGCGGTGACCTGCTGGATCATCGGTCGTCCACAGCAATTCCGAGCTCGCGGAGCAGGACGCGCACCTGTTCTTCCGCACCGAACGCGTCCTGCCCGATGAACCACTCGCCCCATCGCTCCACCTGTTCTTTGGTTACAGTGCGTGCCGACCGAACGAGTCGCATGTCTCGGTCGGGCGCGAGCAGCTTACTGAGAATGGCGATCGAGGCAGGCCACTTGTTCTCGTACCAGTCGCGAACGATCGAATCCTCGAGCGCGGTACGAACGCGATCTCGATCGTCTTTCACGGCCGTCAGTGCCCATCCAAGAGCCTCCTTCTCTTCGGGAGTCAATATCGAATGGGTGCTCGCCGCCGCAAGCTCTTGTGCAATCGCCAAGCGGAGACAGTGGCCGGCCTCGCTTGCCATTTTCTTCATCCGCGCCACGAACGCGGCGCTGCTATCGTTGCCGACAGCGTCTCCAAAGTTCGCCATCGCATCGCCAGCGGCGGTTAGGGCGAGGTTGATCGTCTCGGGTAGCTCGATGGGTTCAGGGATGTCGCTCATTCGGATGGCTCTCCTTGTTGATCGCTGCCCATTCGTAGGCGCGGCAGGGGACCGTACCGCGACCGTCACGGTCTTCGACCGCGCGGAGCCAGGCTCGTGTCTGCGGATCGCTCTCGCTGAGGAGCATCCAGTCCGACGGCACCACCTCGTCCACCCAGCGTTCGCCCGAGACGAGACGACCGGACCCATCGCCGATGAAGTTCATGCACGGCTCACGATGTCCCTTGCCGCGAAAGATGTCGGTCGGCGACTGTCCGGGCCGCATCTCGTAGGGCACGCCGTAGAGCCAGCCGTTGTAGGGATGGCGCCACAGCACGCGGATGTGTTCGAACGATCTCATCGCCGCCTCGCTTGGGCCCAGGTGCGTGCTTCTCGCCGCGACCAGCCGAGCTGGCGACACGCTCGACCGATACGGTGGTCGGTTAGCCAGAACGTGTCCGGCATGCCGCCGATCGACGCGAGGTCGAGCACGTCCTTGGCCAGGGTCTCCGCTACCTTGCCAAGCGCGGTCTCGATCGCCTGCTGACGACTTTTCAGCCCAGCCGTTGCGACAGCGATCCGTTTGTTGTGTTCGCGGGGCATCATCTCCTCCTGCGTGGATCGTCGGTCTTAGGCCAGCGGAACGACTTCGGGTTGGCGAGCATGTACGTGACGTAGTCCCAGGCCTGGGCGAGGCTATCCCAGGCGTATCCGTTCCAGGGCTTCCGGCCGAACTCGGGCAGCCCGCCGGTCGTGTGCATGCGCCCCTTCGGATCGAACAGCGCCCACGGGTGGTTCGCGGTCGGGTGACCACAGTGCTCGAGGAACCAGCCGCTGGTGTGGTGCCAGCGCGCGTTGAGCTTCGTCCATGGCCGAGGGTCGGTACGCTCCCATCCCGCCGGCGGCTTCATCGTGCGGGTGCGCGTCACACGTCACCCGGATCATGGCCTGGTCCCGGGGCGAACACGTGGTCTCCCTGCAGCTCGAGCACGTGGTGGTACCAGAGCTTGCGGCGTTCGTCGGCATCATCCAACGCGCCGTCCGCTTCGATGAGGTCGCGCGCGTCGATGCAGCAATCCATCGGATCGTTCTCAGTGAGGCCGAGCGCCGTGTCGACACCGTAGCTGGTGAGGGTGACCCGCAAGCGGAGCGAACATGTTCGGTGGCCACACCAACGAGAGTTGTCCTCCTCGCCATCCATCCGACCGAGGTAGACGTCGGCCTTCTGGATCCGCTTCTTGCCTGCAGGCGTGTAGCGACGCAGGTAGCGTTGGTGCGCGATCGCGTGCTCGTAGCAGTACTCCTGCTCGACCGATCCCTCGGGCGACTCGAGGTAGAACCCAGGGACCGCTTCATCGGGTTCGGTCCACAGCCATTGCCGTGCCACATGGATCTGATCAGGCGTGGGGAGGTCAAGGATCTTCCACGCGTCGTGGGGCCACCGCTTCATGAGAGCCACCGCTCGCTCGGCTTGGTGTACTTGACGCAGGCGTCGGTGGTGCTCCACGAACAGTGGCTGGTCGCCCATGCAACAGCATCGGCAGGCGCTGGTTGTGGATGCGTGCGGCCGATGCTGGTCCAGTAGGCGAGGTCTACTTCGGTCCATCGCGGCTTGCGGCAGTTCGGACAGAAAACGGCCACCGTCACCTCGGCACCAGCCCGTGAGCGCGGTCGATCTCGAGCTGGCCCTCTGGCGAGCGCGGCTTGCCGTCGTCTTGGTGGCAGCGATGACCGCGGTGCCAATCGCGCCAGCGACCGGTGAACCACCTCGGCGAATCATCGATGCACGACGGTGTGATGACTTTGATCTCTACCTGAGGATAGTCCTCGCGTAGCGCATCGAACGGGTCGTCGCCCTCGGTGGCGTTCGGCCCATCAATGTAGTTCTGCCTCCCCAGCTTTGCGATGCAAGCAGGGCAGATCGCGTTCGGCCCATCGATGTGCGCGATGCGATGCCAGAACGCCGGCAACGTCATCTGCGGCCAGTCGCCTGTGCTGGCAGGACAGCAGCGGCACTCGTGGATGGTCATGTGCACGGAGGGACTGAGTTCAACGATGAGCGTGGTCATAGGCCTACGAACCTTGTGCCCCTGCAAAGGCTGTGGATTACGGAACACGAGAGGGTGTGCAAAACGGACCAGTGTCTAAGCCGAAAGACAGACCACAGTCGATCAACAGCCTGTGGATAACATTGGTCGGGAGACGCGGAGGAGAGAGAGAGGAGAGAAAAAAGGATACCCTCACTTTGGTTTGAGGTTGGGGGGGTTCTTGAATGAGTGTTGAGCGGGTACCCCCGGGCTCGATCGATGTGGAGGTAGCTGTTTTCAACTTGGACCCCACATCTCCTCCGGGTTCTGTGTGTCTGCGTTACTGTTCTCATCGCGATTCATGAGGTGTCGGTTTCGTTCCGACCGGCACCCACGTACTCTGACGTACGCCCTCATCCACTCCATTGAGGCGTGTTCTGTGGTGCGGACTACGGTTCTAACGTATCCTACAGGTCGGTTGACGCAATGCGCCACCTACACGCCCGAGAGCGATTATCGTGAACACAACGCGGCGCGTTAGTGTGAGCGCCGCGCGCGGCTCAGGCGTCGAGCGCGTGGACGGCGCGTGCGACGGTGCGATCGCTGAGGCCGTAGTGGTCGGCCAGCCACGCGATCGGATGATCATGATCGTGGTGCATCACGCGCAGGTTCTCACGCAGCGCGGTGCTGATCATGTGCGGCTGCTGGTTGCGCGGTCGCAGGTAGAGGTGGAGCGGCGTCACGCAGCGCGCGACCTCGCAGGCAGCGCGTACCACCAGGTCCTCTGCGACCAAGCCGACGTCGAGCTCGTAGGCAAAGCGACGGATGGGGATCTGAACGCCGCGTGTGCGAAAGAACGCCTGGCCATCAGAGCGGGTCGGTCCTGTCCATAGCCAGCACGTGCCGGCGTGGTGATCAGGATCGATCCAGTCGAGCGAGGGTCTCGACACGCGCGCACGGAATGTTGGTGCGTGCTCATAGATGAACGAGGGCGGTGTGTAGTTGCGAGGGCGGCGTTCGCGGCCGCGGGTGATGTTGTAGGGATCGTAGGCGGGCCCGGTGGGCGCGATGCGTGGCTGCATCTCGCTGGCCTTATGCCTGTCCGAACTGTGCGCTGTACTCGGTGCACACGTCGAACGGGTTTCGTTCATCCCACTGCGCGAAGAAGTTCTTCACCGCCATCGCGGCGTCGACGCCGGTCTCGCATTGGTGGCTCACCTGGATGATCAACGAGGTGCCGGTCTCGAGCTTGCGATGCAGACGGGCCGAGACGTGGCCGCCCTTGTCGAACAGCGGTGTGCCGTCGCCGCCAAACAGCACCAGCTTCTTGCCCTCGTGCACGACGGGGGCGACGTCGCGCAGGAAATCGAACGTGAAGCCGGCCTGCAAGATCCGCCGAACGAGCTCGCCCCATCGAGCGCCATCGACGGGTTTCAAGAAGACCAACACCTCCTTCGGCGGGGCACCGTGCCAAAAGACGGTGTAGAGCGACGCGGTGGGTTCGGGTTGGAGCAGCGGGACGACGTGTTCGTCCAACCACGCCTTCTTGTCGAAGTCGGGCATCGAGAAAATCCCCCATGGTGATGCGGTCCAGAGGTCGTGAGGTACGAGCATCGGCCGCCGGCGTCGAGATGGTCAAGGTAGGGCCCGCCACTCCCGACCGACGCAGTGCATCGGGCCAGGCGCAGCGCACCAACGAAACGCTACCGGTAGCGTGACCTACGGTAGGATTCGACGGATGCCTCCCGTCATTCCCCGATGCGCCAAACATCCCGATGCCGGCGTCATCAGCGCGCGGAAGATCGGGACAGATCAGCGGGTCTGGACGTGCCTGATCTGCGGCGCGGTGCTGGGTAACGCACCGGGCACCGGGGCCACCGGGTTCGAGACCGACGCGATCGGCATCCACCCGGACGACATCGAGACCCTGGACGATTGCGAGACGCTCGAGCTGGCAGAGATCGAGCCGATCGAATGACGGCGGCGCCGGTGGGAGCGGTGGTGAAGCTCTACGTCGACGCACCGTGGCCGCTCGAGCCCGGGTGCGTGCTGACCACGCCGACGAAGCGCGCGTATCTCGTCATCGCGGTGCGGATGCAGACGAAGGGCAAGCGCCGCGGTCGTCAGCACCTGCAGGCCGTGGTGGCGGACCCACAAGACCTTCCGCTCGGCGCCCCGACCTTTGGCATGCGCTGGTACAAGCGCGGCCGCGGCCGCTGATTCTTACGGAATAGGTATGGGCTAAGAACGGCGTGGGGGGCCGCCGTGCCCGCTTGCGCGGGCGGGTGATCAGAACGCCATGTGGCGCGCGTCCGACTGCAAGTACTTCGCGTCGTCGTCGAGCACGCGGGTCATGGCAGCCCCGTAGGTCATGCCCACGAAGCTTGAGGCGACGTACGACTTTTCGTCGCAGAAGAAGGTGTAGAGCACCTGCTCCTCCGACGCGTTGTCGTACGACACCATGATCTTGTGGGTGTGGCCGGGGCTGGTGCTGCACGCAGGGATACGGCACGCAGTGATGCGCGTCTGGGGACTGGGCAATGACATGGCTGGCTCCTTCCCCTCTCTTGTGCCCGAAACCGGATCCTGGTCGGCATGCGATGGCCACCGTGAGAGCACGATCTCGCGGCAGTGGCGGCAACGATGCCCGACGCGCTGCTGCATACCGCAGCAACCGCCCATCATGTGATCACCCGATCGAACCGTCGTGCGTGTCGGCAGGCGGCCGCCGACGCCTTCGTGGTCTGCACGGTCGCCGGCGAGAGGCGCGTTTCCGCCATGGTTATCTCTCCGGGAGGTCGGCAGCGTCCGCTCCGCCATCACGCGCTACGTACTGATCGTCAGCGAGGATCTCCTCGATGAGCTTCTTGATGCGCCGATTGGGTGGGCGGGGGCGGAGCTCGTAGAACAGCGAGAGGAGCTCACGCTTGGACACGATGTACACGGCATCGCCATGGGTGAACGCGTTGGCCTCGTTCGACGCGGGGTGCCCGCCGTCCTCGGCGCGCTGGATCATCTCCACGACGGTCAGCTTGGTGAGCTTCATGGGTCGTCTCCGAAGTTGACGCCGGACCGGTGGTACACGTCGATCCGTTCGAACAGGTGCTGCTTGGTGCGCGCGAACCGCTCGTTCCACACCTCGAGCCCCAGCTTCTCCGCCAAGAAGCCGAGATCCTCGTCCGCCGCGAAGATGCGCATGGCGCCGGCACGCATCCCAACGCTGACGGCAAGGCCATCCGTCGTGGTGGCGCACGTCGGATCATCCGGACACGACACCACGAACTGGCTCTTCACGCTCTGTTCGTTGTCCCAGAGGATCCACAGCCCCTTGGCGCCCACGGCATGGACGTGCAGCAGGTCGCCGGCGCAGTACGCGTACTTGTCGCGGAAGATGTCGGGGATGTGGCAGCCCTTCAGGTCGGAGTCGACGGTGACGACCAGGTCGAGCTTGGGCGGATCGGAGGAACTGCAGCGTTGCACGACGGTCTGGGTGGTGAAGAAGGCGGCGAGGAACATCGTCGTGCAGTAGGGGTAGCTCACGGCGACTCCGGGATCGTGAGGCTGGTGACCTTGATGATGGCTGCCAGTGCGTCCTCCGCCTGAAGCTTGCAGTTGTGAAGCGTGTCGGGGGTGCTCCACGGCGGATCCCATTCGTCGCTGATCGTCCACTCCCACGCGCGCTTGGTGGCGCGGATGTAGGCCCACGGCTTGGGGCCGGAATGTCGCGGGTCTCCATCCACCTCCAGGCCCGGCAAGCGCCAGATCGTGTCGGCCTCGGTCGGGCCCTTGACCGCGATCTCCCACCGCGGGTTCGGGGTGCGCAGCGGTGCCGGCAACTCCTCGAGGTTGAAGTGCATCGCCCGGTGTTCGGCGAGCTGCGCGTCGAGGTCCATGCCCAGGTGGTAGACCTCCATGACCCGCTGCATGTTCTTCCCGTTGTAGTCCTCGAAGACCTTGCGCACGCCCGCGTCGGCGTAGACATGGACTGGATAGTCTCCGTGGTCGAAGGTGTCGCAGACGATGATCGTGTGGGTGGCGCCCAACTCCTTGCCCACCTCGAGCCAGCGCCGGATCTGCTCCTTGGAGGTTCCCATCAGGGCAGCCGCCGGTCGCCGAGGTCGGTCATGAGGAAGAAGGCCGCATCGATGGGCGTCAGGTTCGCGTCGTTCGGACTCTCGGCCCGGTTGTTGATGATCTGCCAGCCACGCGCTTCGAGGACGTCGACGAGGGCGACTTCGGTGAGCATCGGCGCGAGGTTGCGGCGGGTCTCCTCGGCCTTGTGCTTGTTGAAGATGGCGGCGTGCAGCGCGGCCTCGGTGCTGGCGAGCTCGGCGAGGCCGGCGAGCCGGTTCGTGTCGAGGCCGTAGCTCTTGTGGTCGAGGATCCACAAGATCGCGAGGTAGTCATCATCGGCGAGGGTGGGCGCCGCCGTGTGGAGGAGGCGGAGCTTGATGAGCGCGAAGGCGCCTCCGAGGGGGGTGCTTTCCTCGGGGTAGCCGGTAGCGGGGAGCGCCTGGAGGCGCGCGAGCTGGGCGTTGAGCTGTTCGTCGGTCGGATTGATCATGATGTCGTGTCCTTTCGCGATCCTTATGCCAGGACCGTGCGTCAGAACCAGAGCGCCTCGAGGTTGGGATGGAGGGCTTCGGTGTGGAGGGTGCGGAGCTGGTGCGGCTTCACGTCGACGCCTCAATCTTGGGCGGCCAGGTGTTCTCGAGCATCTGCTTGGCTTCGCGCAACCCGACCCCCGCCCGCGCTCGGAAGGCCTTGATGGCCTCGATCTTCGGGTGCGGTCGCTCTGGCGTGCCCGGCTGGTGCCACAGCGCGATCTCCTCGGGCGTGGGATCCGTGGGATGGAACCGCATGGCGACCTCGGTGGCGACGATGCGCTCGAACTCGCTGAGCTCGATGATCGTCAACGACTGCACCAGCGCGATCATGGTCTCCTTGCGCATGACCTACGCCTCGCACCAGTGGTCGCTGTTGCAGGTGCCGACGCCGGCGACGGTGCAGTCGGCGTTGGTGAAGCAGCGGTTGACGCACGAGCCCCACGCCAGGTTCGGATCTTCCTCGCCGATGCACTCGGCGCCGAGGAACCCGGGCACCGAGCCCGGGCAGTCGAAGTCGTCGTAGCAGGCGAGCAGGCACACGTTGCTGTAGCAGAGCGCCCAGAGGTCCTCGCTGTCGCAGATGAGGAGGCCATTCTGGTCGAAGCAGTCGGGCGCGCAGGTCGTCGACCAGCACGAGGTCTCCTCGTTGGGGCACTCGCACGCGCGCATGTAGGGGCGCTCGATGTCGGTCCAGGACGAGCAGACCTTGCCGTCCTGCTCGGTGGTGCGGGTGGTGGGAACGTCGCACGCGGCGACGAGGGCGACCGTGAGGACGGCCAGGATGAGATGCCAGATCGGACGCATGCAGGGCTCCTGGGTGGACATGTTCGTCGAGACTATCTGACTTATGCCGGAATGGGATCCGTGGCACCCTCGGTGCGATGAAGCCCAGCGAGCAGGCGATCGCTGCCCTGGTGGTGACCTGGCTCGAAGATGCGGGCCACGACGTCTACCAGGAGGTCGAGTACCGTGGCGCGATCATCGACATCGTGGTGTTAGTCGGGCCCGGCAAGGAGGTGTGGGTGGTCGAGACCAAGACGCGGTGGTCGCTGGAGCTACTCACCCAGTGCGTGGAGCGGCGCGCGATGGCGCATCGGGTGTTCGCCGGCGTGCCCTATAGCCGCGTCGACCACAGTCAGCTGTTTCGCCAGCTCGGGGTGGGCAGCCTGATCGTGCGACCGGACGCCTACGACGAGAAGGTGCGGTGCACGCACTTTCCGAGTCGGACGACGTCGCGTACGAGGGACTGGCCGCGCGAGCTGCGCGCCCGGCTCGGGCCCGGGTACAAGACCCACGCGAAGGCTGGATCGCCCAATGGCGCCGGGCGATGGACACCGTTCCGCGAGACCTGCGAGCGCCTGGCGTACGCGGCGCAGGCGCAGCCCGGCATCACACTCAAGGACGCGATCGCCGGGATGACGCACCACTACAGCTCCGCCGCGGCCGCGCGCTCGAGCATCCGCAAGTGGGTCGAGCTCGGCAAGGTGCCGGGGGTGCGGTTGGATCGGAAGGAGAAGCTGTTGCGGTTGTTTCCAAGCTAAGAAAGCGCGCCCAGTCTTCAACAGCGCGCTCCCCGCCGGGCAGGCACCTCGCCGGCCGTTACGTCACCCCACTGCGGTGCCGCAGTCGTTGGGGTCCAAGGGTTCCTGGGTTCGGCTGGTGATCTGCGGGAACCGCCGCAGGACCTGGCCGGGACACTTAATGTCGACGCATGGTCGTCCTCCTACCGGTCCTTATGCCAGACCAGCTGGTGTGATAGGTTCACACCATGAAGGAGCACCGCTACCCGGTCGGCGCCGAGGTCGAGAGCGTCACCGGCATCAAGGCCAAGGTCCTCGAGCTCGTGCCCATCCGCGATGCGCGCGGCGAGCCGAACTACCGGGTCCAGACCGAGCTCGGCAAGGCGGTGTGGCCTGACGACGCGCTGAAGTAGATCATCCGCGCTTTCGTTCGGTGCGTTCGATCTTGGTGTCGGGCCCGGTGATCTCGATGCGCCGGAGACGCGGATGGTCGCCGAGTTGGTTGCGCACGAGGAAGTCCTCGGCCATCTCGAGGGACTCCGCTTTGACGATGACCTCCTCGCTGCCGCCATGGAGCATCACGAACGTCATGTTCATGAACTCGGGCGGTCGCAGGTTCACGTAGACGCGGAAGGGCAGCGCCGGATCCTCGTCGTACCGAGGGGTACTGCCGGTGTGGTAGACGAAGCGCACACCGCGATCGAGCGGGGCGAGGTTCAGGGTGGGTGGGGTGTTCATGGTGGTCTTGGCTCCCGGTTTCGATCAGCGCTGCCGTCGGACGCGGTCGACGACCGCGGTGCTCTTGCGGACGATCTCCTTGACGGAGCCAGTGCGGAACGCCCCCTTGAGGCCCTGGACGAGCTTCTTGCGCTGGGTTGGATCGTTGAGCGCCGCGCGCATGCCGCGACAGGCCGTGGCGGTGAGAAGGCCGCCGCAGAACGTGCAGTTGTGCTTGGGCATGGTGTCCTCTCAGAAGGTGACGGTGACCGACCAGAACACGCGATCGTTCTTCACCTGCCGGATCGCGTGTGGGATGAGCTCCGGCCGGAAGCAGACGGCGCTCTCGGGCCGGAGCGGCACCGGCGTTCCGGCGATCTGCAGGTTGGTGTCGACGCCGCCGAGCACGTAGCCCATGAGGCGAGCATGTCCGTGAGCACCTTCGGGTGCTGGATCGATGTGATCCGGCCACGATGATCCGTGCGGAAACCGCAGGAAACAGGCCTCGTAGCCGATCACGACCGGTTCGGAGGTGATGACCAAGAGCACCTTGGCGACGAACTCGTTGAAGGCCTCGCTGCCCTCCTCCTTCTTGACCTCGAGATCGAAGCGGCTGCGGTAGTAGTACGCCTCTCGGCCGCGTTCCCACAGGCGGTTCGGATCGGCGGCGATCTGGATGAGGGCCGCCTGTTCGTGGCTGACGAGGAAGGGTGGATAGACAGTGAACTGTTCCATACCGATCTTGTGCCCGATTCGAGGCTAAGGTTGTGCGGGTCATTGGGCGGCCGACCCGCGGTGGGCCGGCGAGAGGATCAGTCGAGGTACTTCGCGAGGGCGACAACCGCAATCACCATCGCGATGAGCACGAAGGGGGAGAGGGTGAAGCCGAACGAGAGGGACATGTGGTGGCTCCTTTCATCTCTCTTATGCCTGAAACCGGATCGTGATCGAGGCTAACGAAGAAGCACGCCCTTCTTCGCCCCGCTGTGCTGCGCGCCCGTCACGCCGCGGCCGGCGGTGGAGTCGCACGTCTGCACGTGTTGCAGATCCACACCTCGACGAGATCGTCGATGAGCGGCAACGGCCGCTTGAGGAGGGCGGCCTGGAAGTACTTCCGCACGCGCCAACCGTGCGGGTCGGGCAACCCCGGTGGGGTCTTGTAGTTGGGGTTGCCGGTCGTGGTGCCGCAGGCACAGCGCAGGATCGGGTGGGTCACTGGTTCGCCGCGGCGAGGAACTTGGCGTCGAGCTCCCTGCGGATGAACTCGTTCGCCTCCTTCGACGCCTGGCCGCGTCGTTCCGCGACGCAGACCTCGAGCCGCATGCCGTCGATGAAGAGGACGTAGTCATCCTTGAGCGGCTTGATGATCACGGTGACGCGGTCGAGGTCGACAACGGCCTCGGCGCGAGCGAGGTTGTGGCTGGTCGGGTCGGGTCGGTATCCGACGACCATCTTGATCGGGTAGGTCATGAGTGGTTCCTTTCCCTCACCTTATGCCCGAAGTGCGGGCCTGCAGGCATCCGCTCGAGCCGGGTCGGAAGGTGCGACAGACGTCGGGGCGCGTGTCATAGATGCGGCACGAGACGCGCTTGTGGATGGTGCCGCGCAGGAACACGCACACGCCGCGACGCGTGGTGGGCGTGACGCCGGCGACGCCGGCGAGCGCGGAGAGAACGCCGGCGTCGGGTGGTAGGAGCCGATCTCGGACATGGCGCGACATGCGCTTGACGTCCTCGATGGTGCAGTCGGCCCAACCAAGCGACCCAGCGCGGCGCCCTCCCGAGCAGCATGCGCCGCAGGTGCGGCAGTCGAGCGTGGCGGCCACGGTCAGTCTTCGTGGCCGTCGCGGCCGTCGAGCTGCACTTCACCCTCGATGACGGCATCCATCCACTTGACCACCGATCCTCGCGCTTCAAGGCGGAGTGCCTCGAGGCCGGGCCGCAGATGCCCGTTGGGGAAGGGCACGAGCAAGTTCTCCCATGCCTTGGCGTTGCGGATCGTGCGCGCGTACGTGCGGGTACGCATCATCGCGTTCTCGGCCTTGGCGAGCGCTTCGATCTCGCCGGGGCCGACGTACCGGGTCTTCGCGATACTCCTCAGCCACGAGCCGGCGACGAGGGACAGCGCGGCGATCGTGGGCGCGACCTGGAAGAGGACGGCGAAGTAGGGCCGCATCTCCTCCAGGTCGAGCTCGGGCGAGAGGCGGCAGGCGAGGTCGAGCTGCTGCTCGAACGGGTCGACCGCCGCGTCCACGGCCTTCGCGTGGAGGTCATCGCGCAGCGCGGCATCGTGAAGAACGTCGTGAGGATTGTGCATTGGTGTTCGTGGTTCCTTTCGACGCCCTTATGCCCGCGCGACCGCTGTGACCTACAGCTTGAGGTCAGGGACCTTCCACGAGTCGCGGTCGCAGTACGCGGCGTAGACGGGCTCGTGCACGCCCTCGACGATGACCGCGGTGACGAACGGGCCCTCGATGACGACCCGCGGCTTGCGTCGGGACGGGCCGCCCCTCGCCATCGCGAGCTCGGCGGCGGCCCGAGCGAGTCCGCCGAGGTGGTTCATCTGCAGCGTGAACTGCTCGGCCGCCTGGTAGATGACGTTGTCGCCCGACGCGATGCCGATCATGTGCGCGGCCTCGTCGCTCGCGGTGAGGTCGATCATGGGGAACTCGACCTCACCGGCCTCGGTGTAGCCCTCAAGGTCCGAGCTCGTCCACTCGGCCTGCATGAACAGGGCGATCTGGCGGAGGTCGTGCTGGGTCTTGACCTCGTCGGGCAGGGCCTGGCGGAGGAGGAACTGGACGTTCGACTTCTCGGTCTCGATGCCGACGAGCTGCGTGGGACCGACCCGGGAAGACACCGCGATGTTTTGGCGGAGGTGGGCGTAGCGGTGGCCTCCTCGATCGAGCTCGTCGCCGGCGCTCAGCCAGCGGCCGCCGAAGCGAGCGACGGCAGCGAGGTAGAGGGAGTTGGGCCGGCCCTGGGTGATCTTGGCCGGCCAGCCGTGCTTCTGGAGGAAGGTGCCGTGGTCCGTGATGTCGGTCGTGGCGTTGGTCTGGATCTTGTCGTGGAGGACGCGCGCCGCGACGGCCGCTCGTCGGCGGAAGGACTCGAGCCACTCGACCTGGTCGACGTTGGCGAGGTCGCCGGTCCACTGCGGGGTGCCGCCGAGGAAGGTGTCGGCCGCGGCGAGCGCGGCGGGCATGGTGAAGGGAGAAGACGCGAAACTGGTCATGAGGCTCCTGTTCGAGAGCGATGTTGCTCCCACCTCCTTGTGCCAGCGTCGATGTGGTGAGGGACCCCGGAATCGAACCGGGCTGGCCGAAACGCCTGATCTACAATCAGGCCCGGATCCTTACCGGTCTAGTCCCTCGTGTCGTACCACCGGCGGGAGTCGAACCCGCACTGATCAGATTCTGAGTCTGATGCCGCTTCCAGTTGGGCTACGGTGGCAGGGTGCCGTGGGCGGGATTCGAACCCGCACTGGATGCGCGCTCAACGCATTGCCACTGCCAGGTTGGGCTACCACGACGGGTGCCGGCGACAGGATTCGAACCTGCACTGAGCGGGTTTTGAGTCCGCGGCCGCTTCCGGTTGGGCTACGCCGGCTCGAGCGTCTCAGCGCAAATACAGCGACGACGCCGAGCTGCGTAGCTGGCGAAGTCGGAGCGCGCGAGAGCGAGCGACGTGCATGAACCATCCGTACCTGGCGGCGCCGCCGCCGTCAAGTCTGAGTTTGCCGAGTGCTCGCCGGTGTGATGAAATCACACCCATGTTTCAGTGCAAGCTCTACGGGCGCGACCTCATCACCGACAACAAGGATCTCCACGAGATCCTCACCAGCGAGATCCTCGAGGGCGAGAACGGCATCGCGCATCGCCTGGAGCGCGAGTTTCCCGACCTGCAGCGGGAGGCCGTTACGGCTCTCAAGGAGCTCGACGTCAAGCAGGTGCGCTCGACGCTCATCGTCTACATGAACCATCGGCTGCAAGCCTGGGCAGGGCAGCAGTACGACGTCGACCCGTCGAGCGTGCGTGTCGTTCGCCAGGCCGGCAAGAAGCACGAGCGGAGGGCGTAGGGATCGAACCCGCCCTCGAGGGGCCTACCGGGTAGCGGCCGGTGTCGAGCACCTTGCTCGCTCACCCTCCAGCGGAGGAAGTAGGAGTCGAACCCGGCCACCAGGGGCATCCCGTTTTCGAGACGGGCGGGACCACCAGCGGTCCCCTCATCCTCCAGAACGCGTCGAGAGTCGCCGCACGGGCGACTCGATCAACTGCGCGAGGATGAGAAGAGGCGCTTCATGGTCGTGGTTGCGGGAGCGAGATTTGAACTCGCGACCTTCGGGTTATGAGCCCGACGAGCTACCAGGCTGCTCCACCCCGCAGCCCGCATCCTGGCGAGCGCCTGCGTTGTTGTCAAGGCTAAGAGAGCGGCGGCGCTCTCCCCGGTGCCACCACTGGCGTGGCAGCTCCGGCAATCACGGCGGGATCGGCCCGAAGACCAGGCGGAGCTCCGCCTGGATCTCGCGGAGATCCTCGCCCGAGAGGTAGCGATCCGTGTTGATGCGCTCCCACTGCGCGGTCCTGAACGACTACAGCCGCTGAGCCGGCAGCTTGGCGAGCAGCCGCAGCAGCATCGCCTCGTTGAGGCTCTCGGCGGGATCGGTGCCGGTGATCTCGCGGATCAGCTGGGAGAGGCGACTTCGCGGCGCGCGGCTGTCCGGCAGGAGCGTCTCATTCTCCAGGAGGTAGCCGCCGTGGAGGCTGCTGGTCGGGCCGGACAGCAGGCGGTTCTCGCCGTAGATCAGCAGCCGCCCATCGGCGTGCCGCCGCATGCGGAGGACGACAACGGCCCACCCCTCGAGGCCCTCGAACTCCTCGCCGAGGAGCGGCCACTCCTGGAGATCGATGACGACCGGCCCCCGCTGGCTCATCGGAACGGTGAGTAGGCCCTGCTCGTTCGGGGACTCGACGATCGGGTTCACGGTCAGCGGCTTGGGCGGCCGCGCGAACAGGCCGACGAGCAGCTCGCCGAGCGCCTTCTTGAGCCCCTCGGGGAGGTCGCCCTTCGGACGCTCCTTCTTCTCCGGCTGGGGCGCCGCGAGCGCCTTCTTGGCGAGGCGGAGGATGGCCTCCCACCGGTTCTGTTCGAAGATCTCGGGGAGAACGTCGCCGATCGCGGCGCTCAGTCGGGCCGCGTCGACGTTCGGCGCCTCGACGACCTGGAGCCGGTCCTTGTTGTCGTTCGCGCCGCCGACCTCCTTGGAGTGGATGAGGTACGAGCCGTGGTCGCAGCGGCGCACCCAGACGGTGACGGTGTTCTCGCCCTGGGGGCCGATGGGGTAGGTCTCCGACGCGATCACCGTGTGGTGGTCGGGGATGCCGAACGGCTTGCCGCCGATCGTGATCTGCGTCAGGCCCTTGGGGAAGCTCTCCCCGAGGGGCAGCGTCACCCAGGCGATGCGCGCGCCCGGGGGCACCTCGTCGCCGGGCAGCGGCTTGGTCTTCGTAGCCTGGTCCTTCTTGGTGTTGTCATCGAAGCCGGCCTGGTCGAGACCGAGGCGGTTCAGCTCGTCGATGAGGGTGGCGGCAGGGGTGCCGAGGTTCGGGGTGTCGTGGCTCATGCGAAAGGCTCCTTCGGAACGGTGGATGATCGGGCGGTTCTACCGTGCGACGCGGTCGATCAAGTCGCGCAGCACGTTGTCGGCGAAAAGGCCAGCGCGCATGAGCGCGGCTTCGACCTCGATGGCACTGCAGTCGTAGCCGGTGAGATCGTCGTCCTGGCGCAGCGTGGTGCGCAGTGTCTGGACCTTGGCGAGGCTCTCCTTGATGGAAGAGACCACGGCGTTGGCGCTGTGGAATGCCGGGCGCTTGTCGCTTGATGTCGGGACCGGTTCGGGGGCAGGGATCTTGTCGGGGTTCATGGCGATGTTGATGGCTCCTCTCTCACCTTGTGCCCGAAACCGGCCGGTGGCGTCGACTAGCTCTGGTCGACGGAGAGCCAGTTCGCTGCGATGAGCTTGGCGACGCCGCAGTACACCTCGTTGCGGGCCTTGAGCTGGAAGTCGAGCTCGGCGTAGGGGACGAGGCCGGGGTGCGTGCGCTCCTGGACGTTCTTCGGGCCGACGCGCCAGCCGGCGGCGAGCAGGTGCTGTGCCCAGCTGTCGTGGCTCTGCTCGGGGGTGTGGTTCTTCTCGAGCAGGGTGATCGTGCCGTTGATGCAGGCCTCGCGCTGGCTGTTGCCGAGGTTGATCCAGGCCGAGGTGATGTCGTCCTCCGGCCGGGCCTGGGCGAGGGCGAGATGACGAGCGGCGTTGTGGGCGGCGCCGGCGGCGGCGTTGATGAGGGCCTTGTTCCTGAAGTTCATGATGCGGGGTCTCCAGTCGGGTGGTACTGCGTTTCGGTTCGGATGTCTTGTGCCTGCCTACGCAGGCTGATCGGGACGGTACTCGAAGAGGTTGTAGCGGCCGTCGCTGTTGGAGATGGCGAGATCGCCGGCCTGCCAGGTGTAGTCGCGGCCGCCGAACTTGCCCGGCTCGATCGGGTGGTCGATCACGATGTATCCGTGGTTCTCCCAGAGGTACTCGGGCTGGCCCTTGGGCGGGAGGGTGCGCTCGCTGGGCAAGATGCCGAGCAGCTCGACGACGCGCTCGATCGGGAGGTTGTCCTCGATGGGCTTCCACTGCGGGTAGTCGCGGATGTACGTGCCGTGGACGGGACGAGTCATGGCTGGTGGTCCTTCGGCGGGCAGTGAGGGATGTAGCGGCAGTTTTCGTCGGTGCCGGAGGTCGGCTCCAGCGGGACACCGACGGCGTGGAGCTTGATCGTGCCGTCCTTGACGCCGGCGATGCCGAGTCGGATCAGCTCGAGTTCGCGGCGGTGGAGCCGATCTTTCTCGCGCACGGTACGGCGAACCTCCGGTTCGCAGATGCGGTCCGGGGGGAATCCGAGGAGGGCGCAGCGCTTACCGTCGTGGTGCGGACACGAGGTCACACAGAGCGGTATGTCGTTGAACCAGCCGGGCGAGGGGGAGTCGGCCGTGGGCGAAGGATGGGCCGCCGTGAGCTCGAGCTGCAGCGCTTGGGCGACCTCGGTGACGGCCTGGTTGGCCTCCTCCTGATTGCGGTCGACCCGCATCCCGCCTACGCAGACGTAGATCACAACGTCTTTGTAATCGGTCTCGAGGGTGATCGCGGTTCCCATGGGAGGCGCGATGTTGGTCTCGATGTCGTCGATGCCTCCCTTGTAGATCTTCACGCGTCCTCCCCGTGGATCATCCTGTAGAGATCCTCGGCCGTGGTGCCGGGCGGCAGCTCGGTTGCCTCGATCTGATGGACGGCCGCCCCGTTGAACGCCGGCGTGCGCAGCGACTCGGGCGTCTCGCCAGCGAGCATCTGCGCCAGCGCCTTCTCGGCGAGCTCGCGGGACATGTAGCCGGTCTCGCGCGAGTTGGGTTGCTGGAAGCCCTTGGGCAGCTCGTCGCGCTTGCACTCGTCGCACTCGCCGCAGGCGATGTGAACGGTGCCGACGTAGTGGCCGGCAGCGGACTTCATCACCTGTAGCGGCGAGATGTGTGGGTCAGCGATGCCGCCGGCGGACGTAACCGTTTCTCCTTGGATCATGTCGATGGCTCCTTTCAAGTCCTTGTGCCAGGAACGCGCATGAGATGTTCAGGGATGTTGTTGTAGAATCGGGGGCATGGCGCTAGGACTTCTCGGTAAGACGGGGGGGCGGACCATCCAAGTCCGCATCGCCGAGAACGTGGGCGCCGGCGGCATCGCCGCGCCCACGCTCATCACAGATGGTTTCGATCTACTGAGCGGGTCCGGCGCTTTCAAGCGTTTCCCGTTCGACGATCGTGGTGTGTTGATGGTCAGCCGGGTGACCGGATCGAACCTGTCGGTCGCGAGCATCCGCGCCTTCGGCTACTACGGGGAGCACGTGGTGGGAGCGGGGCCGGCGAGCTGGGGGCCGATGGGGCCCGGTCCCGCCGCCACGCGAGGGCTCATGAACCTGGGTGGCGTCATCGCCCAGGTTGGGACCACCGACATCATGCTGCTCGATGACCTCGATGGCCTCCATGCGATCGAGCGCATCGCCTTCGGCATGGGGGCCATCACCGGGGATGCCCCGATTGCGGTGAACCTCGACCTGATCCTCAAGCGGAGGGTTGGCTGAGATGGGCCCGATCGGCGGCGGAGGAGGCGGAGGTCCTGTCGTGGTCGATGGCACCACGATTGCGGGTGATGGCACGGCGGATGATCCGTTGGCGGTGATTCCGGCCGGACTCAACGACCAGGTCGAGGTGGCCGTCGGCTCGGGCCTCTCGGGTACCGGCACCACGGCGAGCCCGCTGGTGGCGACGGGGGGTGGCGGTGGAGACACCCTGGTCTTGGTGAGCGACATCTATTCGTTCACCGAGGACGTTCCTGGTGCGATCGATCTGTTCGCCAATGACGAACCGGTCGGTGAGTGGGAACTCCACGAGTTCCGCATCCCCAGTGCCGAGCTCGGCGAGCCACCGACGGTTCACTATCCGAGCGCGGCTGCCGTCACCATCACGGGTCGCGGGCAGATCACGCTCGCAGAGGATGGGACTGGCACCTTCGCACCGTCGTTGAATGTTCACGGGGCGGTGCCGCTGATCACCATCATGGCGCGCGGACCCGATGGTCGATTCCGGTACAGCACGCTCTCGATCACGGTGACGCCGGTCAACGACCCACCGGTGGCACGCGACATCAGCGGTGTATCGATCAGCGATCCCATCGAGGAGACGCTGACGCAGGTGACGATCGACCTCGGTGCGGCGATGTCGGACCCGGACGGCGATGCGGTCGAGATCACCCTTATCGATGCGACGCCGGTGGTCTACGCCACGCCCATTGACCTCGATGGTGGCACGTTGGTGATCAATGAGGCCACCCTGCTCGGTGTCATCACGCCGGATGTGGGGCGCGTCGACCCGATCGCTGCGACCTACACGATCAGCGACGGGACGCTGACGGCAACGGCTGACATCAACATCATCATCGCCGAGGTCCAGAACCTGCCGATGATCTCGCCGGTGTCGCCGCACAATCCGTCGAACATCCACGACGAGGAGCGGCTCAACTTCTTCCAGACGTACATGCAGGAGTACGGCCCGCTCTGGCCGAACATTGGGCCGCCCGACATCGCCGGGAACCTGACGCTGGTGACGCTGCCACCGTACAGCGCCGGCCAGGGTGCGTTCGTGTTGAGCACGCAGGAGCCTTGGCTTTACAACCGCGTGCGTACCGCCTACTTGGCCTGGGAGGTCACCCAGGATGAGGCGATTCGGGACGTTGCCATCGAGTGGTGCGAGCTCTACATGCTGGCCGTCGGCGGCGATGGGTCATGGACAGTGGGTTCGGTCAATCCGCAAGACGTGAAGTACAAATACGCCGAGAACGCCGAGCTCTACCGGCGGATGACGGCGCACCGCGACGGTGGCAACGGCTCGCTGGTGTACATGCCGCAGGCCGCGGCGCTCTATACGATGACCCGCACCTCGTACCCGGCCGAGTACGACGCGAACTCGGCGGAGCTATGGACGGAGCGCAACACGGCGTACGCGCTCCGCAACCACATGCACCAGTTCTACAACACCGGCGGCGATCCGGCGGTGTTGACGCAGGCGGCCGAGTACGTTGACATGATCCTGGAGATGTCGGCCGCGACCGGCGCGCCGTTGCACGGACACAACAAGCATGAGGGCTCGGCGATCACCACGCCGATCTCGAGCCCGTGGATGAGCGGCATCCTGATGGAGGACATGCAGCAGTTCTATCGGCACACCCGCCGACAGGACGTCCTCGAGTGGATGTACAACTACGGGCTCTGGGTGATCGGCGAGGCGCTCTACCTTGCCGACCACACCGAGGAGCCCGAGTTCGCAGGCCTCGAGGGCCTGCGCGTGCCGGCCTACCTGGCCGGAACCGGCATCCAGTTCCCCGAGGGCACGGCCGCCGACATGCGCCACTGCCGCGACGTCGGGGTCCTGCTCAGCAAGGCGATCTGGGCCGGCGAGCAGCTGGTCGAGGACGTTACTGCGCTCACCATCGCGCGCGACGAGCTCCTGTTGGGCGCCCTGGTCGACGATGCGTACTGGACGCGCACGACTCCGCTTTACGCCTGGAAGCGCAGCAACCCGCCTCGCTCGCACGCGTGGCAGTTCACCCACTTCTACGCCCTGGTCTACGACACGGGGGCGGCGCCGCCGATCGCGCCGGTGGTGCTGACGGCGGGAACGATCAGCGGTTCGACCCAGCAAGGGCAGCCCCTGACCTTCACGCCTCCAACGTTCCGGGGTACTCCGCCGCCCGCCAACGACTGGATGTGGCAGCTCGCCGGCGTCGACATCGCTGGGACCGAGAACGACCTGACGTACGTGACGGCTGCGATCGGCGCCACCACGGTGCATGGCGTTCTTTCGAACGAGGCGGGCTCGGTCGAATACGACACCAACACGATCACGGTGGTGCCGGCCGGGGCGCCGGAGATCTCGGTGCAGCCGACCGCCCAGGCCGCCGAGGAGGGGCTGACGGTCACCTTCGCGTGCACGTTCACGGGCGATCCCGCCCCGACGGCCGTGGCCCAGCTCGACACGGGCAGCGGCTTCGCGACGACGGCGACGGGAACGCTCGACCACAACACGGTGGGTGACGACGTCACCGCGACGTGGGAGAGCGATCCCTTGGTTGCGCTCGACGACGGCACCCAGTTCCGGTTTCTGGTCTCCAATGGGGTGGGTTCGCCGGTGCCCAGCGACGAGGTGGGCATCTCGGTGATCAGCCAGCAGCCGGCCGCGCTGACGACCGGCGCCGCCCAGTCCATTCGCGTGACCGAGACCGCCGGTGCCGCCGGCTTCCTCAACTGGACCTGGGCGGGTTGGCTCTACATCGACACGACGGCGAACAACGCCAGCCTGATGGAGGTCGAGGGCGTCGCGAGCCGGCGCGCGTTGCTGCAGCTAACGAATGGCACCCAGCAGCTGACGATCGGCGACAGCAACACAGGGGCCGGGGCGGGCTTCGGGACGCCGCCGCCCAACGATACTTGGCTGTGGGTGACGTTCCGTGGGCCGTCGGCGCACCCGGGCCTGTTCACGGCGACGTACCGTGCGCAGGGCAGCCCCACGACCTTCACGATGACGCGCGCGAACGGCATCGAGGACTCGGTTACCCCGCTGTCCTTCCTCATCGGTGGCGGCGACGGGGCCGGCTGTACGGTGCGGGCGCAGCACTGGCGCGTGTTCAACAGCCGCTTCTCCGACCAGGCCTGCATCGACGAGCAGTTCAACTACGATGCGAGCGCCGGCGCACCGGTGTTCTTCGCCGTTGCGCAGGACGCCGGTGGCGGCGTTCTTGAGGTGGTTGATGCAACGGGCAACAACGCTACGATCACTGTGACCGGTGCGACGTACAGCGCCGACGGTCCTCTCACCGGGAGCATCTCGTGAAGTCCTTCGTTCGCATCACCATCCTGCCCGAGGGCACCGGCCGCGGCGTGGTCAAGGAGTACATCGTCGATGACGCCTTGTCGGACCACGGCCAGGACATCGCGGCGGAGCTCACCACGGCGATCGACACCCGGCCCGACGTCGCAGGCCGCCTGGCCGAGCTCCGGCGCCACCTGGCGCAGCTCGTTCGCGTGCGACCTCGTTCCCACGCGAAGCCGTCGGGGGCGCGGTCGGTCGGCGCGCGCGTGCAGTACAACGTGGTCTCCCGGACCACAGGCCGCACGGCTACCGTGCAGATGCGCCACCACGACAGGCCGGAGGGGGTCGCGCCGAATCCGGACGAGGACTAAGAGAAGAAGCCGGGGCGGATGAACCGCCGCCGGCGTCCTCAAGGTCAGGCAAGGAAGGCGGCGGGAAGAAGGGTCGCCTTGCGTAGGGACGGATCGCGAAGGGTAGGCATGTCGTGGTGGGCAGAGTGGGGAAGGGCGCGGTCGGCCAGTCGCCTTGAGTAGGCTTGTCCTGGCGAGGGTAGGATGGTCGCAGCGGGTAGGCTTGCTACGGCGAGGGTAGTCGCGAGGGCAGGGGTCGCCTGGAGAAGGCTCTGCTTGGCTCGTCGCGATGAGCGGGGACGTGTGGGTGTGGGATGGGTAGTCGCGACGACAGGTCTCGACGGGGGAGGGGTAGTCGCAACGAATGGGCGGGGCGCGTCAACGGCCAGGGAAGGCATGTCGCGGTGGGTACGCGTGGCAGGGGTGGGAATGTCTCCAAGGGGGGAACCGCTCGGTCTCGGCTGGAATAGTCGCCGGGGATCGGGTGGAACCGAGTAGGTGTGATCGGGCTCGGCTCGTCGCTTGGGGTAGGTCCGCGTGTGATGCGGCTCGAATCGTCGCGCCGAACAGAGTGGATCAGGCCCGTGATGGGAGCGCGGTGGGCAGTCTTGTCGCGCGGGGAAGGGCGGTGGTCGAGTAGGCTTGTCGTTCGGAGCTGATCAGATGCCGCCTGGTCTGGGTGCGGGTAGGCTTGTCGTTCGGGGTGGGCCTGGTCGTGGATGGACCGTCGCGTTGGGGTGTTGCGAGCGTGGAGTGGAGTGGCTTGTCGCTCAGATGCGACCGGGCGTGGAGAGGTATGTCGCGTTGACGGTCGTCGACGAGATGTCGCTCGGCTTGTCGCATTGGCGAGAGCGGTTTGCGATGTGGCTCGGCCTGTCGCGCCGGCTAGACGTGGCTCGAATGGACTCGGCTCGTCGTTGTGAAAAGCGAGGACGCGGCTGGGAAAGTCACCAGGGCGCGGACCGAAAGGACCGGGGTAGCGTGGACCAGTCGCTCAGGTTGGACTCGGCGTGATCTGCGCAGGATAGTCGCAAGGACCGGCAAGGTTCCGACGTGGCTGGGGAAGGCTCGTCGCAGCGGTGGGTGGTGGCGGGGGATGTGAGGGGAGCGTCGCGATGGGGTGGGCTGCGCTGGTAAGACCTGTCGCTGTGGATCGGCGGGGGAGGGTGCGGAATGAAAAGGCTTGCGTCGAATAGTCGCGAGGGTTCGAGACGAGTCGGGGAGTCGCTACGGTTTGGCAAGGCAAGGTCCGAATTGTCTCACCGGTTCGAGATGAGATCGGTACGGGCTGTATAGGCTTGTCGTCTTGGCCCGAAATGGATAGTGCCCGAGTCGGCTTGTCGTAGTGGCACGGACGGAACGGACTAGGTTTGTCGTGCTGGATCGAGAGGAATGGGCAGTACTCGAGTCGGATTGTCGCGCAGGGAAGGGTCTCGATGGCAGGTCGCGCGGGCGCGGGGCGATGCGGAAAGCCGCGTGATTGTCGCGGATGGACCAAGCTCGTCGCTCGGATTTGGTCGGATTGGGCCAGTTACGTCGCTGTGACTCGACTGGTAGCGCGCTGGTACGTCGCTGTGGACCGTCATGGTCGGAGAAGGCGAAGCCCGGCTGGTCGCGTGGGCAGGATCCGGGTCGGATTGTCGCAGTGGTGGGGTGAGGCCAAGCACGGCTTGTCGCTCCGAGAAGGCTGGACGGGACTCGAATCGTCGTGCCGGCGGGGATCGCGTCGGTGTGTCGCGCGGGATCGAGAAGATCGTGCGGGTGCAGGATAGTCGGATCGACGTTAGGCGACGGGTGGCGTTGAGAAGGGTAGTCGCTCCGAGTGGCCCCGGGGAGGGAAGGGTAGTCGCGCCGGATTGCTCCGCTACGACGGGGTAGTCGCGCGGGTCCGAGATGAGATGGCCATGCTTGGGTTGTCGCGCGGGTCTGTGTAGACCGGTGACCGTCCGGTTTCGGCTCGTCGCTTTGGCGCGGTACGCCGTGCCTCGTCGAGAATCGTCGCAGGGGAACGGCTCTGACCGCCTGGCATTGAGAAGTCGCTCTGGGGTGTCTCCCGCGACTACTCTCCGTCAGGCTTGGCGCTGGCAGCCGCTTGCGCAGCCTCGCGCATCGGCCGGGCGATGAACTCGAAGACCTCCGCGCAGAACTCCTTCCTGCTCGGATCGAGGGTCTCCGAATTGGCGAGCCGGCGCGTCAACATCGTCCAGACCTTCCACCACTCGATGTCGGCGAGTTCGGTGTCGGTACGGCCGTCGTGACCGATGAAGAGAACGGACAACGATCCGTCCTCGGGGTAGAGGACCGAGGCGATCAGCATCGCATCGCACGCACCGGTCTTCTTCGGATCCCACCTGCCTTCGAAGGTCTCGAGCTGCTCTTTGCTCATCCCTTCGGGGCGCCGCTCGACCTGGTAGGCCAGCTTGTACTTGTGCTCGGCCATGGTCAGGCAGCCTTCCCCGGGACGTCGGCCGACGTCGGCGCGGCCGCGGTGGCCTCGAGCTCCTTGACCTCGAGGAGGTCGTGCTTGCCGAACCCTTGGCTGCGGCAGGCGCCGAGACCGTGCTCGCAGAAGTGGACCAGCGCCGAAGCGATGTCGTCGTCGGACAGCTTGTCCTCCACGGACTCGAACTGGGCGATGTACATGTCGTAGCGGATGACGATCCGCTCGACGTACTCGTTGCGCTTGATCGAGCTGACCGGGCCCTTGGGTCCCTGGTTGTGGGAGACGGCGACATGGATCTTCTCGTCGCCCGGCTCACCGACGTAGATCCAGTCCCGCTCCTCGGGGGCGACGTTGGCGGAGTTCTCGCAGAAGATGAACACGCCCTCGGCGATCGCCTTGCGGCTGCCGCGGACCTGGTTCATCTTGCCCAGCACCGACCAGTTCTCCTTGAAGCCGGCCTTGATGTTGTTGGCGGGCATCCAGAGGCCGGCCCGGCCCGGCCGACGGCTGAACTCGCAGAGCCCCTCGTCGCTGGCGATCCGCTCGGCCGCCTGCTCCCGGAGCAGCGGGTCGATGATGTCGCCGACAGCCTCGATGTGGTCCTCGAGGCCACGGGCCTTGAGCATGGCGTTGGCGACGTCGAGGTTCTTCGGCTTGCCGGCGAGCAGCCACTCGCGCATCTGGATGGTGACCTGGAGCCGCCGCCAGTGCTTGTCGCGCTGCTGCTTGATCAGAGCCATCCAGTCCTTGGCGTCCTTCACCCGGATGATCGCCCGCTTGGGCTTCTCGTCCTTGTCCTCCTTCTCCTTGGCGGCCGCCTTCTTCTTGGGCTTCTTGCCGGTGGTCTCGTCGATGTCGGGCTTGGCATCGGTCTCGGGCTTCTCGGTCTCGGTCTCAATCTTGGACATGTGGCTCCGGAATCAGGGTGGTGGGCCAAGCTGGTCGAGGACGAGCTCGGCGCAGTAGAACGGAAACTTGGTGGCGTAGTCGGTGTGACCGAGCGCGAGCTGCTCGGTGCGTTCGAGGGTGTCGAGGGTGATGGCCGGCTTGTGGCGCTGAGTCCGCTCGGCGTTGATGGCGGCGAGCAAGCGAGCGTGTAGCTCCGCGACCCAGGCGGCGTAGTCGGGTGGGCTGCGATTCTCCTGGCAGTACGTCGTGAGGATGGAGTGGAACTGGTCGCGCAGCGCGAGCAGGTCGCTCACGTTCTCACCGACGGCACGACCACGCCGCCGGCGGGCCGCGCCCACCGCGCAACGGCTGTGCGGCCGCGCGCGATGATGGTCTCGAGGTACAGGCACGGCATGATCCAGCAGGTTGAGCGCTGGCGGCCGCAGCCTGGGCACGGCCGGATCATGACTCGCCGCGCTTGGCGCTGGCGAATCGGTCGGCGCTCGATCGGCCGAATGCGCTGACCGGGCCGATGGCCTCCGGCGCAATGCCTCGCGCCTTGGCGTTGGCGTCGCGGAGGACCTCGATGGGTGATCTCCTGTCGGCGTAGAAGGCCAGGCCTTCCGCCTCCGCCTCGGGGACGGCCTTCTCGAGGGCGAGCAGGAGCATGCGGTGATGGCGCGGTGTGAGCACGAGGCAGTGCCACGATCCGTGGAGCTTGTGGTAGGGCCGGCCCGACGCGAACGTGCGCTCCGGTGCGCGCTGCGCCTGCTGGAGAACGTCACGGGCTTGCGTACAGCGGAACTCGAGCGGCAGGTTGTCGATCTTGATCGTCACGTCCGGTTCGTCGATGTGAACCATGCCGCCCAGATCGAGGCCGTAGGTACGTACGCGTTCGACAGCCCTCCACTTGGGGGCATCCACGCGATCGCTGTTCTCGTAGGTGGTGTTGGGGGGATGCTTGCGGGCGGTCATGTCGGCGATCAGGTCGTCGCGAAGCGCGCCCTGAACGAGGTGCGTCTTGGCGTCCACGAACATGATCCGGTGCCAGTGAGGGCAGGGGTGGCTCATCGGCTTCTCCTAGTTCCAGCGCAGGGGGTTGTTGGTGTCGTTCTGTTCGGTGGGTGGCCAGACGCCGTAGAAGAGGTAGCGCCGGCAGAGGTCCTGATAGACCTTGCTGCAAAGGAACCACCAGTAGCACTGGTGGCTGTGGTGTTCGCGAAGCTCGTTGGCGGCCGCCATCACAAGGTGGGCGACCAGCAGCTCGAGGTCGATCACACGTTCCACTCGGGTTGGTTGACGTGAACGGCGTAGATGCCCGACGACACGGCGCCGGCCTTGACGCCGCGGATGAAGGAGATGACGCGCCCCTCTTCGAACAGCTCCTCGCGCCAGACACCGTTTCTCGGCGCTGCGTCGTTGCAGATCTCCAGGATGAACGCCTGCCCGTGGCCCTCCAGACCGGGGCCGGTGAGCTTGATGGTGGTGACGTTGACGATGATCATGGCGGGGTGCGGCTCCTTCTGATCTGCTTATGCCGGCGGTACGCCTCCGCCGCCCAGCGGTCTGGGTGAATGAAAGGCATCGATGTAGGCGCGGACGGTGAGCCGCGTGAAGACCAGGAGGACCTCGCCGGTCTGGGTATCGAGCATGTCGGCGCTGACCACCATCTGGCGCAACGCCATGTCGCGCGCGATGGAGGCAGCCGCTTCCATGTTCGATACCGTGATCGACTGGATGCGTTGACCGCTGTCGAGTTTGGCGTCGACGAGGAGTTTCATCGGAGCGGCCTCCTGGGTGCGTTCTGCTCAGGCCTTCTTGCAGAAGCGGTCGTCGGGGGAGTCGCTGGCCCTGACGTAGGCGTTCATGACGTAGGCAGGGGGCCTGGCAGCGACCCAGCGGTTGTCGATGAGCGCGAACAGGCTGCTGAGATCGGTGGCGTTCGCTCGCGAACCGCGGCTGGTCTCGTCCGTGAAGCGCGCCAACGCCTCGAGCAGAGCGCGTCCGGGGTCACTGGCCTGCGCCTGGGCGACGACCTTGCCGGACGGGTAGGTGGTGACGAGGGTCGACTCGAACGCCAGCGAGCGGTCGAGCAGCAGGTCGGGACGGACCTCCACCTTGAGGCTCTCGAATCGCCGGCTCAGGACCGCGAGCTGCTTCACGAGCTGGAAGGCGTGTTCGTGGACGGCATAGACCTGCGCCTGCTGCTGCGCCTCCTGCTCGTGCTCCTTGACGGCGCGCTCGAGCCGCGCCTTGCTCTCCTCGAGGCGCTCGTTATTCTCGCGGAGGCGCGCGTTCTCGGCCTGAACCTCCTCGAGCGTCGGGGTGGGCGCCTGGATGGTGTCGGTCGCCGCGATCGCCGCGGTGGCGGACTTCTTCGTCGCGGACTTGCGGGGGGGCTTCGTGCTGGACATGATCTCTCCTGTGAATCAGTCGACGTCGAGGGCTTCTTCCTCGTCGTCAGGGTCTTTGCGATCGCCTTTCTTTGGACGACCGCCTTTGGGCTTGGGTGGGTGGAGCGGTTTGACAGCGTCGCCTGGTCTGGCTTGTTGGTTGGCGGGGCCGCGTTCGAAGGCTGTGGGCGTGTATTTGCCGCCGACGCATTGCTGGTAGTGGCGGATGCAGTCACGCAGGAACATGCGCACCTGGCACTTCTTGCAGCGGTAGAGCGCGACCGTGTCGTCGTCCATGAAGATCCCCTTCTGGGGAACGTAGACCGCTTGCAGTCGGGGATGCAAGTGTGATTCGCTCACACCATGGACACCCAAGACGGCGGCATTCCGGAAGACCTGTTTCGTTCGATCATGCAGGACAAGCTTCGCGAGAGTCCGACGTTCGTTCTGCAGGCTGCGGTGGCGTGGATGAGGTCCGACGGTGGCTTGGCAGACTCGTCCACCCGACGGTCGATGCTCACGATCCTTTTGCCATGGATGAAGGACTCCTCGAACGAGGCGATCCTCCAGGGGGTCAAGGGGGCGGACGAGCTCGAGGCGCGGCTGCTCCTAGTGCAGGCCGACAGTTCGGTTTGAGGTAAGGGTGACCGTTTGGTAGTATCATTGCGGTCGTGTCGTTCGTCTTTCACACGGGTGCGGCGGCAACCGCCAACGTGACCTTCGCCAACTCTGACTGGGCATGGTTGCTCAAGGAGCTGCTTAAGGCATGTGGCTGGGAGATCCAGGCAAGCTCGGATGGTGCGAACGTCAGCAACACGCCCGGTAACGGCAATGATCAGATCACGTCCGCGGCGGAGATGAACACGAACAATGCCTGGTACGTGATCAAACAGCCGGCGATCAGTCGCGGATGGGGACGCAAAGGCGGTCGGCAGTTCATCATTCGTCGTGGGACGGGCTCGACATCGTGGATGATTGCGTACGTTCCACTCGACGCTAGCGAGGTAGCGCAGGCACCGACCGCGAACGGCACAACGTCAGCCGTTCCGACGTTCACGACTCGGCACGCACTAGTTGGCACGCTGCCGGATACAACCGCCGCCTTCGGTTCGGGTGGGGGCGGCGGCACGCACCGGCTGCTCATCGGAGCGAATAACCAGGCGCCCTACGGATTCTATCTGGGCGCCTGGGACAATACCGGTGCGGTCAACGGGGGCATGTTCTTGTTTGACCCGCTGGAGCCCGATTCGGTCGACGCTGACGACGAAGATCCATATGTCGTATGTGCAACCAACACCAATGGGTGGCACTACCAAGGATTGGCCTCGATCACTGTTGGTCCGCAGGCTTTCTACCGAAAGGGTCTCTCTGGCGAGGGCTTTTTTCCGATCGCGGCTGCCTTCTATGCGACGTACCGTACGCAAGATCAACGAGCGATTCCGCGGGACGTGGGTCGTGACATCAACAGCAAGCGTGAGCGAACGCTTGCTGTTTGGTATCTGCGTTCGGGTATCAACAGCTCGGACTTGTACGCGGGTGTTGGGGTCAAGGGAGTATCGTCGCTCTGGCGTTGGAAGAACGGGAGCTACCATACCGGGACCCGTCTCTCTGAATTTGTCGACGACGATCGGTTCGTCTTGCAGGATGTGATCCTACCGTGGGACCCATCAATCACGCCGGTGTACGGAGCCTAGTTCATGGGTTCACTGCGCAGCACCTCCACGAACACGGCGTCGGTCTCGACGACCTGCACGGTTACCAAGCCAGCCGGGACAGCGTTGGGTGACATTCTGATCGCGGCGATCGGAAAGTCGACCACCGCAACACCATCCGGTGTACCGGCGGGCTGGGCCGTGGCAGCGACGGCGAGTTCCACAGTCAAGTCGACGGTCGGGGCGATCGGAAACCTGGTGCAGAACGGGTGTGGCTTCTACTGGAAGGAGGCGGGTGGTAGCGAGCCCGCCGACTACACGTGGACGTCGATCTTGAGTGAGTGGATCGTCACGATCTTGTGCTTTCAGGACATCGTCATCCCACTGCGAACGGGTGCGGGTGCGGTGTACGGTCCGGCGCTGTTTGATGTCGCCAGCGCGATCACGCGAACGGGCACAGCCCTTTCGAATGGAGGACGTAGTCCTGGTTGGCAGGATACGCAGTACGATCACTATTGGTACATCACGGCTCCAGCAATCAGTGATGTAGCGGCCACTCGCACGCTGAGTGCGTTGACCGGGGTGGCGAACACCGTGACGAACAACGCGCTCCTGGGCATCTCGATGATCGTTGGGTATGACGAGCTCGACTTTGCGGCACTAAGCGACTCGCCGGTGACGCCGGAGGTGTCGTGCACGATTGATAGCGCGGCCGGGAGTGCGCGTGGTTTCTCGTTTGTGATGGCAGATCCGATTGCTCGACCTGGTCTCAAACCACGTCGGCCCATCAGGCGCCGACCTCCTCTTTCGCAGGTGGCAATCTGATGAAGCTCGTTGCAAAAGATGTTGCCTTCAACGTTCGGGTCTTTTTGGTCCTCGATACCGACGGCGAGTCGCCTGCGGAGGGGCTGGTCAACGGCGACTTCACGTCCAAGCGTTTCGCGATCGGTACCGACGCCTTTGCTGACTTGACCGGAGCGATCACGGAGGCCGAGAACGGTTGGTATACCGTGCCTGTGTCGGTGGGTGAGGCTGACGCTTACGGTGATGTGCAGCTCCACCTTGAGGCACCGGGGATCATGGCCCTTGATCGGGTGGTGGCGCAGGTCGTGGGATTCGATCCCGAGAGCCCGATCGCGACGAGTTCAGCACTGGGAGAGATTCGGAACTCCCAAGTCGTCGAGCAGGGAACGGCGCAGAGCGGCGCCGCTGGCATGATCCAGCTCGCTGCGGGTGCGGTGAACGTCCTCAATGCGCTGCACGGATGTCGGATCCGACTGACCGGCGGCACGGGTGCTGGTCAGGTTCGCTCGATCTTCTTCTACGACAACAGCGACAAGACGGCTGACGTCTATCCAGACTGGATCGTGGTTCCGGACAACACGACAACGTACGAGGTATATGCCCAGGGTGACGGCAGCTCGCCGGATGCGTTCGCGTTCGCGCAGATCGCCGCGAACCGCTTGCCTGCCGTGTTGGTTGGCGGTCGTGTGGATGCGTCGGTGGGCGCGATGCAGAACGACACGATCACGGGTGCTGCTTTGGCGGCGAGCGCAGTCACCGAGATCATTTCGGGTCTGATGGCCTTTTCACATCGTGCGGGTCGTACGATCCTCGGATGGATCCGCCGCAGCGACGCTGTGTTGGCCAACGAAGCAACTGGGCTCAAGGGCCCGACGGCGACCTTTCTACAGCCGGACGGGACAACCACCGAGCTCAGCGGCGACATCGACAACTCGGGTAACCGTACGAACATCGACGTCACCAACAGCGAGGTGCCATGAGATCGTGACGACAGCGGCTAGCGTAAAAAAGTAGTCGCTGCTCCCCAGGGTGAAAGGAGAAGCCCCCGAGGAGCAACGACTGGAAACTACCCCGGCGCCGGCTCGTAGGCGCCGGGCAGGATGACGATCGGTGCGAGCCCGGCCGCGATGCGCCGTGGGTTGGCGAATTCGACGCAGGCCTGGCAGACCGGCTCCTTCTCGCCGGTGCTAGTGAGGTTGGCGGGGATTGCCGGCACGAGCGACGGGTTGCAGGAGAAGGTCTTCCTGCAGCTGTAGCAGGGGGTGATCAGGAACATGTAGCCGCCCATGGTTACTCCTCGAGGATCTTGAGCACGCCCTGGTCGATGATCGTGATGGTCACCTGGCGGCCGGGCTGCCCTTTCTCGTGTGTGCCCGTCGGCATCGAACGGCTGAGCTGGGCGAGCACGAGTTCGGCATCACCCTCGTAGACGATGGCGCGGAAGACGCGGATCTTCTTGCCCTTGAGCTGCTCGATGCGGGCGTCGTACTTCGCGGCCATCTTCTGGGCGCGATCGAGGTCGTCTTGGGTTGCCATGTCACCTCCTCCTTCGTCTGGGCGTCGACGGCGGTGCCGGCGGCGGCACGGCTTCGTAGATGCGGTGCCCGATCGCCACGCCCACGCGTCGTGCCTTGGGGACGTCCTCGTCATCGTAGACATCGGAATGCTCGCCGACCGTCGCCAGTCGGAAGATCCGCGCCAGGAAGAGGAGAGCTCTCTTCCACCACGGGAGAGATTTTTCCCACCCTCGGTTTCTACTCATGTTCGTCCTCCTTCAGGTTGGACTTCGGAACGACGTCGAAGACATCTCTCACGCCGACCTTGATGACAGCGCCCATGGCCGAGCTGAGAGCGGTCATCTTAGGATCGTTACGGCCGTTGGGGAACATCGTCCTTCCCTCGTCGGTGTGGAGCCAGCTTTCCACCGCAGCGCTCTTCGCCATCTGGAGGATACCCTCCACCTGGTCGGAGGCGACCTGACGCCCCTTCCCCGTGTTGGCGACAGTGGATCGAACGACCGAGACCGTGGTTCCGTACAGCAGGATGGCTCCCTGCTGCTTGGAGAACTGTCCCAGCATTCCCAGGGTCCCTAGCTGTTTCCACTCGGCCGGGTTGAAGATCCGGCCCGGAAACCTGGCCGTGATGCCCCGGACGACCTTGTTGCTGACGGCGCCGACCACGTAGTCGAGACCGACCGAGCCCCAGTTGTAGTCCTCGAGCTCGGCTCCGTGCTCGAGTGCCTGTCCCGTCAGGTTCGTGCCTGCGGCGAGGGTCGCCGTGGTTCTGGTTGCCGTTCCGAAGAGAGCCCTCCCCGGCAAGGTCTCCAGCGCCGCGGTGGCTCCTGCGACGACCGGAGCGCCGACCCGCGTTCCCCCAAACCACGCCAGGCCGCGCGCGAGACTACCGATCTGCGCGGCCGGGTTGCGGAATAGGAAAGGTGCCGACAGACCGATGATGCCGAGGTCGCGCGCGACCTTGCCGCCCTGTCGGCTGATGAGCACGAGGTTGGACTTGCCCGGCTCCAGGTAGCCCTTGAGGATGGACATCGCTTCGCGAGCCAGCCCCCACTTTCGGAGTTGTACCTCGTAGTGCTTCGCCGAGAAGTCTGCGCCCAGCTGCACGCTGTCGGCTTCGGTGAGCATGGCGTAGGCCGCCTCCTCGGCCGTGTAGAGGAACGCGGCGACCTGCTGCGTTCCCATGTCGAAGCCACCTGCCATCTTCTGCACCTGCTCGTCGGTCATGTGCGCGTGCTCCCAGCGAATCACCCCGGCGATGATGTCGTAGGCATCCTTCCCGTGGCCCTCGGACAGCAACATCCCCGCCATCACCAGACGATCGGTCATCTCGTCGACCTCCACCGGGTCGATCGGCGGGGGCTCGTCTTCGAGCTCCTTGAACTTCGCCCAGAACCTGGCCCGGGCTTCGGGCGTGAGATCCTCCTGCTCCTCTTGATCGGGCTTCGGGGCACGGCACTCGCCGGTCTCGGAGTTCGACTTGAAGATGTCCGCCGCTCCGACACCCGTTGCGGCGATCTTCCCGAGGGCCCGGCCATGCGCATCCTTCAACGCGAAGGTCGCCTGACGAGGGCCGGGCTGCTTGGGGTTGAAGCAGAGCATCCCGTCGATGAATCCTCCCCACTCCTTGAACTTGGGCAGCGGGCCCATGTACCAGAACTCGCCGGTTTCGGAGGCGGAGACCTCCTCGATGGAGGCGACCTCGAGATCCTCCCCGGTGATGTTCGTCAGAGTCACCGACTGCGCCTTGGCGAGTGTTCCGACCGTTGTGACGGGGAAGGGGGTGACGACCGGGGCGGTCATGATCACGTGGGACTTGCCACCCAGGTGAAGACTGAACGGATCGTCGCCGGCCGCGGCCGGCGAATCCTTGTCGTCCTCTACTTGTTCCTCCTCGCGCATCGCTTCTCGCGGTGGGAGGTTTTGGGTGCGAGTTCGTTTGCCGGGTGCGCCGGTGTAGCGGGGTGCGACCGTGCCGGAATGCCCGGCACGGCTCTGCTGTTCGCGGTCATGGCTCATGACGCAGAGTCCTCCGAGCTGGCTGTAGTTGTTCTGGTTGGATCAAGCGCGCTTGTTGGCGCGCAGCGCAGCGATGATGGATTCCTCGTCCGAGGACAGCTCGCCGAGGCGGTTGCTCTTGATCTGGGCGGTCGGGTACTGGCGCTCGTCGACGGCCGGAGCCCCTTTCGTGCTGAACAGCACGGGGGTAGGCCTGGGATCCACGTGGTACATGGCGGTCGGAGCGCACTGCCCGAGCTGAGCGCCCTGAGGGTTATCGATCCGCTCCACGATCACGCCGGCTGCGCTCGAGGCACCCGGCATCGGACGGGTGCCGTCTTCGTCGCCGTCGGCGAGGGGGTTGATGGGAGTGCCGTCGCTGTCGCGACCGGAGAAGGGGGAGGGAGTGGCGTTGCTGACCGGCTCCATCTGGCGGGTCTGGAGGTGGAGCTCGAACGGGGCCGGCAGCGCCGGCATGGGCTGCGGGGTCGCGACCGGCCACATGAGCTTGGTGTTGCCATCGGCGGCGCGGCGTACCTGCAGCTCGGTGCGCGCTGCCTGCAACTCGCTCATGGCCGCGACGAAGGCGTGGGCCAGGCGTCGGTGCTGGTCGCACACCATGCCAGAGGAGGTCCCGGCCTCGGAGGCCGCCCAGAGTGCGTGGCCAAGGGCATCATTCTCGTCGCCTTCCTGCATCGAGTCCTCCTGATGATGAGTGGTGATCTTGTTCACTGTGCTTATGCCGGCTTCCTCCTAGAGCTTTTCGATGCGACGGATGGCGTCCTCCACCTCCTTGTCTGGGACGATCCGCTCGGTACGGCATCCGTGTTTGCACGGGAGTCCGACCGCCGCGCCGAAGACGCGGCAGATGAGCGGCCGCTGGTCGTGAATCGAGCAGCGTCGCATGACCAAGTACGGACATTGACCGACGCCCGTCGGCTTGATCATCGGCATGGGCTGGCTGTTGACGAGATTCGGGACGTTGATGATCTCTGGTGGACGTCCTGTAGCGTGCTCGATGTTGACCACCTCGATGGGCAGCACGTTGATATGCGCGCAGGTCTGCCAGCAGAGCCCCTTGCACTCGACCGACGGCAGCGTGGCGTAGATCTCGTTCAGGACACGCAACCGCTTCGTCTTTGTCGCCATGGTTTCTCCGGGAAGGGATTCCTGTAGTATCGAGGCATGCCACCCAGGATCATCGGCGGGACCGCCGGCAAGACGATGCAGATCCGTCTGGTCGACGGTGTCGATGGCGACGGCGCACCCGTTCCCACGCTGTCTACGGATGGATGGTCGCTGGTGGGCATCACCCGCGAGTTCCAGTTCGAGGACAGCGGCGTCATCATGATCCACAAGGCCGCCGACGGAACGGCGATCTCGGTGGCCAGCGCCGATGTCTACGGCTTTTACGGTGAGCATCTCGCCGGTGAGGGGCCGAATGACTGGGGGCCCCTCGGGTCGGGGAGCCCTGGCATCGCGCGAGGCGCGCTGAACGAGGGGCAGGCGATCGCTCAGGTCGGTACGCGTAAGGTCCTGCTGCTCGAGAGCGTCGGCGGGCTACGCGCGATCGAGCGTATCGCGGTGGCGACCGGGCTGATCACCTCGGGTGGCGGTGACATCCTTGTCCACATCGACCTGATCCTCACGCGGAAGAGCAAGTAGTCGTGGGTACTGCGGGACGAGCTGGTCCGATTCGCCGCGGCGTCGGCGTGGTGGGTCCAAGCGGAGGAGGACTGGGTGGCGGTGGCATGCCACCGACCGTCCCTGCTGAGATCACGGTCCACCCGAGCGACGACACGGCGATCGAGGGCCTGACCGCGACCTTCACCGTGACGGCGATCGGGACGCCGGCGCCGACGTACCAGTGGCAGGTCAACGACGGCGGGGGCTGGGTCGACGTGACGACTGGCACCGGCGGCACGACCAACAGCTACACGACCTCGGCGGCCGCGCTGGCGGACGACGGCAACGAGTACCGCTGCGTCGCCAGCAATGGCGACGACGACATCTCGAGCCCCGCGACCTTGACGGTCGAGGCGGCAGTGGCTGCGGAGATCACCATCCAGCCCGTGCCCGACAGCGTGCTGGTTGGCGACACAGCCAGCTTCACCGCCACCGTGATCGGCAACCCAACGCCGGACCTGCAGTGGCAGGTCAACGACGGCGGCGGGTGGGCGGACGTCTCCACCGGGACGGGCGGCACGACCAACAGCTACACGACGGCGGCGCTCGCAGCTCCCGACGATGGCAACCTGTATCGCCTGCAGGCCGACAACATCGCCGGCTCGGACACGTCCGATGCGGTCGCGGTGACCGTGAACACGACGCAGGATTCGATTCGCTTTGTGGGCGACGCCCAAGGTGCGAGCTTGACGTTGGGCGCAACGCTTGGTGAGCCCGGCATGGTCGATTTCACATCGGCCGGTTGGTTTTACTTCGAAACGCTCGAGGAACATGCGCTGATCTTCACCGCCGAGGGTCAGGCCGGTCGATTTGCCGGCATTCAGACCGACGAGGTTTTTGGTGATTTCAACGTCACCCTCGCCGACAGCAATACCGGCGTGACAGCAGATCTTTTCGCACCGAACAGCCCTCCGACGAATGAGTGGATCTTCATGACCCTTCGCGGTCCTGCTGTGCATCCTGGCGTGTTCACTGCGACTTGGCAGGCCGAGGCCGGAGGAACGGTCTACACCGCGACCCGCGCCAACGGAATGGAGGATTCGATCGAGATCCAGGCGGTGTGGCTCAATGGTACCGGTGCGACGCAAGGAACCACGATGCGTGCGCAGTACGTGCGTGGATACGACTCTCGTCTCGCTGATGGTGTGCTCGATGCTGAGCGGACCCGGACCGATCCGACGGGGTCGTTCTTCTGGAACGTCTTTGAAGACGACGGGCTCGGCGGCGTCGACGTCCGAGATGCATCTGGCAATGGACGCGTCTTCGTGCTGACCGGTGGCGAGCTCGCGGATGGGCCGGCCGTTGGGTCGGTGCCCTAGAGTCCGAGGTGGGCCTTGATCTTCTTGTAGAACTGGTAGGTGCTCGGGACGCAGGCCATGTGAACGATGGCGTGATGAATGTCGATCCAGTGCCATGACTCCGCGACCAGCGCCCTTGGGATGCCGTTGGTGATTCGAGCGGCGAAGCAGTACATGAGGAACTGCCGCTCGAGCTCCACCTCCCATGTATCGATCAGGGCGCCGATCTCGGTGTCGACGTCGAGCTCCTCCCGCAGCTCGCGCTTTGCAGCGGCGGGGGGGTTGGCATCGAAGATCTCGACGCGGCCACCTGGGATCTCCCACATGTTGGGACGGGTCTGTTCAGGCCTGCGACGCGTCATGAGCACGTGGCCGGCATCGTTGACGATGAGTCCCATCGCGACTTCGGTGATCACTTGCTCTCCTTTCCGCACGGCTTGCACACTACCTTGTCCGGCGGTCGCCGAAGCGCCGGGGGGCGAAAGGTGACGTGACCGCATTCCAGCGTGAGCCGCCAGACCTTCGTGAGCGTGACTTGATCACTGCTCGTGCTCTCGCGCGTCCTCACGACGCTCTTGCTCTTGACGACCTTGCGCCAGACCTTGTCTTTGGTAGCTGCGGCGTGGCCGCGCTGAGGAAACAGCGTGCCGTTGGACATGGCGATTCTCCTCTCAGAAGACCTTGATGCCCATGGCGGCGGCCGCTCGGAAGACGTTCTGGTCCTCCTCGATTCCGAACAGGGTCGAGACCTTGACCCGGATGGTCCCGATCTGGACGTTGCAGCAGACGCTCGAGCCATCGGCGCGCCAGGTGTCGTGGCGGGAGTCGGGATCGATCGACCTGCCGTGGCCGGCGACGCGCAAGGGGGCCTCCTTGCAGTGGGGGCAGGGAATGTCGACGACGCAGTACTCGGCTTCGTCATGTGGGGCGGTCGCTTTGTGACGGACGTCGCCGATCTGGACGGTGATCTTGTCTTTGCTCATGCCGCCTTCGGGTACTGGATGTACTGGACGCCATCCAGGTAGGGTTGCTTGTAGATGCCGTCGCGGAGCTGCAGCTTGGTGCCGGCGCCCGCGGTGATGCCCTCGGCGCCTCGAGGCGCCTGCTTGAGGAAGAACGATACCTCGGCTGCGGCACACTCTTGCTGCAGCCTGCGGTACCAGTCGGTGGGGGTGTACCTGGCCTTGGGTCCGGATTCGCAGCCGGTGATGACCCAGTTGATGCCGATCGTGTCGGCGGTAATGAGGTGTTTGGCGATGGGGGTTTCCTCGAGGAGCGGCTCCATCGAGGCGAATCGGACCGGGGCGTGCTTGTTCTCGTTGAGCGCGGCGGCACGCCAGAGTCCCTTGACAGTTGCGATCGTGGTGCCGAGCCAGAGGCGCGGATCCCCGACCAAGTCTTGGGGGATCATCGCGTCGTAGAACTGCGGCCGCTTGGAAAGCAGCAGGTAGGTCAACGCGTGGGTCTGCCTGACGAGGTCCCAGAACCGATGGCGGGCCGCATCGAGGTCCTCGCGCTGCTCGAGCAGGTCGCCCATCGACTCGACGAACACCAGGTCGTTGGTGCCGGCGGCCGCGGCGTTGCGGTCCCACTTGAGCGGCTCCTTCCAGTACGGCTCCTTGGGGAACTTGCGGGGGGCGTCCTTACCCCAGTGCTTCCCGCCGTGGTAGCGCTTGTCGAGCTCGCGCGCGTAGCAGTTGTCGCAGGCCGGGTCGACCTCGACGCAGCCCCACCACAGATTGAAGGTGTGTTTGCACCAGTCGATCCCGGAGTTTTCGCCCATGGTGTTCTTACAGCGCTAGGCGGGCGTCGAAGGAGACCGTATGGATCTCGCTCTCGGGGATGGGGATGCTGCCGTCCTCCTTGAGCTTGTCGCGGACCACGACCGGGTCTGCGTCGAAGCGCTGCACGACATGCTCGCAGATCTTCTCGAACTGGGCGGCGTCGAGCTTGGACAGGTCGACCAGGTAGTAGCGGCCCTCCAGGTCGCCGGCCTGCATGGTGTGGGGGATGGGGCTCATCAGCGGAACATCGAGGGAGCCGTAGACATCGCGCCACCAGGTGGCGCGATCGCTGGTCTCCTTGAGGGTGCCGATGGTGGGGTTGAGCGACATAGATCTCCTTACTCGTACATGATCGCGTTGAATGCGAGCGGATGGTCGTCCCCGACAACGGACTCGCAGATGAGTCCACGAGCTCGGACGGGGCAGGGGTTCGGGTTGGACTGGATCTGGTGCTGGCACTGCTCGGCGAGTGGGCAGTCAGGCACCTTGGAGCGACGGACGCGCGTGAGGTGCTCGACGCCGATGTAGACGTCGCAGGCCTTCTCCTCCTTGTTCCAGTTCGAGCAGCGGGTGCAACCCGAGACGACCATCGTCGTGCCCTCGTATTCCTGCGGGCAGAGCGTCTTCGGCATCAGTGACGGGTGCGAGCTTCTTCCGGTGCCCGTGCGGTCGGCCGCGGCGCCGCCCCGGTCTCTTCGAAGAAGGAGCAAGGCAGCTCGTTGAAGGCGGCTGCCGAGAGCGTGATCTGCCTGGTCTCCTCGTCGCTCATGATGAAGATTTGGAGGAGCTCGCGTTTGCGATCGGTCACGATCGCGTGCGACACGACGTACTTCTTGCCGGGGGTGTCGGTGTAGATCTTGAGGCGTAGCTTCATGGCACCCTCTGGTAGTTGATCGTGATGTCCGGTCGATTCCGGTTGTTGAGCAGAGAGTAGACGTCGCCGGCCCTGATCGGCGCGCACATTGCGCAGGGCACGCCAAGTCCGAGAAAGATGCTGCGGTCGCCCTGGAATCGGCGGTGGCCTGGGCTACTGTGGCAGCGAGGGCAGCGCCGCATCGTCAGCACGTCGGGGGAGAAGCGGACGAGGGGACCTCGAGCTGCTCGATCACGTTGCGCAGTGGTAGGTTGGGTCATGCAAAAGCTCCCTGTGATGATCCAGCTGGCTGAAGGCGAGCCCGATGTCGTGGACTTGTTCGCTGGCGAAGGTGAGCGTGTTACCTGGCCTGCGCCATCGGCGCGCTCTGAGCTGCGACCAACCGGCGTGCTTCCGATCTGCAGCCAGTGCAGTTTGCCTCCTCCCACAGAGCGATGACCACCCATCGGTGGTGTTTGGGCCAGTCTCGAGGGATGCCGTTTTGGCCACAGGGAGCTCGTCCTTGCCACAGGACGTGAATGACGAGATCTGGCGGTTCGTTCAAGGCAGCGACCTCCTTCCGTTCGCTTATGCCCGCCCGTCGCGGGAGCGTCCGAAATCGAGGGATGCCTGATGTAGTATGGGACGGCATGACGCCGTTCCTGGATGGCTTTGCCGCCGAGTTGGTGAAGACCGGCGCGCGTGCGGCACGGTCGGTGATCACCCCGCAGTCGAGCAACGTTCGCGGCTTCAGGTACGATCCGGCCTCTCAGGAGCTGTTCATCACCTACAAGAGCGGCGGGACCTACCGCTACTCCGGGGTGCCTGCGAAGACTGTCCGATCTCTGGGGCGTGCCAAGAGCGTCGGCCAGGCAGTGAACAAGCATGTGAAGGGGCCTGGGTACGCGTACGAGAAGGTCGCCAACGGGGACATGTTGCAGTACTACGCCGACAACCCGGACAAGCTGCGGGCCAAGCGGGAACGTGATCGAAGGAAGACCGGGCGGGTCAAGACAGCTCAGATCTCGTGGCGGGCGTGGGGGAGGGAGCTGCTCCAGGACGCCGTCAACCGACTGATCGGGCTGCGCCAAGACACGACGCGCCGTTCCGAGAAGCGACATCGGAAGCATGCCGGTGTGCCGATCGAGGCCGGCAGCATCGTCGATACGATGCGTTCGATACGGAAGATCGCTGGGGTCGCCAAGAAGCAGGTCACCTGGCAGGGCTTGCGGATGAAGATCGAGCACGAGCCGGGGGACATGCGGTCGGGCAAGAGCAAGGACGGCAAGAGCTGGGAGAGGAAGATGTTCGACTCCTACGGCTACATCCCTGGCACCAAGGGGATGGCTGCCGACGGCGACGCCATCGACATCTACTTCTCTCACGCGCCTGTGGACGGCCCGGTCTTCATGGTCAGGCAGGTCAAGAAGGACACCGGTGCATACGACGAGGACAAGTACATGGTCGGGTTCGGTTCGTTTGGAGCGGCCAAGGAAGCGTATCTGCGCCACATGCCTGCGTGGGCCTATGGCACGATGAGCCAGATCGGGAAGACGTTCGACGACTTCAAGTCCTACCTGAAGTCCAACCCGGAGAGCTGACCATGTACTCGACGACCTTCCACGCCGGCTTTGCCGACGAACTGACGAAGACGGCCGGAATCCGTGACGTCGTGACGCGGCTGGTCCATGGAAAGCCGATCCCCAAGATGGGCTTCTTTGAGAAGCGTCGCTTGGCGAAGGTGCTCGGCGTGAAGAGCCAGGACGTTGCACGAACGCTGCTCGAACGGCAGAAGAAGGACCGGCTCACGAAGGGGCTGGTCGCCGGCGGCGGCTTGACTCTGGGGACCGTTGCGGGCGGCTCCTTGAGCAAGGAGGCTGATGATCTCCAGCAGTCGCTTGCCGGTGCTGGAGCAGGCGCTGGCGCCGCATCGCCGCCGCCGGCCTCGACGAGCAAGGTTCTGATGCAACGCCGCGATGCGCTCATGAAGACCCGGGCTGGGCTCGCGGCGCCGCCCTCCAACGCCGAGCTAATGAAGCGTCGGGATGCGTTGGTGAAGAGTCGTCCGCCGGCGGCGCCCTCCACAAGCCAGATGATGAAGCACCGCGACGCGCTCATGAAGAGCCGCCCACCTACGCCCGCCCAACCGTCCGCCCCCCTTATGGCCCAGCGCTGATTCGAGGAGACACCAATGCTCACCGCCTTCATCCAGGGATTCGCCAGCGAGCTCGTCAAGCAGGCATCGCACCCGCTCTTCCAGACCGTCGCCAAGGGCGAGACCATGCTGGGTCAGAAGGTGCGGAGCGCGATCTCCCGTACCACCGAGCAGAGCAAGAAGATCGGCAACAAGGCCGCGCGGGGCGCGGGCTTGAAGAAGGTTGTGGAGAAGAATGCGGCGGCCAAGGTCGCGTTCTTCGAGCCCGAGGAGGACGAGGAGGACGAGGGCGGGATGGACGCTGACCAGGCCGGCGAGATGCTGCGACGGATGATGGAGCAGTACCAGCCGCCGCCGGGCTACCAGGAAGAGCCGGAGGCCGGCGCCGACGCCCCGCTGTACGGCAGCGGTGGCGGTAAGGGTCGCAAGCCCTCGAAGCCGCTCCCGCGCTGAGCTACCAATCGGCTACCAGTTGCTACCGAATTGGTAGTTGAGGGCTAAGGCGAAAGCCTCCTCGTGCGCGCCCAGCCGTTCAGGCTGGGGCGAGCATCTCGACGAGCTCTCGGAGCGCCTCTCCGGGATTCGGGTGGGGCAGCGAGCTCGACTGCTTGATGCGGCCATCCGTGAGGATGAAGCAGCGCCAAGCGAGGAACGTTACCCGCGAGTCCTCGTACTGTTCGAAGTTGAGGCCCAGTTGTGGCAGGTTGTGGTTCCAGGACTGTGAACGGTGGAGGTCAGCGACGATCGTGTTGAGTCGGATCGGCTCTTCGTTCTTGAGGCCGTAGTCGTAATTGAGGCAGCCCGGGCACCACTGCATCTGAACGAAGAGGATGCCGTTCGTGCTGGCGCCGCACGAGGAGCAGGTTCGTTCATCAGCGAGGGGCGGCATCGATCACCTCCTCGGGGAAGAGACCATCGATCAACACGGAGCGGCCCGAGTAGATCTCCTTCACCACGGAGAGGATCGCGTTTAGTGCCTCCGGGGAGCCGAGGAAGTCGAGCTGCTCCTTGGTGAAGTGGAGGCTCTCGGCAACGAGCGGACTGATCGCCGGTCCGACGTAGGACAGGATGGCCTGGCCTGCCTCGCGCGCCGTGGACCACAGCGGTCCGGGCTCCCCCTTGCGCGCCCATGCGCCGATGCTGGGGATGATCGAGTAGATGCGACCCAGATTCGCGTTCATCTTCGGCCCCGGGCTGCAGGCTTCGATGTCGATGGTCTCAGGGTTCTTCACGGACTGCCTCCTCGGGGGCGATCGCGACGGCGACCTTGGCGGCTCGCAACAACCGGCCGCGTCGAGTGAACCCCCCTTCGACCTGGGCGACAACGGTTCCAGGGGGGAGCGTGGGCATGGCTACCTGGGTGATGGCCTCCATGATCTCGGCGGTGAACGTTTTGCCCACCGAATCGAATCCCTGCACCTCGAGCCGTTCGAGAATACCGCCGAGCTTCTGGAAGACCAGCCGCCATCCCTCTCGCGCCTGTTCATGGGTGATATTGCCGTCGGCATCGGCATCGAGGGCGCGCTTGAAATCGTCGATGAGAGGGAGGAACTCGGCGATGGCGGTGTTCTCGCTCTGATCGCGCGCGGCGGCGATGTCGCGGTTGGTCCGCTTTCGCAGGTTTTCGAGGTCGGCGAGGGCGCGCTTGTACTTGTCCTCGAGGGCGGCGTAGTTGAGCTCTGGTTCCGGGGCGGTATCCATCGTGCGTGGCTCCTGTGGTTCGCTTCCACCGCTTATGCCCGGAACCATGCCGAGGGCTAAGAACGCGCGGCCCCTGCGAAGCCGCCCCCTCGAGCCCGGGGCAGGGCGAGGCGACGGTGCGAGTGCGCGTGAGGTGGGTCAGTCGGCGAGCTGGATGAGCGCAATGCGCAGCTCAGCCATCGCCGGCTTCATGACGAAGTGCGGGTGGATTTCCGCGGCGTCGTCGTTGCCCGAGAAGAGGATGGTCTTCGAGAGCATGTCCGGCCGGTTGGCGCGGATCCAGTTGATGAGGTCCTTGCCGGTCTGGACGCCGGCGAGGTCGTAGTCGGTGATGACGACGTCGAATGCGATGCCTTCCTTGAGTAGGTCGATCGCGCCCTCGACGGAGGGGGTGATGGTGGTGGTGCAATCGCGCAGCAAGCGCTGGAGCGCTCGTTGCGTGGGGGGCTCGTCTTCCACGACGAGGACGTGCCGCGTGTTCTGCGGCGGCATCAGGCGGCCTCGAGGATGTCGAGGGGGATGCCCGGCGGATCGACCACGAGGATCAGATACCGCGGGGCGGGGAAGTGTCTCTCGATGAACAGGGCCATCATCACGGAGGTGGTGACGGCGCCGATCACGCTGAGGGTGACGACGATGTTGTCGACATCCCAGCTGGTGAGGCCACGCCCCGTGTTACGAGGGGCGTGGTGTTTGATACGAGCGAACGCGGCGGCTGACATGGGTGGCTCCTTGTCGGTCAGAAGGCTGCGAGGTCCCAGGGATAGTCGAGGTTGAGCGAGTAGGGGGTCAGCTCCGCTGGGGCGGCGTTGACCGTGGTGCTGCCGTTCTGGCAGACCGCACCGATCTTCGATGACGAGATCGTTCGGTTCGCGAACGAACCGATGGTGCGGTAGAGGACGTCGGACCCGGCAATCGGGTAGAGGACGTCACGAAACTTGGTGCTGCCGTCGGCGCCCTGGATGTACAAGGTGCCGGTGCAGTTCGAGCCGGAGTAGAGGATGGTGGTGTCATCGCCGGCGACGATGTATCCGAGGGGAAAGTTGGCGGGCGGCGCGGTGTGGTAAGCGAGCACGGCCCGTTGGGTGGTGGTTCCCTTGTCGATGGTGATGAGGAAGCCGAGCTGGTCGCCCGACTGGTTGAACGCGAGCACGGACATGCCGGTCGCGCCTTGTGGTCCAGCGGGACCAGCGAGACCTTGCGGTCCGGTGGCGCCCGTGGCGCCGATGGGGCCTTGCGGTCCGATGGCACCCGTGGTGCCGGCGGGTCCCTGCGGACCGGTAGGGCCCTGCGGGCCGATGGGACCTTGCGGTCCGGTGGCGCCCGTGGCGCCGATGGGACCCTGCGGTCCTTGCGGCCCGGTGGGGCCAGGAGGGCCTGCGAGGCCGTCGTCGCTCTCGTTGTTCGGTTCGAAGGAGCAGCCCGAGAGAAGCAGCGCCAGTGCCGCGAGGATCGCGACGATCGCGAAGAGGTTCGTCTTCGCAGCGAGGCGTGTGGCCAGGGTGGTGCTTTGCATGGTGGGCTCCTGTCGCAAGAAGGAGGGTCTCTGTTGCGACGACAGGGACCCTAAAAAAGCAGAACCGCGGATTGAAAATCTACGGGCTGCTCTCTCCCTCTCTTATGCCAGGATCGGCGCCGTGGTCGGTTAGCGCGCGGAACGCCTAGACGGATCACTCAACGTCGAACAGGCCGAGCTGGCCGGGCTCAAGGTAGCGCGGCATGTCAGGCACGATGGTTGCGCCAGGCAGCCGCGACAACGCGAGGGTGACTGCGTCGGCCGATAGGTCGTTGCCGGCGAAGGCGCGCCCGCACTCCGCCGCGGCGACGCCGGCAGAGCCCGAACCCATGAACGGATCGATCACGAGCTCGCCTGGCTGCGTGCTGTTTTCGATCAGGATTCGATTGATGGCCGGAGGCTTTTCCGTCGGGTAGCCGTTACGGATGCGCTTGCACGAGAGCACGTCGGCAATGCCAAGGTCGTTGAGCTTCCTGTAGCCTTTCTCGAAGAACAGGATGAACTCGTATCGGTTGCGGTAGTGGTACCCCATGCCGATCGTTGCTTTGTCCCACACGAGCGGCCGATGGAAGGTGAAGCCGGCGGCCTCGCCGATCGGCTTCGCCACGAACATCGTCTCTTGATCGCACCAGAAGTAGAAGTGTCGGTCGTTTCGCAGCACCCGGAAGCATTCGGCGAAGAACTCCGGGAACCGCTTGTTGCGGAAGATCTCGAACCACTTGTTGCTCGATCCCGCACTCTTTTTGAGGCGCGTCGTCGTCCCCTTCGCCCGGTGCTTCTCCAGAGACTCGTAGGCGACATCGACGTCGACGAGGTCGACCGACCTCGTCGGTAGCGAGCGCAGCCACTCCACGGCGTCGCCCTGGTGCAGCGTGATCGCCGGCGTCATCGCTATCAGACCATCTCGAGGTTGCCGCGTTGCGAGAACACGGCCAGCTGCATCTTCACCCCCGAGACTTGCTCGAGCGCCTTGGCGATCTCGATCATCCGGGGGACGGTCTTCAGGCTGCCGACCAACGGCTTCATGATGCCGTCGTCGGGGTCTACGTAAGAGGCGATTCCCTCGGCGCCGTCGGGGCCGGTGCCAAGCACGACGTAGAGCTTTTCGATCATGTTGTCCTCCCAAGAGAGAGGTTGCCTCCACCAGCAGGAGCCACCCTTGCCGGTGGAGGACCTCTCAAGATGATTACTCGACAGTGAAGCCGTTGGGCGCGTGGTTGACTCGGAACCCACGCCATCCCTTCAGCCACCTGTCGACCGGTTCCCCCTTGAGTACGGGGTTCTCGTTGGCAGCGACCAGCAGTTCGCCGATCGCTTGGATGACGTTCACGTTGAGGTACGACTGGATGTCGTGGATCGATGCTTCGCCCGCCCCGTTCCAGAAGTCGAACGCCACCCGGATGAGAACCCGTTCGCTTGCTGCGAGAAGACATGTCTCCCGTTGAATGAGCCGAAGCAAGTCGGTGGCCTCGATGGTGGGGCCGTAGTTCGGTCCGATGTCGTCGGCCATCCAGAGGCGCTCGAGGTTCTGGAAGGAGAGAAGGACGCGGCAGACCTTCGCGCGATGGCGGTCATCACGAAACGTGGTCATCGGTCGTCTCGTTCAGAACGGAGGTCCATCGTCGAGTTTCTCCAGCTGTCGCCGTAGCCACTGGTTGCGTTGGAATAGATCCAGCCCCTGCAGAGGGTTGGTAAGGGTCCAGTACTGTCGGTCCTGGTCGGTGATTGCGCCGAGGATCGGACGGATGTACTGCTGACCGGAGTAGAAGGTCAAGCGCAGGTGCTTCACTGGGTAGAGCGCCTTGAGTGCGTGGACGACGCGCAATCCCCACTCGCGTTGGTCAGAGATGAGCATCTGGGCCATCGAGAATTCGTAGGGGGCGATGCGTTCGTAAGGGCTGAGCAGTCCGTGGAGCGCCGAGAGGATGAGGACGTCATCGGCCGTTGCCTGGGCGTACTGGAACGAGAGCCGGAAGGGGTTGCCGACGTAGAGTTCGTGGGCCTGCACCTTCTCGCTGGTGCGGAGCTTGGCCTTCCCGCAGCTGACCAAGGCAACATTCCTGGGGATGCCGCTGCCAACGACGGCAACGTCGAGCGGCAGCGAGACGTTCGGGCCCATGTCGATGGTGCGGACGGATGATCGTGCAAGTCGTTCGCGCTCTTCGTGGTCGAAGCGAAGACGGTCTTCCACGGTGCCGACCATGGCGCTTTCGCGTTCGGTACATCGTGCACATCCGTCGGTGCGAGCTCGACTTCCGCAGGCGCTGCAGGGGAAGAGCACTGTGGTGATCACTGTGCGGTCTTCTTGCGGATCCGGTAGAGCTTGTCCCCGAAGGGGTTGCGACCTCCGAACCAGTTGTCGAGCTGCTCGAACGTGGGCCATCGGGTCTCTCGCTTGAAGACCCTCAGGAACCGTTCATGCGACGGTTGCTCCTGCGCGATCAGGGCGAGCAGCACGAGGCGGGGCAGCGAACCGAGGTAGAGGCGCTTTGTGCTGCTGGGCAGCCCCAAGGCATGCTGGACGGTTCGACTACGGTCCGTGAATAGCTCGGCGATTCGCATAGTGTCGACCTTCCAGACGCCGGCAGTCTCTCCCGGTTGACAGAGATGTGGCTCGTTGACGACGTAGTACGAACGGCAGGCGTGGGGCCTGACGTCGTAGATCGAACACCGTCCCTCAGAGAGGAAGACACACGGTCGCCGGTCGCGATGGAACCAGTCGTCGTTGTTGGTCCCCTCCATCTCTTCGCCTGTCACGCGGAGCCGCTCGCGAAATTCAGGGGTGTCGCGGCCTTGCTGCTTGAGGAGGCGAGCGATGGGGAGCACTTCGTCTACGTAGACCATCACCTTCTGGTAGCAGCATCCCGGATCCGGGCTCTTGCAGGACCGACACCCGATGGAGTCTGTCTTCTCCATGCGGTCGAGATGGCGAGAAAGAACCCCATCGAGATCGTGCATTTCCTTGACCATCAGATCGAGGACCTCGTCGTAAGACATCAGCGGCATGGTGTGGCTCCTATGCGGTTCGCCATGTGTAGGGGTGCCAGCGGAAGACCGGAAGGTCAACACCGTCACGATCGACGAGCGGAACTGGGATCCAGTGTCCGTGCGCGAAGCATCGAAAGACCTCCTCGTCGTCGTAGCCGGTGCCTGGCCACATTCGTCGAGGGCAGGCAGGGCAGGGCGGCCGCATACGCCAGACTTCGATGTGGATGTCGTAGTAGACCCTCAGCAGGTCGGAGCGAAGATCTTGGAGAGGATGTTGCGCCCCTGGGCGGTGAGGCTGACGAGGTGATCCCCTCCGATATCCTGGATGAAGATCAGGCCATCGTCCTTCATATCGAACACGGAACATACGATCGACTCCTGCATGTTCGGTTCGAGCGTGTCCTTCATCGTGCGAAGGGATACGGGATGAGAGATGTCCCCGAGGTGGCTCAAGATCTTGATCTCGAGCGGGTTACGTTCAGAGGGGTCGCCTCCTTTCATGAGCCTTGGTGCCTTTCTGGCCCTTGTTGGCCATCGAGTAGTCGTACTGGATCTCGGAGCTGTACTCCCGTTCGACCTGTTCCTTGCTGGGGCGACCGGCAGCGACCCAATCATCGTAGGAACCGGGATAGCCCGCCATCTTCAGGTTCCAGGTCCAGGGGTGCGGCTTCCATGCCCAGCCTGCACAGAGCCAGTTGTTCGTGTAGTCGAGATCGACGACCAGCGCGTCACCGTGGATGAAGATGGCGCGGCCGCCGAGGACCAGGACGCCGCCCGGGTCCTCCTTGCGATAGGGCAAGGGCTTCTCGAGCTCGGCGATGGCCGTGTCGAGGTCGTCGTTGTTGAGGGCTTGCGTGATGACATCGATCGCCTTCTCGATGCGACGCAGCGGGCGAAGGACATCACCCGGGTCCTTGAGACGTAGCGTTGTCCACGGCGTGAGCAGGCGCACGTTGAGCATGGCAGCGCGCACCATCCAGAGGTCGAGGTCGACACCATGCATCATGAGGTTTGCGTTGTGGACCAACGCATCGATCATGAAACGGCCCGTGCCGCATGCCGGATCGAGTCCGCGGTGTGTTGGCATCCCGCTGATGTGCAACGGGTCGTTGTCGAGCCCTTCCAGCGTGAGGGAGTTGGTCAGGCGGACGAGCGACATCGGCGTAAGGAACTGGCCGAGGTGCGCGTTCGTGCCTTCCACCTCCTGGAGCAGGTCGCCGATCGGCTCGGAAAAGGCCAGGCCGTTGGCCTTCGCGTGCCTCACCTCGTGGATCCAGGCCTCGTGGAATTCTGGGAGGCGCGAATCAGCGGCGAACCGATCCCACAGCTTCTGAGACTCGTTGCTCTCGGTGTTCCACCCTGACGAGAGTGCGAGGATCTCGAGCGTGTACTCCCAACAGCGTCGGCCCGACTCGCTGCTGTGGTTCTGGATGTCGCGGTGGAAGCTCTTGAGGATACGCAGCGGCTCACCGACCGTAGGAACGCCGGCGAACCGTTGTTCGATAGCTTGGTCGCGTGCGCGTTCGATCCGTCGCTCGCTGCGAATGCGGGACTGCTTGCCCATCCAGGCCTCCTATCGGACCGAGTCTTGGGAGATCGTCTCGCCGACGCTGACGTGCCACACCCGCTGGCAGTGAGGGCAGTGGGCGTGGAAGATCGCGTCGATGACCGAGACAGAGTTTCCGGGGAGGTCGTCGGGCCCGACGCCCAGG
>ERZ1292625.69-Hain-H41-01um-R1-69-length-178494-cov-11_pt1 | contig 178494 bp, 272 predicted proteins | sample MGYA00564400_ERZ1292625 | MGnify/ENA primary metagenome ERZ1292625 (study PRJEB36523, sample SAMEA6512639) | groundwater metagenome | collected 2019-01-08 | study: AquaDiva: Metagenomics assemblies of 32 groundwater samples | reverse complement strand
GTGTGAACAGTCTTTACAGTTTGTCAATCACCCACGTTTGTTCGATTGTTTTCTTCAGTCCGACCCTCAAGACTATCCAAGGGATTGTCATTCCCTTAAGACAACCTGACAGAAATGTGCGTGTTCCCATTGTTTGCTCCGCAAAGGTTAGAATCCAGATGACAGCAAATCCCTGATTGTTTTGTAGTTTTCCGTAGACGGTGTATCAAAACTCCGTCGGTTGTCGTTTACCCAAAGGATTGACCAGACTACATTTTCGTCCAAGTCAATGTATTCACCGTTAGTCCAAAGGATTTTCATCGGAAACTCCGTTTGTTTCGCTCTTTAGAGCGTGTGACAACGAAAAACCGGCCTAACTACACGATTTTCCCTACAAACTAGGGTTAAACGGCAGTCTAGCCTATCGAATTCAGTGTCAAAGTTGTGGTCAACGGGGCGAAATTGGTCAAAACTTTATTGGAATTTTGAGAAAGTTGACCAGAATATCACGCGGTTGAGCACAATTCGGACACTTACGTCGATTTTTCACCGATTCTTGGCGGTGGAGCGTCTTTTTTGCTTAACCATAACTTCCTTCTTTGTAAGGGTTTACGGAACGGTCGGTATACTTTTGACCCTAGCGGATACAAAAGTTGGATTTGACGTAAGTCTACTTGACGGAATCAAGCAATGCGGATTCCAATTCTCGCAAAGCTGCCGTTATCCGTTGGTGTTTTTCGTCAAGCCATTGTGACGATTCTTTCCCTTCGCCAATCGTACCATACAACGATTTCCCGTTGTGGCTAACATGGTAGCAGTTTGTCTTGAAGTCGTGACCAACCATCTTCCCTTGTGGTAGATAATCGGTAATGTGAATTGTGGTAATCATCGCGGATTTCCCCTGTCTTAACCCAATTCCACTGCAAACCCTTCGGCTTTGCCAACTAGACTGGCCGTATTCCGTGTCTCACTTCCATCCTATAGCCAAACGCTTTAACAATACGTCCGGCTTTTCGTAGTCGTAACAGTTCGTTGGCGAATTTCGCCCGTTGTTTCGCTCCGTACAAAGTAAACTTTTCGTCAGGATGAAGCCAACCTGTGTAGTGTCTTGACATTGTGAACTCCGTCGGCTTTGCCGATAGAACCTAGTTTGGGCGATAGCCCAAATGACGATTGCCGAATCGAACGGCCTAACCCAGATACGAAAAGTAGGCCAACGCTAAACGATTGTCTAGCGCGGCCTGGTTGTGTCATCGCGTATCTTGTTTCGTCAGATGCAACAGACTTGCATCAAGTCGGTATCGACTATGGTTAAGTTGCTGAGATATTCTATTGTCGTAGTCTCAGCCTCATCACAAGCTAGCTTGTCAGACTTGCTTGCGAAACGCTACTTACATCAGGCAGTAGTTCTGTCGCTATCTAATACGGTAGGTAGCCACCATTCCAAGTTTTCGTCAGGACTGACGGTAGGTTCAATGGTTATCCCATTCGCCTACTATGCCCGCGCAGTTTCTCAGGGCACAACCGTTCCGCCAACATAGCTGCGCATCTGGATTGTCGGCACTTTGTTCGACAAGATTATAGCCTGCACTTTGTAGGCGAACCGTGGACTATGTCGTACTTGCTGGCATTTTAATCCAGACAACCTACGGACCTACCAATTTGGTAGGGTATCTTCCGCACAATGTCACGGATTAGCCTCTCATTGAGGATTGACCGTGTTCCAGTGTATCGGTACGGACAGTCTAGGTTAGACTGGCCGAATCGAGACGCTAGCCTATGGCTTGAAAGAAAATGTCTCGCGTTTCACTTTTGGCGGATGCGAGTATTCGGGATTCACAAAGGTATACTTGCTAACCTCATGGTCCAGTAACTCAATCGGCTTGTCGGATGGCGTCAACCTTCTGTCGCACAGCGCACTCTTTCCGTTGGGCAGTCGCACAACGTAGAACCTCGTCGCCCCATACAATCCGGTGGCTTTGCCGCCGTGAGTTAACTCGCGTCGCCGTTGTTCGCGGTTCATTTTGTTTCCTTCACGTTGAATCCGTTGTTTTATCCCTCTCACAGTAAACCGCACTACTCGCCGATTTCACCAACCATTTTCGCCAATTTGTTGGAAATTGTTTGTTGGCTGACGCCAAGTTGTTGAGCGATATCGACTTGTGACGTTCCGGCCTGCAATTCGACGGCGATTGTCCGCATTTCAGGCGACAACGTGTCCAACGTCTCTCGCGCCACCATAGCGTCTAGCACGCTAGGATTCACGCTAGCGCGTTCCATGCCATGCGATTGAATCAATCGTCGTGTTAGCTCGGTTCGACGTTGTTCCGCTACTCTCAATCGTCGTGCGACGATACACTGCGCAGCAGTCATATCGACCACGATACCTTTCCGGCTGTTCAACCACACTTCTGTTGCAGCGTCAGTGGCGATTTCATCCTGCCGATAGCTAGTTGTACGCATGGTCGATTCTCCGTTTTGGGGAGTGGCGAAAATGTTAGCTTCTACCCTACTATAGGGAAAGTTTCATGCCAAAACGTTAGCTTTCGCGATTATTCGCGTGCCGTTCGCATTTTGTTTGAAATCGTTCCTTCACAGTAAACCGCACAACTCGCTCGGTTCACCAGTCGAATCCGTCCCGATTGTCGAAACGTCACACTGGGGGAGTTATACCTTTCGTGGGGGATTGGGGGGATTGGGCACCTTTTTGGCGACGGGGTCCTTAAAAAACCACGGAATTCCTAAAACCGAGGTCCACTGCAATCTGCCAAAAAGGGAAAGTAAGAGGTTTGGTCTTTCTCTATGGTTTAATTCTTACTCGTAGAGTAAGCCAGAAAAATCCGGGAGCAATTCTACTGCGAACAAGCTTTAGCTCGGATTAACCTTCATGCTGAGAATCGTCCTACGTCTCGTGTTCGTCGGAGATGAACAGGAGGTTCGATTATGCTCATATTTATTGTCATCAAACAGTAGCAAATCACCACTATTTAGCCTCGATTCGAAGATAACTTGCTCCGCAAGACGAAGCGAAACTACGCCACCCTCATACGAACTTGCGTTCGAAAGAGCGATGATAGAGTCCGCTCTCCCCCATCCGTCCTTATGAAATCCTGTAGGACCAGTGCCTTCCGGTGATAATCTGAGCCCCATAAAGAAAACTTTAAACTGTCCTTGCAGGACAGGGAAGGAGAAGCTCTCGTTAGCGATATCCAACCAGCGACCAAATATATCCAATAGGACACCTTTTACGTCCCTGGCGAAGCCATAACCTTCGGCGAGTTCAAGTGTATAATTCGCTACAATACCATCTTTAACTTCACCCGAAAGGGTGTATGGATATGTTGTGAATTTCCCGGCTAGACTATCAGCCTCATCCATTCTACGAAGTAGAAGTTCGATTTCTTCTTTTCTGACGAAGTCAGGAATGAGAATTATATCTTTAGGCATGCCCATTGTATTTAAGTCCCCTATAGACCGTACTTTCCTCATATTCGGTAAACCCGAAAGTTTCCTTAGCAAAATCAAAAACCACCTTATTCTCATATTCCTTACATGAGTAAACGTCAAGACTAATAAAGCCGGTTTCCGACAAAGTATGTAAAACTATAGAACTTTCTATAAGGGGCGCGAATGCAGTAATCCCCGCCTTCGAAGAGTATATTTCTACACCCTTTTTCCTTGGGGCATGAATTACCACAATAGAGCCAAACAAGGTCATTTCTATCCTATCAACTAACTCTTCCGCAAATCTATAAGCTAACTCCATACTATCACACTTTTCCGCAGAAACACCATATGCGTCGAGTAGGTAAGATTTACCGAACATTTATTTCTTTCTCTTTTTAGGGAAAACCTTCTCAGTACCCTTTTTGATTTTATAGGGTAAAAGCGGTTTAGTTGATGATTTGGCCATATTATCACCCGGTTTTTATAATGTAGTACGAAAGACCTCTATATCCTATAATACACCGGATGAATTATGGGTGGCTGGTGGCCAAACCATATAGGAATAATAGAAAGTAGCCAATAGCCCCTAAGAGTAATAGGGCTAGGCCATACATTATGTTTTTAAAGATTCTCATAGTTTTAGTATCCAGTCACCATCTTGATTTTGTTTAAACTTCATCTTCTTGAGCCATGGTAAACTATACTTCGTACCAGCCTGGGTCATTATAGTGCTGATACAATTTTTATATGACTCAATCATAACATTGTGTATTTTTGTTCTTATTCCCAATCTTCTATATTTTTCCATGACATATGAGTCTAATATAACTATTGTTTTATTCCCACCAAAGAACCCGTACCAAACTAATCCGACTGGTTGAGGTAAATCATGTATATAGGCTTCACAAGTAAATACACCGTTATTTGTTGCCTTACCCCATCGTACATCTAAATTATTTTCAATTTGGTCTAATATACGTTTTTCGATTTTCATTATATCTTTCTAGACTGTAATCGTCTTGGCGAGATTGCGAGGAAAATTAGGATTGAGGCTCTTCAGTTTCGCACAATAATATGCTAACAACTGTCCAACAACTGCGAACACCAAAGGTTGGAGCCATTTGTCAACCGTTGGAACAACGAGTACATCATCATTGTGTAGTTTAACCGAGGTCTCCCACGCGGAATTAGTGATAACTAGGACCTTACCATTTCGAGCCTTAATCTGTTCAATATTGTTGAATATCTTATCCTGGCCACCCTTGTTATCTCCGCCCATTATGAATATGCTCAGGGTTTTATCATCTATGAGGGCTATTGGTCCGTGTTTGATTTCCGCAGCCTGGATGGCTTCTGCATGAATGTACGATACCTCTTTTAGTTTTAAGGCAGCCTCTTGTGCTATGGGGAAATTAATATACCGAGCTAAAAATAGAACGTGCTCATAGTCTTTAATGTGATTAGCCCACTCTTTTATCTTCTCCTTCTGGTCTAGGACCTCTTTAAAGGCCCCTAGAAGCTCATCTAGGTTCACTTCCTCTGCTAGATGAAGCAAAGTCAGCACAGAGGCTGTAAACGTCTTCGTGGAGGCTACAGCGAGTTCTGGCCCACAGTCTAAGAAGATGGTTTGTTCGGCTAGTCTGGTCGCTTGTGATTGTGGGCTATTAGTTATGACCAAAGTGTTCCTATCTTTGAGTCTGTCTAGCATTAGTAGTGAGTCTTTGGTCTCCCCGCTTTGAGTTATACAGATAAACAACGTGTCTTCGTCAAAAAGGTCTAAGTTGTGGTATTGTAGGTCTGAGGCATAATAAGCACTACATCTAACCTTACTAATCTCTTCAAGGTAGTATTGGCCAAGTTTGGCAGCATAATAGCTACTTCCACACGCAAACAGCACGATTTCTTTATGTTCATCAAGTTTTATATCTTTGATTTTCAGATTGGTCTGTTCTTCAATTTCTGATAACATATGGTCACCGACCATCACCTTTTTGTCTACTTCTTTTGGGATTTCTATATTGTAGTAATACTCTTTGAGAGTCTGATTAGTGATTATAGTTGGTTTATCATCCTCTAATTTGAAACAGACAGTGTCCAGACTTTGTAATGATTGGATATCACTAGATATATATCCTTTAGAACTAATATAGATAGGCGAACCATGACATGCGGCGAGTATGGTGTCTGGATACTTTGGCGACATAGCTATAAACGCATATTCACCCATTAGAGCATCACAAACACCTTGCAAAGAATATTCCAAGCCTTTATCAGAAAATGAGCACCACAGGTCTAGCAAACATGGGATTACTTCTGTGTCAGTATCTGTCTTGCAGGAATAACCATAATATATTAAACTATCTTTTAGGGTTTTATAGTTCTCTATTATACCATTCAAACATACATACCAGTCGCCAACTTTAATAGGACATGTGTTTTTGGTCGAGACTACCCCATTGGTAGACCACCTTGTGTGGGCCATTCCTGTCTTAGCTTTAAAATTACCCAGGCAGTCTATATTGAGAGTTGATGATGGGCCCAATCCCTTTATCTCGTCTTCGACTGTTCCGTTGTCTAGGAATGTGACAAATCCATAAGAGTCATATCCTCTCATTTCTAGTTTGTTTAATATCTTAGACAGAATTGGCATTGCGGGCTCGTTTGATAAATTTCCTACTAATCCACACATTAATTTTCCTCCAAATTATGCAATATTGTTACTGCCGCCATAGCATTAAGTGTAATTTTTGAAGCAACCACCTTTGCGGTTTTTATACAGTAAAAGACTTGTGCTTCAGATTTATCATCCGTCAGGACGTAGTTGTAGTCCACATCGTCTCCGCTCTCATAAAATTTACTTCCGACCCGGATTATGTACATAGGGATATTCCTTCTGGATGCTGGTCGGTATAATACAAATTTTTACAATTAGCTCTAGCGTAATACTCACCAAGTAGATTACTATTCACTGGACAAGAATAGAGTTTCCTATAAAAATAACTATTGGCCAATAATGGTAATATTCGTTTGGTTCGAAGATAAGAAGAAAAGATTAGAGCTTCTGTTACCGGGTTAAAGTTTAAACCAAACCACTTACCGTCGGGAATTGTTAGGTCACTATGTGGCGGAACGCACCTACATAGCGTTTTCACTAGGCTGAACGTATCTTTCATGTCTTTGGTTAACATACCAATAATATGGTCGGAGATTTGGTAAGGAAAGCCCCCATAATAAAAAAAGTCCGAACAAACGACGTGGTCGGATTTGAGTTTGTCTATAACTGGTAGTAAATTCTCAAAAAACTCATCGGTTCTTACCTTAATTGCATATTGGGTTTTTGTGAAATAAAGACCCTCAAGTGTAGTAATAGCCTGTCTGTAAACATTATGAGCGTTGAACCAGTCATACTCTTCTACGTGTTGTTGGACTATGGTAAAATTTGAATATTTGCATCGCAATAGGTCATCAATTAGTTGATACTCATCGTCGTTTCTTTCATAACAAGTGGATAGTATTACATTGCCGAATCTTAGGTAGTTCGGAATAGACTTAAGTAATATAGGATTTAATGGACCCTGTATAATTATAGATAGGTCTCTCATAGATATTGTTTACATTCGGTTAAGTATATATTATGACTATTACTAGCTAGATTTTTGAGTCGTTCGACCCCGTTTTGGTCAGTGCAGATAGCATTAAAAACTAGCCAGTCAGACTTATCAAAACATGGAACTAATGTTATTGGTACGTTTAGTTTTGTTAGTTCACATAAAGTCTTTAGTGCTTCCTCAAGTGTGAATTCCTTGGCTTGTTCCAAACTAGTAGTTGCGGTTATTCCCTCGTTACTATGTGAATAATATAAATTATTAAGTCGAAGGACATAGTGGGTTGGTGTTTTTGTGTCAAATTGTTCTATGTTCATAGTTGGGATTCTAAATTATCCAATTCTTTATAAAGTTTGTCATTTTCTTTGGTAAGATATTCTATTTCTGCCCGTAAAGACGAAATAAGTTTAGATACACCAGGCAGCGATTCTATAATCTTGACATTGTCGGTAGCTTCCACATATGACATAGGTTGACTAATTATTAAGCATTTTACTGGGTCTTCTCGTCTTTCGATTCTTGGTTGGAAGCTGAATAATTTTAATAATTTTTCCATTAGGTTGTTCATCCTTATGACAGTGGTGTTCCGTTTGGATATTCATTGGTATATTTCTTATTTTCACAGTTTGCTATAGCTATATACTTACCAAGTCTAGAACTAGGTATAGATTCGCTATATAATTTTTTATATGTCTCACTATGAATTTTATATGGAATAAGTTGTTTTGTTCTTATATAAGCCGAAAATATAATAGATTCTACAACTGGTGTAAAGTCTAGTCCAAAACACATACCGTCTACACGGTCCTCGTGATTTAAATTTTTGGGAGAACACTCACACTGTAGTTTAACTATATTGAATACCTTAATCATATCAGAGGTTAGCAATCCTATAATATGGTCTGATATATGCATGGGGTATAAACCGTTATAGAAAAAGTCAGAACAAATAAGTTTGTCCTTATTTAGTGAGGCAATGAATGGATTTAGATTCTCAAAAAATTCGTCAGTTCGTAATTTGATTGTGAATTCTTTATGACACAGTTGTAAGCCATATAATGTGCTTATAGCTTGTTTATAAATATTTTGGCCGTTGAACCACATATATTCTATATTGGGTTGGTAAACTATAGATAATTTATTAGCTAGTGGGAGACTAGCAATCTCTTTAATTTTGTCCAATAGTTCATTTTCTATATCTGAAACTGGAGTACAGGTAGATATTACCACATCACTGTAATGAATATAGTTAGGTATGGATTCTAATAGTCTAGAATGTAGTGGCCCCTGAATAAGGAGAGTAAAATTATGGCTATTTAGCAGTTTTTCCATTTATTCACCTAGGTCAATCTTTGATAAATTATAACCAAGCGTCATATCTATGACGGTCTCGAATTTTTTATTAAATGTAGCTAATATAAATTCGTGGAATTTATCAGTAAAACAATGAATGTCGTGCGCAAATATCGTTGCGTTTGGACTAATATGTGGTAGTAAAACGGTTAAATCTTGGATTATGGCTTGGTCTCTGTGTTCTGCATCAATGAAAACATAATCTAATTTATCATCAGTTAGATATCCAGAAAGAATTTCCTCAATATTGTCTGGGCTACGACCAATCTTTAGTGTGACAGTATCATTACAATTAAATTTGTTTATTAAATATGTCGCAGTCTTATATCCGTCAGAATTGGTCACTATGTCTTTTTTATCATGGTATCCGCCAGCGTCATTATATTTTTCTTCAATATAAGAGTCTATACTTATAAGTCGCCCGCCATTTTGTTTTAAAGCTAACCCGGCCGCTAGTGCGGATATACCGAACGCAGTAGCTAGTTCATATCCATTTTTATAATTATGTTTAATAATATAATCATATAAATATTTAAATTCTGTTTCTGTTATAGATACTGGGTTGGGATGATTTTTAATACATAATGATAACTTATCACTATTCCCAGCCTCACTAATTTCTAATGGGCACGATTTATCATCTATAATCTGACGATATAAATTTAGTAATTTTTCCATAATACCTCCTCCTTTACTTTCTTGTGTTTTTGTTGACTACTATGATTAACTATCTTTTCGGTAGCAATATTCCAATTAGATAATTTAGTATTATATAAACTAGACATATAGCCACTAATAAGTATCTTACCTTTGTGCTGTGTAGCAATATCTAAATATTCTTCATGTTGGAGATTAGTCATTTCATATTCGTACACCTTCGGTGAAACACGAGAAGAATGAATATATGGTGGGTCCAAGTACAAAAATGAATTGGTATTATCTAGGGTTCTAGTTAGTGAATCAACTATCGACTCACATCTTATATCTACATTTTTAATACGTTCGGAAATAGTGGGAATATTATTAATGGAATTATTCCATGCGTTTTCGTCCCCATTTATTCCACCTCTAAGTCTATCACCATAAGAAAAATTAAGGCCGAGTCCACCGCGACTTTGCCGTTTTACAACATATTCCTTAATCGCTATAGAAAGTGTTGATTTCGGCTCTGATATTTTATATCGTTCAAATGTCTCTTCTGAATAGTATAAGTCCTTGAGTAGTTCTTGGAGATGATTTGGCCAGTCTTGCACAGCTATCCATAAGCAAATTAGTCTGTAAGAACAATCTGAGATAGTTTCTTTTATAGAGGGTAGCTTATTAATAATGATGGAGCCACCACCAATACAACTTTCTGTATATTCCAACTCAGTATAATTAGAGGGGAAGTTAGAAATGACGAAATTTCTGAGAAAAAACTTTCCACCATGAAATTTCACTAATGGTCTAATCATTTATTAAAGTTCTTTCTGAATTTAGTGAATTGTTTTCTTGTGTTATTTCCTTTTCCGTATTCTTTGTGAAATTTCTTATGACAGTCTTTACAAAGGGTTATTCCGTTTGAAACAGTATAACGTAGTTTTTTATATTTATTCCACGCAAAAATATGATGCGCTACTAAATTTCCACCTTTGTTATCTTTGCAAACTTGACAAGTATAACAGTCTCTTTTATAGACCTTGTCACGCCATTTGTTATATTTTATTGTTCTAGTTCTTCGCGTATTTTCGTTTTCTTCCCTCTCTTCTTTTGTCAAGTTAGGATTCCAACGTGGACTATTTTTTCCACAAATATTATGTGTTTTGTGCCATATTTTCATTCTTTCAGACATGCGGTCTTTTTTGTAACATCCACAACTTCTTGTATGACCTCTATTTAGTTTATCTAAAGTAACACAAACCAATTTTCCACATTCACAAACACAATCATAGTATGTGTTATTCTTTTTGTCTGTTTTGGTTGATTCGTTTTTAACTATTAATCGGCCAATTTTCTTATTAATAATATTTGGGTGTTTAATACACCCACAGCTTTTTGTGTGGCCAGATAGTACATATCTAGATGGTAAGATACAATTATTACCACAATCACACAAACAAAGCCAGTTTGCACCGCCATTTTTATCCGTAAACTCATATTTTATAAAAATTATCATACCAATCTTTTGATTTGTTAAATCATCATATTTTATTAGACAACCACAACTTTTAGTATTACCATTTTTAATTGCAGCAGGAATTACATCAAAAATGTTTCCACAATGACACTTACATAACCAATGTCTTTTATGGTTTTTGTCAGTAAATGTATATTCTATAAAGGTAAATCCATTTATTGTAATATTTGTTAAATCTTCTGCTTTCATTTTATATTTCTATTATAGTTGGTAAATTTGTCAACTTATAATTCTCATTAAGTAGAGAACAGTTGAGGACATTAATATTATTTAGTTTATACGAACCATATCCCTCGTGGCAATGTCCCGTGAGTATATACTTTAGTTTTTTCATTCTTTTAGCGTGCTTTACTAGAGACTTAGTTCCAATTTTATCATCATGAATAGTCAAGTCTCCGTGATTATATGGCGGACAATGGCTTACTATAATAGTGGTATTATCTGGTATTTGCGAATAGATAAGGTCTAGTTGCGGTTCCTCTCTCATAAAAGCCCACTCACCAATTGGCAAAATCCACGGACTAAACCACACCTTTTCGCCAGATATGTCAATTTGTTGGTCTTTTAAGAACTTACAAGGTAAAGGCGGAACTAGATATGGAAATTTTTCAAACAGAAGTTCGTGGTTGCCAAAGTTGATGTAGGTCGGTCTATTTAGTTTTTCTAGCCATAGACGAAAGTCGGTTCTGAGCCAGTTTAACTGATTATTGAAATTAGCGTGCGGAGTAAAATCCCCACAATGAATAAGAACATCTGAGTCTGGGATATTTTCAGGCAGTAGACCATGAGTGTCGCTGATTACACATACTTTCATAACGAATCCTATCTAGTAACTATTGCGCCACACGAATCAGTTAAGTATTGTTATCCGCGACATCTTTTCATGCGACTTGTAACTAGTAGACTAAGGAAGCACACGAACATCAGTTCATAACCTTTTCTCGGTCATTATCGTTACTAGTACATCTAATTCAAAGAAGGCAATATGTTATATCCGCGAAATGAACAAATTTCTCACGAATTTTTCATATTTTCTCGGATTTCTTTAAAAACGCATTGTTGGATTTCCATAAGTCCTTATGCTGTCGCAAGTTAAGTGTGTGCAAATTATTTTTAAGAAAATATAAAAGTTTATCATTTTCCGTGCGCCTTTTTCGGTGCCATATACATCTATTTCTAATATTCTGTGAAAATAAGTAAAATAGTTGGGAAATTTTAAGTCCTACGGGGTATAGTATTTGTGTAGAGTTATTTAATTTCTTAGGAGATATCATGACAAGCTCGGAATTAATAGTAAAGGCTTTAGCAAAACTCAATGAAGAAATCATCGAAGAGGTCAAAAGAGAAAATCCCACCGAAGAAGCGGCAGAAGCCATTCTTGCCAAAAATCGAGTTCCAGATTTCGGACGAGGAGTTCTATCAGATAGTAACGAAGATAGCTAAACGATTAGCCCCACGTTATGTTTTTGGTTATTATGACGCAGACGACCTTGTCCAAGAGTCGTTTATTATCGCCAGAGAGGCAATGGCTCGGTATAATGGCACCAGCCCACTAGAGAACTTCCTCTCCGTCCATATACGGAACAGACTAAGTAATCTCAAGCGAGACAACCTTAGTCGGGTAGATTCTGTAATACAGAAAATACAGGATGATAAACGGAGTATAATGGAGCCCGTAGACATTTCGCTAATCTCTTCAGAGGACGAAGAGAATCTTAAGTTCTATGAGGATGTTCTGACGGATATTAGGAATCGCGAAATAATTGCTGCCATAACACCTCACATTGGCGATGGTTTTAAACGTCTTTACAACAGATTTATCAAAACCGGCAAGATAGTTAGAGATAAAAGGTCTGCATTTCTAGAACACATTAGGGAGTTAATAGTAAAATATGGCAAAAAGCCGCCAACCAGCTAAAGTCGGTGGACCTTACACCACCATACAGAAAAAGTATATTAGGAACCACTTTCGGTCGAAGAGAGCGGAGGATATAGCTGCGGAACTGAATGTTGGGGTCCGTGGGGTAAAAGAATACATAAAAAGAGAACTTGGGGGAATTAGGGCAAGAGAAGTAAATGTTGATTTGGATATTACTACTCGCGAATACTGGACAGAGATAAAGTCTCAGTACACCAAAGACGAGCTGAAGATGTTTATTTTCCATTGGAATAATATTGTTAGCCAGTTTCAAGAGGATATTCTTTTTACAGAAGAACTCCAAGTTGTTGATTTAATAAGATTAGAAATTAGTATAGACAGAACTCAACGCCACGAAAAGGATATTCTAGACGAAATCTCGACGACGAAAGCTCTCCTTGAAGAAGAACAAAAGAAACCACTTTCCGAAAATCCTGAAGAGAGAATACAACAACAGACTCGAACAATGGGTTTAGAGCGGCAATTAAATCTCGCACAGAATGAGAGAGGTAAAACAAGCGAACAATTTATTGAATTAACGAAACTCAAGAAAGACCTGCTTTCGCGAATTAAAGGTTCGAGGTCCGACCGTGTTGAGAGAATAGAAAATTCCAGGGGAACGTTTTCAAGTCTCATTCGGAAGCTAAACGAGGATACGAACTTCCGTAAAAAAATTGGGCAAGAAATAGAAAAGCTACGGCTCGCAAGTTGCTTAGAATTCGAAAGATTGAGCACCAGCCATCAATTCCAAGACGGAGAGTGGGATAAGTGTATCTTAAATTCCGAGACAGTTTTACTAGAGGATGATGAGAAACCTATAAATGACTATAAAGAAATTATACAAGAAGCGGAAACTTTAGAAGGAAAGGAAGAATAAGATGAATGAACAAAAGGTTGCGCTAATTACGGGGATTTTTGGACAAGACGCAAGTTATCTTTCTGAATTACTTTTAAGTAAAAACTACAAGGTAATAGGAACCAAACGGAGAGCCAGTACAGAGAACCCTTGGAGAATAGAACATTTATTAAATAATAAAAATCTTATAATAGAGAACGGCGATGTAACAGACTTTTCTAATATGCTACATCTTATAGACAACTATCGATTTCATGAGATATATAATCTTGCGGCACAGTCATTTGTTGCAGCTTCATTCGACGAACCTTTACACACATTTGAAGTTGATGCAATAGGACCAATCAATATATTAGAAGCTACGAGAGTAATACAGAGGAACACAAATCACATCATTAAATATTATCAAGCCAGTACTAGTGAACTTTGGGGGGACCAATTTGATACAGTTTATGATAATGATGGAAATGTGTTGTATAACTATCAAGACGAAAACACAGAGATGAACCCACAATCGCCGTATGCTGTAGCAAAATTAGCTGCACATAAAATGACACAATTATATCGTAATGCATATGGAATGTTTTGCTGTTGTGGCATTTTAATGAATCATGAATCACCAAGGCGTGGCGAGGAGTTTGTAACTAAAAAGATTAGTAAATACGTTGGTAGAGTATATAAAGAAATAAAAAAAATGGGACTATTACAAATGTCTAACGAAGAAAAAACCAGTATTATAACTAATAAAATCGGTAAGTTACAATTAGGTAATTTGTCAGCAAGTCGAGATTGGGGGCACAGTCGAGACTATATGTTAGCCGCGTGGCAAATGCTACAACAAGATATACCGGATGACTATGTAATTTGCACAGAAGAGACACATACTGTTGAAGAGTTTTTAAAACTAGCATTTTCCGAAATAGGAGTTAATAATTATATGGATTTTGTTAATATTAATTCTAAATATATGAGACCAGCGGAAGTTTTATTTTTGCGAGGCAGATGTACAAAAGCTAAAGAGAAATTAAAGTGGAAAGCTAATATTACTTTTAGAGATTTGGTAAAAGATATGGTAATTTATGACTGCAAATAAGGAATAATTATGGCTAAAAACATCACTACACCTGGTATCTATTATATAACTAATCTGTTAACGGGCCGACGTTATGTTGGCTCATCCATAAATGTAGAGAAAAGGCTCGCGTGTCACGCAAGAAAACTTAAAGACAATAAGCATCAAAATAAAGAGTTGCAGGCCGATTTTAATAAATTAGGTGAGGGCGGGTTTTCTTTTGACATTATTGAGGTTGTTCTGAATGAGAACCTATTGTTTAATAGGGAAAATCAACATATAGTAACTCAAAACCAAAGACAAAAAGTGTATAATGAAGGTGTCATATGTGTGCCAATCTCGTTGGAACCGTGTGAAGTTCTACGGTTCTTAAAAGGGCTCATTTTTTTAGAAAATGGCTGTTGGACTTGGCGCAGCGCGAGATTCGTTTCTGATGACGGGCAGCACCTTATCCCGGCTCGTGTTTCCTACTGGGTTTTTGTAGGACCGTATGATATTAGTCAAAATATTTCCAGAAATTGCGGTAACACTAATTGCTGTAACCCAGCACACTGCAAACCATCCAGTCTCAGTAGTACAATTTCTAAATTTAAACAAAGTAAGGTCTGGAGATAATGCACACAATCATTATAGACACTCGTGAGCAAACTCCGCTGGACTTCAGTTTTTACAATGTTGAAACTTGTGTGGCGACAGTTAAGGCAGGGGATTATACACTGCAAGGACTAGAGGAATTTATTTTTATAGAAAGAAAGGCCAGCTCTGGCGAGCTCTATGGAAATTTGGTGAAGAATTTTGCCCGATTCACTCGCGAGCTCGAAAAAGCCAAAGACTGCAAATACAAATACATCATTTGCGAGTTCGGCCAGGAGGTAATTCTTACTTTTCCAAAGAACTCGGGTATTCCGTATTACCTCCACAAGAGCCTTCGTTCAGCAGGTGGATTCTTTAGGAAACGTATACATGAAGTAGAAGAGTTAGGATTCGTCTTTGTGTATTGTGGAGACCCCGAGACAGCAGCTCGAAGGGTCGTAGAAATTTTTAAAGAGATAGAACAAAATGAAGAAATTCGACATAAAGACTAAAAACCCAGAAGAAATCAATAAACTTTTAGCAGATGCGTATCTCAATTTCTACATACCTCGGGAAGCAGACTTCTACAATCCGCTAATTAATATCCCCAAAGACATCGACCAAGACATGTACTATATGTATTTGTTGGCCGACCCCAACTACTTTTACTTTATATGTAAAGAAATATTAGGTGTAACGATACACCCATTCCAATGTGTGATTTTAAAAGAGCTGTGGACACATAAGTTCCCAATGTTGGTAGCGAGTCGCGGAGCATCAAAATCTTATTTGCTCGCGGTTTATGCTTGGTTGAGGCTGCTTTTGTTGCCCGGTAGGAAGGTATTATTGACCAGTGCATCATTCAGACAGTCGAAAATTGTATTTAATTACATTGAAGCTATGTGGTTTTCCTCATCTATATTAAGGGATATAGGCGGTAGCACGCTAGGCAACGGTCCCAAGCACTCGCCAGATAAATACTATTTAAACGTAAACGACAGTACACTAAACGCAGTACCAACCGGACAGGGTGATACAATTCGTGGGCTTCGTTCACACGACACAATTAATGACGAATTTGCTGCGACCAATCGTGAGATTTTTGAAACTGTTATTGGTGGGTTTGCTGTCGTTAATAGTAACCCAATAGAAAATATTAAAAACATAGCCAAGACCAAATTGGCCAAACGTCTTAATGTAAAATTAGATGAGACTGATGAATTTCATTATGTCCCCAATCAGACCATTATAGCTGGGACGGCAGACTATGACTTTAATCACTTTGCTGAATATTGGAAAAGATGGAAGCAGATTATTGAATCTAAAGGGAACCCGGACAAGCTAAAACTCCTATTTAAAGAAGGTACCGTTCCTGAAGATTTTGAGTGGAAGGATTATAGTATTATCCGGCTCCCTATAGAACTAACGCCAGATGGCTTAATGGACAAATCCATGGTGGCCCGCTCTAAAGCAACGGTCCACTCAGGTGTCTATTTATGTGAATTTTCGGCGGTTTTTGCCAAGGATTCTTGCGGTTTCTTCAAACGTTCTACACTAGAAAAATGCGTATGTAAAAACGATACACCTATCGTAATTAACAATGAGGAAATCTTTTTCAAGCCAATGCTTGTGGGGGCCCAAGGAAAGAAATATGTTATGGCCATTGACCCAGCATCTGAAAGAGACAATTTTGCGATAGTTATAGTAGAAGCCAATCCGTCTCACCGTAAAATAGTTCATGTATGGACAACCAATCGTAAACAACATCAAGAGCGAAAATTAACCGATTCATCTTTAAAGGATGACTTCTATGATTTTTGTGCGACCAAAATACGTGAGCTTATGCGTAGATTTAATATAGTTCATATTGGGATTGACTCGCAGGGTGGTGGTATCACCATTTTAGAACGGTTGGGAGCAAGAGACTTACACAATCCAGGCCAAAAACGAATTCTACCTATAGTAAATTACGACGACCCCAAACCGACCGATTCAGAAGAAGGACTACATATAATCGAATTAATACAGTTTTCTGATGCGAAATGGGTGTCTGATGCCAATCACGGATTAAGGCAGGATTTTGAGAAGAAGACCATCTTATTCCCGTTTTTTGACATAGTTGATATAGCTGGTGTTGAGTCTGAAGATAGAGATGGAAATAAAATATACGACACCGTTGAAGACTGTTATATGGAAATTGAAGAGTTGAAAACGGAATTGACGACGATTGTGATGACGAGGACGCAGTATGGACGCGATCGCTGGAGTACGCCAGAAACCAAAGAGCTTTCCGGCAAAAAGGGCCGCCTCAGAAAAGACCGCTATTCAGCGGTAATTATTGCGGCCCATTGTGCCAGATTTCTAGTCAAGCCCGAAGATATAAATATGTCACAATACATTTCCACAGGTGGGTTTGCGTCAAAAGACAGTGGTAAGACTGGCGGAGAACTTTATGCTGGCGGATGGCTGGCAAAATCATTGGGTCACGCATACGAGGGATATTAATATGAAACACACATCAGGAATTTATGGAATAAAAAATAAAATTAATAATAAGATTTATATTGGCTCATCTAAAAGAATAGAATATAGATTTAAACAACATAAATGTTTGTTACGCAGAAACGCACACAAAAATCCTTTATTACAATTAGACTATAATGAATTTGGTGAAGATAATTTTGAATTATTGATATTAGAAATTAGCCCCGATAATATAGATTTACTTAATAAAGAAGAAATTTGGAAAACTAAGTATCAAGATATCTATAATATAATGAAATTTAAAAATATACCAAATCTTGATAAAGGAGAGATTGATAGATTTTGGTCAAAAGTAGAAATACAAGGGGATGATGACTGTTGGCCTTGGGTTAGTTCTATAGCAGAAAAAGGAAAGCCATACGGAATATTTAGACACAAAAAGAAAAGATACATAGCTACAAGAATTATGTATTATTTAATATATGGACCGTATGATTATACATTATTGCTCTGTCATACTTGTTCAAATCCAAACTGCGTTAATCCAAATCATTTATATTTGGGTTCTTATTCAGACAATTCAAAAGATATGACAGATAAGGGTCGAGGGCATGCTTGTAAGATTAATTTTGATATAGCTACCAAAATTAGAAACAAATACAAAGAAATAGGTATTGCTAGTTCTAGGTTTGTGAGAAAGTGGCTATTAGAAGAATATGGTATATCGGTGGATAAAACCAATATATTAAATATTATAAAAAATAAAAGCTATATTGATGAAAATTATAAGTGTGAAAAACTATACAGATTATGTGAGCAAAGTGTCGATAAAATTCGAGAGTTATATTTACAGGGACATTCTATAACCAAGATTGCCGAACAATTATACATATCTAAATCTAATGTTGACGCCATAGCGAAAAATAAAAGATGGCCATCAGAAGAATATAAAAATAAATTAGAAAAATCTGGGATAATTGGTTCACATTGTGGTGAAAAACATCATGGAGCCAAACTCAAATTAAAAGATATTTCTTTTATTAGAGAATTACACATATTTGGAATAAGTTATTCAGCAATAGCAGGAGCTATGGGCGTCACACACAGTAATATCTGTTGTATTTGTAACAATAAGACATGGTACTCAGAAGAATACGCAAAACAACTAGCAGATTTCAAACTCGGTGTATATAATAGTGGGAACTAATAGAATTACTAATCCAATTAGCTAAATGAGCCAAATATGAACAAACAAATTACCCCCACAGAAAACGCAAACAAGTGTTTAGCAGAATATAATGCTGGTAGGTCATCAGCTTATTATGGCCGAACATTTAATCCTGGACCAGATGCAAATTCGAGTATTAAGTCGGATTTCAATTCCAGTGACTACTTCTTCTATCGTCAAGGCGAATCCGTTCCAGAGGATGCGAAAGCTAGTATGAATTTATGTAATCTAGCATACAGACGTGTGGGCGTTTGTTATAATACTATTTGTGTAATGTCAGAATTTGTAAGTAGTGGTATAAAGTTAGTACATAAGAATAAAAGGATGGAAAAATTTTATGAAGCTTGGGCAGACCATATTGGTTTGGATGATATGGCTGAGAGATTTTCTAACTATCTTTTTAGACTTGGTACAGTGTTTCCATATCGAGTTTATGGTAAAATCCCAATAGTAAAAGAGAAGGAATGGAGTAAGGTTTCAAGTTCAGAAAAATCAAAAGCTGATTTACCAACTATAGAAAAACGAAGAATACCAGTTGCCTATACCTTTTTAAACCCAATGAGTATAGATGTGGTTGGTGGGCAATATTCTACTTTTAATTTAGAACCACGGTATATATTGAAGTTTAATAAAATGAACACCACCACAGTTAATCAACTTTTTTTAAGGGACGAGAATAGGGAAGTTGTTGATAAAAATAATATACCAGAAATTCCGACCGATATTATGGCCGCACTAAAAACAAAAAAGCGATTTATAGAATTAAATCCAGAAAATTTCTCAGTTTATGCCTACAAGAAGGATTCGTGGGACCAGTGGGCTTTTCCAATGTTACATTCTATTTTGAGTGACCTTATTCATTTAGATAAATTAAACCTAGCGGACAAATGCGCGTTAGACGGAAGTATTTCAAATATTCGGTTGTGGCGGCTCGGAGTTTTAACAGATAACCCCCAAACCACAATCCTACCCCAACCAGCAGCAATCAACAAACTTCGCAACATATTAGCCAATAACGTAGGTGGAGGAACAATCGACCTAGTTTGGGGCCCCGAGTTAGACTTTAAAGAATCCAACACACAAGTCCACAACTTCTTAGGAAGCGAAAAATACAAACACGTAATGACCTGCATTTATAGTGGTTTAGGAATACCTCCAGTTTTATCAGGACAAGATTCAGGCGGATTCAATAATAACTACATCTCAATGAGAATTCTTATTGAGCGACTAAAATACGGTCGGCGAGTCCTAAAAGACTTTCTAACTAAAGAGCTCAAAATTGTGAATAAAGCCATGAAGTTCGGAGCAATGCCGAAAATTCAGTTCGGAAATATGAATATTGGGGACGAAGCAACCGAAAAGCAGCTCCTGATTGACCTTATGGATAGAGACGTTATTAGTTCCGAAACAGTATTAGACAGGTTTGACTTCTTTGATGATGTAGAACGGGCCAAAATTAAGCGAAGTGTCAGAACTAGAGGAACAACCATGCCTGAAAAAGCTGGGCCATATCATAACCCCCAAACAGAACACGAGTTAAAGAAGATTATTCTTCAGGCTGGCGGGGTTGCTCCGTCCGAAGTCGGTGTAGATTTGCTTCCCAGAAAACCCGGAGAGAAGACCAAGATGGAGCAAATGGCCAAAATGGTAAAACAGAGTCCTAAGCCATCGGGTAAAGAGTTTGCCCCGAAAAACCCAAATGGCAGACCCAAAAATTCAACCGATAGCAAGCCACGTAAACAAAGAAAAGATAAGGTTAGGACAAAGGCTTCACAGTTTGTCACTGATTTCGTGTGGGCTAATGATGCATTAAAGAAGATAGGCGATATTATATATCCAGCACTGTGTGCAATATTGAAGCATAAGAACTTAAGAGAGTTTTCAGTCGCAGAATTTAATGACTATGAACTAAATAAGTTCGCGGTTCTCAGTAAATGCATAGCTAATTCAGAAATTACCACAGAGTCGGTGTATAGTATATTGGATACATCACCAAAAGTTTCAGATGAAATTATGAAATCATATGCGAAACTGATGGATAAGTTTACAAAACTGAACAATAGAAAACCCACAGTGGACGAAGACCGGCAGATTAAAGCTTCTGCATATTCGCTGAATACAGGAGTATAATATGGAAAAATTAATTGATGCTATTACAGCCACAATAAATACCATGGACGATAATAGTACAGCAAAAGTTGAAGGGTATGATACACAGATTACGTGTGATGAACATGGCAATCTCACATTTAGTGCCGGAATATTTAACGAAATTATAAAATTACATTAGACCAAGGAGATATAATGGCTAAGATTATGGTTCAAGCTGACACAGAGACAGGTGAGTTTACTTGTTCTGTCAATGGTGTAAATCTAGATAATTTAGTTAGTGTTAATCTATATAAGAGTTGTGATTATTATTCTGATGCACCAAAGACGTGTGTGCGATTTAGTGCTGAATCAAGTAATACTGTTGATAAAGTACGAACTAGTGTATATGCGCAAGACCTATCTCAAGACACAGCAAAGGCAGAGTTAACCGCAGGTAATGCCAAATTTCTAGACGAAAACAAGACCATTGCATCTTGGTCAAGAAATACTACCGTTAGTGATTCTATAAGAAACTGGTTAAAAAAGTCATAAAATCTTTCATATCATCATTTAAGCCGGTGTATATACTATAGAGAAACTATGATTCCAATATATAAAGCTGAAATCGGCGACGGTTTATCAACCGCAATCAAGACTAATAATTCAGTTGCTTATTGCTCTGAGTTACGAAAGTCAATTAATCCCAATACAGATAAGTTAAAGGTTGAAGATTTTCGGAAAACTCAGGCCACATTAAAAGATTATGACCTTTACTACATTGACTCAATACTTGTGTCTTGTGGTATGAATAAAAATGACGATGTGTTCGACCCAATAATTACTTGGGGAGCAAGACATACACCAGAACATAAAATGGTGAATGTAATGCACTCAGAAGACAGAATTGTCGGACATCTCGTAAGTAGTGTTGGCGTAGATAGTAATGGCGAAATTATTCCAGATGATATTTCAATAGATGACCTTCCGACAGTTTATGACATCGTTGTAGGGTCTGTATTATATCGAGCTTGGAGTAAAGAAGAGAACCAAGAAGCAATGGAAAAAATTATTGCTAAAATTGAAAACTCAGAAATTTTTGTATCGATGGAATGCTTATTCAAAGACTTTGATTATGCAATGATTGATAAAGACGGTAATCAAAAGGTCATAGCAAGAAATAAAGATACAGCATTTTTAACTAAATACCTCAGAGCATATGAAGGGCCGGGCACATATAAGGACCAGACAATAGGACGACTTTTGAAGAATTTCGTTTTTAGTGGCAAGGGCTTAGTAGATAAACCAGCAAATCCAAGAAGTATAATTTTCAATGAAACGAAACCTTTTAATCATAAATCCGTAGCTTATTCTTATTTTACAGAGGATACCAATAATATGGCAAAAGAAGATACCAAAGAGGTTGATGAGCTAAAGTCAACCGTCGCAAAATTAGAGACAGAATTAGCCAGTGTCAAGACTGAGCTAGATGCTAGCAAGGCTAGTGTAGCAAAACTAACAGTAGATTGTGATACGCTTGACGTTGCTCATTGCAAGGCTGCTAAAGAATTAGAAACGTCTTCGGCCACGTTAGTTCTAGCCCAGAAAGAACTCACTGAGACAAAGGCTGCATTAGATAAGGTTAATACCGAACTATCAGTAGCTAAGGCCGAAAAGATTAGTACCGACCGGGTAAGTAAGCTTGTTTCTGCCCAAATCGAAAAAGAAGAAGCTGACAAGATTGTAGCCAAATGGACTAATTTAAATGATGAACAATTCAACGAAATTGTTGAACTTCATGCTGCAAAGAAAAAGCTACCACCTTGGCTTGAGAAGAAAGACGATGAAGATAAAGACGCAGACGCAGCAGAAATAGAAGCTGCTAAAGCATTAGCTGCCGCAGAAGCCGAAAATAAGACCGTTCCGGTAGTTGCCGAAACAAAGCCAGAAACCCAAAAGGCGGTTGCTAGCTGGTTACGAAATAGTGTACTGAAATCAACCGCTAACGCAAAAACAGAGGAGAATTAAATAATATGGCTCTAAAACCGTTACACAACCCAGTAGTCACAAATGTAGACTGGTTCATGAATGAAGTTGCTAGCCGTGGTGGTGTTGTAGTTATGTCTACAGCCGCTTCCGGTGGCGCAATGGATAATGCTGTCTCGCTAGTGACGTATGCAGCGAATCCATCAGGAAAATTACCCATTGGTGTGTTGCTCTGTGATATGGTCAACAAGGACCTAACACAGACACATCTCAATCAACACAAAAACGAAGTTCAAATTGGTAGCAAAGTTACTATTGGCCGTGTTGGCGAATGGACTACCGATATGATTTATCCAGGGCTAACCATTGCAGCTAATGACTGTGCTTACATGGGCCCATCAGGTCTACTGCAAAACGTAGACGTTAACACCGTCGCAACCCCGATTGTTGGTATTTTCGCTAGCACGAAGGACGAAGATGGGTATGCTAAAGTATACGTTAATCTACCAATGGCAACACCCCGTATATAATTAAGGAGTCAATAACTAATATGGCTAAAAACAGCATTTTTAACAAACCGGACGAGGAAACACTTGCACTGTTACGTCGAACGGCAGACCCAAATCCACAGGTTGCTTTTGCAGCTCAACATGAGCTAGCTCAAGCGTTACAACTTCCATTACGTGAGGGTGTCCTAGTTGGCCCCATCACCGATGGTATCTTCACTCCAGTAGACCTCAAGGGTGCAGACGCAGAGTTCCCCCTAGACCTATTGGCTCCGGGTGAGGAAGACGAATTCGTAGCGTTTACTATTCCAAACCATGGTAAGATTCCAGAACGACATGTCGAAGGTGACTATGTTCGAGTGCCAGATTACGCGATTGCAAACGCAATTGACTGGTTGCTCAAATATGCTCAAGATGCTCGGTATGACGTTGTTGGGCGAGCCATGCAAGTCATGGAAGCAGGCTTCACTAAGAAGATGAATGACGATGGTTGGCATACTCTGCTTGCAGCAGGTGCAGACCGTAACATTCTAGCTTATGACGCCGATGCTTCAGCCGGTCAGTTTACTAAGCGATTAGTTTCTATTATGAAGGTACTAATGGCTCGTAACGCCGGTGGGAATAGTGCGTCAATCAAACAAGGTAAGCTCACTGACCTATTCCTTAGCCCAGAGGCTTTGGAAGACATTCGTAACTGGGGTGTGGATATTGTTGATGAGTTTACTCGTCGGGATATCTTCCTTGCTGCGGACGGTAGTGATAAGCTTACGAGACTGTTTGGGGTTAATCTTCATGACATACGTGAGTTGGGCGAAGGTCAAGAGTACCAGACCTTCTTTACAGCACAATTAGGCGGTTCACTTGCAAGCACCGACGTAGAACTCGTAGTCGGCTTAGATTTGAGTTCCAACGACAGCTTCGTGATGCCGATTAAGCAAGAAATTCAGGTCTTCGAAGACCCTTCTCTCCATCGCCAACTTCGCCAGGGATATTATTCTTGGTGTCGAGTCGGCTTCGCGTCGCTCGATGGACGAAGAATCATGCTTGGAAGCTTCTAAATCCTTATCTATCAACACTTTACATCCGGTCATCATTGCAAAATGGTGGCCGGATTTTTATTTAGCTGGACGGGAAATTTAGATAAATTTTGTAAAAAACACAAGAATTATTGAGACTTTTTAAATGGTTAGAGTATATAATATACACGGAGACGGTCTGGAAATTATATCTAAAAACAAAGGTTATCAAGTATGAAAACGTGTAACACATGTGGCGAAATAAAGGCTATCACCGAGTTTTATACCAGCAAAAACGCTAGAGATGGATATCGGTCAAAGTGTAAAGTATGTGTGAGGATAGTGCATAAAGAATATAAACTTGCTCACCCAGAAAAATGCAGAGAAGACAGCAAGAAATATAGTGATAGACATCCAGAAAAACGTAAAGCTTATAGAGAAAAAGTAAAAGATAAATACAGAGACTATCATAGAGTTTATGAATACAATCGTAAGAAAACTGATGTAAATTATAAATTAATGCATAATCTACGCGGTCGTGTGAGACATGCTGTAAAACGTGGCCAAAAATCAGGTTCAGCAGTACGGGACCTAGGTTGTTCTATAGAAGAATTCAAACAATATATCGAAGCAAAATTTCAAGAAGGTATGACCTGGGATAATTGGAGCCACAAAGGCTGGCATATCGACCATATAATTCCACTGTCTTCTTTTGACTTAACAGATAGAGAACAGTTTTTGAAAGCTTGTCATTTTACCAATATGCAGCCATTATGGGCTATAGATAATATAAAGAAAAGTGACAAACTGTCATGAGCGTAGCGAACACGGTGTATAATAGGTAGATACTTCATCAATCTACATAAGGAACCGCAATGGCCCACGCAGTCTATAAAGACCGAGTCAAAGAGACCACAAGGACGCAGGGAACCAGTACCTACTCCCTAGCGGGGGCGGAGAATGGATTTCAGGGGTTTTCTGCTGTTGGGGCCGGAAATGCCTGCTATTACTGCTGCGAGGACGGAACGTCCTGGGAAATAGGCTCAGGCTATTACACAACTGGTTTTTTGACCAGATTCCCTATTGTTACTAGCAATAGTAATGCCCTAGTAAGTTGGGGCGGGGGTACACGTAGTATTTACCTCGTTTTACCGGCCAGCCAAATTGGGGCAGTAGATGGCTCTAGTGCTCTAGATGACCTATCCGACGTAGTCTCATCTTCTCCTTCGTTCAGACAACGTCTGACGTATAATGGCTCCACATGGATTCCGTCTGGTATTTTCGCCGGAGACATACCCTCTGGTCTATCCGTAGGTATTCTTACCAGTGGCACTGTCACCAACGATGAGTTTGGAAGGCTTGCAGGGGTCACCAGTGCGATTCAAACCCAACTTGACTCAAAGGCCGCAAGTGCTCATTCACACACCGTAGACGGTCTCTCAGACGCTGTGGTGACCTCTGCTGCTATACGTCAGCGATTAGCCTTCGATGGCACCAACTGGGTCAACTCTGGCTTATTCATTGTGGACCTACCTTCTGGCATTACTGCCGAAATGATAAGTAACGGTGTCGTAAACAACACCGAATTTGGTTACCTAGATGGTGTTACATCAGCAATTCAAACTCAGTTTACTGGAAAATCAGACACATCTCACTCACATACTGTGGACGGATTATCAGATGCGGTCATAACTAGTGCGGTTTTACGACAAAGACTAGCGTTTGACGGGACTAATTGGGTTAACTCTGGATTGTTCGTAGCTGATGTTCCATCAGGAATAACTGCCGATATGATAGGGGCTGGGGCTGTTAGTAACGCCGAATTTGGATATCTCGATGGTGTGACCTCTGCTCTACAAACGCAATTAGACGGAAAATCTGCCACTGGCCATACACATACATTAGACAATTTGTCTGACGCGGTCATTATATCTGCATCCATTAGACAAAGGCTCACCTACGACGGAAGTAATTGGATAAACTCAGGAATTTTCTATAGTGATTTACCTTCTGGTCTACCAGTAGCAATGATAACTAGTGGGACAGTTACAAATGACGAATTTGGGCGATTAGCTGGGGTTACATCAGCAATTCAAACTCAATTTACTGGCAAGTCTGACACATCACACAGCCATACTGTAGACGGATTGTCTGACGCCGTTATAACTTCTGCTTCGTTTAGAGAGAGATTAGCATATAATGGGACCAACTGGATAAACTCTGGCACATATTCGGCTGATGTAGGAAGTGGGACGGCCTCGCCAAGTAAAGCTCTAATGGGTGATATGGGGTTTGGAATGCCAACCGGACCACTAATTACAGCCCCAGATGGAGCTACTATTACATTTAACCTATCAGACTCTAGCCTATTTAATACAATATTAGGCGGAAATAGAACTTTGGCCATCCAAAGTGGTGTGCTCGGTCAACGATTTTTCACCAGAATAACACAGGATAATACAGGAAGTAGAACTGTCACATGGTTTACTGGAGCAAACTGGGGAAGTGCAGGAGCCCCAACTTTAACTACCACAGCAAATAAGGCTGACTGGTTTGGTTTTATTAATATCAGTGGCACGACCTACGATGGTTTCAATATGGGGGCCAGCTATTAATGAGCTCAACCTGGAACGCTAATTCTATATTATTACCAGACGGAAAAACCCAAACTGACTTTAGGGGTAAGTGGGTTAATTATTTGGACACAAATGTGTGGAGACCAATTGATACATCACTTCGTGAAGAGGGGGCGAATTGGGTTTGTAGGAGTGGGCCATTTACTGCGGTTTTACCAAAAGTATCCACAGGTATGGTGGAGTTCGTTTCTACCAACAAGTGGGACATTTTCTCCAAAACCAATATTACTGATAAAGATTTTAGTTTGCGTTTTACGCCTATCGGTGTGAATTTAGTAGATGGGATTGTAACGCAAGATGAATCTTATCAAATGACCTTTCCTAACGCATATCCATTCGGTGACTTGATATATAAGATTCAATCTGGTAGAGCTCCACGTTTTCAAAAGCTAATTCGGTTTAATAGCCAGCCAACTGGCACAGATGATATTAATATTAGTTTTACAATGAACACTGATTCCGACCAGTTTAATATTGCTGACACAACATTAGAACCAAAAATCAAAGCACAAATCGAAGGATTAAATCAAGAGATTAGTAGCGAATTACGAAAGCAAAATAATGACTTAATACAAATTAGCGATAAACGTTTCCAAATAAATAAACTGATGAAAAAGCCTTGGGCTAGAAATGGGCAGCAGTTAGTAAATAGTTTGATATCTTTAACACCAAATGCGTCTGATACTAAAAGAGGTGTTGGTATTAAAAAGGCAAAGATATGGGATAGTGCAGGAAATAGTCAAGAAATCAATTTGAAGTTTGACAGGTCACCAAGTGGAACTATTGTAATGACCAAGATAGTCCCAAGGTCATTTTTGGTTAATGCTGTTTATCCAGTCTATACTGATACAACCAGCACATTTTATCCTGACCCAGATGTAGAGGTGACTAGTGTAGATGGAAAAGTTGGCCGGACAGGTGTTAATCAAACATGGGCAAATATTATCGTGGGAGCTGGCACGACAGCAGATGATATGGGTAATTTAAGTTTAGTCCAATTCGCTGCCACCGCCACATTAAATCAATTCGGGAATAATTACCGTAGTATTATTTTATTTGACACGTCATCAATCGGGACCGGCAAGACTGTCCAGAGCGCCACACTATCAACAAAGACACTGTCCAAATCAGACACATTGATAGCGTCACCGAATATCAATATTTATGGCTCTACACCAGTGGCCAATACGTCATTAAGTAGTGATGATTATGGTCAGACCCAATCTGTTGCGTTCTCTACTAGCATAGCATATGCAGATGTCGCAGCGACTGACAGTTACAATGATTTCATATTGAATGCGAACGGTCTAGCTAATATTTCTATTACTGGAATAAGTAAGTTTTCTGGTAAAAACGCCAATTATGACGTTGCTGCTTCACAGCCACCATGGGTTTTAGGTGAAGATACGGCTATTTCTATGTATAGCGCAGATAGCGCTGGAACAACGAATGACCCAAAACTAGTAGTCACATATGTAGTATCAGTTAAACCTCAAGCCTTTTTTATGATGGGTTAATTATGATAGCTGGTCAACCAATAGCAGATTCACCCATATCCGAAACACTCCACGATATCACTACAAGTAAAGTAAATCCAGATAACAATTATTATAATGGAAGTGTTGTAACTGGCGTTGGACCCCTGGTTAGAACAATTAAACATCCAACAGCAAATAACATAGTGAATACAATAGAAAATCGACTTAAAAAAAGATAGGTATATTATATGGCCTGGGACACAGTGATGACATCTATGCTCAGAAATGTTATAGGCGATATAACAAGCCCATATACATATTCTGACGCCCAAGTTAAATCGCTATTAGTGACAAACGCACAACTAATTCGTACCGAAATGACATTCGATAATACATATACTATCGATATACCAAATTCGGGGATTAGTCCCGACCCAACTGCAACAAGTCCAGTAGATGATGTTTATATGAACTTTGTGGTTCTTAAATCAGCGGCTATTTTGGTTGGGGCCGAAGCAAGGGTCCAAGCTAAGCTTAGTATTAGTATTAAAGATGGGCCAGCCAGTATAGATGTTGGTGGGTCAGCCTCTGCTTTGGCAGCAAAAGCTAAAGATTTTCAAATGGCTTACGAGCGTGCAAAAATTTTATATATATCTTCAAATTCTATCGGGGCGAAGGCCGTCTTAACCCCGTACACAGACGCTACTTATGGAAATAGCAGTGTGGAGAATTACTTCAATTAAGACTATGAAATATCGTGTATATTAATTAACTAGGAGTTTATAAAATGGCTGATATTATGACTAAGGCGGTTCCTGTTTTAGGTTTTCAGCAAGGTAGCAGCATGCTGTTTGTTACAGCGATAGGTAGCGGAACCACAGAGATATTACGACCAACATTAAATGAGGTGTTGAATAGTGGTATAACTCAAACCAAATATGATTCAAGATGGAATTATCCAAATTATTATAGTGCTTAAGGATTAGTAATAATGTCTATTAATCGACCATCAACAATAGGTACTGGTGACCACATAGAAGTATCGCCATATACTAGTGCTCGTGACGCTTTCGGTCGCTCACGAGTATCTCAGCCATATACTAATTTCGATACAAAGTTTTTATATGACAAATTACCACTATTGTGGGATGAATCAGTAACTGGCGGAACGTCTACACATGATGCCACTAATGCATGTGTAAATTTAGTGGTTACCACGAGTGGACATAGTGTAATTAGACAGACAAAGGCTCGATTTAACTATAAGTCAGGTAAGAGCCAGCTATATCTATTCACTGGTGTTATAGGAACACCAACTACAAATGTAATTAGACGAGTTGGGTGTTTTGATGCCGATAATGGATTATTTTTTGAATTAAATGATAGTACACTATATGTTGTAGTCAGGAAGTCCGGTGTTGATACCAAAGTAGCTCAGTCAGCCTGGAATGTAGAAAAACTAAATGGCACAGACTGGCACGGTATTACACTAGATATGACCAAGGCTCAAATATTCGTTATTGATTTTCAGTGGTTGGGTGTCGGAGATGTGCGATTTGGTGTCTTTGTTGACGGCGAATGTCATTATTGTCATATGTCTCATACAGCAAATACAAATGATTCGGTTTACATGTCTACGCCAAATTTACCAATCAGATATGAAATAACTAGTACTGGTGGGTCGGCCACACTAAAACAGATTTGTTCGTCGTGTATTTCTGAGGGCACCTTAGACAAACATATGTCTAGTGCAGAGTCAACTCCAGTATTTATTAACGCAAATAGCACATCGGAAAGATATGCGGTTTTAGGAATTAGACTCAAATCCACACATTTGCCCGCAACGGTTTATGTAGATAACCTAAACGTCTTAACGGCCACGAACGATTCGTTAAGATATACACTATCACTAAATCCGACGGTCAGTGGTACTTTTACATACAATGACATAACCAACAGTTATGTGCAGATAGCTGTTTCTTCAGGCGGAAATCCGTCCTTGGAGGTTTTAACTAACGTCGGCACTAAAATCCAAGAGGGATATGTTTCTAACGCATTAAGAATAGCAGATATTGGTATAGAAGAATTATTGTTTTTGGGGTCAACTATCAGTGGGGTCCGAGATGAGCTTGTATTATCAGTAACGCCGCTTGCGGCCAACGCAGATGTGTATGGTTCTATATCCTGGAAAGAGTTAATATAATGCATTATTTATTATTGTGGTATATCGTTATAGGAATAATAGTTGGTTCAGTTTTTAGCTGGATGACCGAAGAAGAGGGTGGTCTGCCTATGATATTTATTTCTGGGTTAATTTGGCCAATTATGATATTAAGTATCCCATTTTGTCTTATTTATGATTTAATTAGAAATCGCGACTAAATGTTATTACTAATATTATCTTATATAATAATTTCCATCATAGTGGGTTTGCTATTTAACTGGTATACAGAAAATGGAGAACCAGCTTTAATATTCATCATTGGTATAATCTGGCCACTAGTTATACTTTCTATTCCTTTTTGCGTAGCATATGACTTAGTTAAAAAACTAAGAAGAGATAAAGAAAAATATGAGAATGACCCAACACCTTATCAAAATATGCTCAATGATGGAGTTGATTACGAATAATGGAAACTTTACAAGAATTTTATACATTTGATGAGATTGGTAAGATACCAAAGGTTTCTGGTGTCTATAGCATTATTAATATCTCCAACGGAAGACAGTATATTGGCTCATCTATAAACATATGGAATAGAATATATACCCATAATATAAAACTCAATAAACAGAGACATATAAATAAAAAGTTTCAAGAAGATTTTAATAATAAAGAAAATAATTTTATAATTAAAATTTTAGAATTTGTGCAGAATCAAGATTTATTGTCAATTACTGAAAATAATTATTATAAGTTATATGATAATCTATATAACATAAGAAAACCACACAGACAAATTGAACTATCTGAAAAACAGGTATTGAGATTTTTATCTAAAATTATCTTTTTAAATAACGGCTGTTGGACTATTTGTAATTCAGAAATAAATAGATATGTATTTTTTAATATTAGTGGCGATGGATTTACTTCCCATAGGGTCTCGTATTTTATTTTTAACGGTCCACACGATTATAATTTATCTGTATGTCATAAATGTGATAATAAATACTGTTGCAATCCTAATCATTTATTTTTGGGTACAGAATCGGAAAATCATCGTGACAGGGCAAATAAAGGTAATTGTGGGATTTTAAATAAAGACATAGCTGATAAAATTAGAGAATATTATCAAATTCATAATTGTACAGCTCAAGAAATCATTAATAAATTAAAATTAAAAGTTAACATTGGGGCTGTGTGTGATATCCTAAAAAATAGAACATTTAAAGATGAAAATTGGTTATTACGAGACCGACAAAGGTTAGTAAACTGGACAATAGTTAATAATATAAGAAAAGATTATCTAAATAATATTGGCCCTAAAAGATTAACTGAAATTTATAACTTGGGCCACGGAATTATCTGTAGTATAATATACAACAATGGTTGGAGATGTGATGAATATAATATAAAGTTAAAGGAGTTTAAAAATGGAAATTCCTAGTCAGCTTTATACTACTTATCATGAGTTCGCCTCGGATATGATTCTGCTGAATTTTGGACAAAGTTGCCGTCTAATATATCCAGACAAGCTTACACCTTGCCCCAACTGTTATCAAGACAGCTCAACGAATAGGTCTACCAACATTTATAAACCGGGTGGACCACAATCATTCACTATTGGGTTCTGTGGCTGGTGTAATGGAGACGGTTTCCTCAAAACCGAGAAATCAGACACAATTCGACTTCGTATTTATCACGATAAAAAGTACTTTACTAAACTACCCATAGATATCCAGCTCCAGGACGGTGATGTCCAAGTCTTTGGTTTTATGACCGATTTGCCCAAGTTACAAATGGCTGTATCTATAATGTTACATACAGACGCCGAAGGCTACACAAGACAAAAATATGTTTTGTATGGGCAGCCTCAACCGCATGGCTTAGGCCCAACTCGCAGATATTTTATCGCATACCTACGATTTATATAATATGAAAGCAATACTAGAGCTTATAGAAAGCCAACGAGAATTTAAAGAGCTTGTCATGCAGGGCGTGGCTGAGCATTTAAACGCTGTGGTCCCTAAATCTATTGTGCCTATTGAAGCCAGAATTTACGAGGTATTAAAGGGACCGTTCAAGAAATCAGACGTGTATGAAGGAATAGTTAGTGGTACGTTAGCTGCCCACTTTGGTATCGTGAAAGGACAGGAGAGGGCTAGGATTGAAGGGATTATAAATGTTTTGGCTTCCCAAATTAGAATTAGATTCAAACCCTTGAAAGTATCAGCTTCTGGTTTCGGTGGCGGAGGCATCATAATACATGCTATCGAGGCCGATTTTGAACAAGTAGTGGCTACTGATTTTGGTGTTACAATTAATACTGCACCAGCCACAAAACAATTTCAAAAGTTAAGACTACCATGGTTACAATGGTTATTATTTCGGGGTGGAGAAGTAATCATAAGTGAATATAAGATAGTAGAGGGAAATTTCACCAGAAAACAAAGTCGAAGTGGGACCGCGAGAATGGAACCAGAGCCTCATTCCTATTGGAGCGTGCCCTTATCTTACCATGGAACGGCTAACGCAAACTTCGTAACAGAAGCTATAGCTCAATCAGAGGCATGGCTAGAAACTGAATTTTTAAAGATTATTCAGGAAGAATTAGGAAAAGTATTATAATGCCACAACATACCGAGTTTCGCAGCGTCAGTAACATAGGGCAGAAAACGCTTTCAGAAATAGTTAGTGATAACCTGATAGCTTGGCTAGATTGGTCATTTTTGTGTATTGGCGCATTTCAGAACGTAGCTTTGAGTGGGGTTGGAATATATGGTGTTAATAAAAGCAAATTCCGTTTAGTTGACGATAAAAGATATTCACTCGGACAGTGCTGGGAGTCGTATAGAGGTCATTTCGTATGGGAATCAGGTATTCCTGTTGCGGTTCAGCCCACGAGGCCATCTGGGGTATATGTCGGCAGCGTTTTTTACCCTAGTAATACTTCTGGAGCATACGCCCACATAATAGACTATCCGAAAGGTCGTGTGGTATTTAATACAGCTATAGCCAGTGGCTCAACAGTAGAAACAGAGTATAGTTATCGTAATATTAATGTAATGGATGCTAACCTTTCTCCCTACTTTCAGAGAATACAGTTGGATTCAGAGCGTGTTGATGACCCACAGTTCCTATCAACTTATTCGGGTACATATTATAATACAGCAGATACTCGTGTGCAGCTCCCACAGGTAGCTATTGATGTGACCTCATTCGACAATTCTAGACCCGCTGAAATAGGTTCCGGTGGCCGGTGGAAGCAAAATAAGATTGGGTTTTATGTTTTTGCTGAAAATGACCGAATGTGTGACCGAATTGGAGATATTCTTCAAGACCAAGAATTTCGAACATTATACCTTTATGACTCAAATTTGGTTGCCTCGGGTAACTATTACCCTCTGACTTCGTCGGGGACTATAGCAAGTGGGGCTAAAACTTACCAGCAAATGGTCGATTTTCCGCAAAACGGTGGGTATTTCCTAACTAAAATTTATATAGATGATGCCAGAACTTCACATAGTCAGGCTTTGGGTAGAGATTTGCATTTAAAAGTCGTGACCTTTAGTACGGAGGTTTTAAAATATTAAATTTGACGAAAGTCTGAAAATAGCGGGAATTTGCGAGCTAAATATTGGAATTTTGACTATATTATAGGATATAGATGGGATTCTTACTTTTTCCTGCGATAGCACGGTGTATAATACTATAGAGAAACTATGAAAAATTCAAAAATGTGTGGGGTTTACAGAATTTATAATACGTTCACAAATAAGAACTACATTGGAAGTTCTGTAAGAATTAAAGAGAGATGGCAAGCCCACCTGAATAATTTGCGACGTAATATACATACAAATAAAGAGTTACAACGAGATTTTAATTTGTTTGGGGAAGATAAGTTTTTGTGGCAAGTGTTAGAATTATGTGATGAAGACGTTCTTATTTCCAGAGAAATTGATACAAAGAAGTATTATCCAAATAATTATCATTTTAAAGACCAAAAGGTAAATTCTCTTCCAGACATTTCAGTAAAACATATTTTAAGATTTTTAAAAAAATTAGAATTTTGCGAAAATGGTTGTTGGGAGGCATATGTTGACAAATCTAGAGGTTATGGACGAATTATGATTGATTGCATTGACCATGCTGTTCATAGAATCGCTTATCTAATCTTTAACGGTCCATACGATTATACAAAAGTAGTATGTCATAGTTGTGATAATAAGGCATGTTGTAATCCTAGTCATTTGTTTTTAGGTACGCAGTCCGATAATATGAAAGACAGGGCCAATAAAGGACAAGTTTGTATAGTTAATAAAGAGATAGTAAATCAAATTAGAAAATGGCGTACAGAAGAAAATAAATCACACGCAGAAATCTTAATTTTATTGAAAGAAAATAATATTAAATTAGGTAAAGTTGCGTTGGCAGCTATAATATCCAATCGTAATTTTTATGATGAAAATTATAATTTTAAACCTAAGACGCCACCAACATCAATAGATACAATAAATAAAATTCGTGAATTATATTTATCTGGTAAAACTCAGCCGGAAATATGTGATATATTACAAATAAAATACTGTGTAGTCAATCCTGCCTGTAAAAATGAGACTTGGCCATCTGAAGAATATGGCAAAAAATTACGAAAACACCTTTTATCAAACGACATAAGTCTATAGGAGATAATAAGTTATGGCTCTCAACAACCGCCTCTATTTTGCTTGCGCTGCGGCCGGTTTTGCCGGACTCGGCTCACAAACCTTTACAGTCGCTCATGGGCTGACTAGCGTATCACAATCTTGTAATTTCAATTTGGAAACTTTCTATGAGATTGGACAACTCGCACCCTACGACATCTGGGAAGATGTGCCAAGTTGCGAGGTCTCGCTAGAAAAGAACTTAGATGGGTATCCGCTAATCTATCACCTTGCTACACCTGGCGCAACAGACTCGGCAATAAATGGCCGATGTACGCGACAGTCTATTATGGCGATGTCACTTTTTGCAGATGTTGTAGCCTCTGCGTCTGGAACACCATTAAATGAAGTTCAATTCAGTGGATTGTACGTTTCTTCGCTGAATTATTCCTTTCCGGTAGACGGAAACGCCACTGAGTCCGTCACCCTAGTAGGTAACTCTGTAGCCTGGAAGGCTGGGGCCTCAGCAGCCTTTACAGGTCAGCTCTTTGACAATACCGATACAGCCTTTGCAGCAGGTGGGGGTTCTGGCGGTATTCAACGACGAGAAGACATTATGTACCAAGGGCAGGCCAATATTACTCTACTACCTGCCGATATCCCTGGAGTTAGCTCTTCTGGTACTCAAACATCAAATGCAGATGGAAGCTACCCAGTCCACCTCCAAAGTATCACAGTTAGCGCAGACTTAGGGAAGGAAGAAATTAACGAACTTGGGCACCGAGCTCCATACTATCGTTATACTTCCTACCCGATTGACGTAACGACAACCTTCGAAGTCATTTGCACATCTGGGTTTATGACCACTGCAAATGAAAATACTAGTTTGTCTAACCGAACTATCCAAATTGTGACGCGCGATGGCACCAAGATTAATACAGGGGGCCGGAACAAGTTGCAGAGTGTTCAGTATGGGGGTGGCGGTGTGGACGGGTCTAATGCCACTATGACATTCACGTATACTACGCAGAATGCGTTGACGATTACTCACCCATTGGACCCATCAGCCCTATAATATGAAGAATTAGGATTATTTCAAAACCTGGCCCATAGCATCGCTTACACAATAGGCTTTGTTATGGAGCCAGAGTTTTATTATGAAACGTAAACAGGACAAATTTATTTGTGCAGGACTATATCAAGGACTTACACGTAGCTCGCTTACTGGCTAATTGTCTTACACTTGAACAGGATAACCTGCTTTTAGATATAGTTAATCCTACTAATAAAGTATTATATTTAGCCCAGAGAGAATACGCGAAATCATTTGAAGAGTGTCAGGAGTCTGGCACACTTTTATTTGACCATATGATTGGAGAAATGGTAAAACAAGGGTTGTGGAACAACGTGGACGAAAAACGGATTCAGGAACTAAAGGATTCAATTTCTAGTATGAAAATGGAAATATTTAAGAACTGGATTAAGACCGGGACTGTTAAGCTTTATAAAAAGCAAGTCCGCAGGGCTGAAAAGGAGATTATTGGACTTCTCACTAAGAAAAATGCCTACCACTCTATGACCTGCGAGGGTATCTCTACCTATAATAGGTGGATTTATTTGGTTGAGCATTGCACGTTTCTGGGCGAAGCCCAGTATAATTTCGCAGACCTAAGTCCTGAAGAGATATTAAACTACTGGCAGAATAATACGCTAAATGATAGCGAACTCCGCGAGCTTTCCAAATATGAGGGCTGGATGAACGTGTGGTGCTCATCTAATAAGGTTCCTTTTGTGTTTCCTCTTTCTGAAGAGCAACAGAGACTGATAATGTGGTCGAGAATGTACGATAATATACGTGAGAGTTCGGAAGCTCCGGTGGATGAAATAATGGAAGACGATGACGCTTTAGACGGATGGATTTTGGTACAACGTTCAAAAATGAATAAGGAGAGAACAACGAAAATGGTAGAGGACTCAATTAATGTTAAAAACAGTAAACATGCTGAGGTATTCATTCCTGTGGGCAGTTCCGAGGAGGCTAAACGGATATTTGACCTGAATAATCCACAAGGGGCCCATACTGTTAAGTCTAGGATGGAACAGGTGAAAAATTCAACCGGTGAGGTAAAACAGGCCGCGTTTTCTGACGTTAAATTTTCAAGAATGCTTCAGGCTAATAACCAAGAGGCTGCGAAAGCGAGAGGAATGTAATATGATAGATTATGGAGCCAAGTTAGAACAAGAAATGGCTAAACACTTACGGACAACATTTATCGGTATATTAAATCTCGCAGAAGGCTTTTATGATGGGCCAGAAAATCCAACCACCAAAGAAGAATATGAGCAATGTGAGAAATTCGAAATTTTCAGAAAAGAGCTCTTAGACTATGGTAATAAGATTTTGAGAAGATTACCAGGAGATTTAGATAAGTATGATATTCGTGGTAGACAATACAAATATGATTTCAAACTCAAGAATTAAAGGAGAATAGGAATGACTAATCAAAAAGTAATCGAGGGCAAGGATAATTCTGGGCAGAGCGTTAAGGTAGTCGTTAAACGACCAAATAAGGCTTTAGTAACTAAGGCCCAGCAGATTTATAGTCAGTGTGTCAGATTGGGCTTGCAGAATGGGCTCATGTTTGCGGCCTCTCTAGATAACTATATGAAAGAACAAAAAATTTGGGGCGAAGAGCAAGAGTCACAAATTTCCGAGTGGCGTAATAAGATTTTCGACCTGACTCAACAACTTAAGTCTGGTAAAGACAAAGACGGGAATACTCTCAAAGTATCTGAAGGTAAAAATATTGCCTACGAGATACGAATACTGAAAAATAAGATTAATGAGCTTAATGCAGTCAAAAATGGGCTAGCTGATAATACAGTTGAATCCGTAGCCGACAACTCACGGTTTGACTTTCTTGCCACGAACTCTATTTTTAGGGAAGATGGCAGCCTTGTGTTTAACAATGTAGAAGAATATTCTGCTTGTTCAGACCAAGAATATGTACAGAAGGCCGCCTACGAACTTATGAGCATGTTGTATAATATAGACGGTGACTGGATGAAAAAGACCACGGAAAACAGCTTTTTAATCAAATTCGGCTTTATTGACGAAGAGACTCTTATGAGTAAAGACCTAATGCAAGAATTAAAGAAAATTGAAGAAGAAGAGAAAGTCGTGACAGAGGAACCGATTTTTGTTGACGACCGCGAAAATCTCGGTGTATAATATAGGGGAGAAGTACACTAACGGATAGCCCATGTTGATGCTTTACTGCGTTACCGTGGGCTTATTTTTTATAAAGGTGTCACAATGGCGACTAGTTTCGTTTTAACCGCAAAAATACGTGTGGTGTGGGATAATGCTGATGTGAAATCGGCATATCAGGATATTAAATCTGCCTTTTCGCAAGGCATTGATATCAAAGTAAATACGTCTACTGCGGTTAAAGAACTGGTTAAAGATAGTAAGGTTGCTCAAAGGTCAGTCAAGGCACTGAAAGAGGAGGTGAGGGAGACTAGCAGCGTTTTTGAGGCCATGGGTAAACAAACTGCCATTTCCTTAAAGAGATATGGGGCCTTCGTCATTGCTACGGGTGGAATCTATAAGTTTGCAGCAGCAATTGGTGACGCAAAAGACCAGTTGATTGAGTTTAATAAGCAAATGCTGAAGGTCTCTCAGGTGACTGGTAGGTCATATAATGACTTGTCAGACCTAAATGGCACTATTGGTAAATTAGCCGTTTCTCTTGGTGTCTCATCTAAAACTCTGTCCGAGGCTGCGGTTACTTTGGCACAAGCGGGTTTATCAGCGGAAGACACACAGGAAGCCCTTAAGGTTCTCGCCAAAACCCAATTGTCTCCGACATTTGATAATAGTATTAACAGCTTGGAATCCATGATTGCCGCTATGAATCAGTTTGGGTATTCAGCTAGTGATATGCAACATGTTATGTCACAGTTGAACGCTGTTGCTGCTAAATACCCTGTTGAAGCTGACGACTTGGCTACCGCCATTAGAAAAACCGGTTCGTCTGCCGCCGCTACAGGGGATAAACTAGAAGACCTACTCGGTGTGTTTTCTGCCATTAGAGGTACAACACGAGAAAGTGCCGATAGTATTGCTACGGGCTTACGCACTATTTATGCTAGGATTCAAAGACCGGCCACGGTAAAATTCTTAGAAGGCTTCAATATTCAACTAGAAGAACTTGGAAAGCATGTTAGTTCTTATGAGTCACTAAAACGTATCTCGGAAGTATATAACAAAATTCCACAAGGGGACGCTAGAAGGTCATTGATTATTGAAGAGGTTGGTGGGATTAGACAAGCTTCCAGAGTTATTCCAATTTTGGAAAACTTTACTAAGGCCGAGGAGATTCGCCAGACCGCACTCAAGGCCGGGGCTACTTTGGATAAGGAAGTTGCAATCGCCCAAGAAGGGCTAGGAAACCGGATTACTAAAGTTACCGAACAATTTCTTGATTTCACACGTAAACTAAGTGAAACCACAAGTATCAAGGCTACGATTGATACTTTCATTCGCGGTACTGAAGTAGTTATTAAATTCGCAGACGCTCTTAAAGATTTAATCCCTGTACTTGGGATTGTTCTAGCTTCGAAGATACCAAATATCGCTAGGACTTTCGCCATTGGTACAGGAGCAACAAAAGATGGGCTAATTCCTAATCTACTAAGGACCAAAAGAGCTAGCGGTGGGGCCATTGTTAATGGACCTGATGGGATTGATAAGGTTCCGGCTATGCTCACCAGAGGTGAGTACGTTGTAAACAAACGGTCTGCTCAGGCTTTTGGTTATGGGAATTTGGAGAAGATTAATAAGTACGCCAAAGGTGGATTTGTTAGAGGGAAGTCTAATAGGTATCCAGGGCTGCCAAATATAGAGGATGTTGGAGATTTATCAGATATAGAAAAATACATATTAGAACGAATTAGTTTAAATTCGGCAGAAGTAAATCAGATTTTGAAAATGAAGCGTTATACAAAAGGAAAGGGTGGCGATTTTCGTAATTTACGGCAAAAGGGGATGCCACAACTAACACGTAGACTGAAATCTTTAAAAACATCGTCGAATGTAGAACTGTTTAGAGGAATCGACGCAAATAGTATATATGATATTTTTAACCAAATTGGTGTTGGTATTGGCTCTAATAAAGCTGTTGGGAAAGAGTTCGGCTTCAATAGATTCACACCAACAACGCCATTTCCAGATTTAGCAGAACAATTTTATAGAATTGCTAAACAAGTACCAAATTCTAGTGGTTCGAATCAAGCCGCTATACTTAAAATATTCGCAAATAAAGGAACGTCAGGATTAGCAAACATATCTCAATTTAGTAAAGTATTTCCTGAACACCATCGATTAGATGAATTAGAGACTATACTTGCTCCCGGAACTAGGGCTAGAATTTTAGAACCATTTAATCCAAAAACTAATATATTGCCAATAGAGTTATTAAACAAAAAAAGATATGCCAAAGGCGGATTCGTCTCCGAAGGCCAACCCGGCGTAGACAAAGTCCCAGCTATGCTTACTAAGGGTGAGTACGTTGTAAACAAACGGGCTGCCCAGGCTTTTGGGTATGGAAATTTGGAGAAGATTAATAAGTATGCCGGGGGTGGAAAAGTAGCTAAAAAGCCAGCGAATTTTATTGATAAAGATTTATATACTAATTTTAGTTTTACTCATGATGAACAAAAAGCTTTCAAAGATAAAATTGGTTCATTGATGAACAAACAGAGTAAAGTTTATGGATATGCATTTCCACCAACTAAAATACATGAGCAAATATCTAAAATATGGACAAAAGGAGAAACATTAACACATAATAAATTATATAAAGGTCTACAGGAGGCAGACGATGAATTAATTGGTTCAGATTCAAGTTTTCTTAAGGGTATAGAACATAATATAAAAAATTACCAAAAACAAAGAATTCAAACACGATTTCTTGGTAAGGGCTCAGGTAAACCGAAACCAGAGTATCAATCGCTACGTGAAGGAAACCAATATGGTGGATTTAGTACAGAAAAACCAATATACAAGGAAAAACTACGTAGTAATACGTTCGCTAATAAAGATTATCCAGTTTCTTATAATGTACTAAAAAGTAGAGGGAAAGTTTCATTACCAGATGATATTCAACGTAGTATTGTAAGTTCTACAGCTTATGAGAATAGTATTCTATCTGGTGATACAGATTATCATGAACTAACACAAAAAAAGAAACTTAAAGAAATTAGGCACGATATAAAAAGTGCGCTAAAATTTCATAATAAAAGAAAGAGATTCCCATACACACCACTCCCAAGTAGAGCATATATGAGTCGTAGCGCAATGCTTTCTGGTGCAGAATCTATAAAACAAGATATAAACTATTACAAAGGTGAAAAATCAGAGTTTTTTGAAAAAAATAGTGCAGCAAAAAAAAGAATAGTTGACATAAATCGCTCTCTATCTAAAACATCTCTTCCATTTAATCTTCGTACATATTCTGGTCTAGATGTACATTCAGCGAAAATCGTACAAGACGCAGTAGAATCAAGTATGGGTAGTCGAAAATTATCCGAAATTAAGAATCTTGGAGCTGGCGTAGTATTCACTTTACCAAGATTCCTTTCTACCTCTTTAAACAAGGGTATAGCTAGTGGTTTTACTCGTGGTGCAAAAAATCAAAAAATTATATTAGAAATTAAGAGTTTTCGTGGGCAACAGGCTGGATTGGGCTCTGGTGGTGAGGAGGAGGTAGTTTTACCAAACCGAAGTAGTTTTCGTATAAATAAGATATCCGAAGACAAAGACTTAGGAGCCAAAATCGTACATGTTGAGCGATTAGCGAAAGGTGGATTCGTCTCCGAAGGTCAACCTGGCGTAGACAAAGTCCCAGCAATGCTCACCAAAGGCGAGTTTGTATTTAATAAGCCATCAGTAGATAGGATTGGGGCTGGAAATCTACGAAGATTGATGAAAGGATATGCTAAGGGAGACCTTGTTGGTGGAGCTAAAAAGAAACCACGGATGTCATATGCGGAATATATGAGTATGATGAACGCTACCGAGGCACACCATGACCCATTAGGAATGGCACCAAATCCAGCGTTTAGTTACTTGCCTAGACGGAAAGAATCGCAACAATATAGTCTACCAACAACAAGCATAAAAGACAAACCAGATGAGATGTCTTTGTTTGTCAAAACTATGCTCGCTAGTGTTATTGGCGAATACGCTTCTACTTTCACTTCAATGGGCGCGGATATGCAGAAGCTAATTCAATCTGCCTCCGGGGCTGCTATACAATTTTCCATATTGAACTCTGTCCTCAAAACCACAGGAAAGTCAGCAGTGGCCACTGCCGCAGTAGAAAAGGGGAAATTTAAGGCTGAGCGTTCTTTAGCAAAATTAAAGTCATTTCAAGAAAATCGGTCAATTGGAATTAATGGGCAAAACTTTACATTAGGTGATATTAATAAGAGAATTCCAGAGCTAGACGTACTGAGCTCATATAGTGACGCGAAAGAATATCGGTCGCTTGCTGCTGGTAAAAGAACACTTGAGACTAGAGAAGGAAGACAAAGTAAAATATTGGAGGGGCGGAGAGCAGCATTAATAAAATCTAATAAGGCTCTTGTGGCACAAGAACGAGCTGTAAAATGGTCTACAGCCGGAACAGCGGTAGGAGTTATGGGCGGGAATGCTCTCTCTGAATATGGAATGGCAGGAATTCGTTCTAGTGGTCGTGGATATGGTATGGCTGCTGGTGGTGGGGCTTTATCTGGGGCTGGCGTGGGTGCATCTATTGGTGTAAACTTTGGTGGTCCGTGGGGAGCTGTGGGAGGAGCGGCGATTGGTGCGATGGTAGGACTTGCCACATCAGCTAATGAAGCTAGTAAAGCTCTAGCTGCTTTCAAGTTTGACGAATCATTCAAACAGGGGCTGATGGCCATATCTAATGTTAATGCTGGGCGAGCCAAACCTCAAGATGTTCTACCAACTGTGCAAGAACATCTCAAGAGAACACTATTGGGTGGTCTTGCGTCTACAACAGGCGAAGAAAGAATGAATTTGCAGGCAAAAATTGACAATATGATTCCTGACCTAGAAAAATTCTTGAATAACTTAGCAAAGGGTTCAAAGAGTTTTGAGGAATTCAACAAGGAGCAAGATGGGCTAATAAGTATCGTAGCGAGATTCTCCGGTCAGTCTATGCCAAAGCTTATTGAGTCTTTCAAGAGTCTAATCACAGAAACGAACAAAATAAAGATAGTGAACAAGGAATTTGCTCAAGAGCAAGCAAGGTCATTAACTAGAATCCTAGAAATCCAAACTATTTCTCGGGGATTAATAAATGTCGAGACATCTCTAGAAGACTTACAATTTCAAATTGAGCGGGTTGATTCAGGATTATCTGGTCGAGTTGGAGAATTCAGACCACGTAATACCGACGCAATGTTTGACGCTGCACAAAAAGGCTTAAATCCAAGAGGTTTAAGAGAGGTCGTTGAGGGTCTAGGCATGAGACTTGGGCCAGGCGGAAAAGAATTTGCTGGCGAGGCTATAAAAATAAGTGAGGCAATAGCTCAGCTCCCGGAGATTTTACATCGGGTTTCTCTGCAACAACCAGAAGACGACGAAAAAGCTAGCCAGATTTTTACGGAAGAGATTAAAAAGTTTGCTCCATTTATACAAAAGGCATTTCAAACCTCTTTTGATAAAAATGTAACTGGGAAGACTGGTAAAGAAACCAATATTACAGAGGCTTTGGCGAGCCCAGAGGGATTTATAGAGACCGTACATAAACTCGGCAAATCGCTAGAGCCATTTATGGACACACTGAAAGAGCTAGGTAGCGTCAGCAATAAACATGTTGCTGCTATAGAAAGTATTTACTCAAAACAGCGACAAATTGAAAGTGAGATGATAGACCTTCGTATTAAGGCCCTTGACAAAATGCAGGGACAAGAAGATATAGTCTCACAATTACAAAACCGCCCACAAAATATAGCATTACTACAAGGTTTAGAACGTCAGAGGAGAGAGTCTTTCTTCACTGGTGGCTCCGCTAGAACTCCAGATGATATTGCTGCCGAAATTAAGTCAAGAAACGCCACAATCGCCGGACTTGACAAACAATTTCAAACCGCAGAGGTCCAAGCTGCTAGAGCTAAAGAAGCTAGTCAAGTAGATAAACTGACTAAGTTATTGGGTTATATGGCAGATTCTACCAATGCTGTTACTATTGCCCAAAAGGCTTTAGAACCAGTAATTGCTAAGTCTCAGGCAAAGTTTGAGCTAGCTAAGCAATTTATTGTGGGTGATGCAAAAAGTCGCAGAAATTTAGGTCGAACTTTACTAGGTGCACAATTTGTGGCTAAAGGCGGACAATTTGAAAGACTGCCTCCAAGTATGCGCCAGGATGTTATGTCCGCTTTGGAAGGTGTTTTCAAGGACGCAAAGATTCTTCGTAATGCTAAAGGTGAAGCTGTTAGTGGTACAGATGTAATCCGAGATTACATGAAAAAGCAATTTGGAATAGAACAAGGACCTACGGAAAAAAATCCAGAATTTAATGCCCTAATTGCAGCTTTTGAAGAATCAAAAAACGCTACAATTGCAACAGAGAAACTACGAGCCGAAAGTATTCCCCAGCTAGAAAAGATGCTTGGAACGCAGAATGAAAACTTCTTAAACGAACTAAAACAAATATTTAGAGATGTTGAGCTTGGTAGATTGCGAGGTCAGGAGGCTGGAGTAGCTGGTAGAGAGGGCAAATTAGATAAAAAAACAAAGGCCGTGGAAGATTTAAGGAGCCTTGGTATTGCCCCAGAAAAGATTGGGTTAATAGAGAAATCCTTGCCAGCCCTTACGGATATGCTTGAGGCGGAAAAAATAGCGAGACGAGTAGAACAAGACGCATCTGGTTTTATGGTTAACGCAAAAGAAGCCGTAGACAAAAAATCTTTAGCAAAATATAGACAGGACATAAATGACCCAAATTCTGGTAAATATCGCCAACTATTGAACTTTGCTGGTGGAGATGCAACAAAAGCTGAAAACTTGAGAAAAGATTTGATTGCGGCTACATATCCCATGTCTGGCACTTCCCCACAAGCTATAATATCTAAATTTAGAGAATCAGAATTAGAGCGGGCTAAAAAATTAAGAGAAGAAGCAAATAAGAAAACAAGTGGACTTGATGATGAGACCAAGGGTGTCGCTCTAAAAAATCTACCAGCTTTGAAAGAGGCTTATTTAGCTAAGGGTGAGTCTAGTGTTGAAGATTTACAAAAAGAGAGAGCTGAAATAGCTACCCTCAAAGCGGAACTAGAGGCACTAAAGAAAGCCTTTGGTCTTAAAAAAGCATCTGGCGGAGCCATACTGCATGGCCAAAATGGTATAGATAGGGTGCCAGCTCTCCTAACCAAAGGCGAATACGTTATCAAGAAAAGCTCGGCCCAAGCATTTGGCTATGGTAATTTAGACAAAATCAACCGGTATGCTGATGGTGGAAGTGTTGGTGGGCCAACCTCAGCAATGGCCGGTGATGATGTGTTAAAACAGATTGCAAGAGCTACTAATGAAAGTGTTCGTATAAATAGACAGATATTAGATGAGTTGAAAAAACAACCAGGAGGTATGGTAAAGCGTCAGACCGTAGCGGAGCAATCACAAATTGCTGGTGCTAGAAATGGAGTGAAGGCTGGGCAAGGGCCAATTCAGATGTCAGAGATTGAACGTAAAAGAGCCAAGGGTGCCGTAATAGCTAAAAATGCAGAATTTGCTAAGGCGAAAAGAGATTTCGAAGCCAAACAAAAGGCTGAAGACGAAAGAATTAAGCTTGGTGAAGAAGGTCTAGGAACCGTTGGCGTATCAAAGGCTAGATTTGCTGAATTTGCTAAAGAAGACCAGCGGGCTATGATGGATAGAATTTCTCAGGGTGTTATTGAAACAAAGCAAGGGATAGATAGAGATGCTAAAATTGCCAAAAAATTAGAGCTTGGAATAGCAGAGCGAGCCTTTGAGGCAAGCAAGAAGATTGAAAATAAAAACATAATGTTTGAAAATAAAGTTCCTGTACCAACCGGTAAATTCGGCGTAACCACTACACAGACTGATTCAGCTCAGATGGGTGGAGTAATCAAAGCCTTGCAAGATATGGTTCAAAAACTAACAGGAGCTCCAACTTCAGGCGTAAAAGATAAGGTTGCAGACATATTCAACGGTAAAGATGGGTTAATTAATAAGCTAAGTGACGCTATTGGCGGAATGCCTTCTGAGATTGATGGTAGTTTCACTCATAATGTTAATGTTACACATAATGGGGTCGAAGTTATGACAACTATAACCCCAATGGTAGAAGAGATGGTCAAGAAAGAGACAGTGAAAGCTATCACCCAATTCTTGAAAAGAAATAACTTACAGACGGATTTAATTGGATAATTTTTACTATTTATTTAAATAGTGTGTGACTTTTAAGTACTTACAGGATATAATATAATGGCGTATCATCCAACAAATGTAGTACCGATAAATGGCAATCCTCCGACCACATTGGGAGATTGGAGAAGAGAAGATGAAGACACATTACATAGATATTTTTCTGTCAACGAAGAGTGGGCAGATGTAACCGCCAAAAATGATTATATCTATGAAGACCATAACCATTATAACAAGTCTGTAAGATGCACATTTAGCGTGGCAAACTTAAGCACAGGAATAATAGTGAAGATAAGGATAGGCGGGCTACATGCCGACGCCATAAATTAAAATATGCCAATACCAGCAGTAGTACATAGCGGAAAATTTAACTGGGTTTTACGCGATTCGGCTTTAAGCCCGATTGCTAGCTCAGTTATATTAGATTATTCTATGGATTTAGCTGTGCCTGGCGGAGGGAGTGGCGTTGCGTTACCGTCATCTATATTGGACAGTATAACATCAGCCAGTATAAGTAATTTGTATAATGGGGCTGTATATCTTGATATTAATATTCTTACTCAGCACGAAGGTCCGACCTCTACCGGAAATACAGTACTAGAAGATGACTCAACATATATATATACGGTAGAGTTGGATGAGGGCGGGCTTTCTAATAATATGACTTTGTTCATAGGTAAACCCTGTGGACAAGTATTACATTGTTCTGGAGATATAAGTCAATTTCCATCAGGAACATGGATAAATACATCTGGTCTAAATCCCGAACTCAGCTCGCACATTGATGAAACTATACAAGGGTATAATCATCACCCTTCGGGCAATTTGTGTATGTTTGATTATAATAGGATTTATCAATCTGGAAATATAAGCTTGCCTGAGTTTTTATTTACAAATGATGGTAATAATATAAAGCAGTGGAACATCAGTACTTCTGGACTAACTAAGACACACAACGTTGGCCCAACGAACAGAATGATTTGTGCGGAACCCGTTTATAAACATATATATTTCGCTTCTGGTACTCAATCGGCTTTTACTAATTATAGCGGTACGTATATACAAGGTTTCAATATTGGATTGAACGAAAGTAATATATTTGCAGACTCACAAAGAACAGCAATAATTTCAGTAAACGCCAATTATACACGACATAGTCTGTTTGGGTACGACCCGGTAATTAATTCGCCAAATAGCAATACTATTGCAACACTAAGTGGAGCACCATCATCTCCATTAGCCTGTCAATATAATCCAAAACTAAATAGATTGTACTATACTATTTTAAATTCTGGTGGAACACAAGTAGATTTATATGCGTTTGATAATTCGCGATTAACAGATACTTTAGTATATAGTAATACTGACATAAATAGATTTGCTTACTGCGATATCAACGATACACTATATTATGGGAAAAATAGCGGAAATAATATATTCAAACGACCTATTGGAGGGGCCGAATCAACACTAATAGTCAATAGTGAAGTTTATAACAAGCCGGTTGATTTAGTTGTAGATGCTTCACGAAATAGACTCTATTGGAGTAATGTTAGCGGATATGTTTATTACAGTGATTTAAGTGGGGTGGAAATAGTTAAATTTTGTCAGCATAGTGGTACCATTGCCCCATATATAGCTTTAGACTGCCAAAATGGCGGCATCACATTTCAAAGCAAGGCGAAATTTCAGCTTGAAGATGTAGCTAGTGGAATTGGATATACAGATGCCCAACAATTTAGTTTAGCTTGGGTAACCGTAGCTAATGAGATTTCAGACCACCCAGGAAATATATCTGGCAATATACCAATTAGCGGAGTATTCGACGTATTCAAAGCTCAAATACTAATGCCCTATTCTGGGTATGTTTGGGAAAGTAAGTTTGTTACAGATAGAGATGAAAAGTACTTCAGGAATGTTCCGTACAATAAGGAATTCTATTATCAGTCCACCGATTCTTCAGGGGTGTCCCATATCGGCGGGGACGTTTATACAGCGAATGTACCCCAACGACCATACTATTCTAAGATATATCCAGAGAATAACAGTTGGACTTCGTGGAATTCTGGTATTCTAGAACTAGAAGTTACCTCGTTTAATCTTCCATATAATAGCGGAAATAGTAAAATACATACAGTAGAGGTAGTTGGTAATCACTGCATGTGGCCGAATTTTGGTCAACTAATTACCAACGCGATTACTCTATACATTCAAGGGCCTGTCCCAGAAACAAGTGGTATTGACTTATTCATAGATGGTATCTATAGAGATAATAGTGGTATAGACTTATACTTAGAGGGGCCGGGCTACAGAGAAGCTACCATGCCTCTGTATATTCATAACCCTGTATTTAGTGGAACAAACACATTACAATTATTCTTGCTGGGGCCGCAGAGTGGAGAGAATAGTGGTAATTTCCCATTATATATTCAGGGTGGCGAAATTTCCTCTGGGGATATGTTTCCGCTATTTATTGGTGGTACGGGGATATTTGTTCCAACGAGTGGTCTAATAGACTTATATTTGATGGCGGATACACCAATTGGCGCCCTACCATTATTTATAGAAGGTTTTGGAAGTTCGGGAAATGATAGTATTCCATTACACACTTTTAGTATTGGTAATACATCGTCTGGGCTATACAGCGATATGTCACTGTTCCTTAATGGTGATTTTCATGCTAGTATGCCACTGTTTATTGGAAGCCCAGCCTCCGGGACATATAGCGAAACATTACCGCTATATATTGGGGCAGCCTATAGTGGGACCGAAAATTCATTAGAGTTATTTATTAAAAATACCAACACAGAGATTGTTAGTGGTATAGACTTATTCTTGAAGGTAAAAGATGATGGTCTGTATGGGTCGTTAATAGCTAATGATAATATGCCACTTTATATCGCCAGAGACTCCGAGGGTACCTCGTACTGGTTCCCTCTCACGATTTTAGGACCATCTGGTTCAACTAATAGTTTTGATATGTACGTCGCTGGTGCAACGACTACGAACAGTGGAATGGATTTGTATATGAGTGGGATAGGGAATATCACAAATAACTTTACTCTTTACGAACATGGCTACTGATATGAATAAAGATTTCTTTAAGACCTGGACGCCAGATTCGGCTTATATAGCAGGATTTGTAATGGCTGACGGATATATTATGCATAAAGACTATTCGAAATGTCATGGATATTCTTTGTGTGTGCGATTAAATACAAAAGATAAATGTGTCTTAGAATATATTAGGGACAATATTTATCCTACAAAAGTGATACATGATTATGTTTTTGATAGCCATAGAGACGGTGTTCCTAGATATGTGTCTGACTTACGCATTTCATCCAAGATGTTAATCGAAGACATGATGAAAATCAATATAATACCACGAAAAACAGGAAAAGAAAAATTACCAGAAATTGATAATGAAAATTTTAGACATTATTTGCGTGGATATTTTGATGGTGATGGTTGCATAATTAACACAAAAAGAATAAGAGGCAAATATACATCGTATACAACCGCTATGAAGTTGGCGTGTGCTAATAATGAGTTTTTAAAAGATATACAAGATAGATGCAATAATGTGGGACATATTTATTCTCATACTAGTAGAAATTGTCACTATTGGAATATTTATGATAAAAAAGATATAGAGTATTTCTATAATTTTATTTATTTGGATGATAAACAATTTTGTCTGTTGAGGAAAAGAAATATTTTTGAATCTATTTTAAATAGAACGGAGACAAAAAATGGCAGTTAGTTATGACGGCAAAAAGCTAATTCCAGTTCAGTCTGTGACAATTTCACCAGAGCAGAATCTGACCGGAGATGGTCAGCTCATTGGGGTGGTCTTCAACCTAACCATTAATGGGACGATTTTATCTTACAAGGGCTCTCCAAGTAGTTCAGGGGTTTTTGATACTAGTAGTGTTGGTTCTTATCCGGCAGATGAGTCCCCCACTCTTAATCAGAACTTTGAGTACTTAATTCGTAAACAGGAATATATTAGGAAGCTGTTTGCCACAGAAGGGCTTTCGTTAGAATTTCAGCCGGTGACCGGGGCTGCGCCTATTAAATGTAATCCGCGAAATATCAGGATAGAATTTCCGGGCGATAAGTGGTTTAATAAATGTAATTATGTGATTAGTTGCCAAGCCGACGTACTTTATGGGTACACCGGCGTGGGGGCAAATGAGTATAATTTTTCACAGAAAATAAGCGAAGCTAGCGAAACGTGGTCGTTTGAGCAAGATTTTGATAGTCCACAACAAATTGGTGTTGGACAAAGTCCATTTCGCGTTTCGCACAACGTGAGTGCCAAAGGAAAACGATTTTACGATGAAACGAACACGGTCCATAGCGCCTGGAAAGAGGCCCGTGACTATGTGGTTCCGCGTCTTGGATTCGATACTGGATTTCTACAAAGTTCAGGGACTCCATATTCTATAGGTTATCTTTCCCCATTTAACAGAACGACTAACGAGAGTATAGACGAATTAGGAGGCACGTACAGTGTCACCGAAAGTTGGATTTTAATGAGCGGTGTGTCTGATACGGTGGCCGCGTATGATGAGTTCGATGTATCTAAACAAAAGGGTTCTGATTCTAGTACCACTGAAGTTTCAATTCAGGGAACAGTCCGAGGGGTAGAATACGCCTCTTCTGGTTTAGCTTACTATAAATCTAAGTATGCAAATGCAAATACATATTTTAATACTATCTCCGGTTTGATTTATAATAGAGCTCAACAATTTAGTAATGTACCAAATTTAAACGTAGTTCCAATTAATCAGACCATTGGCATTAACCCTATAGCTGGAGTTATAAACTACAGTTATTCTTATTCCGACCGACCATATAATCTATTCGCTGATTCTTTAATGGAGAGTGTTTCAGTAACTAATAGTTGGAATGTAGACGTATTTGGAAACGTATTCGTGTTGGGTAGGGGCTCTCCCGTGCTTCAGAATTTGGGAGCGAGGCAGGCCAAAGTTCGTGGACTGACTGTCGAGGTGGTATTTCCCACACAAAGCGGACTAGCTGGATTATTAAGCGGACCTCTCGCCGACCCGGTCAAGTCAGGCGTACTGACAAGCATTATTGACTATTGTAATCCGGGAGGAAACGCTTTCATAAGTCAACAAAACGAAGCGTGGAGCGCCAGAGATGGGCGGTATTCGTACAACAGAGAATGGACTTTTGAGTAAAGGAATATTATGAGAGCAAAGGTGGATTTAACAGGGAATGTATTTGGTGAATTAACAGCAACTAACTCATCATATCGCAAAAATAATCGAACATATTGGCGATGTATATGCTCTTGTGGTAAAGAGATTACAGTAGCTTTTTCTAATCTTAGGAGTGGTCACACTAAGAGCTGTGGGTGTTTGTCACAAAAAAGAGAAGATTTTACTGGGCAAAAATTTAATATATTAACTTTATTGGAATTTGACTCAATTAAAAACGGTGAAGCGCACTGGTTGTGCAGATGTGATTGTGGTACCGAAAAGGTGCTAAGTTCGGTAAAGGTAAAAAGTGGATGGACAAAAAGTTGCGGGTGTATCAGTAAAAGGATTGGGCCAAATTCTCATATGTGGGCCGGTTTTGGAGATATAAGTAGTTCGTTTTGGCGAAGGGTTATAAGTGGTGCAAAACGCAGGAATATATTATTTAAAATAAATATAAAAGAAGCATGGGATAGATTTAAAGAACAAAATAATATGAGTCAATTGAGTGGTATTGATTTAGAATTTTCTAAGAATTATATTGGTTTACCAACAGCGTCTTTAGATAGAATAGACTCGGACGAGGGTTACACTAAAGATAATATTCAATGGGTACACAAAGATGAGAATATTATTAAAGGCTTATTATCCGTTAAAGAATTATTATATTGGTGCAAGCTAATAACAAATAAAGATAATTCAGAATATAGTCTAATTATAGATAATATTAAACACAGAAGTAACTGGAGAGGTTTAGGTCTACTTTCGCGTAGTTACTTTTGTTGTGTGTCTTGCCGAGCTCGTTATGGAAACTTAGAATTTAATACCACTATTCAATATATGTGGGATTTATTTTTAAAACAGCATGGTAGGTGTGCTATAACAAATTTGCCAATTTTCTTTAAAAATAAAATTACACCTGAACAAACAGCGGGTCTAGATAGAATAGATTCATCTAAAGGATATGTTGAAGGAAACATTCAGTGGGTACATAAAACTATAAATAAGATGAAATGGGACTTTGAGCAAGAATATTTTATTTCTTTATGTTCAAAAATTTACAACTATAACTTAGGACAACCAAGGACCTAATATGGCTTTCACACAACAGAAATTCCTTAACAGTTCTATTACGAACTTTTCGGCCAGCATGGGCTGGAACGGGCAGCCGTCCAATTTAACCATAGGATTGGTGGATGACCCCCTCAACAACGACGCCTTCCAGCGAATTCAAACGGGCATACCCACCATATTTCAGTACGACACTTTTGCGTATCACGGAATTGTCCAAAAGTGGTCACATAAAAAAGGCTCTGATGGCTTCCGCTATGAGGTCATTTTAACCTCGCCTGATGAGATTCTTGAGGGCGTGAATGTCATTACAGATAACTACAGCCTGTCTGTATCCACCGCACCAAATATAATTAATGCATATGGGTACCTGGAAAGTTTTGGATTTGGTAACTCAAGAGTGAACGAAACTGGCTTTGAATGGTTAAAATTACGAGATGCCATAACCGCCATAATCAACGGTAACAATCCAAACTGGGGCGCAAAAATAAAATTCAAGGGGAAAAGCTACAAAATTAACCTTGAAAACCTCCCGCCTGTTTCAAACAGTTATCGGGTCAGTGGCAAACCTAACATCACCCTAATGGATTTTATTCGTGATATATGTGACGCAGGCGGGGTTAACTTTTTCACCACCCTAGTTGGCGACACCATCACCATCTTCACCCGTAACTTCCAATCCAATATCCCAGAGTCAGCAGCCGCCGCAGTTTCTCAATTTTTGGATACCCTATCCGGTTATGTGTTATTGGAAGATGGGATTGAGTTGAACTCAAATACAGTTGGCAGCTTTTTAGTTGGCTCTAAACAAAAACGCGAATGGTTCCAAGAATACTCAGCCCCACTTTCAACAAGCACTAATCCCTACTTCCCCGTCTCAATTCCAGCCGGAACAACGTTACCAAACGGTATAACAACGAAAGGCTTTATTCAAGGTCATTTACGTGCTCGCGAACACAGTCATATGCAATTTTGGGGCTATGATATAAATCGCCAGATGATTTTCCCAGACGAATATATAAATAGATGGGTGAAATACTTAATACCAAACCTAGATACACGGTCTGTTGATGTTCCTGGTGTAGGTGAGACTTATACTACGTCTTATGGCGAGATTTTAGCCGTTTTAGACAGTCAAGAGTCGTGGGAGTTCTTTCTAACAGAACACAACGATGCTAAAAAATTCCTGAAGGATGATGGGCAGCCCGGCCTAATAGATAACCCATACTATAAATTGGCCGATAGATTGAAAATAATAGGGATTTTGTCGAAGAATATAATCAACTATATTAAAACGTTGAGTTTAGAAGAAATCACGAATATCAATCCAGATACTTTGGCAGGTATCACTCAAGAACAAACCAAGTTCGCTCGGAAATCTGGTTCAGATATTGATGCCGAAAATATTAGCAAGTTGTATAACTTTTTGCGTAGCTATGCTGAAGAATATTATGGTCGCAAATATGTTGTGATGATGCCCGAAACATATGCGAAGCTAGACGATGAAACGCTAGAAGTTACAACTAGTGAGATTCCTATTGATGGTGGATATGTTGATGCAGCCACAATACAAAGTTTTCAGCTTGGGGCTGCTAGCGGACAATCATTATTACCTATAGATGTTGGTAGATTAATGACTAACGATGGGCGAATTGAGTGTTTTGCCAGATATGATGATGCGAATACGTATAACCTAGATAAACTTAGCCCAGAAGATTATGTTATTTCGGACTATGTCTTTACTGGTAATAACAATAAATTGCATAATAAAAGCGTTTTTATTAAGGCTGCTGCATTAGATAAAGTCTATTATACAGCTTATAGTCAAACAAATAGTGGTTATGATATACCATTAAACCTAGACGACCCTCGTGCAATAATTGAGCTGAATACGCGTGTAGTTCAAAACGAGCTGTCATTTAGTGGTATGTTTGCCTCTTATGACAAGATGATGGACAGGCTGTTTACTAATACACTTGTAGAAAAGGGAGACACTAATCCAAAGGAAACCATCAACAAAATATTAGATGCTCTTAGTGCAGATATCCTTCTTTTAGGTGAAGCTAACGAATCAGACTTGCCAAGTGGCATAGGTCTGCCACTAGAAAGTCAGATATTAACGTATGGCCCGTGGTTTAAGTATGGGGCCCAAGGTAAGATGGATTTCGAGCAAGACGAGACATTGTCTCCGTGGAACTATAATGGTGTGTCTGGTATGAATATGGCCGCATGGGCAAAAGTAGATTCTACCACCAAAAGTACACAATATTCAGAAACGGGCACTGTAGAATTACCAGGGACGCCAATTAGCGGGTTAACTCTCGGTAGTCCTTTAGTGGCAAACATTAGTAACTCTGGCCCGTATATTACGGACTTGATGACCAATATAGGAGAAGGGGGCGTCACAACAACATATAGATTCCAGGTCTTTACTGACAGATTTGGTAAGGTAAACCAGCAAAATATGGACCGGTTTAAGAAAGTTAATCAGACCCTACAACAGGTCAATCGGCGTGTTCAAGAACAGGCGAAGATTCCAGGCAGAAATACCAGGTATTATAGAGACCGGAGTGGAGATGTGTCGGTTAGAAAGAAATATCGAAGCTCACACACAGTTTTAGCTGGTGAGGTTTTTGGCGTTATGCCAAGCTCTAACTTCTGTGTGGCAACCCAGCCGATATATAATACTATTAGTCAAGCTTTCACTAACTATGACAAAAAGGCCATAGTTTCGTTAGATGCCCTGTTTATCCCATTCAGCACAGACCAAAACTATCACAGTGGGATTTCTGGGACCTATTCAAGTGGGATGTTACCGCATTATTGGGCTATGCCAAGCGGATACACCGGAAGTGGGGTAATCGGCCTAGAACAGCTTAATCCGTATATTAGCGGACATAATATTGCGATTATAAGTCGAGATACCCAGTTTACCTCTAGTGGGCTTATGACCAAGCAGTTTGGCTACCCAAGTGGGGATATTTATCGCTCTCTCGCCTACAGGGCCCCAATGGTCATTGCAGGCTGGGGATACGATACCAATGGAAACCCCATACCGGGCATCAAAGTGAGCTCCAGTGGCACTGTAGACCCCTCTGGAACCACGACAGTGTTTGACCCAGATTATCTTCAGGATACTTCTAAGTGGGCCGTCGGTCCCTTTGACATAAAGTTTGATAGAGATAGACGGGTTTGGGTTGGTGGGACTAACATAGTTCAAGGGTTTTTGGATGAAAATTTGTTAGCTCCATCAGGTAATATTACTTCTAGTGGGTTGTTTGGGACACCAATTTATACTTCTGGTATGGTGAGAGTGTTTAATTGGGCCGGAGAGACACTCATAGAAAACTCGCAGAAGAAGATAGTCTATAATATAGATAAAACGCTCGCTGGAATTTCAGGTTCGTATATACAGATGGCCGAAATTGGTGGACGATATCATCCTGTTTTTATTGGGGCCGAGTAAAACATGGGAAAACCTATACAAACAAGGAAAGAGTCTCATGGGGTCTCCGTATGCAAATATTCTCCAAGTGGCGACTTAATTTGGCACAGGGATAGCTTTCATCATGCTCGGTTTGAACCTCTACATACACCCGAAGAGGCATATTCCTATCTGAATTATCTATATGGAAATGGTGACCCAGCTTTAAGTGGTTTACCGCGAAATGATATTAATTATGTAGCAGATATTACTGATGAAGTTAATATAGATGATGTAAGGGGTGTTGATGGTATTAATAATCTTATAGATTATGGCGAAAGCTCATTCAATAATGACCAATATTTCTATTTTCTAAATTCTGGCATAATACCACGAGCATTAGATACGTTAACCATAGATTATAACGCTAATAGGGTAGCAATAATAAATAAGGTGGACGACTTCATATCATTACAACATTCTGGTGTGGTCTATGATAGATATGGAAATACTGTTACGGATGGGGTTTCTATTGAAAGATATAAGGCTGAGGGTTTTGCCACAGAACAAAATCGCGTATTTTTAGACAATAATGCTAGTTTGTATTTTGTCAAACCTATTAATTCTAACGAAAACAAATATCAATATGTTGATAAATTATCTCTAAATAGAGAACCAAAATCTCGATTATTCTATCGCGGATATTCTACATATAATACTATTGGGGCTTACAGTGATTATGTGTATTTACACGGGAAGCCCTTATTTCGGTGGGACATTATACATAATAGTGGTGATGGGAGCTTTTTTGAAGCTAAAATGAAGTTTTACGACTCATCAATTATTGGAAATAGTGGGGGCCGATTCAATCTAATACCGCATTTTCATGCAAACTCAGGGATAAGTTTTACAATATATCCAAGTTCTAATATTGTGGAATTTTCTGACCAGATATCGTCAGGATGGTTAGGAGGGAATGTAACAGTATCACAGGTCGGTAATACATTCTTTGATGGGATAAAGTTTGAAACCACAGAGAGTGGTATTTATCCATTTTATCTACAAGTAAATCCAACTCAACCAATTAGTGGAATAACTCCAATAAATGACTTTAGTTTTAGTAGACTTAATCCTAATACATTAGATATAGAGAGTGAAATTCAGCTTGGAGCAAGTGGATATTCTAATATACATCTGAATAATGATAATATATATTTATATAGTAAAACTCACCCATATAAAAAGTATGTGAAGTTAGATAGTCTAGGTCAGATTGTTAATAGTGGAGAATATAACTATGTTGGACAAGATTATGGTTTTACTTATCAAGAAGTAGTAGATTTTACCGATGTCCTAGCTGTTGATAATGAAGATTCGGTATATCTTGGATACAGGGGTCTAACTAAATGGAATTCCGACGGAGTATTTATATGGCACAAAGGTAACTGGGCAAATAATGGGGTCGCGAAATGTAGGGAAAATATGGCTGTTGGGGGTGGACAGACCGCAATGTATGCTGATTCAGATTATAGATATCACTATGTGTCCGGCGATATAGGCGTAAACACATCTCTGACTGACGCCGGTAGTGATTTGTCTAATTTCAGCTTACCCGGCGGACAAGGGCACCCATCATTTAGTACGTTAGAAATAAGAAATTTAGCATTAGATGGTTTTGACAATATTACAGCAATAAATCCATATCAAGGTAATATAGTCAATGACAGATTATACATGATATCTCAGTCACCCATTACAACAAGCGGATATATACATTTTGTATTAAATGAATTTGTTATGAACTCTAGTGGAAATACAGAAGGTGAGGAATTAGGGCAACTGTTTCAACCGTACGACAATATAAATACAACGACTATGTCAGCATGGGCTAACTCTCTATTGCCGACAGACGCCTCAATAAGTTGGTCTGGTGGCCCAGTACATCTTAATAATCTTGGTATGACGGCCACCGCAACAACAAGACGCTCAACCGTTTCGCACACAATCTCGCGAACCGCTGTATTTTGGTATGATTATAATGAGGGGTCTGGAGTTCACGGTAGAAGACCACCCGAAATAACTATAAATGGCGATACGGTGACTGTCGATGAAACTAGTGCCGGAGTCGTATATAGCACTGATGGCACAGACGGTAGCGATGATGGTGCGGAAAACCTACAAACTGACTTAGTTTTTTCAAATGCTGGCAGCTTTACTAAAGTTGTGGCTGGCGAACCTGTGTTTTCTGGGCTATATTGGGGGTATGGGTGGTATATAACTTTTGATACCCCTTCTTATGCTCAGTGGGATATTGCTATGAATAGATATAATCCTGGAACCGACCCGTCTGTTTCTTCTGGGGTTTGTGCGAGTTTATTATGTTTCAACAAAGCTGGCGATGTTTATTGGACTAAACCATATGATATAATTAATCCAAATAGAAACAGTAGTGTTCCTGGAATGAATTCTCTAATTGGTATAAATGATGTAGATTCTGACGAAGATGGTAATGTGTATTGTGCTGGCAAGTATTTGAATAAATGGAGATATTGGCACCTAGATTTGCTGAATTATAAGTTTAATGGCTAAAAGCACGGTGTATATACTAATAGAGAAACCACGCATTATACAGGAGAAGCCATGAAAGCGTTATTAGTCGCAATTGCAGTAATATTAGGGACTTATAGCCAGTCAGAAGCCAATGATATTTTTATGCCCTATCCATGTTGGGTTCAACTACATTGCTGGAGTCCACCGGTTCGAGTGTGGAACACATATACCCATTATCACTATTACGACTGTTTTGGCCGACACGTTCACACTCACACCCATTTACATACCCATATCCATTTAGGATATTAAGATGACAATAAAGAAAATACTGCTTATTTCCGCGATTCTTATCGCGTGGAGCTCAGTTCCAGCTATGGCTCATCCATACAGGACAGTTCCTAGGTCAACAGCTACATATTGTGGCCAAAGACCAGTTCACTATGGCTGCGGTACGCAGTATAGATTTTACCCGAATTATAGACAAAATTGCAGAATTGGTGGGCATTTTGGGTACCAGTACAGATATAATCCTTATGGATACAGGTACCAATATTACTTTTCAGGATGTTATTAATGAAAAATCAGGGGATTTATGCGATAATTTGTGATAAAACTTGGCGCAGCTATGTTGGGTCGAGTGTAAACTTGAAAACCAGAGAGGTGGAGCATTTTAGGCTTTTAAAACAAGGTAGGCATGATAATACGCAAATGCAGACCGATTTTAATTTGTACGGAGAAAATGCCTTTCACTGGGAAATATTAGAGTATATAGAAGATGACCAAATTCTGCTAGAAAGAGAAGATTATTGGATTTCATTTAGCGAAAACGTTTATAATACTTATAGGCATTCGGATATAGAGCTAACAGATAAAGATATACTACGGTTTTGGTCCTGGGTTAAATTAGGCAAATCAGATGGGTGTTGGTTATGGACCGGCGCAAAAAGTAAAGATGGGTATGGACAAATTTCATTTAGAATGTTTGGTAAACGACGTAGGTGTATAGCAAGTAGAGTGGCGTTTGCAATTAGTGAGCCAGAGATTTGGAATAAATTTATGATGGTATGTCATACATGCGACAATCCTTCATGTTGCAATCCAAGACATTTATTTCTAGATTCTGGTCGTGGTAACGCAAGGGATATGGCTAATAAGGGCAACGGAAGAAATTCCAAGCTTGATATGGAACTTGCTAAAGAAATTCGTGCTAAATACTTAGAAATTGGCAAGCATTCAGCCAAATACGTTAAAAAATAGTTAAAAGAAATCAAAAATATAGATGTGCATTTGGTTGCGATTAATAAAATATTAAGCAATCGGTCTTATTACGATGAAGACTGGACTGTATATAAACGACCTAAAAATGGGCTGGGAGAAGAAAGTGCAACACCGAAATTGACGCGAGAGATTGTAGATTGGGTTAGGAGAGAATATATCACAGGCAAATATATGGTTTCAGACATTCAACAAATGTTATTTGATAAATATAACATAGAATATAAAAGTCTTACTCCTATATTACGAAATTTACAATGGATTGACAAGGATTATAATCCAGATAAGAATAAAGTAACAAGCGAAATAGTTAAGTTTGTGCGAGATGAATACATTAAAAATAAACCATCGTATACTACACTTGGACAGCTAGTTACTAGTAGATTTGGAGAAATCACCAATTTAAATATCGGGAAAATAGTTAGAAACGATAGGTGGTTTGACGAAGAGTATCAAAAACAATTACAAGCATTAAAATAACCTAACTCATTATGGAGTAACGACTTATGGCGACTATCACTTTTTTTGCCGACGACAACGGGATTCAGAATCTGAATTCGTCTGGACTTGGGTTTTATAATACCGCCTTCGGCACGTCAGTGTCTGTTGGCTCATACCAAGATAGTACGTTTATCACGAATTCAGCAGGCACCACACAAGGGCCCCAGGTCACTAACAACAAATGGACAGCCACAAACTCAGGTTCAATCGACGGCCTAACGATGGTTAACCTCCTGCGCATCCCTAACTCGTTAGCCACGTTAAACATACGTTTTACGCACGCATCGTCCGTACAAACGCAGAACGTCAAATTGCGCATCTACGACCGTTCTAGTATTAACAACGCTGCTTCGGGTGTAACCACAAAAGTAGCTGAAATTATCAACACAGACAACACCCAAACTACAAATGGTTCTGGGGATTCAAGTTGGTTAACGCCAGCAGGGAGTGCTGTGATTGTAGATTTGGCCCCGAGCCCAGGAATGTCAGGTTTTTGGGCGGGTAACGGGGCCAACTCAACTAGAGCTGACTCTCGTCATGACTGGTTCGCTTCGATTTCGGCGTCGCCGGATTCCATCGGCTCAAAAACTTTATACGGGCTTTACATTTCTCTGGAATATCTGTAACTATATATGTAGTATAGACTTAAGATTATTTTAGTTACGCCCGTGCCCGCGGGCGTATTTATTTTGAGAATTCTGGTATATATTTTACGATTTTGAGAGACTTTCTTCTGTTCTCGGTGTATAATATATGTAGAGATACCGATATACCATAACAGGAGTTTTTAATGCATAAATGTAAAATATGGCAAACGTTCCACTGGCTCACAGTAATAGAGGAGCCATTTTATGAACACAAACCAAAATCGACTAAAGGATTTCAAAAGACGTGGTATGCGAAATGTAGGTGTAAGTGTGGCATAGAAAAGATTATACGTATTCAATGTCTTGTACAAGGTACAACAAAAAGCTGCGGTTGTTATAATTTGTCTATTGCTAGTGAGAGAGGGGCTAAGGCCAATCTAAAGCATAATCTTATTAAGCATCCACTATACGGTAGTTGGAAGGCAATGAAAAACAAATGTTATAATAAAAACAGTCCTGATTATTTTGGTGGGAATATAACAATTTGTCAGGACTGGAAATCTGACTTTAAAGTATTTTATGATTGGGCTATAGAATTATGGTCAGAAGATTTGGTACTATCAAGGAGAGATGAATCACTTGGATTCAATCCAGAGAATTGTTATTTTAGAACTAGAGAGGATTTAGCTAGGGCCAACGCAAACCCAGAAAAAGCAAGAGAGACCTGCCGAGAAAGATATGGGGCGGATAGTCCATTGCAAAATCCAGAGATACTAGCTAAAACCAAAGCTACAAATAATGAACGATATGGTGGAAATTCTCCAGCTTGCTCCAAAGAAGTAATAGAGAAAACTAAACAGAATAATTTAGCAAAATACGGTGTTACTAATCCGGCTATGTTGGATTCAATTAAACAAAAAACAGCACAAACTTGTTATGAAAAATTTGGGACCAAATCTCCTTCAGAAAATCCAGAAATACATCAGAAACAAATTGATACTTGTATGGAGCGTTACGGTGTCCCATACTTCACTAAAACTTATGGGAAAACAGAAAATGACATACGACAATTATTAGAGGGTTGGACTGGCAAAAAATTTGGAAAGAACACCAGTATTTTGGGTGGAAAGGAGCTAGATATGTATAATAGGGAGCTTAAATTAGCTGTTGAATACTGTGGTCTGCGATGGCACGCAGAAGATTCTGGCTCACCAAGAAATAAAGACTATCACTATTCCAAGTATAAAATCTGTCTTGACCGAGGTATTAAACTGATTACAATATTTTCTGATGAATGGAATGATAAAAACCCGCAAGTAATTGGATTTTTAAAATCAATTTTGAGAATATATGACCAGGTTATCGATGTGAGTGATTGCAAAATTAAAGAGATACCACATTATGAAGCTAGTATTTTTATAAATGCTAATAGCGTTTTGCAGAGGTCGTTTAATTCTAGACATATTATTGGTCTGTATTATAATAATGAATTGATTGGTTGTATAGCGGTTGGTTTCGATGGCACAGACATGACTCTAGATTATATCGGCTTTAAAAATGGAGTGTCGGTTATAGGAGGAGAGTCAGAGTTGTTCAAGCGTATGATGGACCATTCTTTATCTAATGGATATTCTACGATTATAGCACATACTGATAATAGATTGGCAAATGACGAATTATACAAAACTCTCGGATTTAATTTAATGAATAGTCTAGAGCCTGATTATACCTATGTGGAACTAGATAATCCTAAGAAAAGATATTCAAAATCAGAGGAAATCAATGGGCGGAATTTTTCTAGAGTATGGGACTGTGGCGGAAAGAAATGGGAATATAAACTTTAATTAAGATTGTAGGACCATCTAATTTTCCCAAGGTCCCAAACACGTACTCGCCCAAGTTCAATTGTTCTTTCTCTCTCAGTTTGGCCTTCTCTGGCCCCAATGCATGATTTTTTGTTCGACTGTTTTGACCTCCTAGGTGCCGACGGGTCAGCCAACAGCACATAACTATAATCTGGCCCCATCTGGTCATCTTTATTAAATCCCAAAACGTTGTATAAATGCCCAACGCTAAATCTCGAATCGCTCCAAGATAAAATCTTAGGATATCCCTTAGATTTGCACCATTCAATCCCTCGCTTAAACATTCGTGAAGCACCACCAATTACCTGCACACCGTCCTTAAAACATAGTCTATCTAGGATGGCTTCTGGATGACCAAGGCGATGGTGCGACCCGAACGAGCAAACCCCAAGTAATTCTTCCTGAAAGTAAAGCCCAATATAGAATAATGACCCCCGTCGTGGGCCCTGCATATGTTGCTCTACAAGAAACTTCTCAGCCTCTTTCTTAGGAACTTCTCTACATTCGCACAGCCTTGCGTAGATTTTTCGTTCGTATACGCCAAGGGCAGATTTTAGAAAGTTTAATACCTGGGGCTTTTTATGCTCCCACTCATCCGAGAAAATGAGTATTAGGCGAATACCCTGTTCTAGGTACCCCTTATACATATCTAGGTGGTATTTTCTGGTATAGCCATGATGTTCATTAATTTTGGCTACATCGGTGCAAACTACCTTGATTTTAAGTTTCTCTAAATCTACATGTCCAAACAGTTGATTAAATTCTTCTTCGAAGGTCATTTTGGTTCTCGGTATCCATCAGTATGAGAAATAATAATATTAGTAAAAACCGTAGGTGTGGACCTTATAAATCTATATTTATCTGTTTCACCGTCAATGGTAAAATACTTAGTGGTATCCCATATCTTTACAGGCACTATTGTGTCAATTGAACTCCAGTTCTGTCCATCATAAAATCGATAACCACATCCACTCATACCTATATGGTAGAGACCGAATTCTAATTTATCGGTTGGAATATCTATGATTGACCCATAATGACCATATAATGGTAGCGGTTTAAGTTGCTCTGTGGCTTTAATAAAGACTTTATCTGGCGGATTTCTAAAATCACACATTATGTTCTTTCAAGTAAGACATAAAATATTTACATCTGGTTGGTGGGCAGCACATTGGTTCGCCACAAGCTCCACATTCGTCACAGTATGGAGAGTCATCATATTCTATTAGCTCTTGATAGCCTTCAGCTAAAGTCGGCGATTCATACTCTTGCTTGTGTCTATTAGCCACAGCAAGCCATATATCTAAGCTAAGTCCGCGACTATCACTAGTAAATCGTCTATTAGCACTAATTTCTGGGGCAACGCCCCAGTCAAACAACACCAGTTTCACATCTTCATCTAGTGACTTTGCAATAGAAACATATCTTGCTCTAGTAGATTTTAGATGATTCGTTCGGTCAATTATAACATTTAACCCAACAGCCACCGCGTGTGTTATAATGTGGTTTTCTATACTTTTATATAAAGGTTTTAATGTACTGTCGTACAGAGTATAATCGCCACCATGTAACATTTTTACTATAGCATCATCATTTATAACGATAGCACCATCTTTCGCCCTGTTGTGGGCGTAGGTAGATTTACCACAGGATATTGGTCCGCAGAGTATTTCAATCATTTGTTTTTGAAAAACTGAATTTCCCTTTCTCTCTTTTTGGCGTCCTCTTTACTATCGAACGAACCCAACTTCTTCCCTTTATGCGAATAAAGGTTCCATTTTGAGCCCTCATGTCTAATGATAGCGTTTGTACTAATTAACCCTCTTAACCAGTCAATTATAGCCATAATATTACCTTGCGGAGATTTTTGGAAGTTTTGTGTAACGTTTCTCTTCTGCTAGAGAACTATATTGCTCAGTCTTGCAATACTTAGTTCGGTCTCTTTCTCGGACAAGCCAGGCTAGTTCTGTGATGGCATTATTTATAGCCTCCTTTTTCTCTCTGGTTTCACTATCTAATTCGTGATAGTCATTACTTACATCTTGAAGTAGCTTAATGGTGCTGGGTAGTGTCATTCTTCGAGCTCCTTAGAAAGTTTTATAAATAGTTAATACATACCAAATATACACGTACCATTCTCTGAAACACCTAAACATATTCGTTGCTTATGACAGGATAAAGTGCCACCATTTTTAATATATAAATTAGTTAAATCATCATCAACTTTTATAAATTCAAAATTATATTTGTAATCACCCTCATAGTTATCATTAATATATACTTTACAAAGTGGCGAAGTTCTATTAGATATAACGCTCATAAGACTTACCAGTCTAGATGATATTACTAGCGAATTTTCATCAGCATCGTAGCATACCATATTTCTATCTATACCGCATTTTATAAGTTCTTCCATTGTGTTGTTATTCCTTAGTTGGTTGTATATTAGTCAGTATAATCCTGTGGGCCATTTTTCCACCAGTCCGCAGGGTCAGCTTCCGTGTCCACCTTAGTCTTGTCTGGAGATTGGTCATCTTGTTGGCTTGATTGTGCGACCCATTTGCCCACAAGCAATCCTACTAGGAAACCTAGTACGATGCCAGTTATAAATAGATTCATTCTTCAGTCCCCAAATTAATATACTTGTCGTCTAATATGCCTGGAATCTTGACCACGACAGTAGAACAGTCTTCTATAGCACTAAATGCCACAACTTCGCCGGGTTCTATAACAATGATATCACCCTTCTTGAGTAAGTGGATTTCTTTTTTATTAACAAAGTTGAATAGGGCCGACCCACTAGTCACTAGTGTGATTTCTGTTGCAATTTTATGATGGTGTGGCGGCTCATAATCTCCCTTGGCATATTCTTTAAACCCAACCTCAACATCATTGGTATTATAGGCCGCAGGATTAAAGCTCCCTACAAACCATCCTCGTTGCATCTCATCTAAATGGTATAGTTTCATTTTGTATCTGCCACCACCTCAAATGTTTTTGTTAATTGTGCCATTAATTTTTCTAATAATTCTGGATGAGACATACAATAGTCATATAAAACTTCGGTTGTCAGCTCATCATCCGCCTTTCTGTCATAATAAAAGAAGTCAGACAAGCTATCCTCAAATGCTCCTAAAATTATTTCTTCCATATGAATATCATTAAATAATAGGGCCACATGTATAACATATCGAAGCTTTCTGTGGTCCAGTGGAATTTATTATTAAGATACATATAGATATATCCTATCAAAATATAAGTTATTAGAAGTAAAAATATATCTATCATGCGAGCCGGTGCCCAATATAACCACACGATTGACAGTTAACGGTCTTTTTGGGTGGATTTGAGTTTAACCATATGTGTGGAGCGCTATCGTAAAGTTCGGCTGAGCAGTTCGGACACATTATACCATTCAATAGTGGCAGTTGGTATGGTCCCATTCTTCTATCAGTCCTAAAGCCAAGTTCAAAAGCTCGTTGTTTGTTAAAGTTGTCTAGCGTGGTCATCACGTTTCTTTCTTAATAAGTAATGTCCTATAAATCCGCCAATTGGTTTTAGTCCTAGCTGCTTACGCAGGGCGTTTTCAGCCTTAGTTAATGGACAGGGCGTACTATTAAATGTCACAGATATAATAAAGCTCTGAATAGGAATCATTATGAATATACTATACCAGAACGGAACGTCTAACATAAGTGACATAAATGGCAGCATAAAAAACGCGACTATATTAATAAATACTATCACAAAGTGGAAAATGACAATTGAATAAAACAGAATCCATTTCATCTATATCTCCTACATGAGTCCTATTATTACATTATTCCTATATTCTTCTACACTGCGTGAGTTAAAGTATGACATGGAGCTTCGAAGGCCATCCATATACCGGTTCAGTACCTTCACTAGGGGTTCGTTGTGGAATTCTAATAGTTTAGTTCGGCCCTCAATATATTTTGGGTTAGTTTTGTATATCTTCTGAGTGTCTTCTGAGGCCGACCCACTATATACTTTGTAGAACTTAAATTCGCCATCAGGGAGCGGTACTTTTAGTAACTCTGCTGGGCTGTCGGTTGTTTTGGCTATCTGACTACCTAACATTATTGCATCAGCCCCGCAGGCTATCGCTTTACAGAATTGACTCGGCTGATTTATCCCACCATCAGCAATGATTATTGTGTTAAGATTACATATTCTTTTTATCTCATGACACTCCAGTATTAAAGATATAGGTTTGTCATAAACACCTGTGGCATCTGTTGTTGAACACCCGGAACCAGTTCCAACGGAAGTCCTTATGGCGTATACACTTGGGAGATATGCTAAATACTTAAACTGTCTAGCAGAAACAACATTACCAACTATAAAATACACATCCGTCTCGTATCTTAATAAGCTCTCTATCGCATCTTTTACTCTTGCACTAGCCCCATTGGCGACATCTAAACAGAATATTCTACAGCCAGCATCATACAAAAAGGTAAAGCGGTCATAATAATCCCCATTTATACCAATAGCACAACCTACTTCATTATAGTGATTTGAGGCTGACTTATATTCTTCTAGCTGCTCTTCTAAGCTACAAAACCTATGTATAATACCAAATCCGCCATTCTCGGCCATAATTTTAGCTACGGTGGAGTTACAAACCGACTTCATTGGAGAAGCGAGAATGGGGATTGATAGTTTAGTATTACAGAAGTTAAGTAATGGTTGTATATCGTCTCGACTTTCAATCTCCGACACTTCATGACTGATGAGCGTTATATCATCAAAGCCTAGGCGTTTTTGTTCAATTATTTGCATCAGATTTCTCAATTATATCATATGTGTTTTTGGGAACATTTAAAATGAATAAACATTCTCCATCACAGTTGCCATCAGACCAAACAAATATATCTACAGAATATTCCGTTTTTTTACTAATAGAAATTATATCAAAATCAATTTGTCCCTCAATCATGGTGGCTTTGTTAATATATGTTCCAGCAAAACCACCACCTTCAGATTTTACTAGCCAGATGTCCTTTTTAAACCTTATTTTCATTTCGGCCTTTCGTAATCATGATTTACCTCTAATGAATCTTCTAATCTTTTACAATGGTCCCAAATTAATTCACCAAGAATAGAAACTGGTATATTCCACTTTTCGGCTAGCCACAAAAACGTAAGACCATTTGTGTGAATCTCCCAACAAAGTATCTCACCAAAATCTCCGCCGCAACCCGTTGGATGCGTAGCATATTGTTCTTCGACTCTACGTCTTAGAATTCCTAAATATGATTCTTCAGTCATTAAGATTATGCCTCATATGAACATCACTCTTTGAGAATCCAAATCGTTCGTAGAACGTAACAAGGTCTTTAGAACAATCCAAAATAACCTTGTAACATCCTAGTCTTTTAGCTTCAGCTATTAAGTGGTCTACTAGTAAACCACCAATAGAACGACCTTGGTGGTCTTCATGGACAACGATATCTTCCAGATGGGCCACCGAAGAGAATCCGTACAGAAACTTGTGCTCTAACAAGAGTGTCCCGCAGGCTATAATTTTAGCTTCGTATTCTACAACGTATATCCTAGAATTGCTGTCAGCTAGATACCCGTTAAATGCCTGTTCGGCCTGTTCTTTGGTCAATTCGACCGGACGAAGAAAGGCCAAGGTTTCAAGAAAACCTCTGTTTAGGTCATCTAGTTCAAATCTGCGAATGTTCATATTAAATATCTATATGTGCCTTAGAACTAATATGGTCATAGCTTCCAGCGGGGCCCATTTCTTTGTCATTGTACCAAACTTGTCCGCAGTGGATACAAAATTTAGGTTTACGTTGTTTGATAAAATCATCATTTACTAAACCCAAATAAGGTCGCAAATCTTCCCTTTGACAACAGTCACGTTCAATTGTTTGGTTGATTTTCATAATTAGAATGGTGTATCTTCTGACTTTTTCTTGCCTTTAGCTGGTGTTTCATCGTTTGAGGGCTTTTGATATTTCACCCAGCCACGATTGTCAAGCCAAGCTCCGTCATCATTTTTTCTCTTCGGGAACAATGTATCGCCCTCTTGGTGACAGCCGAACGACAATCTTGATGAACAATCGGCGCAGACCATTTCGAAAAATTCATACGTTTTTTTGCCTTCGCCTGCTGTTCTCGTTCGGAACTTTGTGTTCTCAGATTTACATGCTCCACATACCGTATTGGATAGCACTTCTTCAAGTCCACTCAGTTGCCGCCACAGTTCCTTCTGATTATTTACCTCTAACTTAACTGTCATTTTTTCATTTAGTCGAACTGCAAGTTCCATAATTTACTCTCCTGTAGAATTGTTTGGATTAAAACCTAAAACTAACATTATTTTTTCTTTACCGCCTTCTACTAATTCTGCCTCAAACTCTTGTACTACGACATCTTGCAAAGCCCCTTCATCATCCCATGAAGTAGCTTTGGGTGTTAAAATCGGCATCTCTTCTCGTTCTAATAGTAAACGAGCTAACTCATGGTTTGTCAAGTTGCTTTCCTTTCTTAAATTTTGTAAATTGTTTACGGGTATTATTATAATATGTATATATTTTGTGAAATTCTTTATGACAACTTTTACAAAGCGTTACGCCATTTGAAGTTGTATATCTCAATTTCTTATGTGTGGCCCAAGAATAGATGTGATGTGCTTCTAAATTTCCGCCACGTTTACAACAAATTTGACACGTGTAATCATCTCTTTCAAAAACTCTCCTATGCCATTTAGCATGGTCTGGAGATAGAGAACGCTTCCTACCATTTTTTCGTTCCTCAGCAGTTAAATCAGTCCGCCACAGACGATTATTAGTGCCAGACATTCTTTTTGATATAATTTCCTTTTGTAAACATCCACAACTTTTAGACCGTCCTGTTTTAACATGTGAGGCAATTATTGACTTTTCCGTACCACAATCACACCGACACAGCCAGTATATGTTGCCATTTTTATCAACATCGAAATTTAATAATGTCCATCTGTTAAATTTTTGCCCAGTAAAATCTTCTCTTTTATATTTTCGCAAACATCCACAACTCTTGGTCCCTCCAGACTTTACTGCACGGGCACCTAGTATTTTTATATTACCACAATCGCATTTACACAACCAAAAGGCTTTACCGTTCACTGAATACATATATTCTAAAAAGGTCAAAAGATTAAATTTTTGATTTGTTAGGTCTTTGTACCTGATGGGTTTAGGTTGCATTATAGTTTTATACTATCTGGTATCTCTTTAGATTCGGAATTATTTGTATCAAATTGATATGAATTTAATAATTTGATTAAATGTACAGCTCTATCTCTAGGAATTTCATTTAGAGGCTTTCCTTCGCTATTTTCGGCTATAAATTTATTCATGTCTATTCCTAATTGTCTACACTTAAACTCAATAAATACCATCTGTGTGTCTGACACCTTGTCGCTATCAAAGTTGCCCATATCTACATCCTTAACATAGTTACTATTTAGTTCTTCTGCTGATATTACATTCAATAGTAGAGCCTTTCTAAGACATCTTGCTTCGGACCTAGATGAGGCTGTTGCAGAAGGATGCAATGAGTAGGGTTTCCCCGTATTCCCCTCATTACAATCTGATACATCCCCATAAGTCCGTGTAATATATGGGAGTGGATTAGAAAGGTCAGACTCAATACAAATCGGCCTCTTCCATAAAAATGTGACCTCAAAACCCACGGTCGAAGACAGTCCATTTTCGGTATTCATTATATTAGTATATACTGGTTTGCTACTTAATATGTCTCCGAGCAATAGCTGACTAACTCGCCTTAATCCAGCACATGTAGGACTCCCGTTAACTAGCTCTGTAGCTCGTAGAAGGCCCAGTACGTGGTCTGTCCACTCTGGGCTACCCATTTCAGGTTCTGGCTTAACTAGGGGCTCTGCGGACCTTGTAGGCACGTCTGGTTGGGCAAGGGCTAGATTTCCATTAACTTGAGCCAGGGCATCTTCTAGGGCGACCTTACCCTTAATATTATTTACCATCTCAAGAGAGCAGCCAGCCTGAACCAGCAAGGAACGAATTTCTTCAACTTTCATTTAAATCCTCCAATGTGAAATTGTGACAACGATAATGTATTATATCCAAATTTTCGAGATTTGGCACTCAAATTCCGGGAATTTTTGAAATCCATTCAGGAATATTACGATTAAAATTTCCGTATTTGTATCCGTATTCAGTCAAAGCGTTTATGTCAAATGGCATTATGGCTGGATTGCGATTTGTGTAATTTTCAACCATTTGGCGATGAGATTCCGACCGACAGACCAACAGCAGATTGGGATTATTCAGGACAGCCATGTTATGGTCGTAGACCTCCGACCCACGCCTTAGCCAAAATATATCCCAAATATAAAATATCATAGGACCATTATTACTGGCTGATAACATTATTTTTGTACTTTCCAGACTATTACTTATCAAGCATGCATTATATCCATATATTTCGCTATAATTCATAGCACATACATCTGATTTTATACAGTGTGGCACATATTCTAACTGGAATAATATACAGCCATTATTATTGGTCTTGGCGAATTTATTAGCCGCATTAATGATGGTAAATCCTATTTGGTTTGCTCCATAGTTGTCTGCAATAATACCGCATTTCATGTGTTTTTCCATATTGACCTCATATATTCGTAATTTGGCTCATAGTTTAGTGAGTCGGTTCCATATAATCTTATTTGCTGACACATGGCAGCGAATCTATAAATGTTGATATTGTGTAGAGGTACGTTAGTGTATTTGTCTACTATGAATTTAAATGTAGGCACATTATTGTCTGAGCGAATACTATTAATTATTTGGTTGACCAGACTGGCTTGAAGACTACGATTAGAGAACGGGTACATATTTTGCCTCAAAGGCTCGGAGGTCTTCTGGTATACCAAGTCCGTCAAATTCGTCTACATCATAACAATATATCCTTTGCCCAGCTTCAATTAATTCGGTAAAAACTGGACAGACGTAGAACTCACCGTTAACGCGTTTATTTTTATTAATCATACGCTCTGCTGCTTCCACAAAACTAGCCCCGTGTTCAAAAAAGTACGCGCCAATCGTACCTCTATTTGATATTTCTACTTTTTCGGCAACTTCTAAAACCATATCATTGGAATCTGTCTTAACATATGACCATTTTGTCCCGGTCATTGGATATGTTAAAATTCCCCCACTCGCTCTTTTCGACTGCAAAAACATAAGAAAATCTTTAGCAGAATATTTCCAAACTTGGTCTGAATTAATTATCGCAAGCTTTTGGTTATTATTAATTCTGTGCTTAGCTAATAAAACAGAGCAGGCAGCCCCCTCAGTCAATTTGTCTACGGGAATAATCTCAAATGAGCAATCTAGCTTTCGTGTTAGTTCCCTAAACAACTTTGGTAGCTCATATTTCTGTATATGTTCAGTTCTACATAAAAATATATAGTGCACATCATTCAGACCTACAGAATCTAGAACTAATTCTATCATTGGTTTGCCAAGAATTGGAATAAGGAATTTTGGGAACAAAAATCCAACCTCTTTGAACCTTCGCCCTTCGCCCGCACACGGCAAAATTATAATCATTGTATTACTTCCCTTGATATTGGTCGTTATAATTATCTATAGTCTCAATAGTACTTCTAACACTATCTAATGTAACCTGTTTAGGTGAGTCAACTTGTAATAAATTCATATGAGCGGCTCTTACAGCAGCTATACCTTTTGGACTATCTTCTACGACTAAAACATCAAATGGGTGGACGCCCGCAATATAGGCCGACTTAAGATATATTTCTGGGTCTGGCTTACATTTTTTAACATCTACATTAGAAAATATCCTATGAAAGTATTGTTTATGCCCAGCCATCTCTAACATAAGATGTAATGTATCTGGACTACAGTTAGAGGCACAATGAATTTGATAGCCCTTAGCTCTTAGCCAACTTAAAACCTCATGAATATGTGTGTAGTCTTTTGCTTTGATTTTTTCTTTTATAAGTTTAGTAGTGTATTCTTGTTTTAGTCTATCTATTACTTTGTAAGATTCTACTGGTAGTCTTTTATTTTTAGTTAGTAGGTCGAGTTTTACTAGGGTTGGGAGTCCATTATATATTTTTATATGTTCTTCTTCAGTTATCGAATAGTCGTGGAAGGCGCTTCTTTCTTGCCATTCAACTATGGCCATATTGAGAGAATCGAAGTGAATCTCACGCGCGTCACAGAGTACCCCATCATTGTCAAATATCACAAGTTTTATACACATATTGGAATTCCTAGCTCTTTATGCTTGCAGAGCTTAACTATTGAATGTGGATTATAAACTATCTTAACTTTGTCTCTAATACGAATACTGTGTTCTGCGTCTTCGCCCATTCCCCAGGAAAGCTCTTCATTTAGAGGATATTTCTCCATTATATGCTTTTTAGCTATAAAATAGGTTCCGTTTATATATACATACCTATGGTCGAAACCATTTTCAGGGTGAGCTATATGATGATGAGAACCTTCACAATGAAATCCTTCTAGGGGACACCATTTTTCACGAATTGTCCATTTTCTACCTAGGTTTGGTTTGTCTAGATAGGCCAATGACCTGAATGGGCCACCGTTTTCATTTAATACTGGATTACAAAGTAAATCCCAGTTTTCTCCAAAGTTTTCAAGTTCTTTTAACCAGTTTTTATCAAAGTATACATAGTCATGTAAATATACGATAATCTCATTTGTTGCATTTTCTGTTATTAAATTTTTCTTTTTTGTAATCCACGATTTTTTAATGTTTTCATCAAACTTTATATGATTAATGCGAGAATCAATTTCGGTCCAGTCTCTATTCCCACCAATAATTATAATCTCATAATTTAAACCATTTTGACCAAGAATAGATTCAATAATTTTTGGAATAAATTGGCAAGTGTCGTCGCAAGTTATAATCCCATATGTAATATTCATATATTATTTTTATAATTATTTATTTTTGTACACCACGATATAAATTCTTTGGTAGATAATTGCCATTTCATACAATTAATATCTTTATGTACCCATTGAACATTTTCTTTAAAATATCCCTTGTTACTATCTATTCTATCTAAAGATGCGGTTTGTTTACTAAAATTATAATATTGCGGTCCTAAAACTAAACTAATATTTGTAATTGCACATTTTCCGTTTTGATTCACGAATATGTCCCAAATTTCTTCTATTGATATAGAAAAAGGAATTTTTCTTTGCTTGGCGGAACGGTGAATTTTATTAAAAAATCTTCTAGATATTAGTTTGTAACGTTTGTATAATTTTGATATAGTTACATCAGATTCAATATAATTTTTATCTGTTTTTTGTGGATTTATTACTAAGTTACACCAATGTAATAATTCTTTCGTGGTAAAATCTAATTTCATTCTGTTTATAGTTTTGTGAACCCATTGAACATTTCCTTCGATATAGCCCTTTGAAGAGTCAATTCTATCCAAAGAGGCGGTCGTTTCTAAATCAGGATTTAACCGTTTGTTTTGATTTAAAAAAATATATTCGCCCGATATGACACATCGTTTATTTTGTTTGTCAAACAGACTCGAAATATATTCAATAGTAATATCAAAATCATGTCCAAGTGATTTAGCTCTGTATCTTAACTTAGACCAAAAATCTCCAGAAATATTACCACAACCTTTTATTTTTAGGCATCCACAACTTCTGGTTTTCCCTATAATAAGACTGTGCGTCCTAACAGATATAAATTTACCACATTCACATTCACATATCCACTTTCTTTCATTTCTATAATTTTTATCTTGATAGCGAACACATAACTTACCAAATATTCTATCACTTAAATCTAAAGGCTTACTCATACTATATCTTTCTGATGGTGTAATACTATCTATTATCTATAGTATTATACACCGGATTGATATGGTGTGTACGCACTATTCTACTTTATTTTCCAAATAATAATCTATTGTTTTTCGTAATCCGCAATATATACCGACTTTGGGCTCCCACTTTAGTGTTTCTTTTGCCTTGTCAATACAAAGTACACGTCTAGGCTGGCCATTTGGTTTGTCAGTAAGCCATTTAATCTGTCCTTGATAATTTAATATACTCTTAATACAATTTGCGGTAAACTTAATAGAACTTTCTAGTCCTGTCCCAATATTGACCACGTCAACATCAGTCTCTATAGCTTTTACTACAGCTTTCGCTGCATCTTCTACATACAAAAAGTCTCGGGTTGCTGTACCATCACCCCAACAATCTACACTGGGTAAGCCTAGCTCTTTAGCTAGGACGAACTTCTTAATTAGCGCGGGTATTACATGAGACGATTCTTCTTTGAAGTTATCACCTGGTCCATATAGGTTAGCACACATTATAGTGGTGTGTTTTATACCAAATTGGCGTTCAGCAGCATTCAAAAGTTCCATCAAAGCTAGCTTCGCGACTCCATATGGCCGGTTTGAAAAATCTGCCCTGCCATACCACAAGTCTTCTTCTTTAAATGGTATATGATTTGGTACTTCTGGGTAACTACAAATGGTTCCAATTTGAATAAATTTCTTTACTCCTGCAAATATTGCCGAGTTTATAACATTGAGACCTATTTGAAGATTATGGCTCATCAATCCAAAAGGATTAGTTTGATTTAAACCTATTCCGCCAACTTCCGAAGCTGTATTAATTACAATATCTGGTTTTTCTTTATAGAATCTGGCCAATGTATCTTCTTCGTTTACGAGATTACAATCTGTATGACCACATAAAGAACTAAAATCATAATCTGTATCTTGTAGTTCATTGCGGATGGCACAGCCAAGGAATCCTGTTGCGCCCGTAAGAAGTATTTTAGTCATATAGCATCTCCGTTCAAACACATCAGATTTTCGGCATAAGTATTAAATAAAATCCCAAACTTGTCAACCTCTAAACTGTCTGGGTCGATTTTGTTATAGCTTAATTTATTATCTAGTTCGCCCAAATCTCTCTCCATCCAAGAGGTGGCGTTTTTAGGATATCCAGCATTTAAACATTTTAATGCAGCATGTAAATGTGGGCCGTAATATAAATCCTTAGTCATGATTATCTTTCAGATAATGTTCATATATGTAATCCTCAATCACCAAAAACTCTTGACATCTTTTGAAATTGTCCTTCATAGCTTCCATTTTAGTATAATATAAATCAGGTGTAAGCCTGTGAATGATAGACATACACTCATCTACAGATGAGAATTGAATAACGCCATCAGTATTAAAATATTTTCCAAGGTCTGTGGCACCAAAATAGAGCGGCAAAGTAAAAGTTGAAAAACAATTTAATAATTTCTCTGTAAAGTACCATTTATCAATATGATTCTCTATAATTATGCTATAATGGTAGTCTGCCAGTGAGTCGATTATTTGGATATGTTTTCCAGTTAAGTCACCCATAACATCTATTTTAGTATGTAATAATTGGGCCAATTGTATTCTCATCTCGTGGTTTCGGCACATAGCCTTTAAAGAACATACTAACGAGCAAAATTTAGTTTTTTCGTACTGTTTTATTTCTCCTTGCCCTTGTGTACCCCCAACCCAAATTCCACCGGACGGACTAAACTTACATTTTTGCGGATATGTTTTTAGTAAATAACTATCGCTAGTAAATATGTATTTAAAATTATCGATATATCTACGAATTTCTGCATAAATATGAGGGATATATTCTTTTGATTCTAACAACCACGCGAACGACATATTTGGATTATTTGGTTGTATTAAAGCATTTTCGTTTGTATACATTGAATAACAAGTGTAATCTGGTTCATTTCTATTCCAAATTATATATTTTGATTTTTGTCCAGCCACACTGGAATTAGCATGAGAGAAGCATGAGTCAAATAGATTTATTTTCACTGGTTTTGGACCTTTTGAATTTATTAAACTGTTTTCTTGTGTTATTTTTATAGCCAAATTCGGAATGAAATGTTTTATGACAGGCTTCACATAATGTGACACCGTTTGTAACTACATATCTTAAACTTTTATGAGAATGATATGAATATAAGTGATGGGCTTCTATATTTTTACTCTTTTTATAACAACATTGACAGGTATAGTTATCTCTTTTGTACACCTTTTTGCGCCATTTTATATATTTTGGAAATAATATTCTATCGTTCTCTAGTTCTATTCTATCTACTTTTGATAAATTATGATTCCAGTTTGGATTGTTTTCGCCTGTCCTATTTGATATAATTTCTTTATGGAGACATCCACAACTCTTTGTTCTACCGTTCTTCATAGATTGTAAAAGTATGATAATTTCATTACCACAATCACACTTACATAACCAATAAGCTCTATAATGTTTATCCATATATTCAAATTTTATAGCCACCAAGCGTGCAAATCTTTTATTTGTGACATCCTCTCTTTTTTGTTTTAAACATCCACAACTCTTTGTGTTGCCGTTCTTTACATTACTAGATTCAACAATACATATATTTCCGCAGTCACACCTACATTTCCAATATGTCTTCCTGTTTTTGTAAGAATCATATTCTACAAATGTAAGTTTGTTAAATTTCTTGCCAGTTTCATCTATTTTTCTCATATAACTTTATTAGTCACCTTTATATCGTTCTGACAAGCAAGACGGACAATGTCTTTGGAAACTATACAATAAAACTCACCTTCTGCGATTTCATTAACTTTTATACCGCAAGTACTTATAGATGTTAAATGAGAATCCCAAATCCATTCGGCCTTTTCTGAGTCTTTTATAGTGACTCTTAGGATTAATTCACGGTCGGTATTATCATTCATCTTTATTATCTATTCTACTATTATATTCACATTCGTTACACTTATAGAATATGTCAAGTTCTTTACCACATAATGGACAATGATATGAGCCTGATTGATGGGCTCTATGCCATTCTGTTAATTTTTCTCCAGATAAGTATTCATTATTTCTAGTAATAAATGGTTCAATTTTACAGGTCCGAGTCATATGATTATCCAATCTTTACAGTATAAATCAGAAGTATTATTATGAGCTTGGGCCCAGTTAAACCACTTTGCAGGAGCTACTACCTTTTTATCTGGATTTTTATTCAACCACGCACCCCACCAGCTATAGCTAGAATTTCCCATCACATTGTGTTCACAGTGAGAGAGTAACCACAGGTCATCTATAATATTTCCTTCACTAAAGGTAAATCGCTGACCGATAAAATTCTCTTTACACCAATTTTGGTCATCTGAGCAAATCACGAAATTAGCTCCCGGAAATAACGACATAGACTTATTGTAATAGTCCATATTTTGTACATGAAAGTGGTCAGCGTAAGTACTCACATAGTCTCCTCTACGGCAGTGAACGCCAACTAGATTAGGTATTTTGGCCAAGTCTTTTGTTTTTTGCGATACAAACCCATCCTTTATAGTGAACATCTCGCGAATTTCATTCGAACAGTGTTCGAAGTATTTTTCACTCTGAAAGTAGCCTTTGGCAACACAATCATCCACCTTTGGGAGTGGGTTATAATGGAAATGTGGTTCTTGATAGATATATTGTGGCACAAAAGTATCGGTCTTATTAGAAAAATCCCCGGCAAAATAATGAGCTTGGTCCCATTTAGGATAGAATGGTTCAAAACCCGTTCGTAAACTCCAGGCTTTTAAGGCTGAAATTTGAAAAAGTTGGTTCCCGACCCGACCTAGTAGTTCAATTGATATCATAATTTGTAATGTCTCTGCATAATTTTATAAATTCTTCATTAGATTGTGCTTGTTTCATTATATTGATAGTTTTATGAACCCATTGAACGTTATTTTTAACATATCCCTTAGACGAATCAATTCTGTCTAAACTAGCGGTTTGCAATTGTAAATCATTTCTATATTTTGGAGCAAAACCCAATATTAGATTAGTAAACGCACATCGTCCGTCCTGCATTATAAAATAATCCCAAATGTCTTTAATCTCTAACTCAAAATCGATACCGCGTCTTTTAGCATTATATCTGATAGAGCTGAAGTATTTTCCACTAATTAATTCATATCCTGTAAATCCTAACCCACGTTTAATTGTTTTATTTTGAACCGTCTGGAAAACTAATCATTTTGTCCCCATATAATAACCAGATTATCAGGACTAGTAAGAGGAATTTCTGGTAAAACTTGTGGATTTTTACTAGATAATTCCTCTAGTATTTCATCTCTGCTGTAACTGTAAATCCCACCGGTCCTAGAAATAAAATTCATAGTTAAGTAGCCTCTTTTGGCTGGCAGTAAGACCTTGTCTAGGTATATGTCTTGTATTTTTCGTGTCAATTCAGAAAACGCATAATTGGAAATTACCAAATCATATTCTGGTTTTTCAAAAGAATTAATGTCATTACCATAATTGAATCCACATGATTCGTCCGTGTTTATATCGTTTACTTTTAAGTATTTTTCTATTAGAAGTAATGGCTCTATTAAATCATAAAACTCATATGATTTCCAGCCGTATAGCCTGTGTAATATAAGTGACTGGGCCCCATAACCACAGCCAACTTCTCCAATATTAAAATCTTGAGTAGACCCAAATAGGGTCTTTATTTCATTAGCGACTTTAAGATACCGTAATGAACTAGGTGATATCATTCCGATATTTGGATAGTTAACGGGTTGTGCTCCACCAAATTTATCATTTAGTCTACCGGCATCGAAATTAAAATCATCTGGCAGTTCTGTTAAATAAGCCAAACCTAGTTCATATGACGTGTGTTCCAAGATTTCGTTATAGCCCGGATTTTGTTTGAATGTATTAAATACATTATCGTCTATTGCGGCCAATTTGCAAACTTCAGTATAGGACTTTTTATCAGACAGTGATGTTTTAGTCATTGATTAAATTCAAACCTAGGAATTTTGTGGCTTAAGTCAAAGTCTACACTATTTATTAGTTCATTTGCGACATGAAAACTGGTATGATTGTTAATTATAGTAGTAATATCTTCACTATAAAAATTGCTTTGTTCGGCATTTTCTACAGATTTATAGATATTTTTTAGACCGTATAGCGGATGTTCATAGACTACTTTACTCATACAGATAATTGACGCCAAAACTAAGTCTGGTCTAGTTGTAACAAAAATATCACATGATGCTAGTAGGTCACGTAGCGAGGAATCGGCGACGATTCCACAACTTCCATAACCACCCCAACCTCGACCGTAAAGTCTTATGCTGATAGCCCCATCGAGTTTATTATCATGGTATATTTTTCGTATTTCTGGTGTATTATTTTCACAAATAAGATATCTACACTTTAAATGGGGTTTTCCGCAGGCTCCATTAAACTGAATTATATCTACACAGGGGCGTAAGTTAGGTCTGCCAACCTTAATACTACATTTGGTCAGAGCGTCGGTAAACTCATTTTCCGTTGGCCCTAATAGAATTATCTTAATCCAGGGGTTTTCTTGGCATACTTTGACGAAGGTTCTATTGACATTTTGAGCTAAAGCAATAATTACCGAAGGACGGAATTCAGAGACAAGGTCAAATATACTTTCCGTGGAATAGAACCGTACCTTGAGCCCCATAGCCTCGTAGGCTCTAGCTATTGGTACCACTTGGGGACAGTAATTTATTAGGATATTAAACACCTTTGGCCTGTCTTTCGTTGAGTCTTTGCATTACCATCGCATAATTTTGGTTCCATACGTCACTCTTTACGGTGTGCGTACTATCTTGACTGTGGGTACGTACTGTAGTTAGGCTTTCAGCCAAATGTAGACACATTAGTTTCTCACATATACGCAATTCTAAGTCCCAGTCCTCGCATGTTCTTAGTTTAGAGCAATAATAGTCATCACCCTCTTTAACTGATTCTAGAGCTTTTTTAGTTATGAGACTATTTGAATGAATACAGCACTCTCTTTTTAAGAGCTCCCATGAGTATATTGGTTTATATTCTCTGGTTCTATAGCCCTGTTCATTAAGTGTGGTGTAGTCAGCACATACTATTCCAACATTCTCTTGACCGTCCCACATTTGAACTAATTTCTCTACTTTTGTGGGTAACATTTCGTCATCAGCGTCTGCAATAACGTACACATCAGTGTTGTCTATTGTGGCTCTAATACCAATATTTCTAGCATGACTTGGGCCCGTACAGGTTGGCTTTAATATAACAGTTAGACTTACACCATTAATGGTGGTATAGTAGCTTCTAATCGCACCATCGTCATAATCTTGCCGGTCAGTATCGAACGGAATATAATTTTGCAAAACTGTTTGCGTATTATCGGTTGAACCATCATCAATTACACATATGGATATATTCTTATACGTTTGATTTAGTGCTGCATCAATAGCACATTTAAGAAAACGACCATAATTATGTGTACAGATTAACACGCATACTCTTGGGTTTATCATAATTTCTCCCAAATCATACTAGCTTCACTAGAAACAGCAGCCTTTTCTTCAACTAATTTTACTACTTCGTTTCGCGTAAGCGATTTATCTGTACAAAGAAAATTATATAGCTTTGTTACAATTATAAAGGGTGACCTTACTAATACCACTGGCCTCAACTGTATATTAGTCCTGCCATGTAATTTTGCGAACAGTAAGGAATTATACGTTTTTCCTGCGTCTATTATTGATAAATATTGACAAGTTGATGACTTGGCTAATGTGCGTATTTCTAGATTATAATCTTCATGATATATTTGCGACATTTTTATATACGGGTCACGTAAAACATAATCATGTAATTTATATAGCGGATAGTCTTGTTTCACAATCAGTGTTATATATGGCCGGACTATTTGTCTAGTTAGACTATGAACTGTTTCTTCAAGCTCGCATAATTTTGTGCTGTCGGACACCTTTATAAAGCATTCAACCCTTGGCACAACCCTTCGTTTTACAACCTTTAGAGCGTCATATACATCAATATCCTTATCATCAGATGAGTAACACATATTACATATACCATTAATAGTAAAATGTGTATCCTCAGGTTGTACGTTGGCTTTACCTAGCTTATAAAACTTAGTAAGCCTATTAGCTATACAATCGGTTTGCTGCCCATCTGTTTCTACAGCAAACATACATTTATTGCATTGTGTCTGCATATTATGGTCTCTTAGCCTCTATAATGAATTTTGTTCCGTTAATTCGTTTCTTGTCTACGACAAGTCCAAAACTTTCTAATAATTCAACTATACCTACCGTATAGTTCAGGCTGGACTTTCTTGCGTTTTCGCCATATACTATCTTATTTAAATCTTGTACTGGAATATTTCCTAGGAAAAACTCTCTGGAGAGTTCTCCGGCATCTGTTCCCCCAACAATAAGCTTGCCACCATGACGGAGTAGTTTTGCCCAGTATTCTAAGACCTTAGCTATGTCTGATAGGGGGAAATAGTCAATAATATTATCGGCTAAAATCTCCCAAACTTCGCCGTGTTCTGCAAATTGAGATAGGTCACCAAAGTTTGACCAGCAAACCCATTCCTGGCCTAACGAAATGTCTCCCTGGATAGGACTAAGGTTTAAATAGTTAGATATGGGGGCCCCATTAATACTTAAATATAATTTCATAATAATTTCCTAAATACTTGGTTCCACTTGTCTACGAAGATTTTTTCGTTAAATTTTTCGAGTATTGTTTTCCTGGCATTTTCGCCTAAGTGGTAATAATCTTCTGGTTCAGCCAAAACCTTTTTAATCGTATCTTGAAATTCTAGTGCTGTATTACAAAATAAACCATTATATCCATGTTGTATGAACTCTGGTATAGCGCAATTTTTCGTGGTTATTACTATACATGAGCTCGCCATACTTTCTAAAACGCTCATGGGAATAGGCGATAGTCGTGAAGTATTGACAAATATAAGTGCCTTACTGTACTCTTCTGCTAAGAATTTTGTGGATTTGGCTCTTTCTGATAGACCAGGCGTATGACCGTATAATTTAGTTGGCAAACCATATGTTCCGTCTCTCCATAACTCATAATTTAAGAAATAGTTTCTGTTAATAAAGTCATTGGCCACAGACAAACATATCCTCTCTCGCTCGTCATATGATACTGTTGGTCTAAATGTTTCGGTATCAACGCAGTGGTATACTACATAACAGTCTTTTCTATTGTCTATTTGCCATGAATCTAGGCTGAAATCACTAATGAAGCAGTTTAGGTCACCACGCATATTTTTCATCTGATTTATCATTTCGGGCGAATATGCTTCTGGACAAGCTGTATGCTCCAATTGTATAAATGGAATATGGAGTTTTCTTGATAGTGGACAGAAGGCTTGAAAATTGTCCCACTTATTACCAGACAGAATCAAATCTAAATTTAACCAATCTGGAATTTGTTCTTCAAGAGGCAATCGCCAGTCTAAAGTATAGTGATTTGGTGGTATTTTCGCATACGAAGTATCCCACTTACGGAACGTTGGATGATGACAAAGATAGAAATTATTACCCGTTCTATCTAAATTTTCTTGATAGCGTTCGTGGACCGACGATAGTAGAATATTTAGCGGTCTATCACTATTATTAGTCCTGTGTATTATATTAGATGTTGGACTATTCATGATTCTAATACCGCTTTCAGCCGCTCTCCGACATTTTGGTGAGAAAACTTCTCTAAGTGCTTAGACAGGTTTTGTTTACGTTTTTCTGTCCAGTATTGATGTTTGTTTTTATAAACAATTCGCATACAGTCCTTTAGCGAAGCTATATCAATCTCTCTCCAGTTTTCCCTAGAAGAATATAAGAAATTAAAGTTGTCGAGCACTCCCCAACACGGTTGTTCAGTAGAATCAACAAGAAAGCCATTTTCGCCATCAACTAAAAAGTCATCCATAGCAGTGCCTTGTGTACAAATTGGCCACTTTCCGAAGCCCATAGCGTCATGGATTGGCATAGCCCAGCCTTCCCCATGCGTTGCAGACACAAAACAGTCACACGTACAATGTAGCCTATTTATCTCTTCTTCAGTCATATGGTCGGTGATAATGACCTCTTGCTTATATAGATTTGGCGAAGTGTATAGCTTCATTCCACGCTTAATTTCATTGCAGTACGCTCGTACTTCATCGCCGCACTGTTGTGATGTCAGCCCAAATTTGCTGGTTTTAATTAGTAGGGAAACCGGCTCGTTCTTATCAAATTCACCATGAAATGCTTTCAATAGAGCACTAAGGTTCTTACGACGATTAAAGTCACCTATAAAGTAGAAGACAAAATCATCACCGGTTGGTAATTTAAGTTTTTTATGTTCTTTCGAGAACTTTTCTGTATTTGTTGGCACAGGAACAATATAAATTGGAACAGTAACTCCACTATTTTTTAGACATTCGGCATTCGCCGAACAGGCGACAATTACACCATCCATCAGATTCAATTTTGAAACCCATTGAGTATACTTAATGGAATCTGTCTCGGTGAATATCAGCGCTAGGTTTTTCTTGAATTTAGTTGAATGTTCCAAGTGGTGGGGCAGGACGCACTGAATGCAAATCTCAACATTCTGAATGTCGTTTGACATGAAGTCTTGTATTTTTTGTGGTAGTTCAGCCTGTGTGTTGGTTAGATTAACTGACCGGCATACTACGTCATAGCCAGCAGCATCCAAAGCTAGGCAATATTCTATTGCAGCCTTGGCCCATCCCGAGCCTTCTGAAAAATGCGCGATTACTAATATTTTCATTCTTCCCAATCTATATACTTATCTGAATCAATCCAAGCTGCAAAACCAGCGATAATAAACACAACGATTATACAAATTGCTAATAATATCATAGGTTAAACTTCAACTTTCTCTGGTTCTCCCAGTAATTCCACTTGTTTCGTATCCCTAAACAAGATTGAAGAGCCATATTTCGGTCGAAAGGCTGAGGGGCTCCACCGTGTCCCAACGTACAATTGAACGCACAGTCCCGTACCATTTTAGCCTCAAATAATGAGTAGGCTCTATTAGGCAATCCTAGCACATTTAATATTAGCCATCTCACATAGTCCTTATTATTTAGTCCTTGTGGGACGTTGGTATTTGGTTGAAATAGTCTTGGTGGTGATTTCCAATCTAACTTTGGAGCTGTTGAGTCAATTGCCCTCATCCACATTTTGGCCGTAGTATCATAGTTGTAATGCTTGTTATAGTTATATCTTGCCACTTCTCCTAGTTGCTCTCTTTGTTCACTAGATAGATTAATGAACATTTTGAGATATTCTACTAAACTATCTTGGTCCGTCCCAGCAAATAATCGCCCGGACGTATTTTCCTTGGTGTATCTTGACACAGGAAGGGGGTAACCGCCCAATTTTCTAATCACGTCGGACATAGCAGAATAATCTGTAGAAATGACTGGTACACCAGAAGCTGCGGCTTCACACTGACCAATCCCAAAACCCTCCAGAAAACTTGCCTGTACATATAAATCAAATAAATTGTATAGCTCATTTAATTGTGAATTACTTACAGGCATCCTAGTCGAACTGGTGCCAGCAACTCCATGACACTTTGGGCATGCCATCGCAATATCTTGGTATACTGACGGGAACACAAACTTACAATTTTTGCATTGGTACGTGAAAAGTACACGATTCGCTATACCGGTTCGTTTTAATAAGTCTGGAATATTCCAGCCCATATCGGGATAATTAGTATGACAGTATAAATATATATCAGTTCGTTTTGTATCTGCTAATAATTTTGCAAAAGCATCAAATAGTCCCGGAAAATCTTTTCTTGGTTGGTTCCTCATAACCGTACCAATAACGATACAATCTTTGCCTAGTATGGCCTGCTTTCTTTTTTGTTTATCTGGTAGTGGAACAAATTCTTTTGGACAAGCTGGCGGGGCTGAACCTAATAATTGGGGAAAGTTATTACTGGAAAATCGTAACACGTCATAGGCCCAGTCGTTGTAAGTCAGAAGGGCGTCTGCGGATTGGTATGTCTCTAGCCACTCACTGGTCTGCGGGCAAGCGTCCAAAGTTGGCATGAGCACCCACGAAAAAAAGTTACGAAATGGGCTTTCTTTTTGATAATTATACATCCATGGGTCAGAAAATTCCAAAACATAATCTGGAAGAAAATCTAAACAAGTTGACTCAAATTTCCACTCGCCAAATTGATTGGTTGGAGAAGAATTATATACCTTTTCTTCTTCTGGGTTTTGCGGTAGAACAGGGCATACTTTCCATGGTATGTTTTGTAATTTATCTCTGTCTGCTGGCTGTACACCATACTTTGCAAGCTCAAAAACTTCATATTTACCGGAGGCATGTAACCTTGATAGTAACTCGAAGCCATAACGAGCGTAACCCGTGGATAGGCCGGTGAATTCCGAAATACATAGGACTCTTTTTTTAGTATTTTCCATTATTTATACAATTTTTCTTAAATTTGCTAAATTGCTTTTTTGTATTATTGCCTTTTCCAAATTCTCTATGAAAGTCTGTATGACATTGTTTACAAAGCGTTATACCGTTTGACGTTGTATATCTTAATTTTTTATATTTATTCCAACTATAAATATGATGTGCGACTATTCTCCCATCGCACTGATTGCAGCACTGACACGTATAGTTGTCACGTTTATAGACTTTACTTCGCCATTTTCTGTATCTTGGTGATTTGGTTCTATCTATATCTTCCTCTCTGTCTTCCTTAGTTAGGTTGTGGTTCCAATTTGGGTGATTTTTACCTTTATTATTCTTACCTATAATTTTGATTCTTTTACTAGCACATTCTTTGTTATAACCACCACAACTTTTAGTGTGCCCTGATTTCAGACTACCAAATGGCACAGTACACATATTTCCACATTTACATTTGCACAACCATTTTGATTTTCCAATATATTCAACAGTTATTAAGTATCCAAATTTTGTATCAGGTATACCCTCATGTTCTAATTTTAAGCATCCACAACTTTTTGTTGCTCCATTAAGAACATTTTTCGCCATCACTAAGAACTCTGTTCCACAATAGCACTTGCACCGCCACACAGAATGTCTTTTAACGATAGAATTAAATTCAATAAATATTATATTATTAATTTTTAATCCAGTATACTCGCCACGCTGTGAAGATTTACATCCACAACTTTTTGTTTTACCAGACTTGATATTGCTGGCACATATTACCTTTTCTTTACCACAATCACACATGCATAACCAATAAGCTCGCCCGCATTCTTTTGATTTATCTAAATCACATTCTAATAGAGTCCAACCATTATATTTATCTCCGGCGATATACGGTCGTCTCTTCTTTACATTGTCCACTTTATAAATCCTATGAATAATTTATCAACTAGTAGTAATAGTGGTAGGAACCAGACTATATATCTTACTGGCGTAGGTTTATCATTTGGGTCATCCGTATAGAATAGAATACAGTACCAAAATATTGCTACCATAAAAATAATAAAGCATCTAGTTACAAACCAGCCCAACCACATTACTGATATTTCCATAGTTATTATCCAAATATAGCCATTTTGAATTTATGTATCCTAACTACATTGCGTTATAGCTCATTTATATTAAATAATTTAGCCTTAAAACTTCGTATCCATTGGAAATATTGTACATTATCGTTGATTTCAGGGAGCCCAAATGGGCACCAATTAACCTGTAAGGTCCGACTAAAAACTGAAATTTTATAAACACGATACGCATGAAATATTATATCACCAATCACCCTAACTTCGCCCTGCTTAATATTTCTTTCCATACTTGTAATGACATTACCAAGACCGCCAGACCAAGTATATTCTACCTCGTCTACGGTTGCTTTTAGATTTTCGCTATATATCTTATTCATTATCTAGTTCTTTTGCTAATTCTTCAAATAATTTAGCAATATTAAGTAGGTCGGCCCTTTCGACAACATCGAACTTGAAGGTGGAACTAAACGACTTATTTTCTTTTTGAGAGCCAGATATCTCTAGACTATAATAGTCACCGCGATTAATTAAGGTAGCAAAAAAATAATTATCAAACCTATTGATGACGGTTTCAACACTTTTAGAATCAATCATAATTATCCACCTTAGTATTAACCACCTGGAAGGTTTTAATTCTTACCACATTTCTCTGGTGTTTTACGCCAGAATCATCAATCCATCGATTTTGTCGTAAGATTCCGTCGATATACAATTTATCGCCCTTTTTACATTTGGATGCAAGATAACTTGCCGCACCAGCCCAGATTTCACACGCAACGCCGTGTACGGTCGTTTTTCTCTCATCACCCTTACCAATGGCCTCAACGAATGAGACTAAAAAATTAAGAACAGGCGTATCTTCTACGGTTTTTAACTCAAGCTCTGTACTTATTGTTACAACACCATAAACATTCATATTTTCTCCTTGTTAATCTTCGTTAGGTTGGAGGCCAAGATTGCCAATTATTTTTACTATTATATCATACCCATCTAAAACATCGAATTCTTTTGCTAATGTAGCGCCCGGTTCGCCCATAATAAAATCATTACTTATTGTTAAAAGCTGTTTTGCCTTTACCATATCGCTAGATTTAATTGGAACAATCCGGTACAGAGATGAAATTCCATTGATTTGCTTCTTATCGTCATAGACAGACACTAAATCTGTATGGAAGTTGTTTGTAAGCAGCTTCAGAACTATGTCTGTGTAAATTATAGCCAGTTTGGCATAGGATGGGCACTCTTGATAAGCTCCCATAATTTCGTCTTCCTCGCTAAAGACTTGAACAAACTCATCGGCCCATGTATAGCAAAATACTTTGCCAGACATATCCGATTCGCGTATGTTAATCTTTGGAAATTGAAGAACGATACAATCTAGGTCTTTGAGCTTTTTTACATCAATTGAATATTTGAGCTCTTTGTGGAGTTTTTTGATGTTACTAATCGGCATTTATATGATTCTTGATAAATTTTGAAAGTTGTTTTTTGTTATTATTTTTACGGCCGAATTCTTTATGAAAATTTTTATGGCAGCGTTTACACAGAGCTATGCCGTTTGACACTATATGTCGTAGCTTCTCATTAGAGGACCATGAACGTATATGGTGGGCTTCTAAATTTCCACCCTTACTATTTCTACAACACTGGCAAGTGTAATTATCGCGTCTAAAAACCTTTTTTCTCCATCTGTTATATCTTAGCGTGCTTGTTTTTCTGGTATTTTCTCTTTCTGTCCTTTCTTCATTTGTCAGATTGTTGTTCCAATTCGGACTGTTTTTGCCTGACATTCTTTTGCGTGACGATTCTCTGAGAAAACATCCACAACTTTTTACTCTGCCACACTTTACTTGTGTAGCAATTATTATTTTTTCAGTTCCACAATCACATCTACATAACCATAGTATATGCCCATATTTATCTTTACCAGATTCTTTGATAAAAGTATATCTATTAAATTTCTGTCCAGTTAAATTTTCTGGTATCCTACGAGGAATACATCCACAGCTTTTTGTTTTTCCTGACATTACATCGCCGGAGCGTATTACTTTTTCTTTTCCACAATCACATCGCCACAACCACATGCATTTGCCCTGATTATCCTTGTTATTATATTTGATTGCTGTTAATAATCCAATTTTTTTATTGGTTAAATCTTCTGGTTTCATATTTCTGTCACTTGATTAACTATTAATGATTTTGAATTATATTTTGACCTAACTCCATGTAATATCACTACATTGTTTACATATATCTGGTTTTTATACGTCTCTAATTCTTTTGGGAAAACCACGGCATCAATTCTCGCCGTCGCGTCCTCCACAGAGAGAAAACACATCTTCTTACCAACGTTCTGTCCCTTCTTAGGATTATACTCTCTAACCTTCAAAATTTCACACAAAATATCTAAATTATCTGATTTTCCGTCAGAAAATTCCCGACATGTAGTCTGGCCATACATTGAACTGAGTTCGGTAAGAGCAAACGTTATAGTAAAACCCAAAACATTTTTTTCATATTTTACAATTTTACAAGGTGTGTCGTTTAAACTATAAGGTGGATTAGTAAGTAAAAGTTGTAGGTCTTCGACTGTCTTGGCCCGTTTTTTGTTAATCTTGTTTGTCAAAATCTTTGTGATGACATCACACACCGATTCTTGACCACATAGTAGCTCGATACCACATATAGCCAAGTCTTTCTCTCTTTGCGTAAGCTTGTTCCAAATAAACAAGTCATGAAGGAGAAATTCTCTGGTTCTTCCAAAGTTAAATACCCCGACCTTTAATAAGGATTCTATTGCCTTTTGATTAGATTTGTCAGCAATATGGTACAAAAATTCTACCCAACTAATCTCGTTTGGGTTTTTACATAACGAATTCACTAATTCAATTAGCTTAATAGCTTGTGTTTTCCCTATATTCTTTAGGTTACTAAGACCAACAACTATTTTATCTTCAACTAAAGTGTAGTTATCATATAAAGATGTGGGAGATGGTAGTGATATTGCTATATTTTGTTTACGCAGGTTTGCTACTAATTCTCGGACTTCTTCATCTGGGTCGATTTTATCTTCCGCATGTCTCAACCACGAGGTATAGAATTCTAGTGGGAAATGGACCTTTATCCATGCCGTCATATAGCCTAAGACAGCATATGAGCATCCATGCGCCGCGCAAAATGAATATCTTGCACTTGCTTTAATAGTCTCAAATAAAGCCACACCTTGCTCTTTAGTAACGACTTTTGTCTTATCACACCCATTTACAAATTGTTCTTCTAACGAAAATAATAGTTTGGCGTCCTTTTTCGCGCATCCTTTTCGAAGGGTGTCAACTTCTACATCACTAAACCCGGCCAGGATTTTACCCATAGCCATCAACCCTTCTTGATACACCAACATGCCTTGTGTTGGACCAAGAATCGGGATTAGACAGTCATGTAAGAATTCTACTTTTTCATCTCCATTTTTTCTATCTATATAATGGGCCATCATTGTCTTCCCATCAATTTCACCCTTTAGTGGCCCAGGACGAATTAATGATATTAAGTCTGAAATTTCAGGTATAGAGTGTGGTTTGATTTTTGTGCTATACGCGGAGCCTAAATTATTTTCTAACTGAAAAATTCCCTTAGTTAATCCATCACAAAATAACTCCCACACCTTTGGACAATCTTGATTGATTTTATCTAGATTGATGTTGTTGGTGTCTACTTTGCAACCGCAATCAAAATTTTTAATCATTATAAACCCTTAATATGGTTTAAATCTAATAATCGTGAAGCGCAACTACCTTCGAATTTTGTTTTTTGAGCTATGTTTCTGTATAATTTAATATACCTAATGAAAAGTTCAGAACAATCTATAACGTCGCACAACGCATCGTGAGCCCCGTCCTTACTCATACCCATTCGCTCACGCTCGGAAGGAAGTGACATACTTCTAATAGATGTGTTTGATTCAGTAAAACGAAACGTATCTTGCATCACATCCCAAGAATTTATGGCATGAAATAATTTCGGCCTTTGTTCATCTTTGTCAAAAGGACCAAATTTGACGCACATTCTATTTATTATTATAGAATCAAAATTATTTATATTATAGCCTACTGGAACCGGTCGGTCAAAAGCTCCATTACCGATATTATACTTTGATACAAATTCAACAAAACTCTCCCACACTACTTTTAATTGTGGGGCCTTTTCAAGTTGTTCGCTGGTTTTCTTGGTTATTTTAAGAGCTTCATCTTCTACAAGACCCAATTTAAGCTTTTTACATTGTTCTGGGTCAAACACTGGGCATACCTCGCTATTAAACGTCCCAAGAACTTGTAAGTTCCTGTCCATAGCTAAAGCAGCTATTTGCGTGATTTGTGTAGTGTAGGGATTTCGTGAACCGGTCTCCAAATCGTAGCAGACAAAATTACACCTATTCATTAGCCATATCCTTTTTAAATTTATTAAACTGTTTTCTAGTATTAAACTTTCTTCCATACTCCTTATGAAATTTTTTATGACAACTTTTACAAAGGGTAACGCCATTTGATGTCACATAATGTAACGTTTTATGAGAACTCCACGAATAAATATGATGCGCCTCTAATTTTCCACCGACTTGACTACAACATTGACAAATATAATTATCTCGCTTAAATACCTTTTTACGCCATATCTTATATTTCGGATTATAATTTCTTATTTTATTATTTTCGCGTTCTTCTTTTGTTAAATCGTGCCTATATTCGTGGTTATTTTTACCAGTTAATCTTTCAATATTATAACACCCGCAACTTTTACTATTACCACTTTTTAGACAAGCTCCTCTTACTACGCGACTATTGCCACAGTCACATAAACAATTCCAATAAGTTGTCCAATTTTTTATCTTATTTAACGATTGAACAAGATATCTATTAAATTTTTGTCCAACCAGATTTTCATATATGTGTCTATTTTTTAAACATCCACAACTCTTAACTTTGCCACGTCTTACGTCTCGTACATTAACAACCTTTTCAACCCCGCAGTCACACTTACATAACCAATATATTTCTCCTTTTAATCTGGAATCAAATTCCACAAGTGTATATTTATTATATTTTTGACCAGCTAAATACTCATTGGCCATAATCTAATTCCTCTAGTAAATTATCTAGCGACAGTTTCCGAAAAATAGGAAGTATATGGTCAAACTTATATAGATACAATCTCGCATTAGCATCCCCACCAGACTCAATAATTCTATGTGGAGTTTCATCTCTAATAAAGTTTTTTAACTTTTGCGTATTAACAATATTTACGTCTTTTTCTGTTCCAACAATTTGAACCCACAAATCCGCACACGTCACCATAATACCACTAGGTTTGTCACTTCTTGTGTTATGTGTCTCAACGGCTAAATTCCGACTTCGCCCGGCATACTTATCCCACTTCACCTCAATTGTGAATTCTCTATCCTCATACCTACATAGTAGGTCATAATCATACCGCAAATCATAATTATCATTTTTTACGGCAAAAACACCGAGCTTTGTTAATAATGTGATGACAACGGCTTCGCCAACATTACCTTCATTCATAGCTTTGTTCTTGCTCATCGCTTAAGTTTCTCCTTGAGCTTGAAAAATTCTCTTACAGCCACATCTATTCGCTCATAGATTTGAGAAAATTCCTTACCTAGGATAGGTCTAGTACAGTGTACCTGCCACCCATGTCTGCTTTTTACGTAGCGGTTTATATCGCAAAGGCATATAGGACCAAATATTATATCTGCCCCACTTTCTAGTACTCTAGTATAGTGTTCTTGTAATTCGTAATTATCCATTGTTAATTTCTTTCGTTAATTTCATAGAATTATAACCGGACTGCCAACATTCTTTAAATATTTTGAGTGGTGTACCATTATAACAAAATTCATTCGTTAAGTTACATATATCGGGTAATCCTCTAAGTTTTGCTTCTTGTCCCTCTTTATATGCTTCTGCTGATAATTTCGGAAACACCGTTTGTTCCCATTCAAAATAATATGACATCAGTATCTTTCTTTTATTAATTTTACTGCACAATCCAATTTGTCGAGACAACTGAGACCCAAAATGTCAAACTTAACTAGCCCTATAGCTTCGGCCTCACCCATCTCAATTAGTGCTGTATTATCGACTATTGGACACATTTCACCTATAACACCATTTGAAATTATCAAACCCGACGCATGTTTGGAACGGTTTCTAATGACACCTTCTAATTGTATCGCTTGACCCACATGAAAAGCGCAATTCCCTTCAAGTTTTTCCCCACTGTCATCAAAATAACAATACTCTTTGAGTATGTCGGGGTCATTTCGTAAAACCCACCTAAGAATAGATTCTTCATTCTCTTCTTCTAATTTGTCTGAAATTTTTGAGGCATCTGGAATGTTTTCTGTAATACTATTAATTTGGCCGTTTGTGAATGCTCCATAATATTTTAGAACTTCTTTTAGAGCGCCGCGACCTTGTAATCGTCCGAAGGTCGATATGTGACTTACTTTGTCCGAACCATACTTATTAGTAATATAATCTATCACATTGTCTCTTCGATAGACCATAAAATCACTATCGATATCTGGGAGACTGATATGGTCTTTTGTGTTACGTCCTGCACAATAGAACCTACTAAAGCTAAGAGAATATTTAATTGGGTCAATACTAGTTATTCCTAGAAGATATGCTATTAAACATCCGGCACTTGAGCCACGGCCCGGTCCACACATAATACCATTATTTTTTGCCCACCAAATATAATCATGGACAGTAAGGAAATACCCCTCTAGTCCAGCTTGTTCTATAGTTGTAAGCTCTGTATTGATTCTAGCCACATACACATCTTGTTGAATTTTTGTAAGCTTTGAAAGTTCATTTCTAATCCACCCATTCCTACATAGTTGCCTCAATAAGGTGTTGTCATTATTACTAAATTTGGGTAACTTAGGTTTACTTAATAACTCATACTCTTCTATTTGAGAAGTTATACAGGCCGGAATATAATATGAGTCGTCCAGAACGCCAGTTCTGTATGACCTATTAGTATGATTTCCCAACTTGGTTATCAGCTCAAAGTTTGCCTTATTGTTCTCACTAAAGAACCTCGGTTTCCAGTCAATAATCTTACGGTCATCCACACAGGTCTTAATGAACTTACACTCTTCATTAGTATCATCAAGTCCACAATATACAGACTCGAAAAGATTCTCTAATGAACTCCAATAAGTATTAATATTTGTGCTTGCACTTGGGTTCGGCTGACCGTCCTTATATAACAAATTTTGTAGTGTAGATTTTTCATAGCCCGTTATTGCTATAAGCCCTTCGGTCTTACTAAATAAGTTGCTTACATCTTGTGATTCAAACTTAGAGATGACACTGACTAATGATTGCCAGCCCTTTGTATTCTTCGCTAATAGAGTAATATAGCCATGACTTGTTAGTATTTCAGTACCTAAAATGGGTTTAATATCATTTGATTTACATAACTTATAAGTGGAAATACATCCAGAGACAGAACCGGTGTCAACCAAGCATAGTGGTTGATTCTGCGTCTTACAAAATCCAATCAATTCTTCTGGTTTGAATGTGGACTCAAGTATACTATAGTGGGTTTTCAGCATTGTTCATCTTTTCTCGCGAGGTTTGGCGTAGATTCTATCAGCCTCATTTAGACCTAGCTCAACAACTTTATCGTGGAAAAACGCACATATAGACTTGTCTGACCCAGGATATTTTGTTTTGGCAAAATGACATAGTTTACTACACATAAACCCGCTCTGTGTTGGGCTTAGTAATCTTGGTAGCTCGCACCTTGATATTTCATGAAATAACAATTCCAATCTAGCTTCAAGTTTCTCTAATGTTATATTTCCAAATGGTATAGATATAGGACCCCCATCCTTAATGTATATTATAGTTACTACAAAGTTGTTAATATGTGGGTATAGTTTTTTAGCAGCATAAAAATAGATTTGTAATTGTAAATCATTCACGAGATTATCAAAATTCTTCTCTTTTTTTGCGTTCCAGTCGAAACGGCGGCCACTTTTATAGTCTATAATTTCTATTATATTGTCTGCCGGAGATGTCACCAAATCTATAACACCACGTAACTTTAAATCTTTGCACCAACTGGTGTTGAGTTCCAATTCAAACATTTGTTCAGCATCAACTATATTTAAATTTGTTGGATTATATAATCCATTTTTAAATGTCAATGTTTTATTTACTAACTTTATACAATCTTTTAAATGAGATTTGTCTAGAATATTATTAGATTTCAAATTATAGTGATTAAATGATATATTTATCAATGAATCGATAAAAGTCTGGCATTTATAATCTGTAAAATTTATCGGTCCAATTTCTTCATCTATAAAAATAACTTTATTTTTGTGACATAAAGCCAGACACTCTAGCACTTTGTGGACCGTAGTACCCACAAACGCTGCTGGACCAACGGTGTCTGGGATATTTAAAATATATTTAATGAAATACTTATGCTCACAAGACTCCCAGGATGATAACGACGAGGCAGACATGCTAGTTATTCTCATGATTTGAAATTTTTCTTAAATTTGGAGAATTGTTTTCTTGTGTTATTCCCGCTGCCATAAATTTTATGGAATAATTTGTGACACTGCGTACAAAGTGTAACACCATTGGACACAGTATATCGTAACTTTTTATATTTTTTGAAAGCATATATATGGTGAGCCGCTAAATTGCCACTAGTCTCGTTTTTGCAACACTGACATGTATAATTGTCTCTGATAAAAACCTTTTTTCTCCATTTTCTATGTCTTGGGTCGTTTTTTCTGTTTTGTATGCTAGTTTTTCGCTCTTCGTCTGTTAAATCATGATTCCATACCGGGCTATTTTTGCCAGTTCTTTTAGATAACATTTCTTTAAGATAACAGCCACAACTCTTACTGGTTCCATTTTTTAGTTGTTTTGCTATAACATTGCGTACATTTCCACATCTACATTTACATAACCATTTAGATTTACCAAGATATTTTATGGTTGTAAAATAATTAAACGTTTGATTAATAATATCGTCATATCTTTTACAGCCACAACTAGCACTTCTTCCGTTTAATAATCTATTTGCGGTTACTATTCTTTCCGTTCCACAATCACACCGACAAAGCCAACGACTGTCACCATTTTTATTGGTATCTTTACGTTCTAAACACAGCCACATACCAAATCTTTGATTAGTAAAATCTGGATGATTAACACACCCACAGCTTTTAGTATTCTCATTTTTAACTTGATAAGCTAATGCTAACGTATTATTTCCACAGTCACACTTGAATAGCCATATTTGATTTCCATGTTTGTCTTTAGAATCAAACATAACGTATGTTAATTTATTAACTTTTACACCGGCGACGTATTTAAATCTAGGCATATTAGTATGGTTTTAGTATTCTTTCCATCATAAATTCATTTAGACACTCATTGCGCTCATCTAGCGACATTTCGTGATTTTCGATAACTTCGTCGAATTCGGTATAGTTGTCTAAATCCACTTCCGAGACATCTTGGTCGTTATCTATATGACGTGTCAACCTAATAACATATCCGCCATTTTGTTTAATTTTAATAGCTTCTGAAGAAAATCGGCAATCACCTATTAAAGCAACTTTTGGATTTTCTTGTCGTATCTTATGTAGGACTGAGTTAATCCAACAATCTACATTCAGACACCGCATAAAATTCCCAAGTAGTTTAAGAACATCTCTCACTGAGAGTGAGTCATTTTCTCTTAAATATGTAAATCGTTCTAGTGGGTGCGTCGATGATAATCTGTATAGGGTTTTGGAAAACTCATATAAATCGCGACCACGGATTGACGTAAGTGTCTCTTTGTCAGCCTGTGACCCATATACCAGATTGGCGGGCAGACCTAACATATTAACAGCTATATTCTTAAGCTCATCAGCGAAATTATATATGCAGATTTCATCGGGAGCAACACCATTTTCATTATAATACTTAAACGCTTGAATATAAGATTTTCTAATAAACTCACAGCTTGTACTTTTTCCAGAAGCCTTTTTCCCACTAAGTGCAATAATTTTAGTCATTCATATATTCCTTTAATGTTGTATGAAATCTAATCCAGGCTTCACAGTCTGCTATAGTCCCACAAAAATACTGTTCGTTAGTGTTTGGATTATAAACCTCCCAATCGCCATCACTATAACTTCTACATTTATAAACTGGCTCATCTTCCATTAAAGTCTCTCCATTCATACAAATCATATACGTCACCAAGGTCGAAACATGTCTTTTCTGGGTCAATCGCCCAACTTACTAAACACATAATTGCTAAAGGCCAAGTCAATGGTATTATAATCATATATCTTAATAGATTCAAAACAATATTCTTCATATTATTGTCCTAGGTAAAATAAACTTATGTATATCATCAACCGACATATCACCAATATCGTTATAACCCGCTGGTAATTCTACGTTTATGATATTATAGCTACGTGAACAATTTTCTATAACCTTTTCCTTACACAATTTACCAGCGGGGTCGTTGTCAAATAATAACACCAAAGTCATAACCCCAAAGCTATTCAAAATAGCCAACTGTTCTGAAGACAGTGATGAGCCTAATATAGCTACTGCATTTTTAACACCAGCCTCAACTAATCGCCATACATTACCCGGACTTTCAACCAAGATAGCGACTTTGGTCTTAACTAATTCTTCGTGAACCCGCCATAAATTATATAAATATTGGCCAGCCTTGAAGTTATATCCGTGTTTCCATTTGTGTCTACTGGCGTTTACGAATTTATTATCACTACAGCCTTCTGCTGTTGAGTGGTAGAATTGACAGCTTTCGCACTTATCGAAAATACTACGTGCCGTACACCCACACATTCTTCCAGAAAGGTCGTAAATAGGGGCCACTGCTCTATTGGCCATAGTTTTAGATTGGTCTAAGCATGTGCCAACATCATATTCATCGAGAATCTTAGAAGAAAAACCTCGTTCGATATAATACTTCGATGGTATCTCTAGTTTGCTACGAACTTGTTGTCTAGTCAGTGTACCCATATTATGCAAATCTGGCACAGTATGATTTTGAGCTATATCTGTAAAACTGTGTATTCTATATGATTGCTCTGGGACATAGCCTATGATAGAATGTATGAACTCTTTGGTTTCCGGCCAGGAGTACTCTCTACCATTCCTTACACTTAATACCCCCTTAACAAACGCATAAAACCCCTTACCGTATTTATCCTGGCAGCCTCTAGTAAAACACTTCCAACAGCCGACTGGCTCTGTTAAAAGCAGGCCGATGGCCGAACTGTTGTCACCAAGATGTAATGGACATGGAAAAGAAACTCGCTTAGTGGTTTTGGTATAGTTGATTTCTAGTTTATCTAGGACCGCTAATATATCTGAACTTGTCATTTTACCTTTTCATAGACGATTACAACCTTTTCGACAGGTCGGACTTCGTCACACTCTATTTCATCTGGGTCAAACATATAAGGAGTTATATTACGTTGGTTTCTTAAACCTTTGTGATAAACTGTGGCATAGAATTTACCTTGATATTTGAAAATTCTTTTATATGCTATACAACCTCGTCTTGCACCTGTAACTTTTTCTTGAATAGGTCTATCTATTAATATATCAAGTAGAAACTCTTTAGTAAATTTCATGTTTATTTTCCTTATATTCTTTCAGGAACTTATTAAGTTGTTTGCGAGTATTATTACCATAGCCATATTCTTTATGAAATTTTTTATGACAAGCTTCGCACAGAGTTATACCGTTAGAAGCCACATAACGTAACTTTTTATTAGAACGAAATGAGTAAATATGATGTGCTCGGATTTTAGTTTTAGAATAACAACACTGACAAATATAGTTATCTCGCTTATAGACTTTTAATCTCCATTTTCTATATTTTGGACAAAGTTGTCTGTTTTCTTCACCAAATTTTCGCTCTTCATCTGTTATACTATCGTCCCAATTTGGATTGTCTTTACCGGTTCTTTTGGAACATATAGCTGAAGCTGTTTCTTTTTGTAGACAGCCACAACTTCTGATTGAGCCGTTTTTCAAACTTCTTGTTTCTACAATTGTATAGTTACCACATGAACACAAACATAACCATTTTGCAGCTCTATTTTTACCAATAGAGTCCATTTTTACTACATTCAATCTTTCAAAATTTTGCCCCACTAAATTATCTGGACATCTGCTAGACATACATCCACAACTTATTGTGTTACCATCTATAACGCTAGTAAATCTTATTACCTTTTCATTTCCGCAGTCACACCTAAATAACCATAAGGCATGACCGTGTTCGTCTTTTGAATCAAATTGTACTGACGTTAATAGATTAAATTTTAGGTCGGGCTTATATTCATTTCTGCCGGAGAGGCATCCGCAACTTTTAGATTTACCAGACTTTACATTGTAAGCTTGAACTACACGAACATTGCCGCAATCACATTTACAAATCCAGTAAGTCTTTTTGTTTTTTACAGAATCCCATTGCAAAAAAGTGTAATAATTGAACTTCTGACCGGTTAAATCTTCTCTTTTCATGATGATTTAAAACTCGTTATTTTGTTTATTAATCTCTGATTTAAAAATACCCTCTGTGACGCGACCTATTCTACCATCCATCGACATATTTATGTATTCACCAGTCATCATACCTGGGCCAAATCTTGTATCAATAGTAACTAATTTTCTATTTCCAAATTTTAATCCACCATCTTCCGCGATTTCTTCTGGACTTTTTGGCTTAAATATACTGAAATTTTGGCATAACCAAATGAGACGGTCGCTGGCAGAAATACTTGCGGAACTCTCATTATTTATACCATCTCTATTTAATTGTACAAAAGACAGACAAGGAAAATCATGTTCTTTACAAAAATCAGCAAGTCTGCTAATCATAAAACCAATAGCTTGATACTCTTGTAAATTTTCTAAAGAATTAGCATTCATTAGTTTCATATAGTCGAATATAACTAAACAATTGTTGGTGACACCATTTGCGTCTTTTTTTACCTCTGTATGGAGCCATCGTCTCATAATAGATAGGATTTGGTCAAATTCTAGGCCGGCAACTCTTACATAATAAAACGGTGACTTCTTAATTCGTTCTAACTCATTATATATTAGGTTCTTCTTAGTACTATCGCTGCCAAACTTACCACTTTCTATTTCGTCTATGGATATTCCGGTGATAGACGCAACAGACTTATGTAAAATATCAGACTTGCTCATTTCCGTATCGAGATAAAGTGTCGGAAAACCTAATCTTAAACTGGTATGGATAGCTATCTCTTTTCCCACTGTGGTTTTTCCGACCTTACTCCTTGCCCCCAAAAGACTTACGTTGCCACGACGGAAGCCTCCCCCTATACTTTTATTAAATCGCGGGTAGGGTGATGGCACCCCCATGTTCTCAATTGGGTTATTAGCTAAGTAATCTAAATAATCTTTTGCATTAGACCATATATTTTCAGGTTTTTCAGAACCGGTTTCATTAAGAGTAGATGTAAATTCAAATATGGGACTCTCTAGGGTATTAATTATTCGGTCAACACTTTCAGTCCCATTCAAAGATTGGAGCGAATTATACGTTTTATGTATTAACGACTGACCTGTTCTGATAATCTCTAGTTTTCGAAGCTTAACTGCATATTTTCTTACGTTCTCTTTCTCCACGTTAAACGTGAATAGGGCCTTAATATACTCAATCTCGGCCTTTTCCTTAATTGAATCATACAGTTTTAGTTCAGAAGCTGCAGCTAGTATACTAGCCAAATCAACCTTGGCTGAGGTACTCAGCACATGCTGCAAAAGCAAATAAACTATCTTATTAGAACTATTATGAAAGCTTGCCGGAGTAAGTATATCACTTATATCAAGATATATATCATTTCCGTACTGGACAAGTCCAGCTAAGACTAGACGTTCGCTTGCAATATCGTTTACTTCGGCCATACTATAAATTATCCTTTAAAAACTCTTCTGCCTTATTGGCTATATCCTCTAGCGATTTAGCTAAAAGTCGCATTTCTCTTGGAGAATCAAAATTCACTTGTATTCTTGAAAAATGGTTTTCGTAGGAATTTAACTCTAAGTCTAATGATAGTATTCTGTTACCGAAACTAACTGTGGCTACTACGGACTCACCAGAGTTAGAACTAGGATGTAAGTTTTGTTTACTAATTATCATATGTTTTTTCCTATTTCCCTACATTCACACCAATTTCTATTTCCGCCACACACTTTACATTCGTTATTTGCATGGCCGCATTGGGCAGAACAATAAAAATGATTTCGCCAATAACCATTATGAGTTATTTTGAACTCTCTGCCGCAATATTGACACTTACATATCTTATAATCTACATGCTCTGATATTATTGTCGCTTTTGGCATTTTATCTATTCTCCATTCGAAGCAACTTCCATCTTCTTGAATCAATATCTTTCTTACAAGAATCTATATCTTTAATCATCTCAACAATTTCATCTACTGAGTTATAAAAATAATGAATTGGAAACATTCCTAAAAGCCAAAGTGGCGTTTTTAGTCTATCACCGACACTAATAAAAGTTGGTTTTAAAATTCTAGAACATAAAGATAATTCTTCCGCACTACCCCATGAGGCGACTTCTGGTACTATATGAGCCACGATGAAATCACACCTGTCCACCAAATTAAGGTCATACGCTCTAATTTCCTTCATTTCGTTATGGATAGATTCTAAATCTCCAGACCGCAATCTTTCTAATCTATTCTCTCTTGCGTTTTTATCTTCATTTACATCTTTAAGAAATGGCTTATGATAAGGGTCTAGACAAATTATACCTAATGGGGATAACTCTTCTGTTACTTTTCGTCGCCAATCAGACCCATCTAGGTACTGCATATGCCCTACAAGGTATGTTTTCGTCTTGTTCAATAAACCCATTATTTGTACCTTCCCTCTATTATTTTATCAAAATAACATACCGTTACTAGTAGTAGCACAAATGCTATCATCTAGACCCACCCATACAGCAACCGTCGCACCGAAACCGGCCACCATGAACTAAACACTTGTTTACTTTGTACGTTTTATTACAAACATAGCACTCAACAGAAACAATTGGGTTTTTCCGCGAACGCTCTACCAAGGGCTCTTGGGCTAAGAGTTTGTCGATTTTTTTGTCAGCCCTCGCTATAGTCCCATTGTCTTTGAATTTGTTTCCTATCTTTTTAACTCGTTTTGCGTCATATGGTAATCTTTTGGTGAATGTCTTATAGTTTTCTAAACCATCTACATTTTTATTGAGCTTCTTAGTCTTTTTTGACGGAATCGCCACCGGTTCTTCTTCAACTGATGGTTCTGCCGGTTTAGTTTTTGGCTTAACCCTCATCTTTGGACAGGGCTTCTTCACCTTCGGTGAGGCGGATTTGGCCGACTTGTGATATAATTCAGTACCGGTCATTCCTTCAAAACCAGCCTCAACCTCAGCCCAGTCTCTGTTATATATACCTTGTTGTAATCTTTGTAGTGGTGACATTATTGTCTCTTTGAGTAAGAAAGTGAGTTAAGCGTGTCCGCGATGTCCTTGATTCTTGATGTTATAAATGAAAGAGCGTCTATCTCTATGTCTAATGAGGCTACGAGTTTCATTAATTGGAAGGCTGCACCATTTTCTGTAGCAACCTGGTCCCTAATTAATTCGTATTTACTGAAATTATTGCCACCAAAATTTTTCCATCCGCGAGCGACTATGAACCGCAGGTTATTCTCGGCCCATCTTTTCTTAGATGTAAGAAAATTTATTCTTTTTTGAACTAAAAGGTTGTGGCAAAATAGTCGGTAGGCCCGCTCATTACAGTCTGACTGTGTTAGCCTAGCTAATTCTTGGGGCCCCATATTTAATAGTTTATCAATATCAGGTTCAGAGACAGGGAGAATTCGTAGGCTGTCGTATACAGCTTGAATTTTGGCTTCTATTTCGGCCTCTTTGTCACTAATTTTCTGTTCGTTAGCCATATTAATCCTTAGCAAAAGCCGATTTTATCTGGCTGGCCCAGTCATCTATCTCATTATATTTTAGCGCAACTAATTTGAATCCGTTTACTTCCGCCCAACTAACCTTCAGTCTATCTCTGGCTTGTCCCTTCCGAAAGTCTAAGCTATCATTATGGAAAAGACTATTTTGTTCATAATGCTGCTGACCTTGAGTTTCTACCAAAAGTTTTAAATCTGGAATTAGAAAATCCGCGATTACTGGTGGCTTGGTAGTACCAAGTAAAGGAACCTCTTCAAAGATATTAATGTTTCCAACTAACTGGTGTAGCAAGTCTCGTGCTTGCTTATGTAAAGCTGAGCATCGTGGTCTACTTTTAGAGTACTTGGCTAGCGATAGCGAGTATTCTTTGTCATCTAAGCCTATTATTACCAACTTATTGTTACTCCACCCTGGAACCAATGATATTTAATCTTATATCCAAGATTTTCCAACTTTGGTTGTAATCCAAGATTAAAGTTATTAGGAAATAAATAAAATGTTCTATCACCATTAAATGCCGTATATTTAATCTGTTTTAGTATAAAATCTAATGATAGATATCTATAAGATTTTGACATTGCTCTAGCTTTTTCTGCTGTGAACAACTCTAAATTTTCATTTGTCATACTAACATCTCCTTAATGCTTGATTCAAGCAAAGCTAGTTGTTCGGGATTTTCTAATAAGGCTTGCCTCAATTTCTCTTGGCCTTGGCATTTGATATCTCCGAAGGAAAACCAAGACCCAGCCTTTAATATAAGTCCTAACTGGGTGGATAGTTCAATCAGTTCGGTTACGTTGTCTAATCCATAACCATAACGTAGATAGCCGATGGCCTTCCTGTTTGGCGGACCTAAACTAGCCCAGCTACATTGCCAATGAATCTTCTGCCCTATTTGTTCCGTCCCATTTTCGTATGGTTCAGTATAGCGAATCTCTAAAAATACATCGGAATTATACTTCAATTTATACCCACCATCTGACATTGTTTGTCTACCATAACCTGTATTCATCGAAGCCATCATATGAAGCGTGCCGCAGAGAATTACGTTATTACAAGTTAGTATTTGTCGTATTCTTTTGCAAAACGCACTAAACAGACGTGGACTTCCAGCTCTAAATTGCCCAGTAAGTGTGTCTGTCGATTCTGACTCTGGACAAATAGCAGATAGAGAATCTACCAAAACAATTGAATTTGGATGTGTCTTGACTATATTTTCTATAATTGATAAATGTTCTTCGCCGGTTAAAATTTTATCAGAATTAGATTGAATAACTTTGAAGTTATCTTCTTTTAAATTATGAATACCTTTTAGGGAGCGGGCCGTTAATCTTGCTTCAATATTAGCAAAAAATATTTTTTTACCGTATTTTTCACTTCCGTTGGCTGCCATCTGGAGCATTGTGGTCGTTTTACCTCCCTTGGCTGGCCCAGCAAGCAAAACTAAATCACCACTTTGAACGCCCCCGCCAAGACAAAAGTCTACGCTGGGACTCACGCTCACGAGCTCTTTCTTTACATCTATAACGTCAGAATAATCATATATAATATGACCATATTTTTCAATTAAACCATCTAAAATAAAATTATTATCTTTTTTAGGTTCAGCTAGTTTTGTTTTTGCCATAATTTTTTATAAATTCTTTAAACTGTTTTCTATTATTAAACTTGTTTGTGTATATTTTATGAAATTTCTGGTGACAACTTTTGCAAAGCGTTACGCCGTTTTTAGTTATATATCTTAATTTCTTGTGAGAATGCCACGAGTAAACATGATGAGCTTGTAAACTCCCGTTTTTGATACGACAACATTGACAAGTATACCAGTCTCTCTTTAGTACTCTTTTATGCCACTTTCCATATCTTGGCGAAAGTGTCCTGTTTTTATTTTCTTCTCGTTCTTCCTTAGTTAATTTATTATTCCAATTTGGACTATTTTCTCCAGAAGCTTTTTCAATTTTAAGACAGCCACAACTTTTAGTATTTCCAGATTTCAAACCACTTGAATAAACGGTGACATAATTACCACATCTGCATTTACACTTCCAATGTCTCTTGCCCTTATCATCTATAAAATCTAAAGACTCAACAAATAAATACACATATGTTCTTCCTGTAAAATCTTCATAGGACTTATTGAAACATCCACAACTTTTGGTTCTGCCACATTTCACACTTTTAATGCTTGTGATTATTTCCTTGCCACAATCACACTTACACAACCAATATGTCATCTTATTTTTGAAATACTTAAATTCAATACAAGTCAGCATATTAATTTTCTGACCACTAAAGTCCTCTCTTTTTAAACATCCACAGCTTTTAGTATTACCATTTTTAAGAGATGTTGAGCGTACACTGGTGTAATTTCCGCACTTGCATAGACATTTCCAAAATCTTGCACCATTATCATCTTCATAATCTAATGATTTAGCTGTTAACAGTCCGTATGTTTTATCTGTAAAATCTTCATGACTAAACTTCAAGCAACCACAACTCTTCACATGGCCTCTTCTTAAGTTACTACCTTCTGCTACATGAGTTTGCCCACAATCACACATACAATTCCAGAATTTACTCTTTCGTTTGTCGGTTCTATCAGACAACGAAGTTACTGTAGTACCAGAAAATCTTTTACCTGTTAAATCCTCATATTCGCCTTTTCTTGGCATTACGAATCTAACTCTACTTTCCAAGGTTCTTTATTAAGTCCACTATCGTGTAATTTTACTGTAATACTGAAAATATCGTTATAACAATTTTCAGAATCTTTTACTCTTACTGAAACGTCTCCATTAATCTCTTTAATTTTCTCTAGGTGTGCGACCAGTTCTGATATTTTCATTCCAAGTCTTTCAGCCTTGAGAGGCTGCCCTTCTTTCCAAAGGATTCTGAACGCGGCTTTGAATCGGCTTCTACAATATTTTCTACGTTAGTAGATACTATAGTCTGCTCCTTCGAAAATTTCTCCAAAATATCTAGAATTTGAGAGTTTCCAAGCGAAAAGATTTTAGCAGACAGTGGTGAATTAATTGCCTGAATTATCGCCTTCGCGGAATACTGCTTTAGGAGTTTTCCTGCAAAAATTGCTTGGTGCGGCCACATCGTCTTGAACGGCGGATGCTGCCAAAAGCGACCTTGGGTTGGTATTCGTTTCCATGCGGCCCACTTTTTTAGTATAATTTCGGTTATGTACTGCTGCGCAGTACAAGCTGTTCCGGTTGAGGGTGAGTTAAAGTTCTTTTCGGCAGCCATATTTACTCGCAATTCTCATATACTGTTCGTGGATATGGAAATTTTAACCAAACCAAATTTAAACATTTATCACAAATATGAGAATAAGTATCAGTCATAAAGTCATACTTGTAAGCATATATAAGTTTTGAATTAACGCAATTATCACAATAATAATCAATTTGATAGACTTTAACTATATTTTGTTGTTCAGCCATTGGACTTATTAAACCTCGTCGATTCACGAAGTAAAGTGGCTAATTCTTGCATTTTATATCTAATTTCTCTAACTAAATCATTTGGTGATATTAGTTCCTTAACAAAATCCTCACAACAACCACGCGGACAAGGTTGATGATATTGTAATAAATAATATTTACCGGGACCATCAAAGGTTCCAACTGTACATCTTGCCCCACAAAAGAAAGACCTATGTTCTTCATTGGTTTCTATAATAACCCACTTACCAGAAGTAATATCTCTCATGATTTAGTCCTTAAAATTAAGCAGTCGCTCAAAGAGCTTGGGTCGCGGTCATCCTCTTCGGTCAATATAAGTTCCGGCACACTCCATTTTTGCATATGAACGACCCCATTCTTCAAAATCCCCACAAGGTAAAACTGTTGAGTTACTTCCATACCAAAACCCCCCAAAACTCCTTTGCGAAAACAATAGCCCTCCCCTTCGGGGTCTCGCACAAATTCGCTATGTGACCTAAACTTAAGTTGCATGTCTATGACATGTAGGTTATTCTGTTCGCAGTATTTTTTGAGTCTAATCCAAGCCGAGTGGGACTCCATTTCCGGTCGGTCATCATCTTGCCAAACGGTTTCACCGTTGGATAAAGTACAAATCCAAGTCGTTTCGCTCTCAAATCTGTCTTGTAGCCAACTATCAGGTTCAAAGCACACTAGATTGCTCATTTTTGTTATTTTCCTCAATTACGAATAACATGCCGAGTATCACCCCATATTCCATACCAAGTGAAAAAATTCCGTCGTACCAATCATCTTTAGCAAACTGGCCTTTCATCTCTTCTGGAAATGACCTTCTATCTAGTTCGCCAGACTGAACTTCTTCAATAATCTCTCTAGCTCTGCTAGTTGTCATTTCTTATCACCCTTGGGTTTATGGATAAATCTGTTCAAACTACCCGTCCGGCTAATCCGTCTTGTCGCATCAGCTAGTTGTGACATGGCCTCAGTTGCGACCACGGCTCCATATTTCTTATTGGTGCTATTTTCCAAAATAGTTTCCATATGGGTTTTACCAGGGTTTTGTTTAACCTCTGTGGAGGTTTTGGTGTCTTTTGGTAGTTTACTTAAGAATTTTGTTACTTCTTCTTTAGATAATCCCACATCCTTAGCTAGTTGTGATAATTTTAATCCTTGGTTTTCTTCAATATAAGCCTTTTGTGCTTTTGTGAGTGCCATAATTAGTTTAAAAACCTTTCTGCGTTAAGGAGAAACTTACTGCTTTTCGTCTTAAGGAATCTTAAGTATAAATTGAATGATTCTTCATTTACTTTACGAAGAACCCACTTTGTTTTATGATGGTCATGAGGGTTATTATCGTACACATTATTTAACCGACCTTTCCCGCAACTAACATATCTGTTAGTATTTCCGTTGGTCGTGGTTACGACTTTTGCTAATGCGTCTTTAGCCTCACACTCAGCTCCGCCAAGCCCATAATATATCGTTGATGCTTCTGAAACTTCGTTGCTCATAAATTTCCCTCATTAATGAATTTTTGTATTTGACGCTTACTTTTGCCTTCAAACTTTTTCTTAAGGTCTGTACCATCCTTATTATACCACGGAAGCTTCGCGTTCGTCTTTATCTCGGCCTGCGGAGCAACCTCCTTAAGTATCTTACTCAAATTATCCTTCTTGTTCTTCTTATCCTGTTTTCTTTGTTCAGCCTTAATTGCAATCTGTTCTTTACCAAGTTCTTTTTCGTTCTTTTTAGCTAGACTATATACTGTGTTTTCGTTATGAATTATGAGATATGGCGAAGATATGAGCCGTTCTATTTTCTTAGATTTGCATAGGACACACTTGTCCAAAGGACAATCCCTGATTGATTGCTCAACCTCAAAGTCCTGTTTGCATTTGTGACATCTATATTCGTATGTTGGCATTAGAATTTATAATCAAAATCAGAATCTGGTTTTACAATAGTATGAACGTGTACTTTAAGATTATTCTCTTTAGCGACTTTTATCATATTTTGCGTACCAGGAGAAGGTTCTCCTTGTTTTTGAATAGCTATACACGCATCACTACACTTTGCCATTCGTTCGTTTCTTACCACGCCAGCGAGACGGTCGTATTTTTTCCCCCAGTTGTTGGTTTTTACATCAGCACCTTTTCGTTCAATATTATCCCATTCAGGAATAAATTGTGTAATTTTGATATTGTTTTCCTTGGCCCATTTTTCCCCTAATAAATCACAACCTTTTGCACCCCCTGAAATAAGCTCAGTAATCTTAAATCCTGAATCTTTTATAGCTTTCTTTACTTCTTCATAATCTTCTATTAATCTATCACCACAAATTATTGTTCGCATCTTCTATTCTTTCTATTTTAGATATCCCATATGGGTGTTGTCCGTGATTTATTCTATGTAGATTCCCCAAACTATATTTATGTTCTAACGCAAACTGCCTTAATGATTTGGCAATTATTATTTCTCCAGATTTATATGTTATTTTATATGAATATTTCCATCCTGGTCCACTTTTTCTTCCTCTATTTCTGCGTTTATTCCAAGATTTTATAGATTCATTTGCGTATCTACATTTCCAACCCATATATTGATTTGTTCGACCGAGTGAAACATTTCTTAATGAAGATTCTGGTAAATTAAATTCTCTACAAAACTTGGCTAAATTGGCTATTTTATATATTTTATTATCCGGTGATTTAATTATATATTTTTTATGAGGATGATAACCCCTGGCACAGTCAGACTGATTAAATCCATACTTTCTATTATAGGATTTATATTTGTCTAAATATTCTTGTTCTAAAATTAATAATTCAGATTCTAAGCACTTAGTAATTATTGAAAATATGAATTGATGTTCTTTATACTTATTCCAAGCCTTTTGTAAGTGCCTATTGCAGTGTCTATTACCATTTAATGAGCATTTGTGTTCATTAAATCTACGTTCACAGTTTACAGAACTACCTATATAAAATTTATTATTAGTCAAACACTCTATTGAGTAAATACCAGTCATAATATATCCTCCATTATATTATACACCGTATGTAATTATTATACTCACCATTTAATAATTTACCCTAATCTTTCTACTATTCGTTTTACTATTTCTGAACGTTGAATATCTGACACTTCTAACTTAGATATACCTATACCTTCTACATTTTGTAATTTATTAATGCATGTTGCAAATCCACCCTGAAGATGAACTGGCAAATCGGATTGTGTTGTGTCGCCCATCATTACCATCTTTGAATTATTACCAAATCTAGTTAGGCAGGTCTTGATTTGCAAAAAAAGGCAGTCCTGGCATTCATCACATATAACAAAACTATTCCAAAATGTCATTCCTCTCATATGTTGTAACGGTACAATTTCTATCGTCTTAAATTTTCTATGATGTTCTAATTCTGTCGGTCCCAAAAAGAACTTTAAAGCTTCTAATAAGGGAACTAAATATGGTTCAGTTTTCTCTGTGGCCGAGCCGGGCAATAAGCCAAGCGTATTGCCAACCTCGATGGTGGGCCGAGTCAGGACAATCTTCTTAACCTTTCCGCTTAATAAATATTCACAAGCAAGTCCAACCGCACAGAACCCTTTCCCGCTGCCCGCAGGACCTGTGCAAAATGTTATATCATTCTCAACTATTGTTCTTATATAATCACTTTGGTTGGTGGTCCTAGGCTTAAGCTTATTTAAAATCCTAACTTTAGTTAGTTCCTTCTCTTCTTTTAGACCTTGAGCTTTTGTGCGTCTTCTTCGATTTGCCATTTATGTTTACTTTTCTAATGCTTCATCAGCATCTGAGAAATATTTTAGAGCCATTAACTTAGTTAACATTGCTACTCCCAAACCCTTTGTCTCCACGGTCAGTTTCTCCTAAAGAATCAACTTCTATAAAATGTACATTCGGGACTGGTAATATAAGTAATTGTGCTATACGGTCACCATGACTTATTCTAAAACCTTCATTTCCAACATTACATAAGCAGACCTTAATATCACCTAGGTATCCAGAATCTATCACTCCGCCAAACACTTTTATTCCTTTGGAACCAAATGAAGACCTGTCGCAAATAAGTCCAAAATATCCTTCTGGAATCTGCATAGATATATTTGTTGGAATTATTACCGGTCCATCTTCCGGCCATAAAAATATACTTGTACCAAATGTATCTTTTATAGAACAATAGAGGTCGAATCCAGCATCGACAGTGTGAGCCTTTGTTGGTATTTTGGCTTCACTGTTTAGTCTTTTGATATTAATCTGCACCTTGCGCATCCTCCTCATCTTCATCCATAAAGTCATCGAAAACATATTGAGTTAGTGTAAAACATAATAAACACCCATCATTACCATGATACCGCAAGCAAATCCAGCTATAAATATCTTCGTATCTTGTTCCTCATCATATGTCATTGACTCACCCACCCATTCCAAGCTAATATTTGCCAAGTAACATAATCTTCATGTTTGTCACCATACCAACCGCACGCAAACGGTGCATGAGCTTCAACTAGGGCTATTCGTCCATCGTCGAGACGACCAAAATCAACCGCACCATTATAGTGACTGTGCCACGGTATATTTAATTCTGGGGCTGGTTCGTCCTCATCTTCGCCCGAATACCACCCAGTAGTGATGACTTTTCCTTCTGCTATATAATATCTCCATTCCTGTGTAAAAGTCACAGGCTCAGACCAATAATAATAGAAATTGTTAGGAATATCTCCGCCCTTGTATACTAACTGGCTTGGCCAGTCGGATTTCCACTCGGTAGCCCTCTTATAGAAACCTTCAGTCAACTTCGTGGACTTATCCACGTAAATTAGCTTGATTTTTCTGTGTCTCCACCTATGTAAAAACATAGGATAGAAATCAATAATTTTATCGAGTTGCATCCTTTTCCTATGTGGAATGGCTGCTTCACAGAAAGGTACGTCTCCGATTGGGATATGCCCTATAGGACAGACTTTTGAAGCGATTACCTCACTCAACCTCTGGTTGTATATAGCGAGTTTTTCTCTGGTTGATTCACCAGCTTGAAGACAAAATTTCATATTCATATATTGACCTTGTGGTCTAACATTTTGAGTAGGGACAGTTCATGCATTTTTGACAACCTTCGGAGAATACAAGTTTGGAGTTACATTCGGGACATATTTGTCCTGTACTGGTACCATTTTTAACATACTTCTTAAGAACTTTAACGATTGCTCTGGCAAAATCATTAAGTGACCCATCTACCTTACCAAGCTGGTCTAAAGCGTACTCGATAGGGCATCCATGTCGCAGACTTAAAGATAGAAGCCTTGTTATCATCTCGTGCTCCTCAGAACACCCTAGTGTGACAGGACTTAACTCGGTGTCATCTTCAAGAATGGCTTTATAAAAACTTGTTCGTATTTTCCTAATTAGCCCATTCTTAATTTTTTCATCTATTAATGAACCTCTACCAGCAAATACTTCATAAACTTGATTTTCATCACCATACAGACCAACAAGAACAAAGAAACGTTTTCCACCAACAGTACAGTGATGTATATGACATATTAAATCTTTTGGTCTTGGTGGAGCCTGGTGCTGTGGTATTGTTGTCTTCTTGTCAATCAAGACACCAGACCGACAATTTTCTCTATATACTGTCACACCTTTCAAGCCAGATTTCCATGCTGCATTATATATTTTTGCTACTTCTTCTTCTTTTACATCTTCAGGAAGATTAATAGTAGAACTAATAGAATGGTCTATATGTTTTTGGGCAGCCGCTTGCAATTTTACTCTATTGACCCAGTCAATTTCATTAGCTGATGAATTATTATATGGCGATTTATCTATTTTAGAATTTGGATTTAAATCTTTCCATAATTGGAGGCCAGAATGATATACTTCAAATTCTGTCCATTTATCACCAAGTTTATCAACAAAATCAACCTTTACATTTGTGTCAGAATGATTTATCTTTTTCCGACGTATAAATGTTGTTTTGTAAACTGGTTCTATACCAGATGAAGTATTAAAGTAAGGACCTATCGCACAAAGACAACTAATAGTTCCGGTCGGTGCCGTAGTTAATATAGCGATATTTCGTCTTCCATACCTTTTCATGTCTTCTGAAATATCACCATCATCAATTCTATTAAGAAATGGATTGTCTTTTTCTTTTTGATATTCCCATATTGGAAATGCGCCCAGTTCTTTAGCCATATCAACAGATGAGCGATATGCTCCCAACTTTAATGTTGTGTATATTTTTTCTGTTTCCTCTATACTATTCTTGGAACCATATTTGATTCCTAAAGCAGCTAAAGTGTCTCCTAAAGCAGTAATCCCTAACCCTGTTCTACGACCATTAAAGCAAGCTATTTTTATCTTGAGCCACAGTCTTTTTTCTGCTTCTTTAATTTCTTGTGGTTCTGGGTCATTTTCAATTTTGTTTAAAATTTTATCAATCTGCTCTAATTCTATATCAACTAAATCATCCATTAATCGTTGAGCCAACTGAATATCTTTATAGAAATTTTCATAGTCAAATACGGATTCTTTTGTAAATGGATTTTTAACATAACCAAATAAGTTCAAGGCCATCAGACGACAACTGTCAAAGTTTGATAACGTTATTTCACCACAATTTGAGACATTACAACCCTGAGTCCAATATGTATGTGATAAGTTATCAACAGTAATATCAAATACCTTTTCTTCTGAGATTTCTTGGACAGAGATTATTTTAAATGTTGACTGGCCTTTTATTTTTTTTACAAACTTAATCTTTTGATTTTTATATTTTTGTATAAACCCGATATTTTGAATAAATATATCTCTATCTGTAGTAATGTTTAGGTCATAACTTTCTTTACATAGAAAAGTACCATTTTTAAATTTTACATTTGTTGGTTTATTAGTTGTCCAATAAGAACTAATTCCAATAGAAGACAGTATTAACTGAGTATCCTCAATAATCTTAAAACTAGCTGACTTTAGTGTAATTCTATTACCACAGACCGACCCATTTGCAGAATATAATCCACGAAGAAAAGAACATTTCGTTCTGTAATCCGCATTTATATATCTATTTGGTATTGACCTCTCATACGTTACTGGTAGTTCTGTGTCTTTTATGAATGTACTAATTTCATAAGCGGTTTCAGATAATCCCGGCCTATGTTTTCCTATCAAAGTTTTTATATCGTCAGTAAAATAATCTTGGTCGTCTGTACCTATATGCAAATGAACTAAATTTCCAGAAGCTTTATGTATAGACCCATCTCCTAAAACAAGCCCATCCATAACAGTTTGTAGGTCGTGATTTTTTATATTCTCGTGCGGCCCAGTAAAAGTGTCTATATATTGTGCATTTTTTACCTCTGTCTTTATTCCATCTTGAACAATCCAATGATTGTCGGTTCCATAAAAAATCCCAGCAGTGGTGACGTATTTATATACCTTTTTTATACCAGTAGAAAACTTATTAGTTATTTTGGTCCAACCTTCCTTACTCCATATTTCTGTTCCGATATCTATATCTTTAAACTCTTTTATTCCGTCTTTTGTTAAGACTTTCGCCCAATTTGGTTGACACGGATTTACAGATGTTGTAGCAAATTCTTTATAACAATCTGCCGGACTTTCTGAAATAATATTTTGCCAAAACAATACCCCCGGTTCTGCCCTGACCCACGCATTATGAATTATACTATCCCACACTAATTTAGCTGATATTGTCTTTTTAATTTTTGGTGTTTCACTATCAACAGGCCATCTGACTTCATAGTCTTTATTTTCTTCTACAGCTTTAAGAAATTCATCTGATAAACGTACCGATATATTTGCCCCAGTAACACTTGTTTCATCATTTTTAATAGAAATAAAGTCTAGTATATCTGGGTGATGAACACTTATACTAATCATCTGCGCACCACGACGCCCGCCCTGACCGACTTCTCTACCGCTTGCACTAAAGCGATTCATAAAACTTACTGCACCAGTAGTAGTTCTTGCTGCGTTTTGTACACCAAGTCCTTTTGGTCTTAATGTGGATATATCGTAACCAATACCACCCCTTCTACGACTAATATTAACTATTTGTTGGTCTACTTCAAAAATACCACCATAAGAATCCACAGGCGGAGCAACCACATAACAATTACTGGTTGATAAAATCTGATATGGATTTCCAATCGCGACTGTTGGAGAACCTTGATTAATACATTTTTTGAAACCTTTGAAGAAATTATAAATAGTATCAAAAGATAATGGTTTTTTAAATTTATTTTGTTCTATCCTTGCGAACTCTGTAGCTAATCTTCTGTGAATATCATCTGGAGATTTTTCAAGTAGCTCGTCATTGGTATTACGTAGTAAGTACTTATCAACTACAATCTTTGCTGAAAGTTCATTTCCATTAAAATATTTTAGTGATTCTTTAAAAGCTTCTTCATATGTAAAAGACATATCCTTATGTTGCCTATTCTATTCTTCGAAATTTAATATTTGCTCTAGTTGTGTTATACAAATTGATAATTGTTTAATTTTAGCTCTAATTCGTGTAGCCGATTCTAACGGCATAAACACATCATATTCGATGTTCAAAGAAGCTAAATCTCTATGCCATCGCTTTAATAATTTATTTAGATTTTCTCTCATATTGATGATAATTCATTAACCAAAAGTTCACATTCTAAATCTTTAATATTAGGCGGCTTACCTTCTTTAGATATAAATTTTGTTGAATGATTACAATCATAACACTCTTGCTTATACGGAGAATATACCTTACCACATTTTGGACATATCCAACCAGTATTAGTATTTCTGAAATATTCACTCATTGAGTCGGTATCTTTCTAATTTTTATAACTAACTCATCTCTGAAATATTCAGAATCCAAATCAACACCCTCCACTTCGAGGTCAAATTCTACCTTTTGGTGTGCATCATCAAGACATTTGGCTGAGATTCTAGACTTATAATGATATTTCTTACCTTTTACTAGATAAGGAAATTCTGCAAGATACCATTCTGGTTTGCTGTTAACGTTACTCATACTTTTATAACTTTCCCATCTAAAAACCCCTCAATATTCAATTTTATATCTATATAACTAAGTCCGATACGGGACTCATCAAGCATTTTTTCTGATAACTCTATTGAATCTACCCAAGCTGGACAGTGTGTTAGATTAGGCCATATTGAATGAGTAATTATATTTTTTATACCAGCTTGTATGACCGCTTTTGCGCATTCTTTACAAGGAATACCTTGAGTATAGAGCGTTGCTCCGAGGGTGGAGATTCCATTGCGTGCGCAATTAAGAATTGCGTTATGCTCGGCGTGGCAAACTAGTTCGTTTTTTACAACCCTATTATTATATCGCTCTTCTGCATCACGTAGTCCTCTAGGGAATCCGTTATAACCTTGCGAAATAACAGTATTGTCCCTTACAAGAACGGCTCCGATTTTTGTGCGAGGGTCCTTACTTTTTGAGGCTACTAGATATACTTGCCGCATGAAAAATTCGTGCCAGTTCATACTAGTGTTAACTCATCTTCATACTTATGAATGCTATTTGGATGCATACCACTAGTTTTTTTCTAAATAATAGAAGACTGATTTGCCTGAATGTGTTGAGTCCTGTAAAAAGATTGAATGTATGATACCAATAAATTCTTCATTTTTAAAAGAAGTACGAACTTTATCTCCATTCTTAAACTTATTACCAATCATCTTTAACTCAGTTTGGTGTTTTACACCAATGTGACAGCCAACTAGACAAGTTGGGATTAGACCGGCAAGGGTCTGAAGAAAATTTCTACGGAACATAACTAATCTCCTTAAATAAACTGGGCCGCACGTTTGCTTGCTGGTATAGCCCAACGTCGCTACTTGCTATAGGCCCATATGCTATTTTAAACAATTATTATAATCAACTCTAGCGAATGAGGGCGTGCCGAGTCCGGTTAGTCCATTGAATAAAAATTCCGCCATTTTCCCAATATAGAAGTCTTTATTTTGTAAAAACTCAACACCTTCTTCGTATGTTCCACGAAGAGTTGCATCGAACACTTTCCCATTCCAATCAAGGCTCACTATTTTCCCTGCCCCTGACCAGTTGCCTTGTCCTTCTTTAATGTCTAGGATAACAGCGTCTTCGGAATTTTCTGGTTTTAGCTTAAGGAGTGATTTCGAACGTTTGTTTTCATAGGCTGAATTTGAGTCACGAAGCATACATCCTTCCTCTCCGTCCTCTACGAATTGTGTATACATTGTGTCCAAATCATCTATAGATTTAATTCCATATGAGTGAACCCCTATTATAAACGGATAATCGTCATTTGTGAGATATTTATCTAACCATTCTTTTCGGCACCAATAAGGTGCTGATTGGTCTAATCCATCAAAATTATAACCATCATAGACATGATACTGAACTAATTCTTCACTTCTTTTTAGGTCTGCGTCCGAGATATGAACAGTTTTTCTAACTAACTTACTAAGCTCATTTAGATGGGCCCGTAAATCATAATTGTAAAATTCACCATCTATTATTGAGTCTGGGTATCGTTCAAAGAACGGTTTTAAACTTAATTCTATATGGGGAACAGACTTATATCTTTCGCCTTTACGAGTAAAACATCCGTGTTTTGAAGAGACACATCTCGTTCCGTTGTACTTCAATTGTACAACCCAGTCTTCTTTTTCGAAGTTTATTTTGTCTTTGTAATCCAAATATTTTTTAGCCAACATCGGTGCCACATATGGCAAAGCCGTCTCTATAGCCCCTTGGTCCAAGGTATATCCAGTCTTCAACTTCTTAGTATACTGAGCTACTATCTCGGCCTCAGCTTGTTGTTCGGCGGAAGTTTCATTAGCTTTCCCAACATTCTTGGGCAGAGCCAAGGTCCAGTCGGTAGTGACTATCTTCCCACCGAGAATACCAGTATGAGTTCTATAGACTGCTCCATCACGTTCCATCTGAAGAACTCTCGTATTGCCCACCGAGTCGAGCTTATAGATTTTTTTATAGATTTTACTCATTATTTTTCAAAATAATCCTTTTAATAGATTCCAAAAACATATCGATATTATAATCTGAACAATACTCTAAATTATCTTCAGCTAGATAGCCGTCAGATAATTCAGTACAAGAACTAAAAGTATATTTATTATAATCATCGTCACTTATGCTAATAATATATAATTTAGTTTTCATTACATTCTCCCTGGAGAACATCGTTCGCACGAACAACTTAACATATGTACACACGCCTCGCCATTTTTCTTGCGACCAGACCCATGACACTCGCTACAGCCGGTATGGAGACACTTTCTTTGTTTTGATACTGTTCTATTTGTCCAGGTTCTTGAATTTTCGTGATTATATTTTGTATCATTGACTCTCATAAATATTGTCCTTTTAGAATAAAAGTGAGGGTTTTGTACTTCGGATAACCCACAACCGAAGGCAGTTTAGGATTAGTTCTGCCAACCTAGGGAGTTTTTAATTTGAGAACCACCAAACTCTATTCGCATAAATGCGAACTATGAACGAATAAGTGAAGCATTTACGCCTTGTGGCGTAAAGCGAAGAGCACCTCTGGAGTTGCGTTGTAGCATTCCTGAGACCGTCTTACCCTTCACGTATGTTCGGGCCGCGTATAGCCCACTAGACATTTCCTTTTCAACATGTACCTTACGCGTGATACCCAATACACTAACATTAACAACTGAACTCATCAAACTTCTCCTTTTAGAATGGACAACAAAATGAAAATCAACAGAAAGTTGTCCTTGGCTTCTGTTGATATTAATATTTACTTCGTAAATTACTTACCTAAATTGGATTCCATTATTCTAACGTTTTGAATAGCACCCATACAGTTTGCAGAATTGCATGCTGCTTGAGAAAATTTCAAAGCATCATCCGACTTCTCGGCTTTCTCCGCCTTTTTAACTAATGATTCAACTTCTTTACTTAAGTCTAATAAGTTCATTGGGTTTTATCTCCAATAGAAAATTTGCTATACAATAATATAATTGTAATGACGATAGCAATTAATCATTATGGCACGGCCAGGACTTGCACCTAGGATTATTGGTTATGAGCCAATTGTGATACTTCTTCACTACCATGCGGTGATTTATCTACAGTTATTAGATAATATACCTTATTCCAGACTCAACTGGTTTTATAATATGTAGACGGGCCGTACTTGCTCGCCGTAGTCTAATACTCTTATATAAGAACCTTTGTCATTGTAAAATAGGGAGGTTTGAACATCACGCGAAGGTTAGTTAGGCCGTATGTATCACACTCTAGGCTTCCATGGGTATCATCACCCTCTACCTTACGAATGTGCTGTTCCATCTTCTCGGTATTAAATACCGAGTTGATTCTATCTAAAACACAGCCAAACTGTTTCAGGTAAGCTGGCTCATTTTCTGGCAACATATTCCTTGTGATTTTCACAAGGTAGAATTTTTCAACTTCATCCTTTTTGGGTTTCATTTTTCAACTTTCTGTATTATTGGTTTATTTTAAAAATTATGGGCTGATTCATATTTCATAATCAATTTAAGTGCGGAGGCTGCTGGGTCCTACCCTCACACACCCATTTCGTATCTTATTCTACCCAGCTTCGAATAAGGTGAAATCTAAAAACTAGTGTAGTGGTATTTCAAGCTTGACTCCATCAGACAGTAAAACCATAAAAAGCCACGCTCTGGCTTCACCTCTAGCTAGCAAGGCTGCCGGAAAACTTCGGGTGGTCACTCTACTGCTCCAACTTCATGGTCTCCCACCTATCTACGACACTAATTAGTCAACTTTAATTAGAAATTTTAAATCTTTCATTGGTGGCGGCGACGGAGCATCAACAACCGGAGTAAGTCTTTCGGAAGAAAAGTTGGTACCAGAATCTTCTACAGGAATTCTATCTAGCTGTTCTTGAAATGGAACAGGAGTAACATCATCAATAGTAAACATTAGTTTGTTACGTTCAGCCCAAGATTTAATTCTAGTCATTGGGACGTGAAGTAGAAAGGTGGTTTGGTAGCCCCTTGTAAGTAATCCTATTAATCTACCATCATCTCTAAGAAAAATTCCCCCACCTGAACTACCGGGGAAACCACTAACGTTGGTCTGTGTATATGTCTTTCCTTCGTACAATCTGCCATTCGCTGAGACAATTCCGCTGGTAATTGAGTTTGCTCCTGAGTTTTGACCTAATAAACTGCCACAATGAAGCAGGTTTTCTCCAACAGAAGGCAGTAAATCTCCATCTAAATAAAACTTCGCAGATACATCTTTTGGTGCAAAATTTCTTTTCCGAATTTGTAAAATACATAAATCTTCATTATTGTCAGCATCTGAATATTTTAAAACCCTAGCATCCATCTTTGATTCACCAATTTTTCGGCCATTTTGAAATTCCTCTTGGACGATTTGAGCATCATCAAATTCTATAACAGTCTTAGGTGTTCCCGATTTAGCGTCTATCACACTTCTAGTTTTTCTGAGTCCAGAAATCACATGTGCGGCCGACCACACGAATGAAACTGTCTCCTCTTTATCTCCGTTCTTTACTACTCTTGTCTTGATTACACCAGAACCTTCGGAACCCTTAGCCTTTACGGTTACAGAGATATCTTGTAAATGTTTTGCAACCTCTACTTGAGTTTTCTTCTCAGCCCCAAATCCAACACTTGCAACCAACATCACTAACGCAAAAGTACAAACCTGATGAAATTTATTCATTAAATCTCCTAATCCTAAATAAAATGATAATTAATAACGCCATACTGGCGACGAAGTCGGTGAACTAATCACCTATTATACCTGCTACGCAGGGAAAAGTCCCACTAAATCTTAAGATTATTAAAAAAGTGGTCAAGCAGCTTCCTAATCACCCACCCTATAATTGCTACAATTATTATTCCTAAAATGGCAAATCCTACCGGAGTTCCATCTGGTCCCATCTGTGGTGGTCCACGAAACTTATCCTTAACATATTCCTCACAATCCTTTTTGAGCTTTTCTTGCGAGTCACCCAAATTAAATCCCACAGGTATTGTTGAGAAGTACTCCTCAGCGTAGCTGAGGGCTTGTTTCGCCTTCGTTAGCTTTTCGCCCTTATACTTCTTGCGTAGTTCATTATCGGTTTTACTGACCGCGAAAGATACGGCTGCACCAAATGGAAGTTTATTACTCATTATTCAATACCCCACATTATAAAAGTACCGACTAATAAACATATAACAATAATAGTATAGGTTATAGCAGTCCATTTATTTTCATCGTATCTATTCATTGTTTATGATTCTATCGGAAGTGTGATATCGGGAAAATTCTCGATGAAAATTACCAACTCGGTCTTAGACATAACAATCTTCTCTATTTCTCGATTAAATTTTAACAGCTTATGTATCACCACATGTGGCCGACTTCCAACAAATGTCAGAACTAAATCTTCCCCACTTACGCTAAGCTCAAAAGGAACCTTACTTGGACACTGTATTTCTACAGTTCGAGCTGGAGCTTTAGGAAAGAGTTCTTCGAGCCATACGCTATCACTAGTTAATACTTTTAGTACCATAGCTAGAGTAGGGCGGCAGTTATTGAGTTTTACGTCCACATTTATCTTCTATATAATTATTTTAGTATAAATGACTTCTCGCTAGAGAAAAGCAATCGTTTGGATTCGAACCAAAACCGCTCACCTGGAAGGGGAGAGTGCTGCCGTTAACACCACGAATGCCGATTATTCTGTATAAATACCCATTAGACTGATATCTTTAGTTTCTGGGACATAATTAGCTTCATTTAATAGTTGAATTATAGTCATATCTTTTGGAATTAGTCCTAAAAATTGTAGCATATCATTGATAGCGTCTAAATTGCCTAAGTCATAAGCCTCTAATGTGTTATTGCATGCGTTATTGAATAAATCATTAATATATGCTGCGCCATCATTAAAATCTTCTAATCTTCTACTATTTGTCCTTATTTCGTCACGCTTAATAGATTCAGTGGCATATTTTTGCATTTTTTTATGAATAAACTCGCTAGCGGTCATTATTTTGCTCCATAATATAAATCACCAAGTGCCTTAGCACTCAAAAATCCCTCAAATCTATCTAGCTCTTTTCCAGCCCGGTCAACTACGATGAATGTTGGGTATACAGTAGTTTCATACTTTTCTACGAAAAGTTCGCCATCATCTGTCTCAATATCAATATTTTGGATGAGGTTAGCTGTGGTGTCACCATAGTCCCAGCTATTGCTAGCTCTTTTGATAAGCTTTGGTAGCTCATTCTTTTTGAACTGATTACAAGGTGGGCAGTCTGCATAACCGAACATTAGGATGCGTTTTGCCCATTTAGATTCACATTCCTTGCCCTTGCAGGAACAGGAAATGCATTGGCAATTCTCATTACCACACTTATTAGGCTTGACATTCTTGTCCTTGCCACAGAGGCAATTTACGCCACAAGGGCAGCCGATTTCTAGTAGTCCATCACCGCTTTTGACCCTCTTAGTCCCATTGCAGGGACATTTGTCAACTACAGCTACGTCAGTAGTGGAGATTTCTGAGCTTTCGAAGGCAGTGAACCCTTTGTACTTTGATACATCAAGTTTGTTCACTGAAAGCGAACTGTCTGCGTTAGCAGGTACTATGCTCAATATGAGGACTACGAGTATCGCGAGCTGCTGAAATTTATCTGACATGATTAATAACCCTCACCATCTTTTGAATTGGTTGCACATAAAAATAAAATTAGAATTAATGCTGGTGCCAGGACAAATACAACTGGAATTCTATCCAGAATCATTTCGGAAAGGTCCCATATACTTGTGAAGAACCAATGGGTGGCTAGCATGTTAGAACAATCTTAATGGGAGCTTCTTTTTTGGGAATCCGTCATAATCAGAAAATGACCAGCACTCACTGCCCTGTTGATTGCACATCTTATTGAATACTTCTGCGTCAATGTAGAACATACAGGCTGGTTCTTGATATCGTGGCTTATTTTGGACGTATAATCCCCAGCTATTGCAAATTAAAATTCCTGGTCTTTTCTCATTATCATCATAACCGCAAGCATTTAAACAATGAGGCCATATCCCTTCTGGATTACAAAATCCATCTTTATCTCTTACGGTTGTAAATCCTTGGTTCGAACAAACACTTAGTGAATATCCATTAGCCAAACTGTCCACAGCCTCATAATAGTTACTAATCCTAGATATAGTCTTTATCTTATGCTCACGAGCTACGATAAGTAGTTCTGCTGGTACACCTCTGTCTGCCCAAGCTCTTACAGTATTAACATTATATTTAGACAAGTCATATTTTCCATATACTCCACGCACTAAAGTTCCATAATCTTTGACGTAGAGGGCAGCTTGTCCGCCGTATGCGCCCGGCTTTCCACGTAGTCTACCACCACCCACTTGATTACGTGCTCCCGCATAAATATCCTCAGATACAGTTTCTCCTGTCCACTCTTCTAACTCTTCTTTTATATCTATTTCTACAGCCTTCGTGTTGTCTATTGCTGTAGCCGTCCCATTGGCAACACAATCTGAGTCACCTTGTGTTCGAGTATTAAATGAACCGTTCAACTTAACAACACTTTTCCAAAGCTCTACTCTTTTACCTCTACCAGAACCTGAAATACCGAACTGACTGGCAGCAGCCCCGAAAGCCGGAAATGGTTGTAATTCCGTAATACGGTCTCGCTCTTCTGGATTTTCTATCCAGCCCATTAACCAACTTTGGTCTGCTTTAATATCTGGCATATATTAATCCCGCCATATTCTACATAAAGTTAAACCTAGACCGAAAAGCATAATTAAACCCCATAAAATAATTCCGTCCATTTATCTTCCCCTTTTCTAAAATGGCCACGGTTCGATTTGAACGAACAATCTCAAGCTTTAATCAACGAATTACAGTAGGTCACAACCTTATGTATTGTATCTTGAATATTATTATCAAACTCCCAATGATGATTTGGACATAAAGATACTAAATTTTCTATATTATTAATATCTACTATTTTAGTATCTTCATCGAATGATGAGATTGGTTTTATATGACAAACTTCACAATGTAAACTATATCCACATACGACACATGATAATTTTGTGATATCATTAAAATAACCGTAAATTGTTCTGGACCATCCCCTGATTTTTGCGTGTAACTGATATGTGTTATATTTTAACTTAGATTTTAATTCTGAAATTGTAAGAAACATGTCTACCGGTATTTTTGCGCGTCTTATTAGTCTAAACACTTTATTTTTTATACAAATTTCACAATATTTACTTTTGCCACTTTTAATACCAGTTTCGCAACCTTTACAAGGTATTAATTTGATTCTTGGTTTATTATTAAATACAGCAGCACAAGAACGTGAACAAAATTTGTACTGTCCGCGTTTTAGTAATTTGCTACACATTAAGCAATTGATTAACTTATTACATCTTTTACGGTTTGACATTTACTAAGTTTCTCTACTTGGCGTCATACTAAGGTAATATACAACATCTTTCACAGGACTTGAGTAGTCCACCGGTTAAGTCTTCTTGTAAAGCTAGAACATAGTTTCCGCAGTCACATTTACATTTCCAATACCTACCGGAGTGTGGTTCTGGTGTTCTAGCAGGAATTTCTATAGGTCTTGAGTTAGTACCAAATCCCTTCCTTTTAATCATATCATTTATAGTATGCTTTTTCTTATTCATGTTAATTATTTACTTTCTGCGGCTAGCCGACAACCTTCGGAAACTTTATCAAAAAACCCAACGAGTTGTGCTCGGACGGTATCATCCAATTTCTTATTATCGGCGAAGCCGAGTAATGTCATTTCAGACTCTAACAAGTCTGTAAAAGGTTTACATGACTCTCTGGCCCAACCTAAATCTTCTTGAACTTTACCAATTAGTTGAAATAGCTCGCCGGTGGTTTTGGTGGCCTTGGTGACCTTGATATATTCTACAAGCCCTCTACATTGCGTATAGAGCTCAATAGACTGTTCTTTTGAGCAAGACGACAAAGAGTTCGCCACTTTAGTGGAAAGCTCATCCTGAGCGACGCTAGAGGCTCCAGCGGGCCTTCCTAGGTTGACCTTGAGTGAGTCGAAGTCTGTAGGATATATGCAGCCTGCGGCTGACAGAAGAAAAGTCAGCGTTAATAGGAATTTTCTCATATTAGTCAAGATACTTCCGTTTGAATAGTAGAGCGTGAAGTCGCGTACATTCGGTCAAACCCTCTTTATCTTCCTTTTCCTTGAATGAGCGAGATAGAGCGTCTAGGTTTTGCATATTAGCATAATATCCACCATCTCTATCATTTGTTGGCGGAGGAGAGTTATCTCGTTTGGGCCAATACTTCATTAGGTCGAATTTAGCTAGGTAGGTAAGACCAAGGCCACCGACTACACTGGCTGCCACAGTACCCCACCATAGAGGGTTCTGGTCAATATGCACAAACTTAGATAGGACTACTGCACCTAGACCGTATGCCGAGCATAAATATCCTACAGTTTTAAGAATTTTTTGATACATTCTATTACCTTACTTTGTTGGGTCAATCGACACAGTGTTATCTTTGCGATATCGTAAAAGTAAATTTCCACACCAGGCCAGTGCGGGAATAAGTAGACTCAGTTTCAATGCGTCCCAATTACCAAAATCCATAGTTGGCAATGTTTGTACTAAGAAAGCTACAGCACTAGCGGCAGCCACCACTAACATTTCGCGGAGAGCTTTTATAATATCTGTGCGATTTAGCTCACCTGGCTTACTTGTCGAATCAACCTTACCATTCACGACACTCTTTAGGAAGTCTAACATTTTCTTCACCTTTCATACATAACTAATGAATTTGTAAACACACTACATCAACACACAATTAAAGGGAACGGCCTTACTATACCCTCGCCAAGGCAAAAAGTCAACCAAAATCCTGACTATTTTTGAATTTTCTTCTAAATTCTTCCCGGACAATCCTGAGCTCCGCATTTTTGACTATCAAGTATATCTTGCTTCCTGTCGATTTTTTCTAAAACACAGATGACCTTGTCGAATCCTTTAATTAGGTCACGTTGTGCATACGCGGAATCATTACTTTGTTCTAAGAGAGCTTTAAGACTTTCTAAGATTTCTGGATTAACAAACCAAACGAATCGACCCCCATCATCGGTCTTAGAATGCCAATCAATTAACAGAGAAAGCTGATTATTAATAGTATATATTAGCTTGTTCCGCTCGTCTTCTTTATTATCCCCAAGCTTTTTTATTATAAATGTGACCAATAGCTCTAATACTCGAACAAGAACAACCGCGAGACCAACCAGACTAGCTAATAACGTGTAATTTGTGTTGTCCATTGTTAAGGCGTTCTAGCTTTTGGCTTATCTGTAGGAGTTTTTCTTTGTTAGATTCTTGGATTGCCTTGGTAGTTTTGATTAGGGTTTGGATTTTGGTCATGAGAAGCCTTTAGGAATTGGGTTAGTTGCTTTTGAGTGTTCTTACCATAGCCATATTCTTTATGAAACATTACATGGCAGGTTTTGCAAAGGGTTATGCCGTTTGAGGTTGTGTATCGGAGAGATTTATGAGTGCCCCATGAGTAAATATGGTGGGCCTCTAAATTCCCACCTTTATTATCTTTGCAACATTGGCAGGTATAATTATCACGATTAAAAACTTTCTTTCGCCAAGCGTGGTTTTCTGGGGAATAATGACGGTCAGAGTTTTCTTTTCTATCTTCTTCACTTAGGTCGTGTCGCCATCGTGGATGATTTTTGCCAACCTTTTGAGATATAACAAATCTATTATGACAGCCACAACTCTTTGTGTCTCCAGCTTTTAGTGACTTAGCTGTGACAATACACCAAGTACCACAATCACATAAACAATTCCATAAAGCTCCACGATTTTTTATACAATTAAGAGACTTTACAAGTAATTTTAAAAATCTTTGTCCAGTCAAATCATCTATCTTATGATTTAAACATCCGCAACTTTTAGTCCCTCCGTATTTTACTTCGCTCGCTGCTATTATTTTTTCATTTCCGCAGTCACATTTACATAGCCAAAAAGCCTTCCCTCCTTTAGAATATCTGTATTCTAACAAAGTAAGTATATTAAACTTTTGGTTAGTTAGGTCTTCCCTTTTCATAAAATAGAGCGGGCCACATTTCTATGACCCGTTCCATAAGTCCTTTATTAGTAATAGGTTAGAAGCTTCTGGAGTAATCTGCTGATACAGGATTTGCTGCACCAGTTCGGTACGAAAATTCTCCGATGGGTGATGTTGCTTCATTATCAGCATTGAGTGTAATTAAATCGCCGGAAGTACCACCTTTCGTAATGATTCCGGTGCTGGCCCAAGTATTAACACCAAGCGCTCTAACTTTTATAGTTGAATTATTATTGTGCCTGTTAGAATGGTTTAAAAATTCTGCGCTTCCAGATTTTAGAACTGTAGAGGCAACGTTCGCAATAAAATCTGACATCATCATGCCAACATATCGACCAGCATATAGCTTGGCTCGTGAGCCACCCGAAATTGGGTCAGCGGCTGTGCCGCTATTACTCAAACTAGCAGCCGGAACTCGTGGAAAAGCTTTAGGTTGAGTATTCGCCTCAATTTGTGTTAAAAGAACAGTTTTGGTAGTATCTGAGCCCGCCGAAAGCATGACTTGACGGTTTCTGATAGCCCCTGAGGTAACTGCTTGACTAGCCATTGTATTTTCTCCATTTAAAGAAAAGATGTATATTGTATTGGTGGTAGTTTTTAACTACTGTCTACTATTATATACACCGACTTTTGGAGTCTCATTCAAGAAAGTTGTCGCAATAGCTTTTTAATTTGTCTTCTTATAGTTTCCTTAGAAACTTTGCGAGTTTGAGCTATTTCCTTCAAAGTACTACCCCCAACAAATCGCTCAAAAAGAAGGTCTTTTTCACCCTGGCTTAACTCATTCAGAGTCAAAAACGCTTCGCACTCAGGTGAAATTTTACCTGAATATGGTTCCTTGCCTACCTCGCTGGAGTGATTATTCTCAAACTTATTATCCTTTAGACATAGATTTTTTGCCACGTTCCATAAGTACGTACTAAATCTAGACTTAGAGACGTGTGTAGAACTATATCTCTCACAGGTCCGCCATATGGCATAATCCACTAAAGCTTTCCGGTCAAGATTCTTACTCTTCGAGAAACGGTTCAATACCGATAACACAATGTTCCGATAATCGGCGTTTTCAATAACAGTATCAAATAAGGTCATTTATTCCTCTTCGTTAGAGTTCCAAATCCCATCAACAATGCCAGCCTTTACGGCTTGGTCCGCTAGTAAATACCACGAATTTTTTACATTAAGAGTAAATTGGTCTATCTTACGTTTTGAAGAATAACCACATCTAGCCGCTAACTTCAAAATTAGGGCATTATATGAGTCATTCGTGAAGTTCATATACTTGCTCTGATTATCCGCGTAGTCGGATGGAATTTCTACTGTGACATAGTGAAGTGTCATACTAGAATTTTCACTAATTAACCTGTGTGGGCACATACCCAAAATAATCGCCGCAGATGAAAAAGCCTCACCTATTCCAATACCAGTTATAGTCAGTCCGTTTTTCTCACAATATAGGATTTTATCTATAATCGCGATTGCGTCAGAAACCTCGCCACCTTGGCTATTGATATAGAGTTTTGCTTCTGTCATTTTTAATGACAATAGATAATCCATCTGTTTAAGAAGTCGTAAAGAGGTCATATCAGAGACTGGCTCTACTAAGTAGAGATTCCCCGCATCTAACAGCTTCATCTCTAGGTCTTCTGTCATTATTTAAATTCACTACTTAAGAGGATACCATTGCTGATTACCAACGCTTCTTTTAATGTTTGTAATTTATTCTTATATGCTGGATTAGCTTCCTGACACTCAATATGAGTAATAGCACCGTTAGGGCATACATATATGGCCCAATTATCATATTTGGCTATCCCACGCTTAGCTTCAATAACATTAGCTCTAACCTGTTCATCTTCAATTTTTATAATTTGAAAATCATTAATATGGCTGCCACATAATCTATAATCAATCTCAGTTTTTACTTCTGACCAATTAAACAGTTTTCCTATTGCAATTAGCATGGTATACCTAGAAAAAACATGCATCATCTCTATACCAGATATATCGCTAAGACACGCTGCTTCTGGCTCTTCTATTGAGAATGTTGTTTCACCAAGAAATATTCTCCATTTTGATACAGGCGTATTTTCTGAACTTAGCTGTAAAACTCCTAGTGGAGTAAAAATTCCATTAACAGACTGACTCATTTCTTCAGAAACGTTGAGCTCTTCCCATTCTATAATTCTCTCTTTAGTTGACATCATATCTCCTTATAGGTCGGAATCATCAAAACAATCATGGTCGTGGTCATGTTGTTCGGGGTCGTCATCTGAGCCACCACTTAGTTTATCCCATAAGGCCCGTGGGTCTACAAGTGGGTCATCTCTATGTTCTTCATTAGGGCTATTTAGATTTTGTCTTAATTTATCTTGGGCCAACATTTCAATCATTAGTCTACTTAATTCTTTGTTTTTTATTGCGTTACTTGCAATGACGGAATTATATTTACCTTGTAATAGCTCCATAACTAGTTTTGCACATTCATCTATGTTAGATTCGTCCCAAAGAATATCTATACCTACCACACCATCGGTCTTTTGGAACAATGTTATTGATGGTAGTCTTATTGGGTTTTCCATATTTATGTTATTTCTTTCTATATAGATAGACACCTTGCTTACGCAAGGTATTGATGTAACCTATTTACTGGTAATATCTTGTGTCGGCATTTTTGCATCATAAAGATGAGCATCATTAAGTTTGGGTGTTTTAGGCGTAATTGGAGTTGGTGGAGCCAATAATTCGTCAAGCCTAATATTTATAGTCCTTGGTGGATTAGCTTTAGGGCAAAACATCAAAAATATTACTAATACTGTGTAGCAAATATTTAGTGATACTGAGACACCGAATAAGAACGACCGAGTTCTGGCTTTCATTTTAGTGTATATCCTCCTGTTTTAACGTCAAATTGTACGGGTGATGCGACTTTAGTCATTTGTCGCAATTGTTTTAAACTAACTGTTTCAAATATATTGTCGGACTCAATATCAATTGATTCCCAAACAATTACCGCACAGACATTGTTAATATCAACAACACTGAATACTTGTTTACCTCGTGACCTATAAGCAAATGATTGTCCTATAAGGTTCATATTATCCCACCCATAACACATGAGTTGCCCATTCAGGCTGTACCATAGAACCCCACAAAGATGGTTGTACATTTTGCGACAGCTCATCGTATTCGTCTTCAGTTGCCCAACGGCCAATTCCATCTGTGTCAATTATTACACCTTCTGAAACCGCTTGTTCAAATTCGTCGAAAGTAAATAAGTTTGCGTTTTGTGGTAAAGTTTTCATTCTTCTTTTCTCCAAACATCGAGTAAGTGGACCAAGGTATTTCCTATCAATTCATCGACATAAAAACAATCTATATCGGTCCTATCATAATAATTTATAGACGCTATTCTTTTGTATTCTTCTTCGTCAAATTTATATAAAAAGTTCATTAGTGATTGACCATGTCTTAATCCCTTTGGGGCCGTTGGTAAGTACACTGTATAAAATTCTTTGACAAATCTAGCAAATTTTCTCATAATCTTTCTTTTGGTCCACCATGATTGTAACAAGCTAAACCAGAACAATATCCTGGAAACCATTTCCAAGTGAATTCGCCGTATCTTTTTTGATTTGGCTCTTGTAGACCATACGCAGGTTCATCACAAAATCCAGCAGGACAACCATTGCACCACATAGGAACAGAACATTTACCGACACCATCTTTCAATTTTTTATGGTACTCACTAAGTTGCGACATTATAAATTCTCCAATATTCTATGTGTAGTTCTATTCCATCCGTAAAATTGTGCGGTTTGTAACCCATAGTCATTGTCTCTTCTACCATTTTTAAACTCTGTTCTCATGGCAGTTACTATATCGTCTGTGTCTACCACACCCCAATTTCCCTGACCATAGAAATGCGTTCTATCGAACGACGTATGTACATCATAATATGAGGCGTTTGCTAGTTCAGTTTTATATACTGGTACTAATGTTGAGTTTTTGTCATTGCAATACTCAGTGTGAGCACTATAGTTTGATACAATTACTGGTTTTTTGCACGCGAAACATTCTAGTGTTGGTAAATCGAACCCCTCCGCTTTTGACACTTGTACACCACAATCAGCCATATTAATTATTCTACATAACTCTTCTTGAGTTTGTAAATGCGGTATTATCTTTATTTTATTTGCTAGTGGCGAACTATTAATATAATTTTGCCAAATACTCATATCTTCATTAGACAGAAACGGATTTGAGCAAGCCAACCATAGTTCTGTTTTCGAGTTCTGGTCGAAAGCTAAACTGAACGCATCAATTATACCCTGATGATTCTTTCTTACTTCAAATTTACCTATAGTAAGAAAAATATATTCATCTCGCTTGGAAAAATCCGTAGGCTTAAATATACTTATGTCTACTCCACCAGGAACAACGTGAACGTTACTCTGCCTTGTTGTGCTAAGCACAATATCTTTTGCCCATTGACTACAAACAAAGACTACGTCCTGTGATTCTATGTGGTGAGTTTCTCTTTTTGTGAAGTTGTCTAGTTCAAATATTATGTGCGCTACGCGTTTAGCTCCCACATGTTCTGCGAGATTATTTTGGTGCCATAAACGCAAGCTTGGTGCATTAGCATCATATTGTTCAGATTGAAGTATTGTTTTCTTAACTAGATTTGCATCGCCTTGATTGAGAATTTCTGGTTGGCCTATAGGAAAGTATGAGACATTACATAGTTTGTCTAGTTCTTTGAGGATATTTTTTCCGAAAATCCCAAAACCGAGACTGTTAAAAGGAGATAGAAAATTAATATTCATTCTTTGAATACCTTCTCTGGATTCTCTCTACAAAACTTAGCGATATCTTTAAATGAGACATTATTATCGTTCATACTTGTTAATGAGTTGTTATTCATAATACTTCCTACAGTATCTCGAATTTTCAATGCTTTCATTAACTGCGTTCCAGCGGTTGATGTATTAGATTCAACCTCGCTATCAACAAACGCAATAATATCATCTGACCCTGATTTCGGTTCGACTTCTTCAAGTTTAAGAAGCTGACAGCCAATTCCCAAACAACAATAGTGTGGTTCACCATCAACGATTTGTTTAAGATAGGCTTTACCCTGTTTGAACTCACCAGACTCTAAAGCTTCCAACCACTTTAATTGGAATTCGGTAAACTTGTAGTTACTCATATTATGTGTCCTATTATATTAATAATGTGCAATACAAACGTACAACCCAAAATCACATTAATAAACTTATATAATTTGACTTTGGTCAATTCTGTTGGAATTAATTCGGCAGCCAGTATAGAAATCAACGTAAATAGCGATTTGAATAAAATTACACCACTAAATCCATAGTTTAGCCAAACGGTGCGAACTAACGGATTCAACTCGCAATCTGGGTTTGGTAGAAACCACCAGCTTAGGAGTATGTCTAAAATAGATAGAATAATGAACAATAGTCTTAATTTAATCAGTTGCATAATTACACTTCTTTAAGTAGTTTTACTTCGCTAGCACAATAAGTCCCACACGGTGAGCGATAGGCAATATGATATGAAAACTGGGTCCTATACTCTTTTGAAATCCTTTGCTCAATACGCAAATTTCTGTTCTCCCAAAACATTTTCATGTCATCGTCTCTGTAATCACCAATATAACGCATAAGGCTTGGCTTGCGTATTTCACATTCAAAAATCGCTTTATCATTTGGATAATTGTGTTGCCATTCTATATTACTGATATAGTTTCTTGCTGACAATAGAGAGTTAAATACGAATAGTTTACCAATTTTTGGTTTGGTGGTTTCACCAATTTTGTATTCAACTTGGTACTTGCCATAAGTGGATACAGAGACTAGCTTTCCATTGAACTTTCGTACAACTTTATAATACTTCATTTTTGCTCTCAAAAAATTTATCCAATTTGGCTTGTAGTTCTTTCAAGACCTCTCGCTCATATGAGTCACCATATCCGTGCAAATTCAGATGACTATATGCTTCCAACAGAAGAGCGTTGACTTTAATTAATTCTTTTTTTAATTCAGTCATATTACACCGTACTCTTCTAACAGAGATAGAAGTTCTGCCTTCGGAAGCCACATTCCGCCTTCTACCTCTTCGAGCAGGTCATTGGCGTCATTACCTTTGGAGTATCTGATTGCTCCGTCAGCCAATTCATCAATTGCGTCTTCTAAACCACCACTGGCAATAAACAGTGAATTAATCGACATTAGATAGCTCCTTTAAGCAACCATATACTCTATTTTATCAAATTCTTGTAAACTTTCAGAACCGTCGTATTCTTCGATTCTAAATGCTGTTCCTACTGGGACCCATTGTATTTTTAGGTCTTCATAACCACCTATATATGAACCAGGAACTTTTAATTCAACTAATCGTGCCACTTCTGGTTGATTTTTATCCAAAAATGCCTGTACTATTTCTGCGTCCATACACATAATTTCTTTTTGTTCTCTACTACCATAACACCACGTACTCCATCCAGCACCATATCCCGGAGATACAAGAACTGCAACTTTGCCGTCTTTAATTAGTTTATTCATATTAGACTCTTTCTAATTCATATCCACGAATTACCAAGGTTGTATACAGCGTTGGTGTAATATACGTAGAATCTTTTAATATATATTTTTGTGAGTCAACAGTAAATTTTACATCATATGCGTCTACATGTGTATAAATTCCTACAATCATACCACGCCTATTATCTAATCTATGTTTGACTAAATCACCAACTAGAAATTTCGGCATAATTTAACTCCTCTGTTCCAATTCATGAAGGTCACAAATACAATACTGTTTCACTTCTCGCCCCTTACACCAAATGGTCCACTCATCAGAAAGTATATTAAGCTCTTCGTTTGTCATATCACTGATATCCTTTACGTTAGGAATCTGACGTGGCGTTGGAGTTTCGTCCTGCTGACAGAATATCCCTCCAGAATCCTGAAATCGAAATTTGCAATTATGGCATCCATCAACGTAGCGATATGTAGACAGATGCTTATACTTGTTTAATGACATATCTAATATCTCCATAAACAGAATATATTACTGTACCAACCGAACCATTGTCTTTAAAAAGGCCATTTCCTATATAAGTGAGGTCACATTCTTCTGACATATCATAAAAAATACAAACATAATTATGACCTACAACCAATTGTTCTAATTCAAGATACTTCATATATTTTCACTCCCACAATTGGAACATTTTCCTACCTTGCCAACTTTTGCTTGGTCACATTTAGGACACCAGAATTTTGCTTTGTTGGTGAGTTGTGATTTTATCCTATTTCTGGGACAGTATTCATACTGCCCATCTTCTTCATCAGACCAGTCTTCATCATACCAAAATGGCCATTCATCGCCACATTGTGGGCACTCAAGTCCGTATTTGATACCTTGCCAAATAGAAGGCTTAAGCTGGTCTGTATCTCCAGTCCAGCCACATGAATGAGTCCACATACTATTACTCTTCTACTTTCCTATGATAATTATTTTTACCATCAATCCATCCTCTTAACCATGCTGATGACTCATGTCCAGGCTTTCCTATATATGGGTTTGCTTCTGCACGTATGCCAGAATTATAACAGTTGAGTCCTTCTTGATAAGGTGCATAATCATAAGCTGATAATTCGCGACCATTTGATGCTACTCTATTACATCCAATAGATACGCTTAACATTAATAAACAAATGAATAAATATTTCATTATTAGCTCCTTAGGATATTATTTGCAGAATCATCGAAGATGTGACGCGGTCTATTTAAATGGTCATTAATCACAAGTTTTCTATCTATTCCAAGAAAATCACCCATTGTCCATAATAGGTCTTTTGGTTCATAACTTTTACCATCCACAGATAGTGAATCTTTTGATGATTTACCTATAATTCGCCCATTATTATTGGTCCCACCGATGAAAGTTAATGGTACAATATTAGGGTTATGGTCTTTCCCCATCGCTGCCGTCAGCCGTGTTCGAGAGAACTCCGACGTAATAACAATCAGTGTTTTATCCAACAAATTAAGTCTGACTAAGTCTTCAATAAACACCGACAGATAATTATCTATTTCTGTACCAGCTCTCATAAAACTATTCGCGATATCTGAGTGCATATCCCAGCCGAAATGAGTTACTGATGTAAACTTTACACCCTTCTCTATCGACTTTCTTGCTAATAACATATTGCGGCCAAAATTATTCTTCTCTACATCATATCTGACTTTGTCAGAATTAGAACATTTTGCGATATCAAATGTATTCGCCGCATCACCTAACATTATATCTGCGGCCAAGTTACGTAAATCTGACCAAGACTTAGATAGGTGCTGTCCTTTTAGTTTATTTCTTTCTTCAATCAGATTAACTATTTCCAACCTTCGATTAAATCTCTCTGGAGAAATTGATAGTTGTAGATTTTTAACACCGTCATTATCAATCTGATAGCCCATATATTTGCTACCGAGCCAAGCCGCATTATCATGGGCACCTTTATTCACCTTAACATATGTTGGTAGTAGATTTTCCCCAATATCACCATACTGCTTTGTCGCTAGACTACCCATACAGGGTTCTGACTGATTTTGTCCTTCTAATAGTTTGAAATCGGCGTGCCCTGTTGTAACCCAATGTTGGGCTGAACCATGATTGGCGTCGCGATGCTTAAAGTTATGACATATAGACATTTTGTCTGCATGATTTGCTAGTTTTTGGAAAGCTCCGCCAAGATAAATTCCGGGAACGTTTGTCTTTACATCACCAATAGTTGACCTAAATTCAGCGGGCATATCCATAATTGGATTAAAGCTTTCGACTATAGAAGCTCCGCCGTGTAAGAATAGAAATAGTATGGATTTGTCATTATGTGCTTGCTCTGCGCAGTTCGCCAACTGAGGTATACCAAAAGCACTTAGACCTATAGCACTATTCTGTAAGAAGTTACGCCTGTTCATTAGATGTCTCCATGAATTATGTTGTTGTATAGATTTACTCTATACTATACCCCGTAAAGTCTAAAATTTCTACTAAAAATGGACATTACTGTCATATATGTCGTTTTTTATTGCTTCATATCTTATTATGTCGGTCACGGATTCCATCGGGGTTTTTATATGGATTATGCCGTTAAAATATAAATAGCGTACCGTTGACATGTGTTTGGGCCACATTCCTCCGTGCATTGTTTCGATTACTTCGACCGCACTTTTCCTGAAAACGCGATATTGCATTGGCTCACTTAGGTGGTGGACTCCTTCCAACCCTTCACCATAATTCATACACTCACACAGTCTTGCTTCACAAATCTGTTTAGTTGTTATATGCGCCCGTGAGCATAAAAGTCCATCTATATGGTCTTCCATTAGCAGAGCAGCTTCATAGAGCCTGTGCGTTATGAGCTCGTCTGCGTCTAATCTTACAATAATATCATTACTAGCCAATGAAATAGCTAGTTTCACTGATGACTCTGCAAATCCAGTGGCCGTATCATTCACGACCTTGTCTGCATATTTTAAAGCTGTTTCTTCCGTACAATCAGTCGATTCTTGTGAAACTACAATAATTTCATCAAATTTAGACCGCATTAAAGGTAATAATAAGCTTAGTCGATATTCTTCGTTTCTTGCTATTATTATTAAAGATAGTTTAGGCATGTTCTAATGACAATATAGATTCGAAACAATGAGATGTAAATTTGTACCCATTGTTAAATTTTGATTGATATTCTACCACGTACATTGGCTCCGCAGACCCGTTTATATCAACGCCTGAATGTATTATAAAAATTCCTATAATTGTTTGATTGAACTCCGAATATAACGTGTAATTTTTCCTCTTTACTCTATCACCAACCGCAAATTTCGGTGTTGGTTTCTTTTGAGCAACCTTAAATTCGGTTTGGTGTTTAACACCAACATGACAACCTAACAGACCAACAGGTAGCAAACTGCCTAAGCTCTTTAAGAAATTTCTACGAAACATTATATCTCCTTCTTTTCTAATAATTGTCTAGCTTCTACATAAGGGCAGGTATTATGGTGATTATCACCAATTATTCGTGAGCCAGTAAGCTGATGGCCACAGAACATACACTGTGCGAAATACTGGTCGAATACAAACTCATCATTTTCTGGAGCTAATTTAGATATAAGACTTAGCAATCTTACAATATATTGGTCTTTATCTTGTTGTAATTGCATTTTCTACTCTATGGCATTTATCCAGCTTCAGTTGGATATAGTAATCTATGAAATCCCACTTAGCGGAATTTAGCGATGATACGATTAATCTTTCGTGAATAGTTTTAGGTCGTTTAATATCGCCGAGCAAATAAGAATAAATATCCCCACCTTTGACATTCCGTAAAGTATCAGTAGGAATTGAATCAACATATTCACAAACAATCTCTGTAACTAAGTTAGGAAAGGTCATATTAGTATACACAAATTTGACTCGGGTTCAAATACAACTTATCAAAACCATTCTCCCGTAGGGCAGTATTAAAACTCACATGGTCACATTCTGGTAGTCCACGACTGGATAATGGCTGATATTTGGCTTCGCCAAGAGCGAATGCCTTATATGTATATATCGCAAGTCCACCAAAGTTACTCCAAACCTTAATAGGAGCTTCTCCACGATGAAACTGTAATAAATTTAATTGCTCATTGGGTCTTTGCGAAGCATCATGAACAAATCTCAGAGCCCACGTATCATAAAATAACCGTCGCGATTTACACACGGTGTCTTTATCGTAGACAATACCATTTGAGGACATCATATCCCAACCTATCCAGCCAAAACTATTTGCTATTCCATGTAATGACCAACCGGTTTTTAAATCCATATCTAACACAATAACATAATCAAACTTCCTACTGTCGGATAAAAACCAGTCTCGTAGATTATTTCTTAGCATAGCCATTCCCTGGCTGCGTGCTAAGTCCTTACCCTGACCCAACTTAGGTAATCCTAAATTAGACGAATTAATATTATAGTTGACATCTCTTGGGTTCCAATCTCTTAAGATTTGTTTGGTCTTATCTATAGAATCATTTTCGTAAATGAAAATATTGGTTGAGCCAAATAGACAAGTGAATAATTCTAGCCGTTTCAGAACTGACGGTAAAACCGTCTCACAATCACGAACCATTCCCAATATTGCAACACGATAGCTTTTGGCTAGTTTAATACCCGTTTTTACTTTAAGTTCATAGTCTTGCCGAAGGCTAGGTATCGGTGGGTATGCGTGCTCTGGGAAGAAATCATTCATTAGCTTTGCCAATATGAGAGTATCTATATTAGTTTCCTGTTACCTCTGAAAGAGTTTCAATCCACACAGTAGCCCCACAGTCCAACGGTTTATCTGGACTATAAATTACCTTGCAGGGACCACTGATATAGACTTCTGTGAACCGTTCATTACTTTTATAAGTCTTTGTTGTAATAACTGGGTCACGAGATTTAGTCTTTTGATTGTTTTTAATCGTATATTGATTTATATGGATTATTGTTTTCATTACTAATTATCTTTCTTAATCAACCAAACTTGATAGCCTTTATGAACTACTTCAATTTTATGTTTGAATGATTCTAAAAATCCGTCGATGGCCTCCTTGGGTCTCACTCCTGGATAATTTTTATCCTCCCATTCGTAGTCATCAAGAGCAATTATACCATCGACCTTCAAAAACACAAATGACATGACTACGTCAGTAAGGACGGACTGTTGGTCATGGGCCCCATCTATATAAATAAAATCAAAATGATTAGCTGTGGAATTCTTTACGTTTAGAAAATAATTTAGGGAGGTGGTATTATGATATATACACTGGCCGCTAGATAGATAAGTAGCCAAGTTCTTTTTGAACCTATATTTTACAATTGAATCTAAATGTGGGTCAACACACGTTAGGGTCGCTAAATGATTATAACTGAGAATACTGTCCAGCATATAACAGGCACTTCTTGCTTCAAAGCTTCCAATCTCTAAGAAGTTAACAGGTTGACCTTTGAACTGACATAAGTACTTGTCAAATAGATGTTTACAGTGACTAAACCAGTCTTCTTTAAATTCATATTCACCCATTATAATCAACCTCATCATCAGCTTTAATTACAGAATTTCCCCAAGAGCGTCCACTGTCTTGGAACAGTTGTACTAATTGGCACCAGCTATAATCAGAATCATTAGATAATATATCATGTAAAAGAACAGTTATTGTTGGCGGACAATGAGCGTCTTCACTATCAAGATAGTTATATAGATTTGGCTGTAGTTTTAATATCGCTTGACCGAAAAGACATCCGTTGCAATTTGAACCCTTTGTATAAAAGCATATTTGACCACTACCAGATATAGATTCGATGTCTGATTTGTAACAAAAATCTGGGTTAGCTTTAGCTAACTCTCTTACTGTATCTACAAGTTGTTCAAGAGTAAATTCTGCTTTAGTTATCATATTAATATTGGCTCCCATAATTTACACTCTAATATCGCTGATTGAAACGCGCACATATAATCAGTCTTACAAATCAAATAGTTCTTAATAAACTCTCTAGTCAAATCCTCATTACACAGTTTTTCTCTAACTGAATAAATAACAATAGTTTCAGCTAAAATGAGCTTAGGCTGAATATGGTCGTGATAAATATCGTTGATTGGCTTCCTATGGTGCTGTCGTAGATATAACTTACCATCGGCCCAACCCTGCCCATAAAATCTCTGACGGAAAAAGTTTAGACTTAATCTAGTCTCGTCAATCTGGTGATTAGCTTTTAGTTCTGGAGCATAAAAAACCGGTCCTATTTCTTTACACTTTTCTACGAATTCTACCTCGTCGTTCGGTTTCCAGTCTCTGCCCATGTATCCGGCCTCTAAATTCAATCCATTGACTGCATTATACGTTTCTTTCCTAAAGAACATATTTCCAGAGACAACATATTCTCCTTCATTTAGTCTTCGTGGATACTGAGCATCCCATCTAAGCCTAGATAGCATTTGCTCAAATGGACCAGTAACCCATTTTGGTGGGGTTGCTCGATATTCTAAATCAAGACTACCACCAAATACAGAATACGCTTTATTGGTCTCATTAAGAGAAACCATCTGCTGCACCCAATGTTTGTTGGGAATAACATCATCATCAATTAGAGCAATTAGCCCATATTGAGCTACACTAATTCCGTGGTGCCTTGCATTGTTTGCTCCCAAAATAGAAGTCTCATATCTAAATCCATAGTTATGAACTAATGTCTGAACGGCCTCAGTAGATTCTGGGTTTTCTACAACTATTACTTCAAAAGGATAATTAGTAATCTGAGACCGCAAGGCGGTAAGAACTTCTCGTAAGTATTTTGGCCGAAATGTGGGTATTATTACGGAAATCATGATTTCTTTTCGAATATTAACTTTCTTCCCAAAGCTACATCAGCAGTACTTACATCTGTTAGTGTGTCTGGTGGATTATTTACCATTAAGTCTACCCATTTTTGGTGACCTATAACAGACTCTTCTTTTGTGTCGTATAGCTCTACAATTACCCACTTACCATGATTATATGACTCATGTAAGACTCCGGTTTCATACGGTTTATCACTGTCCGTTACAGAACAGGTGCTCACAATTATACCATCCTTTTCGTACCTATTAACTTTTCTTTCTTCGTATGTACCAACCATATCAAGAAAACCAAACATTAACTTCTCCTTATAGTAAATTTTTCATATCTTATCCATATACACAAAAAGCCAATTTGTATGATACTTGCCTATTTCTGGGTGTGGTGACTCTTTAATCTTAAACTTAATATTAGTAAACCCTATATCTTTCAGGTCATTCTCAATATTTACAAAGTGTGTGGTGTTTGGTATAGACACGTCAAATGCCGAATTAGTTCCTTGTGCTTCATAATAATTATGATTCCAGTAGATTTCATTATCCCAACCAAATCCTAGTTGAATACAACATTGACCCCCGTGAGCTAAAAGCTCATAAAAATCCGCTAGGATGGCGTGGCGAATCTCATGGACACATATGTGTTGTAGACATATAGTAGAATATATAAAATCATACTGCCTATCGGCAGAAATAGAACAGGATATCCCATCTGTCTTATACAGTTTGCCTTTATATTCTGGACCAAGATAGTCTAGGGCATATTTTAAATTATTTTCGCATAAATCTGCCCCATCTACATTAGCAAAGACTGTAAGCATTTGCTTAATCATCCGCCCGACGCCACATCCAAAATCTAATGCAGAATTTCGTGGTCTATCTCCATACTCTTCGAGTAAGTACTGTTGGTAGGGATATCTTTCTTGAGCTTGCCAGTGACCAACACATACGTTTTTGGCTCGGTCTGGATTGGAGGAATATTCCTCATATGCCTTTATCTGCATATCTCTGTATGTTAGTTTATTCACTAAATTTCTCTCTTTGTTTATAGTAAAAATCAATTGTACTATCTTTTACTCCGGCCCGTTGTGCCCAATACAGTATATCTTGATTATCTATAACAGGATTCACAGTAGTAATAAACTGTAATAATTTTGTCCATAACTCGACCCAGTTATTTATTTCTTTTTCGCATACACTTCCGTGGTGATGTCTGATTTCTATAGTTTGTCTTTTGAAGTACGACGCCATATTAAACCAATAATATCTTGAGTTTGTTATATTGCGCTTATAATACAATAGGGCTTGCAGTCCGGCTAAATCTTTGGTCGCTTGTACAAGTGGTTGCTCGACACTGCTATTGAATTTCATACTAAAACAACAGTTGCCTCTTTCTTTTTTGACTAAACTAAACGCAGATTCCTGGATTCTGTATGCAAATTTAAGAAAATAGAATACCTGTTCGTGTGATAAAGATGTGCAATCTAAATGTAAATGATATCCACAATGATTATCAGTGTAGGATTTGCCAAATTTCAAAAGCCTTGCGAGCCTTTTTACTTCTGTTTTTGCGGTTAATACGGTTAGTGGCTTTTCTAATACTAATTCTATTCCTCCAACGTTCAAAGAACCGTCAGATTTCTTGTGCCATATCGGTTTCGGCTTATCAAGATTGACCGGCATTAGCTCAAGCTCAATGCCAACATATTGTTTTTTGTTTTTTGGAACCTTTACTCTGTCCCAGCCGACCATATTGGACGCACATTGCGAACAGTATTTTTTATTATCATATTTCCTTAAATAAAGCTGGTCATCAAAAGGACTGTCGTAGACACATGTTTCGCATTTCATGCAAATTCCCTCCGTTTATCGTGATAAAACGCAATAGTTTTCCTAGAAACACCGGCCATTTTGGCTACGGTTAATATATCGTCACAATCAATCTCTGATGTCGTATTAGTCACGTATGTGAAAACCTTTGACCATAATTCAACCCATCTGATGATTTCTTCTTTATCTGTTGTCCCATGATGCTGACGAATTTCTATAGTGTGTCTAGTTTTAATTCCTTGTGTGTTTAACCAATTATATTTTCTACCATGGACATATAAATGATTTACGTCATCGTGTAGTTGCTGGCAGTATACAGATTCTGCTCGTGAGGGTTTACATAAGCTAAATACGGAATACTGAGTCTGTATACACAGCGATATAAAGCGTTTAATCTGCGACTTTGATTTGAATTTTGTGTTTAGATGAATATGATAACCACACGATTCATTAGCGACAGCGTGCTCACGTTCAAATCGTTTGCTTAATCTTGAGACAGACTTAATCAAACCGTTATATGTTTGTGGTTTCACTAGGACTATTTCTGTCCCATAGCAAGAGAGACTTCCGTCGTATTTTTGATACCAACTATCGCTTAATCCTAGTTTGTCTGAGTTTCGACAAATAACCTCCAACTCTAATCCCAAATATTGCTTTTTATTATTTGGAATAATTGCGTGTATATCAACACGTTCTATACAATATTCACACATTCTCCCTTTGCCTACCGGATTTTTAGCATGATGCACACCTTCTAAACTGTAGTGGCATTTGGAACAGTTATTCATTGGAGTATATCCATTACTGATTTTGGAGTAAGGCCGGAATTAAACGATACACACTGTTTTAGTTTGTCAAGGAAAAACTCAATTGGGTTGTTTAACACGGACCAGTCTTTGATTTTTAAGACTGGAAACTGATAATATGCTCTAGTGTATATTTCGTCTAGCATAATTGGCATAGATTCAACCATCGAGGACTCTACATCCCTAAAAGTCGAAAGTCCGTTCCCTGGAGGACATAGTGTAAATCTAAATCTAGACATCTCTGCCAAAAATTCCTCATACGGTAATTCATTTTCCCTAACAAAGAAATTAGGATGGAATTTTAACGATTTCTTTATCATGTGACGTTCGGAGTTGTTGGATTGGCAGTTGACATATATTTTATTCTCTTTTGGTCTATTTCTGAACTTTTCAAAATCAACAGCCCTAGCCCATTCTGGTAGACCAAACGGAATTGGCTCTATTCTACTATCAAAGTCTACGTTTGCATTAACACAATACCATCTTTTAATTTGTGGTGGAATCCTATCAAAGGTAGACCTAGTCCAACTGTTCATCTTCACGCTGATTAGGTCGTTAGACTTACAGTTTTCTATATCTCCGCGAGGCGAAAGAATAAGCGGTTTATAACCTATATCTGGCACATTCATCATTTGCAGCCACTTCTGCATATCGCGATGTAATGGATTAGATTCTTGTAATTCTAGTCCGAAATCGGACTGTGCACTTACTAAAGTAAACTCTACGAGAGGGGTCTCTCGTTCGAGTCGTCTAAATAATACGTGTATCACGTCTAACGGACAATAGACCCTTTTATCTTCCGTCTGACGAAAATCTAGTTCTTTAATAGATGTTTCGTTTAAGCACACTATATCGCATACCTTTGTATAATCACTTGAAAATATCACGGTGTATATCTTTATGGAAAGAAGGTTAATTTATGAAAAATCAAAATAGATTTATAGACGAAACTGGTAAGAAATTTAACAAACTAACTTGCATTAAATTTAGTTCTAGGGAGAACAATACAACTTACTGGTTATGCAAATGTGATTGCGGAAATGATGTGATTTTAGATATTCATTCCGTAAAGTCTGGCCACACAAAGAGTTGTGGATGTATACCAAATCGTACATATGAAGATTTGACAAATCAAAGATTTGGAAGATTAATAGCAAAATTTTTTAAAAAAATTAATAATAAAATTTGGTGGTGTTGTATATGTGATTGTGGAACAGAAATTATTGTAAGAGCGGCCAGTTTAAAAAATGGTGATACCAAAAGCTGTGGGTGTTATAAAAAGGAACGCGATAAAAGCCAAAAAGGTAAAAATAGTCCAAGATGGCGGCATGATTTAAGTAAGAAAGAACGTGAAGAAGATAAAAACAGAAGTAAGTGTCCTAAAAACACAAAGTGGAGAAAGAAAGTTTTTGAAAGAGACAAATATACTTGTCAGTGTTGCGGAGATAATAAGGGTGGAAATTTAGAATCACATCATATTTATTCTTATCGCTCTCATAAGAATTTACGTTATGTAACTTCAAACGGCATAACACTTTGCAAACAATGTCACAAAGACTTTCATAAAACATATACTTATTTTAATAACACTAGAAAACAGCTTAACGAATTCCTAAAATCTAAAGAACAACCGGATTTTTGTCCTGAAATGGTCGAATTTTCCACATAACACAGTCTTGTACAGTGCAGTGCTTAACGTTTGTCATTGAATTTCCTGAGCAATCTAAACAGTGAAGGGCAATATGTGCTCTTAGCGAGCCTTTTTCCGCAGCGGACACTGCTTGCGAGAACTTATCTGGGAAAATTTTTCTCATCCTATCATAGTGAGCCTTATTAGGATTTACACTCTCAGTTGGTTTTCCACAATACGTCTCTCGCGACAACGCAAGTATACTTTTCTTTTCTTCTTGATACAATGGCAATAGTGGAATAGATTTAGCTTTACGCAAATTAATATTAATACCTAACTTTTTCGCATGGACATGTGCGACATAAGGTTTAAGATTAACGCTCCTGGCCCACTGTGTCTCGCATAGCTTCACAAAGAAGTTTGCTAAATTTACATATGGTCCAGCTTCTTCTAATTTTGACACTTCTGTCTTAAATTCAGTTTCATCAACTAGTACTGACATTATACTTATTCCTTTTTGTCAAAAAGTGTTTAATGGTTGTTGGCCTTACTCCGGCCACCTGAGCGACTCTTAGTACATCCGGCTCATCTTTGTACACTTCAACTGGCGTATTTTTCACATATTCGAACAACTTAACCCAAAGTTCCGCCCACGTAAGAACTTCTGTTGGTTTTAGTGTTCCTTGATACAGTCTACATTCTAATGTCATTCTGTAGTAATATGAATGAAAATTCCACCAATAATATCTTGAGTTATTGTATTTATTTCCGTATTTATGTTTCTCATTCTGACCGGCTTGGCCAAGCGTCTTGTATAAATAATCTTCAAACGTTTGTTTGTCGCCGATTGGTGGTAATTTTCTACAATATGACTTTCGTCCTGCTAATCTGAATCTATCATTTTCATACTGAGCTTTACGATGCCACGGGACTAGCGATATGACACTATCTTGAATTTGAATACAAAATCTAGCAAATTTCTCGACCGTTGTTTCGTCCTCTTTAGTACAATCGAAGTGTAAATGATACCCACATGACTTATTTGTGTTATAATGGCCTTTAAAAAACTCATAGATTTGGTTTACCGCGGTTACTGCATGATTACCAACCAACGGCGTATCATTTAATAGTTCAATTCCACCACGAGTTAAACTGCCATCATATACAAATATCCACGGCCTTGGCAAATCCTCTCTATTAAACCCTTTCTTATTAATAATTTCTAATTCGAACGAGACGTGTCTATCGCCCATCCAACTATCATCTTTTGGATATTCTATAGGTGTTATTTTGTGATTAAATTTTGTACACTCTAGACATATGGGACATATAGGGCCCGAAAATCTACCAGTAGTATATCCTAAACATACTGCGCACCTAATTAACCGCTCACTACAGTTATTACAAAAATTGAAATGCAGCCCATCAATTATTGGATATAACATAATTAGGTTGCTATTCTTGTGAGCAGAATTACAACATAATCGGCATTGTAGATAAGGTTTTTGACAGTCCGAACAAAGATAAACTGTTTTTTTAGAACCGCATAATTTTACCGAACGCATATTATCTGAATTGTGCGGTTTTTTGCAGTCAGTACATATCATTTTCTCTTCTTTCTCCACACAATCAACCGTAGTTATGTATGGGTTAGATTGCAAACGTATAAAATCTGCTGTAAGATTTCTCCACTCGAAGTATCTAGGATTGCTGTCAACTCTTATTGGTGTTATCTCTGGCATTATACAATTAACCCCTTTACACTTTCTTCTAGAAACTGTATAGTGTTGGCTTTAATTTTGGAAACTAGAATTCCATTATTATAAACATGAAACGTACCAGTCGGAGTGAATTCCTCATCTAGCTCTTCTTGTATTAGAACGTTATCTGGCAAGTTATCTCGCAAATCAACATTAGCATAATAAAATCGGTCAGTTTGTGGCATAATAAGTCCTACCAAGAGATTTGATAAAATAAATCGTCACCTTTAGAACGCTCTTGTACCTTAAAACCTCTAGTTCTAATAGCAAGTATCTGCACATATGTTAGAGGTTGTGACCAGACAATTTGCGTCGCGCCTTGTGTTGACGAAATGAATATTCGTTGCCATAAACTCATATCTTTAAATTTTATATCTCGAAATTTCTTAGCTATATCTGCCGTAATATCATTTATAGTTGCGATAAAGCCCTCCCCAGAGCGATAGTTCGCCCAATCTTACGAGAGAATTGGTCCTTAGTAGAGCAGTTAGAACTGCCTGTTACTTCTCTACCATCAGGATGTCTGACTTCTACAACGGTTTTCCCACCGCCAAAATCTAGTGGGCCGTACATGGTATTAAACATTCCCTCTTTTTCTGCTTCATATCTTGTCATCAATACATATTCTTGGTCAACTTTTCTACCAACCCCATCCAAAATATTAAGATGATATGGCCTACGGTGACTAATGCGAATTTTATACCCTTGATTTTTCAGTTCTTCAATAGACATGGTCAATCGTCTCCTTCTAATTTAGAATATTCTGGGGTTTTATTATATTTTCTATAATCGCGCAGCAAAAACCAACTATTAAAATATGGTGGTAGTGGCACATCGTCTGGATTTTTACTTCTAAACTCATAATCTCTATACCACAAATCAAGCTCAATCTCATATGCATCAAATATTTCAGTATAAATGTGTATGTATATTATTGAACATAGTGTTTTAATAAATGAGCCAGAAGCTAAAAATGAGTCACTTGGGAACGGTTCCCATCTACTGTTCTTTGTCCATTTAATTGCCGGGAAACTTGAAACGTCTGGATAAGTTGTATCAAACCAATCTACAACTGTAACGCTAACAACATTTGTCAGATATAATTTCTCGAATTCAAAATTTGGGGCCTCTAATAGTTCATATCGAACAACTTTAGAGTGTCTTGCAGACTCTTTATCTAAGGCGTGTTCGTGCGTTAAAATCGTAATATTTAGTGGTTTTATTGGCGTTTGACTAAGAACATCAAATTTATAAATATCACTAGAGTTATACGGACCAATTAATAATGACCAAAGAAGAAAATATGACATGATATTACATTTTTACAAAACCTTCATTGGTGCTATAGTAAATTTCATCTATTCCAAGCCCATGTAAAACCGCATAACAGTCATCACATGGTTTTGAGTTTTTTAATTCTCCAAATTTATTAATTCGAACATTCACTAATTTAATAGAGCTATCTATGTGGTATTTACCCCATAATTTTTGGACACCTGAAATTTCACTGTGGATGAAGGGAAACTCAATTCTTCTTTTAAGACCAAATCTTCTAGCAAAAAATAGTGCTTTTGCGTTTGGTTTATCTTGAATATTGACCCCGACCGCCAATAGTTTGTTTCTGCAAAATAAAAATGAAAAGTGATAAAAATTCTTACTTTTATGAGATTTGTAGCGGTCAGGAAATAGACTTAGAGCAATGGCATATGACTTATCAAAAATTTTCATATTACCCTAATAGTAAAGGCGTTCCGGCCCGTATATGTTTGGCAGTTACAATAACCGACTCATCTTCTTCTAAATTAATAAGCTCGTCGATGTCATAGTCATCCATTTTTGGGAAAGGGTCCCACATTTTGTCATCAATTACAGCCTTCTCTTCGTCTGCCATATAATGATATGGGAGTTGGTTGCTTCCACTATAACCACAATTACTACCATGTACCACTGTGACTGGATATTTTCTATGGTTGTGTGAGCTATAATAATTATTATTTGTATATGACTTATTGAAACTATCTAATTCTTTACTAATATCCGTGGTCCATGCTTGAACTTTCCCGTTTTCTTTTCGGACATCAAACCGATGATAATCTTCTATATTAAGTTTCTGATATTGCAAATTAAACGTATTTAGAACAATATCTAGATGTTCTTCTAATGAAGTATAAATGAACGCTTTCTGTTCTTCTAGGTATGCAACGGCTAGTGGATAATTACATCTAATCAATCGTAAATCGAACTTATCATCCTTTTTCCAATACGATACATTCATAGTGCCGTAGGCGTCACCCAAATTGTTCTGCTTGTCTAACAGATAGATAAGATATTGGGAGTCAACCTCGAATTTTGGTTCCAACTTTTGCTTTAGACTATAAATATTATTAACTACTCCGTTATGGGCACCAACTGTGTTGCCGATATGAAATGGATGCGAGTTTTCTTGATTGACTGAGCCATGGGTGGCTAGTCTGGTGTGTCCAATAATTGTTGTAGCCTTATTTGTTTCTCCATTATTTATAGTGGTTTGAGCAAATGTAAATGGGTGTATAGCATCCTTGATAATTCTACTTTCACCATTTTCAATTAGAGCTATCCCCGTAGACTGTGTCCCACGTTGAGAACCAAGGCAACATAAGAGACGTATAATTGCCTCTCTATTCTTAAAATCTGGGTCAGAAACAAAACCCCAAATACTACACATATTTTTAACTTTCTATAATTAGAATGGAATATCAACAGGAGAATTTTGAGCTGGTTTCACGATAGACTGTTGTCTATTACGTTTAATTCGATAGTAACGAATAGTTAAGTCATTCACACCGGCCAATCTTGCATAATCTAAGACATCTCCGTCATTTTGGGCCTCTCCACCAGACTTAACCCAATCAAATAGCTTAATCCATAATTCGGCCCAACAAATAATCTCTCTGGCGTTCATTGTTCCTTGATATAGCCGACATTCCACAGTTTTTCTGTAAAAGTAGGAATGAAAATTCCACCAGTAATATCTAGGCTGTCTATATTTGTCACCGTATGCCTTCTTATCATTTTTACAATATGAATCTAATATGCAATAAACATAGTCGTCCAGAGATATGTCATTCATAAAATTGTTTGGGAGTCTACGACAATAAGACGGTGCAATTGATGATTTGCTACTATTAAATTGAATTCTCCTAATAACATTTACGAGCGTAGACGCACTATCTTGAATCTGAATACAAAATCTGGCAAATTTTTCAATTATATCTTCTGATTCATTAGAGCAATCTAAGTGGAGATGATAGCCACAAGACGAATCAATCCGGTGCAAATTCTTATAAAATCCACATATATCCTTGATACTAATTATAGCCTGTTGACCGAAAAATGGAATTGTGTTAGTCAGTTCAATACCACCCGGTGATAGACTACCATCATTACATGGCTTCCATAAGCTTGGAAACCGATTGCTAGCATATAACCCTTTATTGTCCAACAATTCCAATTCAACAGAAAAATATCTATTATTCAGTCTACCATCGGTCGGGGCAGCTATTGAACTTTTATATTGTACTTTAGCAAATTTGGTATATTTGATACACGCTGAGCAGGCTATACTGGTCCCAACAAAGTGCATACTGCATCCAGGGCATAATTTATATTTTGGTAAACATTTGGCACAAACGAACCTTGTCCCGCTAGGTACGTGTAACGTACTAAATGTTGGCTCAGACGCTTTGGTCGCAGTTACACCACAATGTTGACATTTGATGTATATTGTATAAAAACAATCACGACAGCATATGATATATTGGTCACCTACTTTAATATCAAATAAAGCATTATTAGTCCGGCAATATACACACGTTTCTACCATTATTCTAAACTCCATTGTTTGTTACGATACAAATCTTCATAATCATCATATACAACGCCAGAGCAAAAACCCATAGTTTTAGAAGCGTATTCTTTCCGTGTTGAGTCAAACTCTACATCTGACTCTAACAATCCAATCTCTCCGTTCTCTTGTTTAAAAAAGTCTAATTTGCAATTTGTGGTGACTTTATATATTTCGGCATCAATTTTACACCACTTAATCGCTTCTTCAAGATGTTCTATATCACTAGAATACACTAAACCCTTATCATTATTCACGAAGGCTATAGCTAATGGATTATTATACCTTATCAGGTGAAGCAGAAAGTTGTCTTCTTCAACAAAATATGCAACATTTAGTGAGCCGTGGGCTACACCTAGATTGCCTTTGGTTGCTAATGAATGAATTAAGTATTGAGAGTCAACCTCATACTTGCTACACGCAAGAAAGTCTTGCATTTCTTTTACATTAGAGACAACACCATTGTGAGTACCAACCACTTTACCAACTTTAAATGGGTGTGCGTTCTGTTTATTTATTGCCCCGTGGGTCGACCACCTTGTGTGACCCAAAACTGTCATATGTTTTACACTATTTACATACCGAGGAATCTTCTTACAGAATTTTCCAGGATGCATTACTCTCTTAAAAATAGAGCTTTGCGTTTCTGATATTTTCATGGCAACTCCGCTTGATTGGTCTCCACGCTGAGCGTTGAGCGCACATAGAGCCATTAATAGTTTATCTTCATTTGGGCAGTCTGAAACCGCACCATAAATTCCGCACATTTTTCAATATTCCTTCAATTTTAAGTGACAAATATCAATTAATTGGATATAATATATGAGTTAACATAATTTCTGGGAGAAAACATGAAACAAATAGATTTAACCGGACAAAAGTTTAATAGATACACATTTCTGAGATGGGACTCTGTTATAAATGGACATACATACTGGCTTTGTCGTTGTGACTGTGGAGTAGAAAAAGTTGTATGTGCTAGTGCCGTAAAGTCTGGCCGCACAAAGAGTTGTGGATGTCTTAGTAGAGAACGAGAAGATTTTACAAATAAAAAATTAAATAGACTCTTATTTCTTAAATTCGACTCTGTTAAAGATAACAGAACTTATTGGCTTTTTAGATGTGATTGTGGTACTGAAAAGGTTTTACCAGTTTGTAGTGTGAAGTCTGGCAATACAAAGAGTTGTGGTTGTTTAAGTTTAGAACATCAAGATTTTACAAATCTACAATTTAAATATTTAATAGCTAAAAACTTGGAATATACAGATGAAAAGGGTAGAGATTATTGGTTATGTGATTGTAAATGTGGCAATCGGTGTGTGGTGGCCGCAAGTCATCTAAAGAGTGGAGACACTAAAAGTTGTGGATGTTATAGTATTGAAAGATTAACTGGCAAAAACAACCATGAATATAGACACGATTTAAGTAAAAAGGAGCGTGATGAACATAAAAATCGCAGATATTGTCCTAAAAATTGGGCATGGCGCAGAAGAGTCTTTGTTAGAGATGATTACACATGTCAAAATTGTGGATGTAGAGGTAAAAGCATAGCAGCACATCACATTTACTCATACCATTCACATAAGAAGTTAAGATATACTACATCGAATGGTGTTACATTATGTGTAAAATGTCACCGAAAATTCCATAAAGAATATGGTTATAAATTTAACACAAGAAAGCAATTTAATAAATTTAAGAAAACTCAACAACACGCTCATTATAAAACTTAGCAGTAGTTTCCCGTAAACCCATCGGGCCAAAGTAATAAGTAATTTGATTAGAATAATCGGGGTTAAATTCATTCTGTTTACAGTACTCAAAGAATTTGAGCCATAACTCAGCCCAGCACAACACTGTATTATGAGCCACAGCCCCTTGGTGAATTCTGACCTCAATTGTCGACCTGAAATAAAAAGAATGTGCGTTCAACCAAAAGTACCTACTCTGACTATATTTATTCTGCTTATCTTTACGGCATTTCCCCGCTATAGTATACACAAAATCTTCTAGACTTGTAGTTTTGGGAAATTCTGGTAACCGTTGACAATATAGCCCATGACCCTCGGAGTCTTTGATAGATTTATATTGTCTCTGTCGGTCTTTAGATACTAATTTAGATACTGAGTCCTGAACATGAACGCACCATCTAACGAAATTTTCTATAGTAGCTTCCGATTCTTGAGTCGCGTCCATATGAATATGATAGCCACAACTCTTATCAATACCCCTATGTTCAATAGTAGCCTTATCGAATAGTTTAATGCTATCTATCGCTTGCTGACCAGCAAATGGCCCGCCAAGATATTCAGTACCACCATCTGATAATGACCCATCCGAAACATATCTCCATAGCTCATCTCTGAATTTATATCTAATATTATAACTTGAGTCAATAATTTCAAGTTCTACAGAAAAAGGTCGAGTTGTTAGGAATCCAACTTCATTTGGTTTTGCTGGCATAATATGTATTCTACGTGTATTTTCTGCTGTTTCGGAACATTCTCCACAAAGACCCTCGCTCATTTCATCTACAGGACATTCTCGTCCACACTCTGCACAATCAACATATTGACTATTATAACAATCACAACATTGTCCATCAGTTAGCTCATCAACATGGCACAAATCTGCACATTCTGTACATGTCCTATAATTATTTGCGCAACCTGCCGAACAAAATCGAGTTCCGTAACAGATGAATACAGATACTCTCAAAAAATGAGCACCACAATCATAACATTGATAATATTTATTGTTATAACAAACTGGACAAACACCGTGTCTTCGTCTGGCTAAAGTAGCTCCCGCTAAAGGACAACCACAATGAATACATATTTCACTCATGATGGCCTTCGGTCAAAATAGGTTGAGTAGATAGAAATTCAATCACATCATCTAATTTATATGGTTTGAAATTATTTCCATCCAAACCAATGTCCATAGACCGTCCTCTTACTCTGCCTCGATGCTCATGTCCAAAAAAGTGATACGAATGCTTCGACATTCCATTCCATGAATGAATGGGATAATGAAACATACATACAAGCTGTCGCTTGTAGGAGAGTTCATAGTAGTCATATATCTTAGTGAAGATATTGAGTTCTTTTAACTTGTCCTTAGACAAGGAGTGATTTCCTCGAATATAAAAGATATTCTTACATCTAATTTGATTTCTGTAGTGACAATACGCCAGTGACTTACTCATTTTCAATGAGCCAGACTGAGAACCACAGGTGAAGTCTCCGAGCAGATAACACACATCGTCTGGTTGGACCATAGAGTTTATATTATCGAGTATGAGTTGGTCGTGTTCTTCAACTGTATCAAAATCTCTACACCCAGACTTGTCTGGCCATAAAGTGGTTCCACGTATAAGGTTAGAATGCGCGAAAGTGATTATCCGAAGATACGTATATCATTTGGGACCTCCTTTCTTTACTCTTTCACGTATTGCCGTTTGAATTCTAATTGACTCATCATCTAGCTCTCTGAGTCTTTTACACAACGATTCAAGTTCTTTATCTTCGTAGGTTGCATTTGGCCCATCTGGTATCAGTCCACGGTCGAAGATTAGCCTATATGCCATTTCCCATGTAATCATCATACTTCTTCCCATATTAAAACCAGCAATAAAATCAATAAGACATTTGGCTGGCCGAATTGTCTTTTTGGCAAGATTTTTATATTTAAACCACGCAACTCGCACATCATTGTCAATCTTTAAGTCAATATTAGTCATGATACTGTCTATTGTCTAGTTTTTAGTCGATTATATCGTTCGAGAGTAATTAATCTAGAACTATTATCTTCATAAGTATATCCCACACGTTTTAGCGAAGCTAAGTATGCTGTCATTGTTGGAACAATAGCATGAGCTGCATCTTTATCGCCACGAGCAGCTTTCCTTTGTAGATTATTGAGAATAAAAGTATATAGCTTTTTAAGCTTTTGAGCTTCTTTTAAGTTGGTCATATGCCATTTCCCACGTTAACATACCGAATTCTCCAAGATTTTGGATTAGATTTTACTTGATTATTCGCGTAATCCCACGCATCTTTTGCTGCTCCGTAGTGACCGAGCTTATCTGAACCAGAAACCAACCAGCAATAAACTTTCCATTCGCCATCTACAAGATGTTCTAGTCTTATTTCCGGCTTTTCAAAAGTGCTAACTTTTGTAAGCATTGTTCAGTACTCTCCCATCTATCCTTCATTCGTTGGATAGTTTCCAGCGGAACACCATGCGAGTTTTTACTCGCACATTCGTTCACATCATATCGCCATTCTGTAGAAGGTTCTACTATTTCAATTTCATATTCATGAAATAGTGCCCAGACTATATAATGTTCGAATTCAGTCCATCCGATATTTGTATTATCAAGAATAGCTACATAAGTATCATTTTTACTATGTAGTGAAGATTCTGCTACAAATTTAGCAAACTTGTCGTAGTTCCATTCGTGTGCTCTACGGAGGAAATTCCGATTCCAATCATACTCTCCGTCAGGTCTTAACCAGTAGTTGTCTGTTGAGAAGATTTCAACCACGGCCCAGTTCTGGTAGTATTTTTGATATAGCTGTTCAGCTAAAAAACTTTTACCTGACGACGGTAAGCCCCTGCATACATATAGTTTTTTCATTATAATCCTAAAGCATTTCGCTCGGCTCTTGAAAGTTTCGATAAGGCATATTTTTTGAGTTCTAATCTTTTAAATTCTTTAGCCTCATCCTCTAGGCGAAGCCTATCTGCCTCTTGATGCTCTTCCCACCAGCTCGCCAAGTCTCGCGACACTTTATTTCTGGCGTTGTAAATGATTTTGTTTCTTTTGCTATCTGTGATATTGGTAATTTTATTACACAGATAACTTACCAACTCATCAATCACATCGCGAGCCAGTTTGTTACCATGACCACTGTAATAATTTTCGGCACACTCTCTAATCCAAACTGGTGTTTTTTCATTAGAAAAAGAATTAACGTATAAGATTAGATTTGCCACACGCTTTGCTTCTTTTTCAACGTTGGTTGGGTCTAAATAATCACCATTGCAGGGCATAATAAAATATCCTTTTAGGAAATAATAACAATTATCTTCTTTTCACTCCACCTTGTATCTTGATGAGCGTTATCAAGTCTAGCTTCATCTACTTGCCTTGTTACATATGAAGAATTCCAAGAATAATCTTCTGCCTCTTCCCAATATTCTTTATATATTTCGGCATCCATTGGGTATTTTTGAAGTTTATCTATTAGTTCTTCTACTGTCATTAGGAAATCTCCTCTAAATCTACAACATCTTCATCTTTACTTTGGTGTTCTAATTGAAGGAAGTTAAAGCTCTTATTTTTCAAAATATCCCATTTGAGCCCGAACTCATATTTCAAACACACACCTTCTCTTGGGTGTTCTGGACAAATTGTACTTGGGCCGTCGGTAAATGATTCAATGTATTTTGTTAAATCGTTATAGCCAGTAATACAGTCGTACAACTCACCTTCTTTAAGAATAAAAGGCTCACACACTTCTGGTACGTGTTTTACATTCCATGACTTACAGTATTCTTTTACTAGATTCCAAGGAATTTCTACAACATTTCCTGACTCGGTCGTAAAAGTTATGCGATAAACCCACACATCTACTTCATAAGGCTTAGTACCGTAAGAATAAGTGATTTCTTCACCATATCGCTTAGTAAACTCTTTATCGTTCAAGCACTTTGTGCTGACCCTATTCATTATTGGCTTCTCACCATCGAAGCCTGTTGCCTCTAAGAAAACCGCAAACCCTTTAGGGAGTTTTCCCTCAAAGAACTCGCTAGCTTTCCTGCGAAAATCCTCAGAATAAAATCCACTATTATCGGAAATGATTACATTTCTACTTCCAGTGACATACTTCCATTCGTATTCATCTATCTTTAGGCCAACGATTTTTGCTAGTTTTTCATACCATCTTAATTGTCGCAACTCCTTACTGTGGGCCACTCTATGGCTCGTGGCGTGAATTTTTTCTGTAAGTATAATAGTTGCACCAATTGGAATAGATTCATATGCTCTTTTGTATTGCTTGGTGTCAATATGTTTTTTCATATATGACGTTTCACCACGTTTCACAGAACGTAACTTTGAATCTCTAGCTAATTGGGTAGCTGGCGTAAAATACTTTTGACAAAGTTTCACTCCGTTTAACTCATCAAGTAAATCACCCTTCCTAAGTAAACTTAGGTCGGCATTAGTAAACGCTAACGAAGTTAGCGGTGCCCAATACCCATAACTACATTCTCCACGAAGCTTGATTGTACGGCAGCGGCGATTTTCGCTAAAATATCCCTTATTGTAAGTTCCATCTGGAAGCTTTCGTCTAACTAAGTCATTTGCGTTAGCATATTCTTGACTAAGTTGCAAACTTTCCATGAAAAATATACCGAGTTCGCCGTCGCAGACTTCTTTTCCAACTATAACCTGAAACCCGTGACATAATCCTAGGACAAGATTGTCACTATTCGGAAATGGTCGTGTGTGGATTCGCGAAATTACAGCCTTATGATTATCGCTCATGATTGTTTACAAATATCTCTATGACCTATTTTTGGATTTATTACTTCGAGCATTTATGCTATTCCTCTTGTACACAAGGTTTCCATGTAACGAAATCTGTGGAATATTCATATTCACCCATGACATATTTATATGAAAGATTACCAATAGAAGCAACAACAAATGACCTTGACATATTTAAAATCTTATATAGTGTATTGGGATAGTCTTTACATCTGACCCATATATCTTTTCCTTTACCAAATGGATTGTTTTCTCTAGTCCACGGTTTTAGTTCGGGTTTAACACGATAATCACATCCAGACCAGTCCCACTTTGGTTGGCAAATCGTTATATATTTATCTTCGGTATCTCTTTTCCTTACTTCTATTGTTTTGCCTACTGAACATGCTAACATTACCTCTGCTGCATATTTACAAAACTCCGGCGTTGTTCGATAAGGTATTTTCATTTGTAATTTCCTATAGTTAGGTGATAACAATCGAAACCAATTCTAAATTGCGTTAGCCCTAATTCTTCGCGAATTTCACCAATTCGGTCTGAATAGACCTTTAAGTATACATACTTTTCTTCGAAAAGAAGTGTTGGTTCATATTTAAATTGAACTATCTCTTCTGTGTATTTTCCCCAAACCTCCATATTTGGTGGAAATTCAATATTATGCCTCACGATAGTGAGGTGTGGAGCATATCGCGAGCCATTAGGCTTTATGCTTGGAGGAATTAACTGTCTATAGTACTCTACTAGATTGTCTGATAAGACAATTCTCGCCTCTAGCTTTGGACCGTAGGACAGAAGTCCACTACCAGTCATATTATGACTCTTCTATCACCTTGTGAAAAGGTTTCCATGTTTTTAGGTCAGTAGACCATGAATATTCATCACTTAACTGCCTATATGACAGTACAGTGTCGTTAGTTGCAACACCGTCTGGACCAAATCCTGTAACAAGCCAATTACTTTGCTGATTTTTCCTCTTTAGGTACATTCCCGGAATTATATCCTCCAAAGAGAACGGAACAACCTTTGGTTCTGGTTTAATTCTGTATGATTGACCAAACCAGGACCATAAGGGCTCGTCCACAGTTTCCCAATATTCCTTATTTTCATTTGAGCATTCAATAGTTTTGCCATCCTCAAAAGCCTGTATCACATCTATGATGTATTTGGCAAACTTTTTGTAGTCTTTTCTAAGTTCACTTATCTCACGCAGCGTCATTATGTGCTCCTATTCTTCCGACTGAACGTCGGTCGTTGGTTCGACAGAATAATTGTTATAAGTAGTTGGGTTTTGATTTCTAATATAATCTAGAAATATTGATAGATTATGCTCATCTATAGTAAATCCACGATTTAAGTATTTGCCTATTCTTTTTGTATATACTTGCATATCATTATTATCGATAGAACAAATTCTTAGAGATTTAGCTCCTAGGTCTCTTAAAGAACTTGGCATGTACATTAAGTTTTTGAAATCGTAGGCAAATTGGCATACCGTGAAATCAAACGAATGTAGCACATGCTCTGTACTGGGAAAATATTTTATACCAATCAGATGAATTGGATACTGCGAAAGCGGCGATTCTAATAAAACAACTTTACCTTCTTTGACACATCTACAACCGGCATTGACTAGTGACTCTTTTGATAACAATAATTGTGCCTGATTAAGGAAGTATAAATCTATGTCTCCGCCAAGTGGTTCCCCACCGATATATCGAGTCAAAAATCCACCAGCCACTACACTTTGCGGAGCATTAGCTTCGACGAAATCTAGTATCACATTAAAATCCGCTTGATACTTGCTCCGCAAAGTCCACGTCTCTAATTTAGAAATTAGCATGGTTACATTCTAAAGTGAGCCACGAATTATACTACGCAACTCATCCATTGATGTCGCAGAGGTTAATCTACTCATTAGGTTTGTGCGAACATTATTCAATGAAGACCCTTCATAATTAGCCAGAAAATGTTCAAAGAGCCACTTGCAGTTTTCTTCGTTGCGGGAGTTAGCTCGATTAAGTTCGAGAATATAAAATGTATTCGTGTCATTATCCCGGATGAAGTCTATTCCAAAATGAAGAACCTTTGGAAATCGTTCGGCAATACGTTGGCCTATCTGTTTAGTCAGTTGTGTAAGGTGTCGTCTAACCCCAGAATCTTGTTCAACTGACCAGCGTGAATCATCGCCAACTTTTCCGAAAACTTCCCCGCTTGTTAGATTTTTGCAAAGTACTTGATTAACAATGCCAAAACTAAAATTTACTCGCCACTCTTGCTTTCTCATTACGAATTTATATCGTTGATTTGTCCCACCGTCTTTGTTAAGACATACAACGGTGCGACCCCCTGATTCCTTAACTACGACAGTATCATAATCTCCCAAATCTGCCCTGAGCACCATAGTGTTAGGAACTATATCTGCAACAAATTGCAAGAATGAAGGCTTCGTCAAGTCATAATCATCCAAATCGCCATAAAAAATTGTATTGGCTGGCGTTAAATCAGCCGTTGGAATAGTTCGATTAGCGGCGTTTGATGTATTAATACAACGAAGCGTATGTTGCGGATAATGGTCCCTAACAACATTAGCCAATCTCGATTTTGTCTCGGCGGAACGATTACAGTAAACTAGATTAAATTGCATGTGTTTTCCTTTAGAAAAAGAGGTAGAATTGGTAAAACTCGGTGTATAATACTATGGAGGATTTATATTATGAGAAAGCGTGAAGATTTAACTGGTCGAAATTTTAACAAATTAACATTTAGAACCTTTGATAAGATTGAAAATCACGTCACTTATTGGTTCTGTGAATGTGATTGCGGAACTATTTTTAGCGTTAATTCGCAAAGTGTAATTCGCGGACTCACGAAAAGTTGTGGATGTATTAGATTTGAAGATTTATCAGACACTGTCTTTAACGACTTAACGTGCGTAAAAATATCACATACCAATAAAAATCATACGTATTGGCTATGTAAGTGTATTTGCGGTAAAGAAACTATTGTAGAACAAAGTCATTTAAAAAATGGGCATACCAAAAGTTGTGGGTGTTCAAGAAATGGCGATTTAGTTGGGAAAACTTTTGGATGGCTATATGTCAGAGAACTAGAATCTATAAAAAGAAAGTATTACAAACATTGGTTATGTGTTTGTGACTGCGGGAACACGGTAATAGTATCATCCACTAATTTATTAACTGGTAATACAACAAGTTGTGGCTGTTATCAAAAAGAAGAGGCTCTTAAAAGACGAGGTAAAAATCATCCAAATTGGGATGATACTATCACAGATGAAGAACGAAAAGAAAGAGAAAATAACCGTATCTCTTGTCCAAAACTACCAAAATGGAGGAAAGCTGTTTTTAAAAGAGATAACTACACCTGTCAGTGTTGCAAATTACGTGGAGGAAAATTATCAGCTCACCATATTTACGCATGGAAAACTCACAAACATTTGCGATATACTGTCTCAAATGGCATAACTTTATGTACTAAGTGTCATATTATGTACCATAGGTTATTTGGGTTCAAAAACAGTACACGTAAGAAACTCTCTGCTTTTCTTCGCAAAACTAGATTTATATCAGTATAATTATAGAGATATCAATTTAATTTTAGTTTGAACCACATCTTTTTCACAGGATAGGTCGTCTAGTAAATCTATACCAACCTCATCGGTGATGTACATATTATTATTGATATTTACTATACCATAATAGTCAACAGACACAAATTGCCTTGGTATTCCTAGAGTTCTCGCTATAGCTAGAGTTAAGGCACAGTCGCTCTTCTTGTATGCGAGCACAAAATCTTCGTCCAAGACCGATATGGTAATCATAATTCATTTATTACCAATCTTAATGACCCTAAACTCTTTTTGACGTTCTTCACTAAGTTCTAGATAGACTTGCGTCGCACGTTTACTAGAGTTAAAGACCTTGCACGAAGTTGATAGTAGTCGTTTACTACCGTTCCAATCTTTACGGTTTATATCTAATATATGTCCCCAAGAAAATGTGGATACTAGATATTTTCCTGATTTTATGTGTTGAATGGCGAACATAATTTAGTCCCTGATTGTACCAATTTCAAAAGCTGGAGAAAATTCTACAATCACGAAATCTTTACTAGAAAACCTACTACAGTCTGGATGTGATAGTTGTAATATGGTATCAATTTTTGCTAAAATTTCCTTAGCCTTCTTTAACGATGAATAAATTGTGCCGTTTGGGCCTATACTAATATAGTAGTGAAGTATATTATCACTATTATAGTAAGGATGCCCAAAATTATGGAAATACTTACCAGATTTGATATGTCTAAGCTTGTACATTGGCCTCAACCATGTTAGAGATTGTTGTGCGAATTTCATCAAGATTGACCTTAGTCGTTCGCTTAGCTCGCACGCTAAGTTTTGGCAATCCAACTTGCTTTCGCAAAGCGGAAGCTCTACTCTGTACGTAAGTTTGTTTCAGTCCCATTCCTTCGGAAATCTCCTTAATGTTCTTTCCGGCCAAAACCCCAGTAGTAAACTTGACACAAAAATCGCTCGTACTCATCATAGCTAACGCTCCTTAGTAAATACTAACAAAACATATCGTCAATACAACATGACGAATAAACAAATACAAACTAGGCTGGTATGCACCACTTTCGACCACCTACAGCATATCAAGGTAGTATCTAGTACTAATTTTCCACTTTGTGACAGGGTTTCCAGACCTTACGGTCGGAAGAATATTCCCAGCCATTGGCTAAATCATAGAATGATAAACTACTGTCTTGGCCAAATGCGATTTCTGTAAAGCCGACCCTTACTACTAGATACTGTAAGACCACGCCAACTGTATTACCTTTTTTACGAAGCCAACATACCGAAGGTATGTCATCTGCTGTAAGTGGAACAGTCTTCGGTTGGGGTTTAATACGATAGTTAAAAACTTCCCAATTCCACATAGGACTTCCGTCATTATTATACCCAAACCAACGACCTATGTCAGATTTTCGTTGTACCTCAATATCTTTACCATTTATATGGGCTTGTGTCACTTCTAAAACATATTTAGAGAATTCTAAAGTATATGGTTTCGGAATTTCCATAAATTAGTCCTTTTTACAATCTTTACATTGACAATCTTTAACACTGTCTAATAGTTTTCTTCGTGCCCTATTTACACGAATAGTGTTCATCCATTTGTTAGCAAGTGGACATCCGGCCAAACCCAAAAGAAAGAGAATACCTAAAACTGCCTCACCAACTCCACAGCAAATGCATCCTATAATCATGATAATTCAATATCTCCGCATGAGCGCCAAGTTTTAAAATCTTCTGAATATTCATAATCTCTGTTCATTTCTTGGTATGTTTTTGTCATGCAACCAACTATTACACTATCTTTATTAAAGTGTGTCAGACAAAATATATTATTTGGAAAAAATTTATATCTAAACCACATATCAGCCAATTTTGGATTAGCGACTATTGCATCAAAAGAAAATGATACTTTTGTTGGTTGAATTCTATATTCATAATTTATCCAATCCCAACCAATATTATCTATGCTATACCATTTGTCATCAAGTTGCAGAGATTCTATTGGTCTGCATTGAATAATTTTACCATCTATATATGCCGACATCACACCAACAATGTCTATTGTGCGTTCTTTATTATTCATACTACGTTCCAATCAACAATAAAACCTAAAGATTCGATTTTAATAGCTTTACGAAGTAAAAACGATTTACCATGACAAACATATGGTTCTGTTGATATCATAGACCACATTACGCAAGAATTTATCCATCGTGAGGCTTTATTCTTGGCTAAGTAGGAAGAGAGACCTACGAAGACTTTAGTGCCTAAAGTTGGACCTTTAGGTCTAGTAGTTTTAGTGCTAAGCTCATATTATAGTATGAACGAAGCTAGTTGCCACTTCTAGCAACTGACCGTTCGGTCAGGTTAATTGATTACAACCACTCTTTGAGCTTTGGCTCAATTATTCCCAAAAAATAATATAGAACTTTAGTTTTCCATTCATAAATTCATCCTCACTGACAATATCTACTTGATAACCAAGCTTTTCAATGGCTTTAACTTTCTTTGGGCTTCTTTAATTCCCAGTTATATTTTTTATCTAGCCACAATTTCCACCATGTACCATTATACTTTAAAACTCTTCGTCCTACAAGAGGCCACAACTTATCACCACAGGCAGGACATACTCTTGTAACGAATAAAAGAGTACTATTATCTACAAATCCACAGTTACATCCCATTACGTTTTCAAATCTTGTAATCATATTGTATTCCTATCCATGCCACCTTATTGTGAGAGTTTGACAAGTTATATCTACTTCATAGCCAAGAGCTTCTAGCAATTCCATCAGTGTAGAATCAAGTCCTGGAGGAATAATTACCAAAGTTGTAAATTTTTTAGCTTTTACAGCTTCCTCAATTTTCTCTTGAATTCGTTTGAGATGTACTGATGCTTGCTTGAGATGTGGTCGTTGGATATTCACGGTTGTCCGAATTTTTGCCGTGGAAGCCAGCATCATAATTAAAAACTTTCAAGAAAATTTGGAAATAGGTCGGAATTCGTGTGCAAAAATCGTTCGGCGAGGATATAATAAAGCCAAGGGTTTAAATTAGTTCTTTGATATGTTGTTCAATTAGAAGTTGATAAGCATTAAGTGGCTTGTCTCCCATCTTATGAACAGCTAACAACTTCCCCTGATAAGATAGATTAAGTGACCTATCTTCAAATTGTCTGATAATCATCTCTCCTACATTCTCTACCATAATCTTGTTGGGGTTTGGAATTATAATGTGTCCACTCTCAAGATTATCATGAAACTGCTGTAGGAAATCCAAAACAGGCTCATCATCTCTGTCTTTTGACAGCGTCGAAAAGTCATTAAAAGTAATCAGTTCTGAGCCCAAAATGTCTTGGACTAAGACAAAGTCTGGATTCCTGATACTAAAGATTTCATCTACGTCACAGACGGAGTAATCCATCACTCTCTTAATTTGTTTTCTACAAGAAAATAGCATTTTGACTAGACTTTGTGATATATTCATTAGTATATACCTAGTACTTGTTTGATTGATTCCCACCAACCTTTGACTTTAACCATTTGCGGCTGAGTATCTTCACACACAATGTATCTAAATGGAATGGTATCTAGTCTACCTCGCAGAACAAATATCGCGTCTTTTTCTCCCACAGCAAGACATATAGAGGATTCTGTGAATACATCTACATAATTTATCCAATATCTCTTATTGATTTCTGGTTTCATTTTATACTCCAAAATCAATTTCTACCGCAGTTCTAATTTTTTCTAGAAGAACCTTAATCCCTTTAGTATTAAAAGTAAACACATAATTGGGTAAGCTTCTATATTCCAATCTATTGCCCTTAATGCAATATTCTCCTTTTTGACGCCTTGCTGCTTTAATTTCACTAGCAAACACCGTATCCAAGTTCTTAACAATTTTTGGCACATCTAAAATACCAAAAGTATCTGGATGAAATGAACCTTTACTATCAGTATGAGACATCTGAATTAGATTAGATATATTTATTTGCAGTGACGCAATAGTTTTATTACCTAAAGCTTTTGGCTTATAATCATATAGTGATTCTATACTACAAGGTGTTTTTACTGTATTTCTTTTTCTAAGTTCGCGTCTTTCTTGAGGTGTAAAAGTGTGTTCCGAAATAAATGATAATTTTTCAAAATCTAACAATAGAGCTTCTTTAATAACGCCAAAATAAGCATCCTCCAGTGTATGATGTTTATTTGTTCTTAATTCAACAATACCTACCATTCCGTCATGAGGATATTCTACTGGTGGGATTGTAATAGTTCCAATATCATTATAGTAACACTCAAGTTCAAATCCGTAACGAAATACCATAGTGTTTCCTTTTTAGTAAAGTTTCCCGAGGGTAACGCTCCCATCGACTTCTATCCCAAGTTTTAATGTCGTTGCCTTAGAAGGGCAGTTTGGGGACGGGAAACAAAGCTAATAACTCAAACTACAGTCAGCGTCTGAATCCAACGGTATGACTGTAGTTTGACTTAATAACTCTTTATTTAATTTATAAAATACTATATCTTCAAAAATCAGTGTCATCTACACACAGTAACCTAGCAAGGGCACACACTCTATGTACTGTTTTTTCGAAAAACAGATAACGGATGATGACTTTTACAATACTAGCTCGAAAATTACTAATATTATGCGTGTTTAAGCCTTGTAACTAACAATCTTTAATACAGACATAATACTTTCATTATTTTACTAGGTTGTCTTGTACATTCTAATTTCATTAAACCAACGGGGTTAGTCAAATTATATTAGAATAGTAGTTGACCCGTTCGACGTTAGTCGTAACTAAGTGAAGATGATGTCTCCTTATTATAAAGCATAATCATATAGTTCCATAGGTCTGTTGACCAATCAAGACATTTGCACACATAACGAGCGTTGTGACACGAATTGAATATGCGAAATTCAAGCGTATCATACTCACTTGAGAAATTTATTGGACTATATTTTGCTGATGGCCTAAGTACTAAAGGACACCATTGATGACGTGTTCTTCGTAAGAATAGTCTTGTTAGATTGTCTACTTTAGTTTGAAGTTTTACTCTGTTCTTCGAACTCAACGTATTAACTTCTATAGCCCACCAAGACCTAACTGAATGTCTAGTACCAATGTGTACGTGAATACCTGCGCGACTATCAGATTTGTGTGAATCAACAAATTCTTTACAACTATATAGTTGATGAACTAGTTGTTTTGCTTCGTATAACGAATTAGTCGGCCATCTGAACTTGTATTCCGAACATGTTGAAAAACTTCCATCATGAGTTTTCGACCAATTTAATCTGTTAGTTCCAATTAGTTTTATTTTGGTTGGTGAAAAATCACTGATTTGATTCAGTTCAATTTCTAGTCCGTAAGTTGGCACGAGAGTACCTCTCGAAAATTAAGAAGAGACATTCAAAACTGCAAATAGGTCAAAATTTAATTTACAAATATCAAACTTCAGTTCACTCAATAGTTTTCTGACTTTATCGCAAATATCAAAATTTGCTTGTTTAATTTCTAACGAGAGATTATTTCCGGCACGCACACTACATGACTTGGAGATGACTATACCGACTACAGCACTACTCAATTGTTGTACACCAACTAAACTTAGTCCATTTTTCTCAAAAAAATCCATAAAATCATATTCATTAACAAAATTGATTCCGTTCAAAAGTGTGGTTACGAATTGTATATTTTCGACAGTATACGGTTCACCATTATCGGGGTTATATTTGGTATATTTAACTACAGTTCTTTCATTAAATTTCTCACATAAATCAACAAATTTTACACCATAAACTATATTTAATTTATAATCCGTACCCATAATATAATTCTTTCTTGAGCTTTAGCTCAATCCCAATTCCAAGGATTCTCTTGATAAGCTGGCACATTCTTGTCAAAACTATCGTTATCCTCACGCTGGATTCTTTGAGTAGTTCTCCGGCGATTTATACGATGGTCAAACTTTTTTACATACTTCTTATACTTATTGTTTTTCAACGACCGAATCAACTTATAAATTCGATGTTCAGTAGTCGGTTCCTGCTCATTATAAAGATAGACTTTATCGTCTATAATTTCATAAGGAATATTGAGACCGTCTAGGTCTTGTTGCCATCTATATTTCATGCTAGTGCTACGCACCTATTTAAGAAAGAAGAATCACTGATATAATTTTTCCAAAGACCATACCGGTTGTAAAGATACCGAGAAATAAACACAAATCACTTTTACTTTTGTAAAAACAATACCAAACACCAAAACAACATCCTAAAAGGATAATAAGCGTGCTCATTGGATTTTATCCTACAAATTACATTAGATTTATGGACCAACTCACATCTATCACCAATATCTATTCTGAAATAGTCGCCGTGTATACGCTCGATAATTCCATTACATAGACGATTATTTACCGTTATAATCACTTTATCACCAATATTCATTATTTTTTCACCCAAATTATATGATTTGAATATCCTGTACCTTTTTCTAATTGTTGACTATAACCATTTGCCATAGCTGTTTTAGTCTCTTGATATGAACAGAATATCCATACTGAGACAACGAAAGCTACAGACATTGCGACAACGGCCCAAGCTGTTTCTTCTTTCATAATTATCTCCTAAAGTTCAGCTAATAGAATAAATGGCCACAGGAAAACAAAAACTATCAATAATCCAAGTTTTTCATACAGACCCAAAGGTTTATTGAGTTTCTGCGAACCATTTTTAACATAATAATTTTTATTCTGTCCTTGTTTATAATGTCTAAGTTCGAGAAAATATATTGTAATCCCGGCCCAAATATACATTAGTATGAACCAAATCATTCAACACCTCTCAGAAGAAATATAGCTTGATACTTGTTTTGAGCTATTTGGACTAATAGTATCATACTGGCGTGGTACAAACTTATAATTTTGAATTGATTTGTATCGAACGAACACATACTATATCACCAAGAGACTTCAAGAACTTCCTCACAACCTGGACAATCTTCTAAGTTATATGTTCGTGGAGTGAGTTTGTAGCCAAGATTTTGAAGTGTCTGTATTACATCTCTTGAAATTGGTCTTGACTCTTCATTACCGTAAAATAAAGTGTTTAATTGTCCGTTTTGAGCGGCTTCTGATATTTCTTTCATTACAGAATTTAGTTCATTATACGTTTCCGTGTTCTCAGCTCCGTTTGCTTTAGCTAGTGAATTAGCTTCTTTTGCTGTTAGCATATTAGTCTCCAACTAAATTAAGATAATTTTTCGAAGAAAAGTGCGACTAGGACTTAATAATATAAATATAATATTGTCCCAGCATGATACTCATAATCACCCAATAGCTCGGTATTTCAACCCTAATCACTGAGGCTCTAGTGAAAGCCTGTCATATGAGTCACGATAGCTTATAGCCCTTCGGCTTTCTTCGCTAAGTTCACTTAGTCATAATAATACGTTCCTTTATTCTTGAGAATTTTTACACTCACTATACTATACTAAGTATAGACGATTTTTATCGTCGGACCATCGCGAGAATAAACCACGAAGTTCCTCTCTACTGAGCTAAAGCTCAGAGACTATGAGGAATGTGTACACGAAAGTTTCACTTTCGAAATTAGTTTAATGTTGAGAACATTCGCCCATAATCCGCACATTTTATGTGTATAGCATAATCGTCATCATCAAACCCAAATTCATTAAATATGCTCGATTGAAAATCGTCGCGAGCTTCCAAAATAGCAAAAACCAGTCTGTTTACAGACGATTTTGTCTTTGGTAGCAAACCCTTCAGATATATTTGTTCTATTAGTTGGTCTACGACCAATTGGGCTTCTGGTATCATATATTTTCTCCGAAAATAAAAAGACCGGCTGTATCTTGACGCTTTTAAGTCACAAAATTGTGACTGCGTCGGTATAACCCTACAGCTAGGTACGTACCTATTGGTACGGTTTTGCCAGCGGTCTCGAAGAGATAATATCACTATTGATTCGATATAAGTGTCAGTCTAAACTGAGGTTTGTCGTGTGATGACTATAACACTGAGTCTACTTGAGCACTTTGTTGGTTAAAAATCAATATGGATAATATCCAATTACACTTCTACAAAGTTGTACCATCCTCGCTCGGATGGCTTATTGTCCACTTCTTTAACTTTGAACTCTCTTCCTTGACTTTGGGCGACCAAATCTATTTCTGAGACAGACCAAGCCCAACATATTGTTCCGTCTAAAAGTTTAACTTTGAAGAATCGTGGCACTGTTTTTCCTTTGTCAAAACAGAAAATAGTAAAGCTAAGTGCTGACTTTCTTAATGGATAGTTACATCAGCTAACCAACCTCCGTGGTCTTTCGTGGCAACTATCGTCGGGCGTGCGCGTGGTGACCACGGGGCTAGCCCTCAGTTGTTTGTCCACTACTACTTAGCTTAGTCGAAGACTGATGTAGAGTTCTCGTCAGAACCATAACGTGTTTCGGTCTCATATGTGACTTAATTTATCGTTATACGGCGTTAAATCGCCCTTCTACGGGTGTTTAGTTATAAACCAACCATTAGAGTATTTCTTTATGTTTGGTTTACTATGTTTCCAAATGTACTCAATTCCTATTTGATGAGTTAGTATTGTTATACTAAATAGTAGATTGTAATAATCAAAATTAAGCCAAACTTCTAGCCAATGATAGTCATCTTTTGAAGAAAATATTACTAGCCTTGAATATCTGAACAGAATCTTCATTTAATCAACCTGTGAGATTGTAAACTGTTTATCACCAAATTCTTCCTTAGCTTTGCTAAGAGCGTCAGCCTCATCTGTACATTGTCGTACTATGTATCTCCCATTGAATTCTATTCGAAAAGGGAGCAACTTACTATCGTTCGGTACTTTCATGGTCTTCGACCCTTATTTAAGAAAAAGTTTCATCACACAAAAACGGAAAACATTCAATATCTAAATTTAAGTCTTGGTCCATTAACTCGTCTTGTATATCGGTTCTGAGCTCTTCAAAAATCCTACACTCATATATTGGTATAACTTCGCCATGAACATTTACTATCATTACTTCGCAAGAAAGCTGTTCGGCTGTAAGTTCAGCGATTGCATCTTTTAGTTCTTTATATGTCATGGCTTTTTGGTTAGTTTGGATTTTGTTTTCGATGAAAGTAATTTTAGTTCATTAAAAATCTTTGGTAAGTCAGAAACCAATTTTAGCTCATCATAAAACTATTCCAACAGTTAACAACTTCATTACCAAAGTTAGTTGCTTCTTCTCTGGACCAAAATGGCCCATACCATGTCCCAGTATAGTTTTTATAGGATGATGGAAATTTTCCGTATTCGAATACGAAGCTTTTGTGTGTAAAATATCCAGTAGTTTGGTAAAGAACGTACCAATTCCTAAACCATCTTTTCTTTATTTGTTTTGTCGATATTTCCTTTAACTCATGTTCCTTAAACTCATCTTGATATGACATTTTTATGCTTGTTTTGAATCGGCGTTTATTGAAATGTGTAAAGAAGTGTTAACTAATTTTGGCTACTCTGTAACAAAGCCCTAAACACTATTTAATTTTGATATTTTATTGAACTACCATCGAGTCGAACGATGCGTGTGCTTCAAACACTACAGCTTATAAGGCTGTTCCCGTCTACCGGCTGGGTCGTAGTCCATGCTTTCTATCTCCGATTGAAAATACAACCACATCGTAGTTGTGTAACATCCAAGCAAGATAGAACTATCGTGTTGCTAACGTTGCTTTAGGTCGAGCAATACCACTCTATTGGTAATAAACCAATTTCTCATCATCCGAGTAGGACTAGCCAATTATTAGTTGGCACGTATCGTGAACGTAGTTCGCTAGAATCCTGCCATTGCCAAATCTATTGCAATAGAACCAAACTCGTTCATTCTTCCAGTTCTGAGCCATTCTGCTGTAATTGTATGGAATTTACCATCGTAGCAGCAGAGTTTACATTGAATGTCCATGATTGTTCCAATCATCCTTTATCATCAAATATCAAGGCTAGTGGCCAAAAAAGCATTACAATTATAAAACAAATAGGCCGAGCAAAATCACTTAAATACAGACACATTCTTCGTTTGCATTGTGCCCAAACATTAAGTCCAGCAATAATATACATAATAACCAAATTTATACATTCTTGTGTCATGAGTTTAGAATCTCCAGAGCTTTAGTATACTTTTCAGTTTGTTTTCGTGTAGGATTAGAGCTCATATTATGTGCTATATCAGCTAGTTTTACAGGAATTAAATCAGGTCTAGCTACTTTTATAGCTACGATATACTTTAGATAACTGTCCAAGTATGCTTCATTTTTAATGTCGTTTTTTGATAAAAAGTTTGCAGAAACAACAATTGAAGGGTGAATACCAATATCAATCAAATTTCTGAATGTGACCTTTGTGTCTTCCAACACATCGTGCAACCAAGCTACACACTTCAATTCTTCATTTTCCAATGAATTGGCTACTGCCTCTGGATGAGTAATATATGGAGTAATTCCGTCTCGACGAAATTGTCCAGCGTGTGCGATTGTCGCAACTACTTTACAGAGTTCAAGTTGAGTCATATAAATACTTACCTTTTTTATTGCGTAGCAATAGATTTACCTCTACAACATTTCTTGAACTTCTTAGTGCTTCCGCACGGACAGTCGCTATTGCGACGAGTGTTATTGTAGATTGGCATGAAAGCTGTCGCTTTCAAAAGTTTATGACTTGGGTGTTTTTCTGTAGTTTTACATTCTGGCACTATACACAAATCTGTCGATAGACCGGCCAGCATGGCCGCACTTGTAAGAGCGATTAGTTCAGTTGACATCATTTTTCTTTCCTTCAAGAACAAATGCAACCGTTATAAAAAACATAGCAGAACAAAGACCAATTGGGCCACACAGTAAAAGACTATATGGAAAATCTACAATTTTGTCAGAATGATATCCACCTATTGCTGATGTGATAAGACTTAGAGCGAAACATATTTTAGTTATCATTGGTCAGAACCCCGCGAGAGCCAAATCTATAATAGTGTTATACACATTGTTTTGTTCTGTACAGCCGTGAGCTACTGCGATACTTGCAAAGATTACATGTCCTGCGTTGATTGTATGTGACTCTCCAGAGTCAGTTTGAATTTGAATATCCACGATTTTCTCCTACGTCGTAAATCGAAAATAAAAATAAGTATTGGTATGTTGTTACACCAAAGGGGATTTTGGTAATAGCCTATCTCTAATGATAGGTTCACCAGTCAGCCACGCTAATCACGATAGTACGCAAAACCAAAACATTTGGAATCCGTGGCTTCTAGGATTAGTACCACAAGGTTTTACTCACGTATCACGCCACTGCCACAGGGAATTGTATTTCTACAACTCTTACTCTCTTGCTTTACGCAAGCCCACTTCTTAGACGATGGCTACTTCTAAGCCCACGTTCCAATACTTACAAACTTCGTTTGAAATAATGTGGTTATTAGTCGAATAATTTCAACCGTTGCGGGGCTGTCCATCCCCAACGCCACCTTGAGGACATTTGTCTTCGACAAACTAAAGTAGGTTAAATCTATCAAGGATACAACCCACAATAAGTAATCCACCAATCGTATAGCACCATAGGTCTAGTGTCATTATTCACCTGATATTAAATGATATGATGTTATAGCAAATCATTTCTTGCGAGGTAAGTTTGTCTTTCAACAGTTGAATGAATTAAATCAAAAATGTCAATTTCAAATATTGGACCAATTACTCCAGGCACACCATAAGTACCAGAACAAGTAACGGGAATTTTATTCGCTTTTTTGGGTATAATAGATAATTCTTTATCTTTGGAATTAACTTCATACTCAAAATCTTCCAAGTTAAATGTTAGAGGCATTTTAGATTTTTTTATCTTTCCTAAATGAGAATTTGTCAAAACCTTTGGCAGATACCAAATCTTCGTCAGAAACGTGCGGAATTGGCTTATTTGGATAAGCGAGATTACTTATGAATGTTTGAATAGCCATAAAGGCTTCAACGGGTCCGAAAACCTTCTGAAAGTCATATTGGTTTAGTCGGGCGTTTATAGTGGCTAGCTCGGTCCACCTATTGATTATTTTCTTACCTTGTATAACTTGACTATAAATTGATGATTCTACTACAACAATTGGTGTAAGGTACTTCTCACAAATTGGGAGATAATTATTAGTAGCATTAGCTTTCTCTAGGTGTTCATAATCACTACCAAACCCACTATCCCACTTATTCTTTGACTTGTAACGAATGTCATTCTCATTACAGAAACCCTCGACTTCTTCTGGGTTGTACATGAACTTAGTAGAATTAAGCCCTTGGGTAAACTTGTACCCAGAATACAACTTACCACAAAATAGTATACGAACATTCTTCCAATGATACTTCGGGATAGAAGTTATTTGCTGTCTCAATCCAAGGTATATTTCTTTTGTTTCGATTGGATGACGAATGTATTTCAGGTCGTCTTGCCCGTAACCTTGAATACAATCGTAGTAGTCTTTGAAGTTGCTGATTATTCTCATTATTTCATCAAGAATTAAGGAATGAGATTACTGAGTTAGCAATTGACCTAGTTAGACCTGTTGACGGATTTACAATAAAGAAATGACCATCAATTTGGAATTCTTCCAAAAATGGTATGGTTTACTGATAGAGCGAACCGTCAACGAGCTAACGCAATACCATAACCACTCTTAGTTGCTTACTCAAAAGCTAGTTTTGGGCTGACTAAGCTAACTAAGCACCTTGCTTCGCAAGATAAAGTCTTGCGTATTGGTCGTCAGACCTGTTTGAACGAGTATCCTGGCCAGAATGGTCCATATTCAACAAGTTGAACACGAATTTCTCCGGCTTGGCTAATCGCCAATCCATCTTCTTTTGATAGCCACTTTGCCCAAGAGATTTGACCGTTGAGAAGTTTGACATTGAACATGTGAGTTCCTCACAAAAGAAAGATAAACTAAATACAATAATCCAAACTCATCATACCTTTAAGCGTGATGATTGAATCTTTCAATTCTGTACTCGTCATCCAACATGATGATTTTGTGGCGAAGCCACATTGCTTACGCAAATCTTCATATTCTTTGATAAGTTGGCAGGTTTCCCAAGATGGCATGATACAATTCTCTTGTTACTAACGACAGTTAGCTGTTGGTTATGTTGGTTGTTGCCGTTAGGCGAGTTGGTTACGCATTCTGCGAGTTATTTCTTGTCGTCCATTTAGGATGGTTTACTGACTGTTTATTTTGGCTAAAAAGCCAGAAAGAATTCATCGTAAACCCTTGTTTACTAACGTGTTAACGCAAAGTAAATCACATAGAACCAACCGAAAATTCCGTGTAAGATAGCCCATAATATACTTTGGTTGATTGACCAAGAGATTGTGATAGCTAAGGCACAACCAAATCCAATTCCAACCTGATTAGTGTCGTTCATTTTTATTGTCCCAATAGGTGAATGTTTGCATAGCAAATCCCAATAATCAGATTTGAACTGATACCTGTAATCGTTTTAAGCGATTTGCCTCTGCGTTGGGCTATATTGGGCAAAATATGCGGCTTAATCCTAGTATATTACTATGTTGCAACCGCTGAGGTCACATAGTTCAGTCCATTTTTGATATGGACAAACCGCTTACTTGCGTAAGCAAGCACATTGTCAGAGGCATCTCGGTTGGCATTTATTGAGTTGAATTCAAAGCCCCAGCCATTGACTAATGTGAACATTAGGACGAAAGATACTTACTTCTTCATATCAAACTCCTTTTCTGATAGTGTCTTATGACATCGCCACATCCCAACTATTGGGTTTACTTTTTCACCCAAATCAGCCGGTTATTGGTTGGTGAGACCGTTTGGGTATAACCATTTTCCATTGCAAGTTTGGTTTCTTGTATTGACAAATAATGGAAACCCAATATACCTATCAAAACGCATACAGCTATTGAGGTAATGATAATGACCACAGCTTTATCAGCAGACTCCATCTTAATTCTCCTTTGCAAAATTGATTCAAAAGGCAGTCTTTTCCTCATCCCTTCAATCTACTGCGATAAATCGCAAAGATTGTGCTTTCAATCTTTTATGCGAGTAATTCCTTAGCCAATTCATAGTTTACGTGATAGACAGAGCCGTAGACTATCTCGCACACCTGTTTGTCATCCAATATTACTCTAAAATCCTCGATTATTCCTTGTAGTTTGACGTTTCGGCCATTCATGTCAAACTCGTCAATTCGGCTATCTGTCTTCAAACTTTCCAATTGAAGCAATTCAGAATCTATATAGTATTGGTTCTGAATCTCCAATTCTTTATTAGTCAGTTTTCTAACTTCTTTGGTCACGGGTTTCAAATCTGAAATAGCCATGTTCAATTTCCTTTGTGTTGGCTGGTTTTTACCAGCTATTTCCAAGGTTCATCGACACCAACAACATGCATTCTGTTGATTTGACTGTCTGTCAACGTAACCGGCCGCAATTCCATACCTTTCGGCAGTTTGTCGAACATACCTTTCGGTGCTTCATCTGCCGGTAGAATACATTCTTGCCCTGTTTTTGGATTGACCAGAGCTTTACCATTCATGATAACCCGTAGGTATGGGTGGTCATAAATATCATAGCTTTCGTAATCGGCTTTGCGTAAGCTGCAAACTTTGCGTCCCATGTGAGCTCCTCACAAAGAGTTATACAGATTGGTAGTACTAAGTGCCAACTTTCTTAGTGTATTGATTGTCATCAACTTGCCCTATTTATTGCATTATAAAACCGGTTTTCCCGCGAAGACGAACGATTTGTCATGATAAGATTCGCGGTCTCATCACTTTTGTCGTCCCTTATTTTATAAAACAAGTTGACAACAATCAGCACACTAAAGCCATCCAATCAGGTCCAGTATTGACCCAACAATAAGTAGGCCAAGAACTGTGACGAACAAAAGTTCAACAGTCATAACCATTTGTCCTTATTACTGGTGACACAATACAATAGACATATCACAAGTAACAGATTGACCGCAATCAAAATCAATGTGAATGTCATTTGAACTCTCCCACGGAGTGTTGGTATAGAGATACCATTACCACAATTGGATAAATCCACCTATACATCACTGTGTAGTCATTGGTGAAATTGTGATAATGGAATCTACATACAAACGTAGAATGTGGTCGGTCTCTCCCTTTTCTCATCCCTCTAACCACTCCGATATTTGCTTTCGCAGAGTGTAAAAGCCGGTTTAACCTATAGGGGCTTGCGCCCTTAGCGAATAACCTATAACCGTAGGTCAGTATCCGCCTAGATAGGGCAATTCTACCGCAAATACCTATCATCTTTGCGGCATAGTCGATTATTAGATATCGACAAACTGGTCAGTTTGGAATCTTATTCCAAGTCCGACCGCGTTGTGTTTGCTTCGCAAAAATCTAATCAGCCTATTCGCTTGCTACGTTTTCGGCCTACGGTTTTAACTGACCATCTCTCCCCGGATTTCACGGGTTGATTTAGTCTCGGCAAGATTCCCCGAATACTAGATTAGACTCCGACTGATAGTCGGAATAGTGCTAAATGCCGATTAGTTGCGACTATGTATCGTCACCCAATATCTAGGGCTTTCACCTAGATTGTCAGATACACTCGGTCTAGTTTTGAGACTTCTCTCTTTTGACCATAGGTCAGCTAGATACGCTCGACGGGCAGGATACCCATCAGCGTATTGGCAACACAATCCGAAACACCACAACAAAGAACCTTTCCGTCGGGGTTGGCAATGTCATAATTGTGACCATCGTCACAAGTAACAAGGCTGGCGACGTGTTTGCCGTGTTCGTCGTAAATCCTGATGCAATCGTTCGCGTCCATGATTTTCTCCGATTGTTCTGGACGTAGTCCAGTAGGTCAGTAGATTGAAATTGGTTCGGCCAATTCTCGCTGGACATAGGCACTACGTGTCGTTGTCTTGAACTTCGTTCGATAGTTATCCGTTGTTCGTTCCGTCTTCCCGTAGTGTCTCAACTCAACTTTGATTCTGTTTGACGTTCGCAGGATTCTCATCTCACTTTGATATTCGTTGCGATTCAACAGATTGTCTCGGTAGAGTTGACGGATTGCCCTAACCTTAGCGATAATCTTGTCGTCCAACTTGACAGGCGACCTTGTTGATTTTGGCTTTTCGTTGTTTGTGACCGTTTCCCCAAGCGTAGCTTGGTAAACTCCGTTTAGAGAATCGGCGATAGCCTGAGCTTTGCTCGCATCCTCAAAATCACCGTAGTGGTGTCCGTTTCGCCAAACACAGTGAAGAATGATGTTTCCATCATGCTGCGCATAAACGTGCGCCAGCCTATCTGTAGGCGTTTGTGGAATGTCTTGGCTTTCGCCACGTTCTACTGGAATCCCGAACATTTCGGCCATCATGGCGACAATCTTTTCGTTAGGCAAATCATCACCTAACAAGTCAAGAATATCATTTGCGGTTTCTGGTGACATTCGACGGATTTCTTGTTCGGCATCCGAATATCGAATGTAATCCGAAGTGACTTTGATTTCGTGTGTTGCTGGACTATCGTCCAGATTTGTTCGCGGAATCATTTGATACTTGATTGTCCGCCGTTGTTTGTCCTTACCACAAATCACGCTGAATGACCGTTTGACTGTGTTGTATTCCAACGTGGTAGGATAGTCGATTTTGACCATTCCAACTTTGTTCAGTCGGATAGCCAACGTATCAAAGGTTCCGTCAAGATTCTGTCGAAAGACAGTGACGGTTTTGATACCGAACGTATTTTTGACTTCACAGACATTGAACATTGTGGATTCTCCACAAGAGAAGCGATTGACGTGTTTACACTTCGCGAAGCGAAGACTTGCACGGCGATATGCGATTACACCAGTTTGAGAGAACTGATTAGTATTTGTTCTCTTAACACCCTTCGCCGTGGTAGTTCGCGCCTAGCTTAGGCGAGCTTGAACAACATTTCAGCCATCGCATTGCCGATTCGCATGTTGGTAGCCTTACCCTTGCGGCCACCCTTACCCTTGCGTCCGAATGCTGGCCATTTCAATTCGACCACAACTTCCGTGTTGGTTTCTTTGCTACGGATTGCAGCAATAGCCTTGGCTGGCGCGGTCAGAATCCGCTTGGTTTCCAACTGAATCGCGTTTGCCGTTTTGGCTTCATCGTGACAGTCGAGAACATCACGAGCGTACTCATGCGAAGTCTTTCCTTCGCTGGCGTATTCCAACAAGAGTTCCAACTTTTCACGTTCTTCATCTGTGAGAACTGGCCGAAACTTCTCGACCAACGCACAATCCACCACCATTTCGATAACTGGCATACCGCACCACCTTTCCCTTGGCTAGTCGCCAAGTATTGAAACAAAACCCGTCCTAGCTTAACTGACGTTAAGGCTATCGGCACAATAAGTCTAGCCAATCGCCAGACCGATTGTGTGAACAGTCTTTACAGTTTGTCAATCACCCACGTTTGTTCGATTGTTTTCTT